>Ga0247727_10011055_pt1 | contig 15848 bp, 11 predicted proteins | sample WisWelCaveWW1625_FD_202498 | JGI IMG/M metagenome (GOLD analysis project Ga0247727, IMG submission 202498) | Biofilm microbial communities from Wishing Well Cave, Virginia, United States - WW16-25 | ecosystem: Environmental > Aquatic > Deep subsurface > Groundwater > Cave microbial mat | place...
ATAAGCGCGCCGTATCGTCTCGTATCTTGATTCCAAAATTTACCGCGCGACACCATGCAACCATGCCAGCACTCATCGTAACCAGGCCGCAAATACCGCTGCCGCAAAATGTTGTCAATACGATTGTCCAGCGCAGCCAACCGCGGCGCATCTTCCTCTTCGGCTCACGGGCGCGCGGCGACGCGCCGGAACGCGCGGATTATGACATTGCCATCGACGACGAAGCGCTGACCCCCGCCCGGCTCGCGCAAATACGCGCTGATATGGATGAACTGCCGACCCTGCTGTCGATCGATATCGTCTGGATGAATCGCGCCAATGCGGTTCTGCGCGAGCGCATTTTGAGCGAGGGAAAAATAATCTATGAAAAATGAAAAGGTTTTTGATTCGTTACAAAAGTTTGCATGGGCCATCAAACGCCTTGATGAAGCGCTGGCCGAAGATGGCAGCAATCCTCTTGCGATTGACGGGACGATTCAACGCTTTGAATTCGTGTTTGAGGTGATGTGGAAAACCTTGAAACGCGCGCTGGAAGGCGAAGGCATGATGTGCCAGACGGCGCGCGAGACGTTGAAAACCGCCTATCAAATCGGCTGGATCGGCCCCGAAGAGCTTTGGCTGCAAATGTTGGATGACCGTAACATGACGTCGCACACTTACGATCAACCAACCGCCAGTCAGATCTATTCGAATGTTCAAATTTACTATCCGGAGATTTTGCAGTTCGCCCAATTTTTGCGCGCCAGATACGCGACTTGATTTTCTACTTTAAAAAATCGTCACTCTCGTGCATCAGTAAATTCCCACCGACTTTCTCATCATTGTCTCTCCGCAGCCTCACGCCCGTCTGGTATAATCTTTGTAAGCCTAATTCTGAATTAACTTGTTACGCACGCGATGAGCCCGCGAACATCGCTTCTCGCCTCTCGCGTTCGTGCTTGATCGTTCCAGCTTGACACAACGGTTCGCTCGGTTCTTATCTGCATGATTTGCCGATAAAAAGGAATCGAGGACTTTTTTACAATTTCTTATCACGGACTGATTTTCAGCTTTGGATATGCATCTCAGACGCACAGCACCCGCACGAATTCATTCTATTTTCCAGCCGCCGGTCATACAAAATGGGAATTGTGAGCCAATTTCCCGGAATCAACTTTTGTTCGATCTCAATGAAAAAGGCGCGGCAAAAATTTCATGCCGGCGGAATGTGAAGAATTCTTCAAAATTTCCGGGAGCGTTTTTCTTTTTCATTTTAGCCGCTTCGGCGCTTATTATTTTTATGCCGGTTGCAAGCCGGGCGCAAATTGGAACCCTGCAAAATGTAAAGCTCATTCCCCGGAACGACACCGTTGGCGTCGGCACCATCTACCTGCTCTCATTTGAGGTTGAGACTGAATTACCGTCTGATGGCAAGATTTATATTCATTTTCCAGCCGGGTTCGACATTTCGGATGTTGGGGTTGCGAGCAATGTTGATAAACTGGACGGAGGTTTTGAGGTAGAGCGCGATCTGGATAATGGTAAGCGTATTGTTATTCTCATTAGGGATGGCAGAGGTTCGCCTCTGCCTGCAGATAATACGGGAATCGTAAAATTTTCAATTGTTAGAAACCCTCGAACTCCGGGAATTTTTGTATTTCCCCTGGTTACCACCGAAGATAGAAGCGGCACTCTTCTTGACCAAAGGAATTTCGATATCGATTCGGTCATGATCAAACCGGCGTCGCTGGATCATTTTACCTTTTCGCCAATCGGCCCGCAAATCGCCAATCAAAATATTGCGCCGGCTTGTACCCTAACAGCAAAAGACGAGTTTGATAATGATGTCGCGGTTAATGAGCAAATCGACTTTTCCGACAATACCGGCACGTTGACGATCAAGACTTTGCCGATGAACGGCTTCGAACTCGATGTCAATGGCGCAAAAATTACAAAAGGCCAACCGAACGTCGTGATCACGGCAAAAGCGCGAACGTCGGGGAAGATCGGCATGTCCAACCCTTTCAACGTCAATGAGATTAAAATTCTCCGTATCGAAGCGGCAGCAACCACCGTGAGCCAGGGGCAAACGTTTATTCCCGTCAACATGCTCGTGCAGAACATCGGCCCGGATACGGTCAGATTAGACAGCGCCAAGCTGCTTTTAAATTCTGCGCATTACACAAATATTCGCCTTATTCCGAATAGCAAAATTCCTGGACAAGGTGTTATCCGAAATTTAATTTTTTCTGTTAATGTCAACTCTAATGCATTGATGGGATCGGTGCCAATTAACGGACAAATTTTTGGCACCGTCGTACCGGGCAATTTGAAACTCTCTGACTTGGGTGCCGATTTACCGCTTGACGCGTGGACGGTGCAAACACCGCCAAATTTGAGTTATGTTCTCCTTTCGTTGGCCCCGAAGCAGGTAAGCGCCGGCGCTTTTTTTCAGTTTAAGGTTGAAATTAAAAACAGTGGCCAGGCAACCCTAGAGCTAAATCCGGCGACGACAACATTTCAGTTCATGGATTTAGGGCAAACTTTTATCGCAACGTTGGATGCCGCAAGCGGTACCACAGTTGCCGGCAACGGGCAGAAGATCTTGACCTTTCAAAGCACAAAAATTCCTTCGGCGATTCCCAAAGGTGATTATGCCCCACAAGTCATTCTCAATGGCACGCAAAATGGCGCGCCGTTTAGCCGGTCACTAACGCTTCCAAACACCCCCCTGACAGTTGGAGATCCTCCAACATTTCAAATCTTGTCCGTGCAAGCTTCGCAGGATACCGTTGTTCAGGGCATGCGGAAACCGTGGTCAATTTTTTTGCGGGTAAAAAACAACACGAATGCAGAGATTACTTTTGACCACGCGGAACTGCAATTTTATAAACCGGGCAATAGCAACCCGGATGCTTTTTATCGTCTCACCTTGCCAACGCGTTTTGCCTCGGACAGTTCTAGAATTGCTGCTAATGGCGTCGATAGTGTCGTTTGCCGGATTGATACGACCGGACAATTGACTGGGGTGATAGCGATTTTTGCCAAAATTTTTGTTAAAGAACTTCCTCTGACTCCCGCCGAAAGCAACGGCACGCAGAAAAGCATTTTGCTGCAAACGCCGGCGGTTTTGAGTCTCGCGCTGCGCACCTCGCAGGCCACAGTGACGGCAGGCCAGACGAAGCCGTGGGACGTCATTATGAAAGTGGAGAACACCGGCGAGAGCGTAGCCCGGGCACTTTTTGAGAGTGATGCTGTTAAGCTTGGTGAATTTACACGCATCAATTTGGGAAATGATTACGAGGTCGCGCCGCCGGGGGGCGACGTGATCATTCCCGGTAATGGCTTTAAAGAAATCATCTTTAACGTCACGAAGACCGAAAGTACACCGGGAAATTCACCCATTAATTTGACTTTTCCTGGTCAAGTCTTTGCTAAAGAGATTAACAGCGATTCGGTGCATTTTGCCGTGAACACCGCGCAAATTCTCGTGCAACCTCGAGACACTGTGGAGGTTGCTACCGTGGGAATAGATAGCGTTTTTAACCGCAACCCGGGTGCAATTGACACCGTCAATGTCGGGCAGACTTTTAAAGTGAAAGTCAGCGTGCGCTCCACCGTTGCCAACGCGGAGCAAGTGGATTCCGTGCGCGTCAGCTTGACTTCAAGCAATCAGAATGATTTCATCTCAAACAATTTACGCACATTGAGTGGTTTAAATGGATTTTTAACCTTTCCTGTGAAAGCCGGCGCGCCAGCGGCCAACATATCAAAATTTTCTGCGGAAGTGGTCAAAGCTTATTCTGCCAATACACGCGACTGGAGCGTTCAAGCCAGTTCAGAAACGCGTTCGGTTTCTGTTTACAAGCAAGCCCCGGCGCAATTGCGCGTTGAAACGCCGACGACTTCCGTAACCAAAGTTCAGTTTGGCAGCACGCAGCCGGCATGGACGATTGATTGCATTGTCGCGAACAATGCCGCGGAGAACAGCGGCAGCGCGATTGTGATTGACTCGTCAAAAGTGACGGTCACGATCAATAACGTGCCGCAATTGGATTACGTTATTCAAAATGGGCAAAAGCCGACGACGCTCAACGCAGGTCAGACAGACGCGCTCAAATATGACGTTGTACGAACCGGCTACACCGGCGGCGAAGCCACGCTGACGGTCACGGTGTTTGGTCACGATAAAAATACCAATTTGCTTCTATCTTCGAGCAATTTGACAAAAATCACCGTTGCAACTTCGGCGCTGGTGAAAATTTCTCAAACTGATTTTGCCGCGAACGTCAATCGCGTTGCCGGCAGTGAAATCGGTTTGGTGAATACCGCGCAGAAATTCAAAATCGAGGTAACAGTCGAGAACAACGGGTTAGAAGTGATTGACTCGGCCTACGTATCTCTACGAAGTTCTCTACAAAGCCCCGGCGCTTCAACGATAAATCCGCCATTGGCCGCCGCGACGATGATCGGCACCAATGGCGACACGGCCAAAGCGATTTTTGAGGTTACCGCGGCAAACTTGGTCAATGCCATTGGCGAGACTTTTGTCGCGCGGCTCGGCCGCGTGGTAGCGAAAGGCGCCGGGGCGGCCAAAGGCGCGAATGGCGACACCACCGCGGTCGCGCGCATTGAGTTGCCGGCGCGGCTGCAATTGAGCTTGGTCACGACGGATGGCGCGACAGCATTCAGCAAGGAGCAACTTTTCAAAGTCCGCGCCCGGGTGAAAAATCTCGGCAATGCGCAAACAGACCGTAGCGGCAGATTGGAACTCACGCCGCCACAAGATTATCGCTTAGTCAACAACGACCCGATCAAAAATTTTGCCGCCGGTGATTCGATTGAATGGAGTCTGCAAGCACCCACGTTAAGAGTGGGTCAACAAGACGTTTTCATCGTTAAAATTAACGCCCAACCGCTCGACCAAAACTCCGGCGCTCCCGCGGACACGGCGAATAATTCCGCCCGGCTCACCGTGAGCACGCAGAATCAAGTCTTGACGATCGTCAAAAAATCCATTATCGCGCCCGCGGGCGCGAGTGATTCGACAATTTCGACGGATCAATTTTTTACCGCGGCAGTAAAAGTTCAGGCGAGTTCGAACCTGACCAGGAAAACGATTGCGCTGACGCTGCCGCCCGGCTCCGGCTATCGGTTTGTGAACGGTGACAGCGCCATAAAAAAAATTTTTGCAGATACGGCGACGGTGCGTTGGCAGCTCCAAGCGCCGAGCCAGGAGAACTTGCAACCTTTTAAACTGCCGCTGGAAGCCAAAGCCTTCGCCGGTTCAACGACGGTTTTCTCCCCGTCCGATAGCCTACTGATTCTCCGCAACGAGAATCGCGCGATTCTATACCTTGAGCCCGGCATCAAAGAAACGACGAGCCAAAATGGTTTGGTCGCGGTCAATCAAAATTTCACGATCGTGGCAAAGTTGCGCAACACCGGCCGCGCCTTTGTGACCGACACGGCGAAAGTCACGATCAATGTTTCCAAAACCAGCCTTACACTGGTGGATGTTCCAGGAAACACTGCAAAGAAGTTTGTGGTCTTTCACACCGGAGAAAATTTCAAGGAAATTACCTGGCTGGCCAAGGCTGCGAGCGAACCAAAGCTTCCGGAGACGATTACATTTGAAATCACAAAGCGACCGCTTGATGTAAACACCGGGCTGGAAGTGCTCACCTCGAACGACCCGGCGCCATTCACGATTACTACCGTCGCCACCGGAACGGTTGCCGCCGGCCGGCCGCGCATTACCGATCCGCCCGGCGCCCATGATCACGTTTTGAGCACGGAACAGCAATTTACCGTGAGCGACACGCTGCGCTGGACCAACGCCGCCAACCTCGTCGCGGAGTTAATATTGCCGCCGAATTTTGCGGTTTTAAATAACCGCATTCAGAGTATTGCAAATTTATCCGACACCGGGAAAACAGAAATCTCGTGGGTGGTTCGCGCGCCGGTCGCCGCGGTTTCGGGCGCCGCTTTTCGGGTGTTCATCAAAGGGAAAGACTCGCATGATGCAACCGTGGCGCTTGCCGATACTTCCGAAACGCGGTTGATCGAGGTTGTGCCCCGCGCCCAGCTTGTTTTGCGCGCGAAGATCGCCGAGCCGCTTTCAGCGAGGGATGGCGTGCTCAGTGTGCTGCAACCATTTACGATCGTCGCGACGATTGATAATGCCGGCGCGGCCAATCTCGAGTCTATAGCCGAAGTGATTTTGCAACTGCCCGCCGATAAAGATTATCAACTCGTCGGCGCGCCGGAAGATTCGTTGCGCACGGTCACCTTTCCGGGGCCAAACACCTGCAGTTGGCGTGTGCTGGCGCGTTCAAGCATCACCACCGGCACCGATCTCATTAAAGTATGGTTGCGAAAGCCGCCGTTCGATCAAAACACGAACACGCCGGCCTCGATCAACAACGCCGAAGCGGCGCTGGCGGTTCGCACCGAAGGACGCAAGCTGATCGTGACAACTGCCAATCAAGGTGGCGGCCCCGCCATTCAAGGCCAGAAGAATTTCCTGCTGATGCGCCTGCTGCTGACCAATCCCGGCGCGAGCGACTTGAAGTTGCAAATGCTGCGTTTTGATTTGCGCAAAAAAAAGGATGGCACGCCTGTTGAACCCGGCGCTGTTTTTGAAAATATCCGGGTTTTAAATGAAGGGAGACTCGTTGGCGATTCCACCAATATTCCGACAGGCAACTCGACATTGCAAATCACTTTACATCGGTCCGACAGCGTCAAAATCGTGCCAAGCATCCCGGACACGGTAAGCCTTTTTGCCGATCTGCGGGCTACTGCCACCGGAACTTTTCGCCTGTTGTTTGATCATGGCAATGATTTTGACGCCATCGATCCGGAAGGCGGCGGCGGTGTGGCCATTGAATCAGCGGATGGCAAACAGGGCGATAAATTCCGGTTGGAATCCAACTCGACGGCATTGCAGGGGGCGACGGATGAGAATTCATTCTTTAATTATCCCAATCCGTTTCGGCCCGGCGATAATTGGAGCAACGGCGAAGGCACGCGTTTCAGCGTCCCGCTCGGCGTCAGCGGCGAGTTGAAAATCGTCACCCTGCTCGGCGAGCTGGTTTGGGAAACGAAGATCGATTCACGAAATTTAGCGGCCACGGCCATTTTCTGGGATGGCCGGAATGGCGCGGGCCAGCGGGTGTTGAACGGCGTTTATGTGGCGGTCTTAAAAACGCAAAATGGCAAAATGCTCACGACCAAAGTGGCGGTGTTGAAAAGATAGCAGAGGGCATAGCGCATGGCGTGTTCTGCAAAATTTTAGTTTTGCGACGCTAAACCCTTGTACTCCGATTCAAAGCGATAAACGCTTACGATTTTTTTCAATCTTGCAGCAGCGCCAGAAAAAAAGGAACGGGGATGGCGAGCACATTTTTTTCCGAATTATAGAGAAATTGATTTTTAGTCAAAAGAATGCCGCCGCCTTGCTGCACCAGCGCTTTGGCGTTATCTGGGTTGATTTTGGTTTGGTATTTGACTTCGATCAGCGCAACGCGTTTCTCTTCGCGAAAGACGACGAAATCAATTTCCTGGCCGTTGCGCCAGTAAAAAATCCGCGTGCCGAAGTTTCGCTGCAGATGCGAGGCGATCATGCTTTCGACTAGATAGCCGACGTTATTGGGGTCCGCCAGAAATTCCTCCGTGGCGCGCCAGCCATGATCATAACCAAACACCCAACTGCGAAAACTGTGAAACGCCAGCGGATCGGAAAAATAAACCCGCTTGGACGAGCGCGGCGCGCGCAGATAAGGCGGCTCCCATTTGAACGGCGCGCCGTCATATTCAGCCAGCGCCGGATCGTCGCGCAGGGTGGCGGTCTCCTGCCACCATGGGTTCTGGCGGGCGAGAATTTCGAGTGACATGGCTTGAAATCCTGACTTTCATAAAAAGGCATTTTGTGAAAACGGCGCTTTCACAAAGATAAAGCGTTCAAAACCGGAAACCAAGTGATTTTTGCGAAAGCGTGGATTTCATAAAAGACTATTTTGTGAAAACAGCGCTTTCACAAAAGCAGCCTGCAGAACCCCACGTGGAGCGCAACATAAATGTTACGGTGCGGTTTTACTCGCCAATAATTTTCACAATCACGCGCTTCTTTCTGCGCCCATCAAACTCGCCGTAAAAAATCTGCTCCCACGGGCCGAAGTCGAGCTTGCCGTTCGTAATCGCCACCACCACTTCACGTCCCATGATCTGACGCTTGAGATGTGCATCGGCATTGTCCTCGCCCGTGCGATTATGGCGGTATTTTGCAGTCGGCGCATGTGGCGCCAAACCTTCCAGCCACTCGTCAAAATCCTGATGCAGTCCGGATTCGTCGTCGTTGATAAAAACTGAGGCGGTAATGTGCATCGCCGCGATCAGAACCAGTCCTTCTTTCACGCCGCTTTTTTTGACCAGCTCGGCGATTTTATTTGTGATGTTGAGATAATCGCGCCGATGCGGCGTTTCGAACCAGAGATATTCGGTGAGGGATTTCATGATAAATCATCCTTTTGGATTACTGGATTGGTTGGTCGACGGATTGTTGGATTAATGGGACCCATGACTCCAATGTTCCAGAAATCCAATGATCCATCAATTCAGTTATCCAGCAATCCGGTTTTACAACTCCGCCCACTTGCCTTCTCCCTCCCAAACCCGAACCGTGAAATTGAAGCTCCATTTTTCGTTAAAGCGCTGGTGCAGCATCTCGCAAATATTTTCCACCGAAGGATATTCGAGAAAATCATTGAGCGAGCGATGATCGTACGCCGCGAGCACGGCGCGAATGGTGCTCTTCATGTCGGCGAAATCCATGATCATCCCGGTTTTGTTCTCGCCTTCGATGATCACTTCGACTTTGTACGTGTGTCCGTGCAGCACGCCGCATTTGTGATGGCCCGGCAGAAAATGGGCGCAGTCCATGTGTTCGATGTAGCCGAGTTTCACGAGTCGCCTCCTTGATAATAAAACTACGGTCAAACCAACATGTCATTCCGTAAGAAACCTTTTTAGTTACCAGCACACGGCGGGCAATACCCAAAAAGATCCCTTCGGGATTACAGGCGTGGATTTGCTTTGTATGAATCTTGATGTTAAAAATCTTTCATAATATAAGCAAGAAGAACAAAATTTCCTGCAAAATTTTCTCTTGTTTTTGCGCCGAGATTTTGACATATTGCGCAAGACTTGAGAGGAAATTTGGCCGTGACCTTAAATGCCCCGATTATCCCTTTTGCCGGCTGTTTTACCGGCGATCCGAAAAAGCAAGACGCGGCGCGACTCGCTTTCGTTGGGTTGCCGGAGGCATCGCAGTCATCATTTCATCATGGCAGCGCCGGCGGGCCGCAACGCATTCGTTCGGCATACGACGAGAATTGTTATAACTCGACCACGGAATCCGGCGTCGATCTCGCTGGCGCGGTGGCCGATCTCGGCGATTTGCCCTCTAAAAGTTCGTGGGAGCTGACCGCGCGTTCGTATCAGGAATTTGCGGCGTGGCTTTTTCAAATTCGCAAAATCCCATTTTTTGCGGGTGGCGATCATGCCGTGACGATTCCGATTATCGCGGCGCTCTCGGAAATCGGCGAACCGATTCACATTATTCAAATCGACGCGCATCCGGATTTGTATCTGGATTATGAGGGCAGCCGCAGCTCGCATGCATGCACGATGGCGCGCGCGCTCGAAATGAGCCACATCGCTTCGGTGACGCAACTTGGCATTCGCACGATGAATGCGAGCCAAATGCCGCGGTTCGAGCGCTATCGCGAGCGTATTCACATGTTTTCCGCGCGCGAACTAATCGGCGAGTTGCCACCATTGTCGCATATTCCCGCCGGCGCGCCGGTTTATCTCACGGTCGATCTCGACGGCTTCGATCCGGCTTTCGCGCCCGGCGTTTCGCATCCCGTTCCCGGCGGCCTGACCCCGCGGCAGGTGCTCAATTTCATTCAAAAAGCAAATTGGAAATTGGCCGGCATGGATGCGGTCGAAGTCAATCCGGATTTGGATGTCAATGATCAAACGGCGATACTTGCCGCGAGGGTGTTGCACGAGGGGATGGGACATGCCACAAAACAGTTCATGCCGAAAAATTTTCCAACGGATAAAAAACTGCCAACGGATTTAAATTAAAGATGTATTTGTTTTCATCCGTTGGTCGCTTTTTATCCGTTGGCAATGCAGTTGAATAGTTTCACACGATTTAAATTTCGCGGAGGAAAGAAATGAAAGCTCGTCACCAGCTTCTTTTGCCATGTTTGATCATTTTATTGTTTCCTCACCTCGTCGTCTCCCAAGACACCATCCGCTTCACCCCCAAAATCGGCTACCAGGCCTTCAAAGTGCGCGAGCCGGTGTTGCGCATGAGGCCGGGCCAAGTGTTGATCAGCGAAACGTTGATGGGCGCTTATTACACCGAAGAAGGCGGCGCGTGGCCTGGCGAAGTCGGACCGATTTATATCGAAGGCGCCACGCCAAAAGATCAGCTCGTTATCAAACTGCTGAAAGTGCGGCCCAATCGCGATCTCGCGCCGGCGCGCGTCAATCCCAACTTCGGCGGTCTCGCCAGCGACGTGCGTGTGCGCCTGCTCAATCCGCCGATACCGGATATTCGCTTTCTCTGGCGGCTCGACCGCAAGCGCAATCTCGGCGTGCTCGAATTACCCAAAAGCCGCCTCGGAAAAATCGAAGCGCCACTCGCGCCAATGCTCGGCCGCGTCGCGGTCGCACCGAAGAATGAAGAATCCTTTCCCGGACTTTGGCCCGGAGATTTCGGCGGCAACATGGATGCGCCAGAAATTCGCGAAGGCGTCACCGTGTATCTGCCGGTCTTTCACGAGGGCGCTTATTTTTATTTCGGCGACGGCCACGCGCTGCAAGGCCACGGCGAGATTGCCGGCACCGGGCTGGAAGCGACGATGGACGTGATTCTGCAATTCGACCTCATCAAAAACAAACCCATCGACTGGCCGCGCATCGAAGACGAAAGCTACATCATGGTCGCCGGCAGCGGCCGCCCGCTCATCGACGCCTTCCGCCTCGCGCACGTCGAGCTGATCGAGTGGCTCGAACAAGATTACGGCTTTGACCGCTGGGAAGCCTATCAGGTGCTCTCGCAAGTCGGCACGAGCACGGTGGCCAATATTGTGGATCCACAATATACAGTGGTGGCGAAATTTCCAAAAAAGTTTTTGCCAAAACCCGAAGCCCAATCTCTTTTCGGCGCGCCGCTTTATGCCATTGAGCTCGCGCCGGCGGAAAAAGCGAAATTGGATTCTAACCTGGCCATTGCACAAGCCAACTACGATAAAAGTCCGAACGGCCCCGAAAGTATCATTTGGCTGGGCCGGCGCTTATCGTATCTTTGGCGCTACCGCGACGCCATCGAGGTTTACTCGAAAGGCATTGCGCTGCATCCCAACTACGCCAAGCTCTATCGCCATCGCGGCCATCGTTACATCACGCTTCGTGAGTTCGACAAAGCCATTACCGATTTGGAGAAAGCCGCCAAGCTCATTCGTGGCGTGCCGGACGAGATCGAACCGGATGGCGCGCCGAACAAGTACAATATTCCGACGGGCACGTCGCATTCGAATATCTGGTATCATCTCGGTTTGGCGTATTATCTCAAAGGCGATTTCAAAAACGCGCTGCGCTGTTATCTCGAGTGCATGAAATTTTCTCAAACAAACGATGACATGCTTTGTGCGACGAGCGATTGGCTCTACATGACGTACCGCCGGCTGGGAAAAGTTGACGAAGCGAAAAAAGTTCTCGCACCGATTACAGAGAACATGAAGATCATCGAGAATTTTTCCTATCACAAGCGTTTATTGATGTACAAAGGCATGATCGCGCCGGACTCTTTGCTTGATACTAAAAATGCAACTGATCTCGACATTGCCACGCAAGGCTACGGCGTGGGAAATTGGTATTTTTACAACGGGCAGGTGGAAAAGGCCAAGGAGATTTTTGAGCGGGTGATCAAAGGCAAATACTGGGCGGCGTTTGGGTATATTGCGGCAGAGGCGGACTTGAAGCGAATGCAAAAACAATAAGGCGGTGGATTTTTTTTGCTTAAGATAAAATGCCCACCACTTTGAAGCGATTTTCAATCTCAACCAAAACCTCGTCAATCGCAATACGAGGATTTTCATGCACGGTGCCGCCCTCGTGTCGATGATGGGGAAAAGAAGCAAGGTGAGGATGATGTGGAGCATTGTCCCACCGAATGATGAGTTGATTGTGAGCGTCTTGCCAGTGATAGGAGTATTTGTTCTTTCCGATGATAGAAGATTCCGTGACATGAAGAGTCGAACCATCGATTAACTCGGCACGGCATTTCAAGTGTTTTACCGTGGCTTCGTCAATCAGATCGACAACCTGCACTTGCTTTACCGCGGGACTACGTCTCAAAGCATTGACTATGTGAAACATGCCTGCAGTTCCTCGTAACGAGTTTTCCACTCTCGAGAGGCTGCGTCAAAGGCTTCCCAAGCGATCAAATCGTCCCATTCTGCAAACGACTCCTCTTGCGCCTCATCAACACGTTTTTTGAATGCCACATAGTCGCAACCATACTTGGCGGCGAAAGTCCGTGCTCGACTGGCGAAATATTCGTATTTTGTTGCCGCATGCGAGAGCAACAACGAAAGCAGCTCATTTTCTTCGAGCCAATCCGGTGCGGCAATTGATTTTTTGGCAACCATTCGTATGCTCCGTTTTAAAATGAATCACCTGTAAGTTACAAAAGTACCCTCTTTTTCGCAAGGCTATTTTCGTAGCCCCGGCCCCTTGTGGGCCGCTATTGAAAGGAAAATTCTCTATTGCCTTTTTCCACGTTTTGCGCTATCTTGCAAAAAATGATCCGTTTTATTTGAACCCTTATCCTCATGAGGGGCTTATGCTCGAACTCTCTATTTGCTTTGAATCGAACGGAAAAGAGACACCATCATGAAAATTATCACCCCAACTGAAATTGAAAATATCGCTTGGGAAGGCAAGCTCGCACCGCTTAACGAAGCGCACAAAGGCGACAGGCCGGAAGTGAAAGTGACTATCGGCGAGCCGGTGTGGTGGTCCGCCGAGCAAGCATTGGAAGGTGAAGTCAAAAAGAAATGGACTCCGCCAGCAAACAATCGCCAATATCTTCTCTTGCGGCTGGCTTGTACCCTGCATCCGCCTGAAAGCCAGAGAACCCGATACACGGAAGCGACTTTTGGCGCCTACTTCAATGCCAAGAGTAGCGACCAATCTATTATTGCCCATGACCTGTACCCAACTCGGCTGGCCATTGATGCAAAGCAAAAATTCACACTCGCTTTGACTCCGGAAGTGAAGTTTGCGGAGTCAATCGAAGCCAAGCTCGGAGAAGTCGGCGCGGAAATCGAATATGCCAAAGCCTTTCCAGTGATTCAGGGTTTTGGCTTGGGCGAGAGCCATCCGTATTGGCGATTTGCCCATCATGCAGCCAATCCGCTGTTAGGCTCACAATGTGTTTATGCCGTCATTGCAGCGCCGAAAAACGTAGACGGCATTCAGTTGAGCCTCGAATTGGTTGCCACACTGGAAACCCGCTTTGGCATCATCCCGTTGGGACTTCCCAAAGAAGCGCAGACTTATTTGCTGAAAACCATTACCTAAAAAAATTCATTCCGCCAAACCTCTCTTAAAGTTTTTCCTAATCGAACAAAAGCAGCCGGAGGAATTATGCTTCAACTTTCCATTCGCTTTGAATCGAACGAAAAACAAGAAGATGCGCCGATCACTGTCTCTTTGTTTCGTCCGGACGAAGGCGTCTCGACCGCTTCTGCGCCCTTCACGCCGCCATTGGATGATCGCGTGTTGACCGACTTGCGCTGGTACATTGAAGTTTACTCCTCCTGGCCCACCGGACCGGATTATGTTCGGGCCGAGGAGATTCAAACCAACGTGGAGAATTGGGGCTACAGTCTGTTGCAAAGCATAACGCAGGAGCGCGAGGCCGTCCAAATTTGGCAGCAGTTCTTTGATGCCGATGACAGTGGCAAACTGATAACCATCGATGCCACTGATCCGCGTGTGTTGCGGCTGCCGTGGGAATTGCTTGCTGATGAAGGCGGCCATCTCTTTGCGCGCGGGATCAGCGTGCGCCGGCGCTTGCGCAAAACTCTCGTCTCTAAAACCAAATCCTTCGATCTGCCGGTGCGGGTGCTGATGGTCGTTTCCCGGCCTTACGATGTTCCGTTCATTGATCCGCGTGCCGACGCGCAGGCTCTGCTTGAGGCGTTAGAGAAGTTGGGCAACCGTGCTGAGGTGGAGTTTTTGCAAACGCCCACCCTTGCCGCTTTGAACAAACGCTTGCGTGACAAAAATCAACCGCCCGTGCACGTGTTGCATTTTGATGGACACGGCCAATACGATGGCGAGAAGGGAATGGGGTATCTGCTTTTTGAGAACAATGATAACAAAAAACACGAAGTGGATGCGGACCAGCTCGGCACGCTGTTGAATGGTTGTGGCGTGCCGCTCATGGTGCTGAGCGCTTGCCAGAGCGCCAAGCAAGAAGCCAATAATCCCTACGCCAGTGTCGCGGCCCGACTGATTCAATCCGGCGTGGGCAGCGTGCTCGCGATGAATTATAAAGTGTTGGTGACCACAACGGAAAAATTCGTTTCGGCTTTTTACGGTGAATTGGCGCAGGGCCAAACCATCGGCCAAGCGGTAGACGCCGGACGCGCGGCGCTGTTGGCTGATGATGAGCGTCACACCTTCACGCGACGCAATGAAAAGGGCGATCTCGTGGAAGAAACATTGCGCTTGCGCGATTGGTTTGTGCCCGCTTTGTACCAACAAGCGGATGATCCGATCGTCTTTGCTCATTCGAAGGGTGATTCCAGTGAGACAACCGCGACGAGAAAATTGCCCGTGGCATTAACCGATCCAGTGTCTCCTGGCGGTTTGCCTGCAACTTCGAAATATGGCTTTCATGGCCGCTCGTTTGAGTTGCTGCAATTACAACGAACATTTATCGATAAATCAATTGTGATTTTGCATGGCTTTGGCGGCATTGGCAAGACCGCGCTGGCTGCCGAGGCCGGACGCTGGTTCTATCGCACGCGCCGCTTCCCTGGCGGCGCCGCATTTGTGAACTTTGAGCACGGCGGCTCGTTGCAGCAAATGTGCTCGTGGGTGGGACAAGCCGTGAGCGGCGATCCCGATTTTGTGATCGGCGACGGCGACCCGGTCGCCCGCGTTGCCGGCCTGTTGCAGGAAAAACCGGCGCTGGTGATTCTCGATAATTTTGAATCCGTCCTTGGCCGCGCACCGCTGATGCCTGCCGAAGAGCTGAAAGCCGTGCTGGATGCCGTGTGGTTATGGGCAGATGGAAATGCGAAGAAATTTTCTCCGCATGGCTCGCGTATTCTTATCACCACTCAAGATACGACTTTCAATGACAGCCGCTTCAGCCCCTCGCAAGCGTGCCGGCATGTCGAACTGCAAGGATTGGCGCCCCACGACGCGCTAACTTTGGCCGCGATGATTTTGGAAACCCACGGCCTCGACCGCAGCCAAGTGAACCGGCAAGATTTGCTGGATTTGATGGAGCGCTTGGGTGGCCACCCGCTCTCGCTGAATTTGGTGTTGCCGCAATTGCGAAAACACACTGCCGCCGAGCTTTCCGCCCGCTTTGAGGAGCTTCTGCCCGGCTTCAAAGAAGGCGCGGCCAAAGAGCGCAATGAAACCTGGCTTCGACAGTTATAGGGCAAATTTTTTGAAAAAAGTGCCGTTTTGAGCTTGGCCCACGCCCTTCACCGGGAAAACCCGTAGGCACACGTTTTGTGCCTGGCTACTTGACTGCCAAAAAT
>Ga0247727_10011056_pt1 | contig 15847 bp, 15 predicted proteins | sample WisWelCaveWW1625_FD_202498 | JGI IMG/M metagenome (GOLD analysis project Ga0247727, IMG submission 202498) | Biofilm microbial communities from Wishing Well Cave, Virginia, United States - WW16-25 | ecosystem: Environmental > Aquatic > Deep subsurface > Groundwater > Cave microbial mat | place...
GAATCCATCCGCAAAAAATTGGCACAAAAAAATTTCACTGAACACTTGCAATCTTGATGAAAATCCATTAAATTCACACGCATCATCCACCTCGGGTGTCGCCGGAACAAGCTGGGGAATACTCGTGGCCCTAGGTGGGGAATACTCGTGGCCCTGCCTTGGGGAATATGGTGGACCCTGACAACTAACTTTTACTGGTTTTTCAAATCAACCCAATTGACGGCTCTTGTTTTAAGCGACTCGCGCACGGCAAACTCCGTTAGGAGTGGAATGTTTATAGATAAAAGCTAATTCAAATCTGCGAAACTCCGGAGGAGTGACATGTTGACACGCGACGAATTTTGCAAACGATCAAATCGGCATGACACTTTCACATTTCACTCCTAACGGAGTTAAAAAAGCATAAAAATTCACCAGGGCTATAAACATTACACCCCTCCGGGGTTTGCCCAACCTGGTTTAGTTTAAAAAGTTAGTGACATTGGACAGGACGCCCGCGCTACTTTTTCCGGCGAGAAAGGCATTCCCACCCTCGCAAAAAATCCCTTGACAATGGCGGAATTCCTTGTAAAATGTTCTTCGATAATTCCGTTGAGCCGATTGACGAAAAACGCGGAGGCGCAAATGTATTCGCAACAGCCTGTATTCAAAACGTGGCACATTATTTCACTGCTCCTGCTTGCTCTTTTTGCTGCAACTGATCTGTGCCATGCCCAAACCCAAAAACCCGTTTTGCACGGCAAAAATTGGATGGCGATCACCGGCAAGCCGCTGGCCGCCACCGCCGGCGCAAAAATTTTCGAGCGCGGCGGCAACGCGGTAGATGCGACTTGCGCGATGCTCGGCGCGGTCTGCACCATGTGGGATGTTTTAAGCTGGGGCGGCGAAACGCAGGCGCTGATTTATAATCCCAAAACGAAAAACGTAATAGGCGTCAATGCGCTTGGCGTAGCGCCAACCGGCGCAACGCCGGAATTTTTCAAAAAGTAAAAGATGAACTATCCGCCCGAATACGGCCCGCTCGCCGCGGTGACGCCGGGAACGCCGGGCGGTTTGATGACGATGCTCGCGGAGTTTGGCACGATGAGCCTGAAAGAGGTGCTTGGCCCCGCGATGGAATTGGCCGAAGGTTATCCTATCGAAGCCGGTACCGCGAATAGCATCGAACGCGAAAAAGAGCGCATTAAAAAATGGCCGTATGCGAAAAAGATTTTCCTGCCGCACCTCGGCGAAAAACGCGAGGCCCCGAGCGCCGGCGAAATTTTCCGCCAACCGGATTTGCTGGTCACGCTCAAAAAACTCGTCGACGCCGAGCAGCAGGCGTTGGCCGCCGGCAAGAATCGAAAGGAGGCCATTTACGCCGCGTATGATCGCTTTTATAAAGGCGACATTGCCAAAGAGTTTGTGCGCGGCTCGCAGGAACAAGGCGGGCTGCACACGGTGGATGATCTCGCCAAATGGAAAGTCTATCTCGAAGCGCCGGTGATGACGACCTACAAAGGCATCGAAGTTTACAAGCTCAATTGCTGGGTACAAAGCCCGGTGCTGCTGCAAGCGCTGAACATTTTGGAGAATTTTGATTTGAAAGGCATGGGCTTCAACAGCGCGAAATACATTCACGCGTTGTATCAAACCATGAACCTCGCGTTTGCCGACCGCGATTTTTATTACGGCGATCCATATTTCCCGCCGGAAGAGCCGATCAAAGGCTTGCTCACGAAAGCGTATGCCAAAGAGCGCGCGAAGCTGATCAATTGGGAGAAGAACGACGCCGAGGCCAAGCCGGGCGATCCGTATCCGTTCGAAGGCAAGCAAAATCCCTATCAAGAGTATTTGAAGAAGTGGACAAATCTCGACACCACGAAAACCGCGTCATTAAATGATGAAAGCTTTTTTGTCGGCACCACGTCGATTCAAGCCGTTGACAAAGAGGGCTGGCTGGTTTCGGTGACGCCGAGCGGCGGCTGGATTCCGGCCTGTGTCGCGGGCAATACCGGCATCGGCATGAGCCAGCGCATGCAGAGTTTTGTTTTAAATGAAAGCGAGAATCCATTCAACGTCGTCGCGCCGGGCAAACGGCCGCGCGCGACGCTGACGCCGAGCCTCGCCATCAAAGACGGCAAGCCGATGCTGGCTTTTTCCGTGCAGGGCGGTGACTCGCAGGATCAAAATCTCTTGCAGTTTTTTTTGAATATGGTTGAGTTCGGCATGAACGTGCAGGAAGCCTGCGAAGCGCCGAACATCACGAGCTTGCAAATGCGCAACTCGTTTGATAAACACGACACCAAGCCCGGCCGCTTGACGTTGAATGAAGAAATGCCGCCGTGGGTGCGCAGCGAGCTGGCGAAAATGGGGTACAAATTGGATTACAACAAACGCACTTCCGGCCCGATCACCGCGATTTATTTGGACTGGCAACACGGCAGTTTTTGGGGCGGCGCCAGCAATCATGGGGACGATTACGGGATTGCTTGGTGAAATTTGCTCTTGCTTTTGAAAGCGTTTGTGCTTATCAATGAGGATGAACACTATGGTAGAAACTAATCAAACCAGCGTCACGGACAAAAACCTTGACCGGCTGGCGGCGTTGCTGAATCGGGAGATTGAGAGATCGGATTTGGCTGAACGGATTCCCGATGGGGCGCATATTTTTTATGGCTCCTACAATGATTCGGCGTTAACCCAATCCAATCTCAAACTCGTGAGCAAGATTTTACTTGGCATGACTCTTGGATACGTCGATGAAGCGCCACTGGTTATGGTGTATGAATACAAGGCCAGTCAACAAACAGTTGTTGATTTATCCACCGCGGCGCAAAAAGGTCAAGTTCAAAAGTTCATTGAATCTTTTCAAGAACAAAGTCGGCAGAATTTGACGGTCAGGCTTGATGCGCTACTTGCGGCTTGAGAGAAGAGTCGCTGTTTGAATTTTTATTTCACTGGTGCACGAACCTGCGGCAGTGTGAGAAAAGCTTACAGGGAAAGGAGCCTCACGGATGAAAAAGCAAACGCGTTGTGCAGCGCTAATCCTCGCGTTGATTCTCCCAAACATTTTATCTGCCCAACCGAAAAAACTCTCCGCGTTCAAACAAGAGGCCGCGCAGGAAGTCGACAAGCTGAAAGATTTTACGCAGCAAATGGTCGATATGATTTTCAGCTTCGGCGAGTTGGGCTTTCAGGAAATTGAAACGTCGCGTTACATTACGACGATCCTGCGTGAGAATGGATTCAATGTTGAAGAAGGCGTGTCCGGCATTCCGACAGCTTGGGTCGCGCGCTGGGGAAATGGCAAGCCGGTAATCGCGTTCGGCAGCGATATTGATTGCATTCCGAAAGCTTCGCAAAAGCCGGGCGTGGCGTATCACGAGCCGTTGATCGAAGGCGCGCCGGGACATGGCGAAGGCCACAATTCCGGGCAGGCGGTGAATGTCACCGCGGCGCTGGTGCTCAAACGATTGATGGAGCGCGAAAAAATTTCCGGCACGATCATGTTGTGGCCGGGCGTCGCGGAAGAGCAGCTTGGAGCCAAGGCTTATTTTGCGCGCGACGGTGTGATGAAAGATGTTGACGCGGTGTTGTTCACGCACGTCAGCGACAATCTTGGCGTGTCGTTCGGGCCGGACAGCAGCGGCACGGGCCTGGTGTCGGTGGAATATACTTTCAAAGGCAGCTCGGCGCATTCCGCCGGCCGGCCGTGGCGCGGGCGCAGCGCTTTAGATGCGGTGGAGTTGATGGACATCGGCTGGAATTTTCGGCGCGAGCATTTGCGGCTGTCGCATCGCAGCCATTACGTGATCATGAACGGCGGCGATCAGCCGAACGTCGTACCCTCGCTCGCGTCGGTGTGGTATTATTTTCGCGAGATCGATTACGAGAACATTAAAAATGTTTTTGAAATCGGCAACAAGATGGCGCAGGCCGCAGCGATGATGACGGACACCGAAGTGAGCTGGCGCATTCTCGGCGCGGCGTGGCCGCAGCATTTCAATAAAACGATCGCGCTGACGATGTACGACAACATCAAGCAGGTGGGCCTGCCGCAATGGAGCGAGGCCGATCAAACACTGGCGAAGGCGTTGCAGCGCGAGTTGAACAATAAAGAAGTGAACGGCTTGAAAACGAAATTGACGAGTGCCCCGCGCCAATATAAAGGAGAAAATTTCGGCGGCGGCTCGGACGACATCGGCGACATTTCGTGGAACGTGCCGACCGTGACGTTGCGCTTTCCCTCCAACATTCCGGATTTGCCGGGACATCACTGGGCCAATGCGGTGGCGATGGCGACGCCGATTGCGCACAAAGGCGCAACCGCTGGCGCGAAAGTGATGACGCTCACTACGCTCGATCTTTTGCTCACGCCCAAACTGCTCGAGCAGGCGTGGAGTTATTTTCGCGAGGAGCAGGGCAAAGACACGAAGTACAAATCGTTTCTCAGCGCGGAGGACAAGCCGTCTTTGCACTTGAATCGCGAGATCATGGCGAAATACCGGCCGGAGATGAAAAAGTATTATTTCGATCCGGCGAAGTATAAAACGTATTTGGAGCAGTTGGGGATTGCGTATCCGACGGTGCGAGGGACGGAAAAGGCAAATAGAGTTTTTAAATCAAAACAATACCCCACGGAAAATAAATCCGTGGGGCGTTTTTTATCATTTTATCTCAACACCACAGCTTTCCTCTCCGCGACAAAATCTCCCGCCACCAAGCGTATAAGATATACGCCGGCGGGCACCAAATTGCCGGCTTCATCGGCGCCATTCCATTGCATCGCGTACTCGCCCGGTGTTTGTTGTTTAACCGCCAATACTCTCACAACTTGACCGAGCAGGTTGTAAATTTTCAACTCGACCTTTACTCCCGCAGCAGGAATATTCGTTGGAATCGTATAACGCAGCGTGGTGAAATTTTGTCCGCGGCCGCCCGCCGGTGAAAACGGATTCGGATAGTTTTGCAGCAGCGAAAACACCCGCGGCAGATTGGAGTCGTTTTTGTCATTCACCACGGTCGTGCCCTGGCCGGGCTCAATAACCAGGAAAGCCGTGTACGGCGAAAGAATGCTGTAGTTGACGCTGAGATAAATCACGGCGTTGATCAATTCCGGGCGTTGGCCGAAGCGGTCAATGTCTCTTAGCAGCGCCTGGATTTTTTGCGCCGCCCAAAAACGGCTGACGTATTTATTGTCCGGCGCATTCCTGAGATCGACGGCGACCGAAGTGTCGATGACTGTCTTGCCGCTGTTGGCGCGAAATTGCAGCTTGCCAAGGAACGGCGGCGTGTAGCGTCCGACTTGCAGAACTTGCGCGCCCAGGGCAAGGTTCGGCACGGTTGTTGGAAAAACATCAGACGCTGCGATATTGGGCGAGCTGAGTTGTACATTCGTCAAAATCGGCGCGGTGATGGTTTGGTGAATTTGCACCAAGCGGTCGGCCACATTTTCCGTTTCGCCGATGAAAAAAGCGGCGGCGCCATTTTGCTGCGCCAGCGCTTGAAAAAAATCTTTGCTCAAATCGCTGCCGAGACCGATGGGGAAAATGGCTGCTCCCACACGATTGTTGCGTTTCACGTTCGCTAAAACGGAATCCAAACGGGTTTCGCCCCACGTCGGCTGGCCGTCGCTGACGAGGAGAATTTGCGCTTGTCCGTCGGCGTTGTTGAGCATGGCGAGCGCGGTGGAAAGCGCGCCGTTCAAATTGGTCAGGCCGGTCGCCGCCAGCGTTTGAAGATACGTTTTCGCGCGCGCTTTGTTGGCCGCCTCGGCTTGCACCAGCGCCGCGGAAAAACTGAACACGTCGGTGTTGAAGGCGACCACGTTGAAGCGATCGCTTGGCTGCAATTGCTCGACGAAATAATTCAACGCCTGTTTTACTTGCGTGAGGCGCGTGCCGATCATGCTGGCGGAAATATCGGCGCAAAAAACGAATTGCCGCGGCCCGTCGATGGACGGAAAAAAACGGCGCGGCGGGCTGACCCAGCTCACGTAAAAACCGTCGTCGCCCGGTTTGGCCGGCACATATTTGAGCGTATTCAGAAGCGGCAAATTTTTCGGACGAAAATAGAATGAAAAATCGTAGTCGAACGCGGTTTGCGCCGCTTTAAAATCAACGGCGTACCGCGTCGCCGATATTTCCGAAACGCGAATGGTGGATAGCGGCACCGGCGCCCCGAACCAAAGCGAATCCACCGGCGATTGCAAATTGAAATCGACATGGATGGCGGCGCTATCGACCAGCTTGGCGGCGTAATTTTCCAGGCGCAGCGGAAAGAAAAATTCGATGGCGTTGTTTTTCAGCGGCAGCGGTTGAATGTACTTGAGCTCGAGCCGGCGTTCGCTGCGCGGCGGCAAAGGAAAGAGCCGCAAGCGAAAAACATTTTCCGCCACTTGCTCCGCGAGCAGCGGGTCCGTGAGGCGGCGCACGATCTGTTCGTATTGCTGCACCGCCTCGGCGCGCGGTTTGATCACCTGCTCGACGCGCTGGCCGTTGATCCACAAAAACATTTCCGTCAGCTTCGAGCCGGCGGGCATTTCAAAAAAATAAATGCCCTCGAGCGTTGCGGCGTTGGCATTATAAAAAACTTCATCAACATGCACCACGGCGAACTGATCTTGAATTTCAACCGTAGATTTGAATTTCCGCAATTGCAGATCAAAAACCGGGCTATTCACTTGATTGGGATACCTGCCGTAAAGCTTGCCGCCGGCTTCGGCGCGTTGGAAAAAAACGAGCGACAGCGCCAGCAGGGTGACAATTCGTAGCAATTTGATTTTCATAATACACCTCCCGACAAATTAAATAAGTTTAAAGAAAATTATTTCCGTTCGGGTCATCTGACCTCATCGTTAGACTTCGGACAGTTGACTGCGGACCTTATTTGGTCAAAAGCATTCGCCGGATGCCGGCAAATTGTGGCGTGCGCAGTCGATAGAGATAAACACCGCTCGCCACCGGCGCACCGTGACTATCAGTGCCATCCCATTCTTTCTGATGCAAACCAGCCGGCAAGCTTTCCCGCGTCAATACCTTGATGAGATTGCCATGCACGTTGTAAATCACCAGCTCGACGACGCGGCGCTGTTTTAAGTGAAACGCAATGCGAGTTTGGGGATTAAACGGATTTGGATAATTCTGTGCCAAATCAAATTCTTTCGGAGGGCTTTGGTGATCGGCAACCGAGGTTGATGGTTGTACCAGACACAGTTGACCGGTGCCCTGATAATCCAATGAATTATTGCAAACTGCCGCCGTCATCGCTTGTTTAATTTCGCAATAATAGCTTTCATTCGCCACTGTTGGTGTTCCAACGATTCTCGTTATAAAGCGAAACGAGCTCGAGGACGTCACAAAAATAGTCAATACCCCTGATCCAACTGGAGCGGATAACGGCAATATATCGCCTGCTTTGAGTGAATCCGATAAATTGGAATATACTCTGCCGTTGACGGCTGTAATGACAACTTGAAATTTAAGCCCCGTCACATATGGAGTAAGCGTGGGATTGAGCCTAAACTTCAAATCATCAAGAAGAGCGGGCGGGGAGCCACAATGGGTATATGAGGTGATCGTACCTATCGTATCACAAACCGGCACGCCAATGGTATGCCTTTGGGCAAAGGTGGGAAATGCCAAAAACAAAATAAAGCTTGAGACAACGTTGTTTTTTAAAATTTTTTTCATATTGCCTACCAGAGCGCTTGTAATAAAAATATTTCCAACAATCATGCCGTTTAAGATGAAGAACTGCGCCCAATAAATTCAAGTGAAAGGCAGGAGGCGGGTTTATGAATGAAATGATGGGCGCAAGGTTTGCGTTAAGAGGGGATGCGTTTTTGAGCAAAATATGCGCAAGCCTGTCGGAGTGCGAAGCTTCAGCTTCGCATTGCTGCAATGCTAAAGCATTGCACTCCTCTCATTCACGGTTGGGCAAAAACGATTTCACCTTTTGCCATAACGCTGCAGGCAGATTTTTCTCGTCGCAAAATTGTTGCAATGTCGCGAGGTCGTCCACATCGTACCAAACGGGCAATTGATATACGGACAGCCGTAGTTGTTCGGCGCGTTGCAGTGTTTGGCGCAAGACCTGTTCCGTGCTCCAATCAATGCCGGTGAAAAGCTCCGGCGGCGCGTTTTTCAAACCGATCAAATAATATCCGCCGTCGGTCGCCGGTCCAAGCACGAGATCGTGATGCAACAACGCGGTAGTGGCTTGCTCAAGATATTCGGCAGAGAGGGAGGGACTGTCGGTTCCAATGGTGATGACTTGCGAATAGCCCTGCTGTTGCACGTATTGAATCGCGCGCTGAATGCGAATGCCCAGGTCAGGAGAATTTTCTTGCGGGAACCATTGCCACGGCCCGGGGAAAAGTATTTTCAAGTCGCGTTCTTTTTCAGCGGGCGTAAACGTGACGAAGCGCGCGGCAAGCCGGCATTGTTGCGCCAGCTTGAAAGTCTGTTGAACAAATTCCTGATAAAGCTGCGCGGCAAGCTCGGCGCCGACCGTTGCCGCAAGCCGGGTTTTGACCTTGCCGGGTTCGGGATATTTGACAAAAATCAGCAGCGCGGAATCACTTGGCATAGGAGGCGGGAACGATGACTTTGAGCGCCTGCGGCAGCACGGAAATTTGGAGCGCGCCGTCCGACATTTGCGCTTCGCCGTCCACGTGAAAAAGTATCGGGCCGGATTTTTCGATGGTGGCGATTTTAGAGTGGTAGTAGGTGATCATTGGAATGGTATCGGCTTTGCCGTTGAAAAGTTTTGGCGCGTTCATCAAGAACTCGGCAAAATTCATCGGCTGCACCACGCAAACTTCCAGTATGCCGTCGTCGGGCTTCGCGTGCGGCGCGATCACGGCGCCGTTGCCGTATTGCTCGGTGTTGGCGATGGCCACTAAAAACGGCGTCAGCTCGAGGGTTTCATTTTCCAGGCGCAGCCGTAACGGCTCCGGTTGATAACTGGCAAACTCCCGCGCCGCAATGTAGAAATATGGAATCGGCCCGCGCCACGTGGCGGTGTTAAATTTGTAACCGACGTTGGCGTCGAAACCGACGCCGGTGACGACGAAGAAATAACGATGTCCCGCGCGGCCAGCGTCGATGCGATGCGTTTTGCCGGTGCAAATCACTTCGAGCGCTTCGGCTGGCTGCAACGGAATCTCCAGGCTGCGCGCCAGCCCGTTGCCGGAGCCGCGCGGAATGATGCCGAGCGCGGTTTCGGTTCCGACCAGGCCGGCAGCGGTTTCATTCACCGTGCCGTCGCCGCCGATTGCCACGACGGTGTGGTAATTTTCTGCAGCGGCTTCCTGTGCCAATCGCGTCGCGTCGCCGGGGCCCGAGGTGTGAATGATCGCAAAGTCCAAATCCCGACAACGCTGCTGAATGAGTTCTTCGATAAAACTTTTGTCCCGGCGAAAACCGGCGATCGGGTTGATGATAAATTTTATTTTTTGCGGGCGCATGCGTCCATTCACCGCCGAAAAAACAAATTTTTTAGAGCGCTCTTTTTAATTCAGTTAGATTGCGAGTGTTCGGGAGCGCCACCGCAATGCGATCCAGTGCTTTCGTGTCTTTCATAGCGGCGATTTTTCGGCGGCTGTCTTCGGGAACCCTGCCAAATCGCGTGGCCATCTGCCTAAGCAGAATATGTTGCGCGCCTTTGGGAAATGCCCTTGCAGATCCTTTTTTCACCCCCATTTGCAGGATCTCCTGGCCGATTGCTGTGTCCAGCATAGTGATACCTCCGATTAATTTGTTGACAGCGTTGAATTTCAATTTTCTGATACGAGGCGAAATAGCCCCGCCGAGAAATGCCAGCAAGCTCTTTTTTTCATCCTTGTGAAGCTCTGAGGCCGAGCGAATTTGCTCGGCCCAATCAAAAGCTTCTTGCTTGATTTCCGTCGGCGTAACATTACACAACGGGTAAAGCGGTATCAAGCGTGCGTCTTCCAGGAAAATCGCCGCGGCGCTTCCATCTTCCCCACATAGTCGTGTTGCAGGCAATAGAGCATCATCGTTGCCACCATGCGATGATACAGACGAACATCTTTATTCACCAAAAAGATTGTCGGTCGCCACGCACGTTTCTCCCATCGCGGCGGTTCGATGCACTTGTGTCTTGCAATGATATTAACTTACAAATTCTTTAAATCAAAATCAAGCCGCGATATTTATTGAAGAAAATAAAAAGGCTCTTCCAACCAGAAGAGCCTTCGCGGGCAACGCTAAATTGAACAGCCGGGCTGGTGCGAAACTAAAGTTTCGCACTCCGCATTATCCGATTTTTGCCAGCCACGGAAACCATTTCACCAGCACGCCGTTGAGCATGGTGAACAGATTGAAAAACATCATGACGCCGATAATGATGAGAAAAGCGCCGCTGACGATTTCCACGATTTTGAAATGTTTTTTGACGCGGTTCATCGCGCCGAGCAAACGCTGCATGGCCACGGCGGTGAGAAAAAACGGAATACCGAGGCCGATGGAATAAATCAGCAGCAACAACATACCTTTGCCAACAGTGTCCTGGCTGCCGGCGATGGTGAGAATGCCGCCAAGAATCGGGCCGATGCACGGCGTCCAGCCAAATGCGAACGCACTGCCGACGAGAAAAGCACTGATGGCGCTGCGCGGCTTGCCCTCGGTTTGAAAGCGCGCTTCGTAATTGAGAAACGGAATTTTGATCAAGCCCGCCACGTGCAAGCCGAAGATGACGAGAACGATGCCGGCGGCCTTGCTCAAAAAGCCGAAATTTTGCGAAAGCAAGCTGCCGATCATCGTCGCCGTCGCACCGAGCAAAACAAAAACGGCCGTGAAGCCGGCGATAAACAACAACGCAGTCAACATCAAGCGCAGATTGATTTGTTGCTGCCGTTCGGCGCGGCGCAATTCCTCCATCGAAACGCCGGAGATGAACGAGATGTAAAACGGCACCAACGGCAAAACACAGGGGGAGATGAACGAGATAAAGCCGGCAAATAACGCCGCGAGATAAGTGATGTTCGATTCCATGCGCGGTTTGATTTCAGATAATAGAAAATTCGCGTATTTCGACGTATTGCATTTTTTCCGAAAGCTTGCCGACGACGCGTACCCGCCGACGCATCTGGGTGGACAAAGCTTCCGATTGCTCCGAGCGCAAAATGCTCCACAGGCGGCCGTCAGGGCAGCGCAAGCCGACGCGATGCGCGGCGTCGTGCGCGAACGCAGTTTTCAACAAGTTGAGCAGATCGCAATCGATGCAAATGATTTCGCCTTCGAGGCGGCCGGCAACAAACGCGGCGTCATCGCCGGTGAGCGGGGCGCTGCGGGAAAAAGCGAAATAGGTCAGCAGGCCGGGCAAAAACATGAGCGCGACGACCGAAGCCAATGCCGGCAGCGGTTGCAACTCAAACAGTTGCCACACGTGCGTCCAAAAACCGGCCCCGTCGTGTTCGCGCTCCAAGCTCCGGCGAATAGCCGCACGCAAACGGAGAGGCGCCGCCAGCGCCGCTGAGCGTTCGCGCACGAGGCTTTTCATTTTTTGCTGGTCGTTGGCGGCGGCGGCGCAACCAGGGCAACCCTGCAAATGCCGCGACACGTTCTGCGATTGCACCGGCTCCAGCTCGCGATCGACATAGCCGGCAATTTGTTGTTGAACTTGTTGACAAGTTGAGGTCATGATTTTACGGGCTTTTTTTCACCACACCTTCGCGCTGCGCGTATTCACGCAGATGAATTTGCAACTGCTGCCGCGCGCGGGAAAGCCGCGACATCACCGTGCCGATCGGCGTGCCGGTGATTTGCGAGATTTCTTTATACGAAAATCCTTCGATATCGCAGAGCAGCACCACCGCGCGAAAGTCGTAAGAAAGCTTGCCGAGCGCGGCGCTCACTTCGTCGCCAAACAAACCCGCGTATTGTTTTTCGTCGTAACGGACTTCGTACTTATCGTCGCGCTCTTTCTCGGCCGCGGAATAATAAAATTCGACTTTCTCAAAATCCGTTTGCTGCGGTGCGCGCGCTTTTTGGCGATAACGGTTGATGAAGGTGTTGGTCAGGATTTTAAAAATCCACGCTTTGAAATTGGTGCCTGCTTCGAATCGGTCAAAAAAACGATAGGCGCGCCAATAAACATCTTGCACGAGATCTTCGGCGTCGAGTCGATGGCGCGTCATGCGCAACGCCGTGCCGTAAAGCGCATCCATGTGCGGAAACGCCAGCACCGCAAAATTCCGGCGGCGCTCCTCCGGCGAAGGTTTGTTCCGGGCCATGAGAATTCGGCTTCTCCTTCAGTTCACTGTGTTGTCATCTCACCACGCATTTACTGAAGGGTACGACAAATTTGCGCCAAAGTCAAGGCTGGCGCCAAAAGAACTACAGCAAAAAAGAACTACAGCAGCTTATCGAGTTCGGTTTCCAGGGTCTGCGCCGACATCGCGCCAATCGTGCGTTTGGTGATTTTGCCGGCGCGATCGATGATGAAGGTGGTCGGCAGGCCGCGCACGCCGTAGCGAAACGTCAAGTCCGGCGAGCCGAGCAGCACCGGATAGGAAATCGGATGGTCTTGCAGAAATTCCGGCACGACGGTTTCGGGCGATTCATCGACGGCGATGCCGAGAAACTCGACGCCGCGCTCGCGATAGCGCGAATAGACGTCGTTGAAATCGGGGATCTCATGCCGGCACGGGCCGCACCACGTCGCCCAAAAATTAACCACCACGACTTTTTGCCCTTCCAATTTACGCAGGTTAACTTCGTCGCCGGCCAACGAGGTTAGCGTGAAATCCGGCAGCTTGTCGCTTTCGCTTACCGCCGCATGATTGTTGCTCGCGACCGCGTTGGCGTCCGGTGTTTCATTTTTCTTGCACCCGCCGACGAGCATCGCACCGCCAAGCAGTAAATGAAAAATTTGTTTTCGCATCGGTATTCCTTTTTTTGTTATAAATCCGATTTATCCAGCCATTGCAAAATTCGCCATTTGGCGTCGCGCGGGCTCCGGCGAAATTTGAAAATCGCAAAACCGTTCACGCTGAAACGAAAGTCCGCGTCGGCGAGATCGAGCTGAAAACTTTTGGAGATCGTTTCCAGCGTGTCGCCCTCGACGACGTCGCGCGAAGTGAAAACGGTGTTGAGCCATTCGAGATTGATCGAGTCAAACGTGCGCAGCAGGCGTCCGGTCGTTTTTAAATCCGTCTCGCGCGTCCAGGAAACAAAAATTCCCGAGGCGCCTTGCTCCGGATCGAAATATTGAAAGACGAACGCGCTATCCAGCAAATTGGCGTATAAAAGCGAATCTTTGAAAATATACGCATATTTGAAATTGGTCAGCGTCCCTTCCGGCGTCGATTGGTCGGTGAGCAGATCGGCGGCCAAACCGCCCTCGTCCAGCGCCGGCGCAAAAGGATTTAAACAACTCCACGTCGCCAGTCCGGCGCTTAAAATCGCGGCCAGTAAAAATTTTTGCTTGCCGGAAGAGATCATGGGCCTTTCAATTAACAACGAACACCGCTGCCATTTTATTCCAACCTGGTTTTTGGGCGCAAGAGTTTTTTTCATGCCTGTCCGATTTGGTTGAGCGGGAATTGGGCCTGATATTCCAATTCCACCAACGTCTCGATCAGCCCGGCCGAGCTGGTTTCCATATCGAGCACCAGCTTATCAATGAGGTGGGAAAAAAAATTGTGCGCCGTTTTAAAGATGATCGCGACCAACACGCCAAACAACGTCGTAAACAACGCCGCGGCGACACCGTGCGCAACCAGCGTTGGACTCGCCGCGTTGGCTTGCCCAATTGCTTTGATCACACCCTGCACGGTGCCGGCAATTCCGAGCATGGGCGCGAGACTGACAAACAGCGACAGCCAGATCAAATTTTTTTCGAGAAACGCCGTCTCCACGGCGCTCGAGTTCATCATCGCTTTTTCCACGTGCTCGATACCGCGCGGCGCGCGCTGCAAGCCGGCATGGAAAACCGCCGCCACGGGTCCGGCGGTCTTTTCGCAAAGATCGAGCGCGGGCCGCAAGCCGTCTTCCACCAGCGCCCTTTTGACGCCGGCTAAAAATTCTTGCGTGTTGATCGACGCGCGCCGCAACGTCCGGAAGCGTTCAAAACTAATGCCGAGCCCGGCCAGCAAACAGGCAAAAATCGGATGCATAAAAAAACCCCCTGCCACATACACCTGATACAAATTGTAACCTTCCACTTTTCCTCCTCCGTAAGCCGTTCCCTACAAGCCCATGACGCGAGCGATCAATCCTTGCGCATTCCATTGCCGACGCTTGCGCCCATGGCCGCGATTTTTTGCGCTTGCGGAAAAAATCGCAAAACCTCTTGAATTTGTTTGTTGCAAGAGGCTTTGATTTCGTACCACTTTTGCCGGTCCCACAGCGTGAGTGCGATCTCGCTTTTCAATTCCAACTTTATATAATCGAGGTCCTTGTTCCAGCTCTCCGGATCGAATTTAATTTTGAGCGATTCGATTTTGCGGCGGAAATCCGCGAGCACGGCCTCGGTCGGTTGCCAGTTCTGGCGGAACGCGTTAAAATCATTGGTCATTTGCCGGTTGCGATTGGCGAATTCGGTGGCAAATTCAAAGAAACTGCGTTTGAGAATCAAATTCACGGTGAATGGCGTTGGACGGACCCATTTGATTTGCTCGTCCGGCGTGATGCCGCCGCCGCCGTACATCGAGCGCCCGGCGCTGGTTTTATACGTTGGCCGGTTTTTGATGGTGTCGGGTTGCGCATTCGGATCGACGTCGTCCCAGCCTTCGTCATAATAATCCGACAGCGTTTTATCATAAGGCCGTTGAATGAGTCGGTGGCTCGGCGTATAATAACGGGCCGTGGTTATGCGCACGGCCGCGCCATCGCGCAAATTGATCTGGCTTTGCACGAGGCCTTTGCCAAAACTCGTTTCGCCGACCACGAGGCCGCGATCCCAATCCTGCACGGCGCCGGCAACGATTTCCGACGCGCTCGCGGAACCGTGATTCATCAGGACGATCAACGGAAAGCGGGGATGTTTGTCCGGCTCGGTCGCCAGAAATTCTTCGTTGGCCGGCGCAATGCGGCCGCGCGTGTAAACGATGGTTTTGCCGCGATCGATGAATTTGTCCGATACCGCAACCGCCTGCTCGAGAAAACCGCCGGCGTTGCCGCGCAAATCGAGAATCAATTGTTTCATGCCCAGGTTCTCCAGCTTCACCAGCGCGCTCTCCAGCTCGTCGCCCGTGGTTTTCGCAAAACGGCTGATGAGCACGTAACCAGTTTGTTGATCGAGCATGAACGAGGATTCGACGCTGGCGACGGAAATTTTTTCGCGCGTCATCGCCACCTCAAACGGCTCTTCCAGGTTGCCGCGGCGAATAGTGAGCCGCACGGTCGTTCCCTCCGGACCGCGCAAACGGTTGCTAAGTTGATCATCAGTGAAACCGTACGTTGACTTGCCTTCAATCGCGATAATTTGGTCTGCCGGTCGCAGGCCCAACCGATCCGCTGGCGAGCCGGGCATGGGCGAAACGACGGTCGGAACTTTGTTGAAAATGCTGAACTCGATGCCGATGCCATAAAAGTGGCCCTCAAATTTTTCCGTCATGTCGGAAACCTGCTCTTTGGGAATGTAAACCGAATGCGGATCGAGCGTTTCCAACATGCCGTTGATCGCGCCGGTGACGAGTTTTTGATGGTCAACGGCCTCGACGTAATTACGCGACACGGCGTTGAACACTTCTTGAAAGCGATTCAACTCTTTTGCTAAATTGCTGCTGGGGTGCGTTTGCGGCGTGGCATTTTGCTGAATCATGGCCAGGCCGGAAATCGCGGCAACGGCCACGAGGGCAAGCATGATTGCAGTTTTCGCTGACGGCTTCATCGGA
>Ga0247727_10011057_pt1 | contig 15847 bp, 16 predicted proteins | sample WisWelCaveWW1625_FD_202498 | JGI IMG/M metagenome (GOLD analysis project Ga0247727, IMG submission 202498) | Biofilm microbial communities from Wishing Well Cave, Virginia, United States - WW16-25 | ecosystem: Environmental > Aquatic > Deep subsurface > Groundwater > Cave microbial mat | place...
CCTAACGAATACCGTGACGACACGCGCACTCCCCTGCCACTTCAAGTCACCGATCCAGCGAGGTGCACATCAGCCCCACGGACCGCTCCGGTTATTTCTTACGTTTACCCTGAGACTTCCCTCGTTTCTGTTCCTGCTTTCGCCATGAACGAATCAGTTTGACCCCAATGAACCCACCGACTGCAGCAGCCGCGGCCCCCGACCCAAGATAAACCCACAGAGGGGTACTGCCCTTGTCTTGTATGCAGCCGGTTCCAAAATTGACCTGAATGATTCGCTCTGCCTCCAGATCCTTCGGGTCAAACGAGACTTTCTGTTGCTGCTGCTGCCCGTTAGCTTCAATCAGCAGCGGATCGCCAAGATTATCGTTGTGAAGATGAAACGCCGCCTTGTAGTATCCATCTCCATCGGTCTTGACGATCTGCCCGTAGGAGATCTTTGTGTCCTTGACGAGTACGTCTATGTTTGCGCTTCTTTTCCCATCTGTCCCGCAGACAACCCCTACGACCGTAAACCGATGATCGGCTTCATGTGTTGCAGAAACGACCGAGGGGAGACCACCCATCATTGCAACGGCTAGGATCCATTCCCGCCATCGTGACCCACGCTGTGCGATCTGTCTGCGCCTCACGTGCTCCGGACTGACACCTCTTTTCGTCGCCGAGCGCTTGCGTCCGCCTCACACACAGAACGTTTGACGACCAACGAGCCCTGCCGATTTTTAGAGCGACACTTTTAGCATAGCCCCTATTCCGTTGTCAACGAATCGACTACCCGACCGGACGAAAAAACAAGCCCCTTTCCAAGCACTTGGAGAGAGGTATCCGCAATAAGCCTGTGGAGAATAAAATGAGAAGAAGAGATGCGATCGGCAGGCAGAGAACTTACACAATTCCTCGTGCTTTTGCGTCGGCTGCGATACGTTCCACTTCAGCTCGTCGCTCCGAATCCTTCTTGGCGATCCAGTTCTCCCAGGATTTCCCCGTGGCCGTGTCCTCACCGGTGAAGGCGATCACGGCAATCTGGTCATAGCGAATGTGTCGAGCCTGAGAACTATCGGAAGGGAACACCTCAAGATAGGAGTCGGAACCGTTGACCTGGCGATTGAAGAGATACCCGCTGAGGGATTCGCCGGATTTCATTGACACCGTCACATCGCCGCGATAATCGAACGCCAGCTCCACCGCTTCTGTGATCTCAGCGAAAGAAGCCGGCTGAAATACGCGACCTTCGGGCGATCCGGTTGCGCCACCACTACTATGATTCTTTGTATCGGTCATTGGAAAACCGTGAGGCGTGAAACGTGAGGCGTAAGGCGTAAAGCGGACAACAAAAAGATGATCGGGATGCTCCTAGGAGGGACCAACGACGCGTCATGCAATCTGTCATCGTGAGGTAGGGAGCATCGTCAACTTGACGGTCCGGCCAAACCCGGACATCGTTCCGAAAGTATCTTCGACGGCAGATGGTTCATAGCCGCAATGCACCATGCAATCGGCGCATTTCTCATTCCGTCCTGTTCCGTAGCGATCCCACTCCGTGCTGTCCATCAGTTCACGGAACGTCTTCGCGTAGCCCTCTTGGAGCAAATAACAGGGCTTTTGCCACCCGAACACGTTAAAGGTCGGATTGCCCCAAGGCGTGCATTCGTACTCACGCCGCCCCATTAAGAAATCTAAGAACAGCGGCGACTGATTGAACTGCCACTCCTTCTTTGGATTCCCCAAAATACGGGAAAACAATTCCTTCGTGCGTTCTCGCTTCAGAAAATGCTGCTGGTCCGGCGCCTTCTGATAGCTGTATCCCGGCGAAATCATCATGCCTTCGACGCCGAGCTCCATCATCGCATCGAAAAACTTCCTCACACGCTCCGGATTGGCATCATCGAAGAGGGTCGTATTGGTCGTGACCCGGTGCCCCCGCTTCAGTGCCGCTTTGATCGCCTTTACCGCCACGTCATAGACACCATCCCGGCAGACCGCCAAATCGTGCTCGTCTTTCAGGCCGTCCATGTGGACGCTGAACGTGAGAAACTTCGAGGGCTGATACTCGTCGAGTTTTCGCTCCATCAAAATCGCATTAGTGCAGAGATACACATACCGCTGCTGCGCAACCAGCCCACGGACAATCGCCGGCATCTCGGGATGGATCATCGGTTCGCCACCGGGAATACTGACGATCGGGGCGCCGCATTCCTCTGCCGCTGCCAAACATTGCTCGGGCGTGAGCCGCTTATCCAGCACATGATCCGGGTATTGAATCTTTCCGCAACCGGCGCAGGCCAAATTGCAACGGAATAAGGGTTCCAGCATCAACACGAGCGGATACCGTTTTACCCCGCTCAGCTTCTGGGCGAGCACATACTTCGTAACAGTAGCCATCTGGGAAAGTGGAACGGCCATTCCTCTCTCTCCTTCTTGTCAACCTATATCGGTCACTGCAGCGACCGGCAACCGGACTAGCAGATTGTAAACGGTGGTGATTCTAACACTCAGTCTCGCCGCCCGTCAATTTTCTTTCCGCCGCCACTGAAACTCATCGCTTACTTGGCCATCTTTCTACCAAGCTGAAGGATTGGCTACCGAAGGAGAGATCGTGTTGACGCGTGCTCTGAATTTGTTCGGCCTCGCCCTGGCCCAAACCTGGCGCAGCGTTGAGGAATGTATGGGCCCCTACAGGCCTCTCGATATGACTGACGAGGACCAAATCCAACTGGAAGGGCTCAAGCGAGATTATCCGCACATCGAAGTTCTCCAAATCGGCGAGTGCTCCGCCTTGCGGTTTGCTCATCCCCCTCCTACAATACGCCTCCTTGCGAGGCTCCCATGCCCTTCACGCTTCGTCCCTTCCGCTGCTTCCCTGTGCAGTGCGCCGTCTTCTACAACACAGGATCATTCAAAGACCAAGGCACCGAAACATGCCCAGGCTCGATTTATTCATCACGTGCGGCGATTGGTGAAAAGCTCGGTCGAGGTTCTCGATGAGTGAACGGGCATGACGCTTCTCACAGGATGCTGAAAAAGTCTGCCAGCGGCGTTCTCGCATCGCTCAGAGGCTCAACGTACCGAAGCGTACGCCTCGCCTCTTCGTTCGCTGCGGCCTTGCTGGACAGCCTTTTTGAGCATCCTGCGCGGGTGCCTCTCCTCTTTGTCCAGCCGTGCGAACCAGTGAGGTTCTGACGTGCCTACAGAGCTTTCCCCTAGCCTGCTGAAGGGATGGTGGAGGTGGTTTTGGCGGCAAAGTCGGCTCAATAAGGTTGTCATTGTTGGATTTTTATCCGCTTTCGTGTTGTTTCTCATCCCTTTAGTTGTGTCCTGGTTCAAGCCAACCCCTATCCATGTAGGCGTAGCCTTCTACACGTACGAGCGGGCCTTTCTACTGGAGGGGAACACCAAGCTATATTTTTATGAAAATCGGAACCTGGTGTCCGATTGCAGTCTCCGGCGAATCGAACAGACCCTGCCGAAAGGCCGCGCCAAAACACCTGATCCGCAGTCCTGGGTCTTGATCAGGTTTCTCCTTGAAAATGTTACGGACCAGCGCATCACGAACCTCCACATGGACATCAGGTCTCCTCTCCTGCGCCCCACCACAACACTGTTCGCGACATCGAATCTTGAAGCGACTGGGGAATGGGACACCAAGGCGAAGGATGCCCCACGCGCGTATATCATCTCTATACCAGCCATCGCATCAATGACCTCAGCGGTCATCAGTGTGAAGACTCCGATCGACGAGACACTGCGTCAGTTTATTTATACAGACCGTGGTCGAGTGATGATCCAGGTACCCTATTTGTCAGCGGACCAATTCGGGACCTTTCCGCTCAAAGTCTCTCGCCTCAACGCCATGAAGATTTTGAACCGGGAGACGGTACTGCGAACCGGTGACGAAACGTTCGCGAATGAAAAGATTGAGTTTACGATGCTGCGCTTCGAGGAGCCCGATCTTAAGGATGAAGACGTGTCGTATCGACTTCTCCCGAAGGCGCGCGTATGCCCGGAGGGAACGGCGGGCGACTGGTAGGATTCGGGCAAGCCGGTGGGGTCGTTGCTCGACCTCGCACTCCCCTGCCCGCCATCGGCGACCTTGCCGAAGGAGCGGGGACCCACCAAGACTGTGCCGGGAAGGAAAGCAGAAACTGACCGAGTCCCCGAGGGAATTTCTGAAGGCTTCCGCCTGGCACAGTCCGGAGGGGTCGCTCCGAGAGGCAGGGAGCCCGATGGCCGGCAGGGGAGTGCTGTCTTCTCTGAGATTTCACGCAGGCAACAGGGACAAGAGAAAAACTACGTGTGGTGAGGGTTAGAGACTGTTAAATGCTTCGACGGTGAGATCAGCCTGGCGGATAAGCTTGCGAAGAAGACCCGGTCCTAGTTCATTGTGTTGGGGAACGGAGAGAGTATATTCAAAACCGGTTTTGACCATCATGACGTGGGAGCCGCGTTGCCTGGCAACCGTCCAACCTGCTCGTTCGAATTTTTGCACCGCTTCTGATCCAGAACACAGCCTGAGGCGCTCCGCCATCAGACAACAACCTCAATGGTTCTCCTACCAGCAACCGCTTGTTTCGCCTCCATCACTTCGAGCCACCCTTCGACCGCTTCTTTGACATTCGCAATGGCCTCTTCCCGCGTCTTCCCCTGAGACAAACAGCCCGGTAGTGCTGGAACCTCGGCGGCAAAATAGCCAGCCTCATCCTCTTCTACCACAACGTGTAGTTTCATATTCCAGTCCTCCTCCGCCTCACCGGCCAAACACCTCGCCATGGGATTTCACTACCAAATAGACTAGAGAAACCAGATGAACCAGACAGACCACGCACCAAGTGCGGTTTGGAGGCGCCGAGCGGGGTCGAACCGCTGCATCGCAGTTTTGCAGACTGCTCCCTTAACCACTTGGGTACGGCGCCCCGCGCGCATTATAGTCTGGGCAAGGGGTGAGAGGAAAGATCTATCGCTTGCTGGAGAGGACCGGAATTTCTTTTCCGAGTGTCGAAGGCTGACTCGACTGTGGGACGATCGATTCCCAGCCCCCGTTCGAATGGACCGCGGCTTCCCCATTCTCTTCGGCGTCTTTTTCCTTGGCCATCAACTCGACCTCTTGAATCAATGTATCCATCAACTCTCCGATCGGCACCTTTCGGACGAGTTTACCCTTCTTGAACAGGATACCTTTGCCTTCGCCACCGGCGATCCCAATATCCGCTTCCTTCCCTTCGCCGATACCGTTCACGACACAGCCGAGGACTGACACATTGAGCGGGGCCTTGATGTGGCCCAGCCTCTTTTCCAGTTCATTGGCCAACTTCACTACGTCGATCTCCACGCGGCCGCAGGTGGGACAGGCGATGACATTGATCCCTCGATGGCGCAGTTCGAGCGACTTCAAGATCTCGAACCCCACCTTCACTTCCTCGACCGGATCAGCAGCCAGGGACACGCGCAAGGTGTCGCCAATCCCCTGCGAAAGCAAATACCCGAGACCCATGGCGGATTTGACGGCTCCGGTCATCGCCGTTCCGGCCTCTGTAATACCGATGTGCACCGGATAGTCGGACTGGTGCGCAAACAACCAATAGGCATCGATCGCATGGTGCACATCCGACGCCTTCAGCGACACCTTCATGTTCGTGAACCCAACGTCTTCTAACGCGTGGACGGCGTTGAGAGCCGATTCGGCCAAGGCTTCCGGTGACGGCCAACCATATTTATCCAGCAACGGCCGCTCGAGTGACCCGCCATTCACGCCGACGCGCAAGGGAATCCCTCGCCCATTCACGGCCTTGATGACTTCTTCGACTTTCCACCAGGCCCCGATGTTGCCGGGGTTGATCCTGACGCAGTCCACGATTTCAGCCGCTTTCAATGCCAGCCGATGGTCGAAATGAATATCCGCGATCAGCGGCACGGTCATCGCTGCTTTGATCTTGGGCAGCACCGCCGCCGCTTCGTCGTCCGGCACGGCCACGCGGATCACTTCGCACCCTGCGGCCTCCAACTGGCGAATTTGCTCGATTGTCGCAACGACATCGCGTGTGTCAGTTGAACACATCGACTGCACGGACACGGGCGCGTCTCCGCCGATCTTGACCCTGCCAACGGCGATCTGTCTGGTTTTTCGTCTGGTAATGTGCATTCGACTACTCTCGCCTCACCCCTAATCCTTCACGCCTCACGTCCTCTATCAGCTCCCCTGTTCATCTCCGTGCGGCAGCTGATCGGACGATGAAGCAAGGGCAAACTTCTCTCGTGAGGAAGCCGGTGTCTTGCCGATTAATTCCTTCACGCTCTGATAGATGCCTTCCGCCGTCAACCCATATCGTTCGCGCAGGAAATCCTGCGGTCCTTGCTCGATGAACCAATCCGGCAACCCAAGGACCTTCGTCGTCACATCCGTCACGCCGGCATCGGACAGGGCTTCGAGAACGGCTGAGCCGAACCCGCCCATCTTACTGCCTTCTTCAACAGTCACCACGTATCGAACGCGGTTCGCCACCTCGACGATCAAGTCCTGATCCAGCGGCTTGACGAAACGCGCATTCACCACCGCCGTGGAAATACCTTCTTCCTCAAGCCGTTTCGCCGCCGTCACCGCATGCGAGACCGGCACACCGATGGCCACGATCGCCACCTCCGTGCCGCCGCGCAACAATTCGCCCTTCCCGATCGGCAACGCCTTCGGCTCCTGATCCATCAGGACGCCCAGGCTCAGGCCGCGCGGATACCGCACCGAGGCAGGCCCGTCATACTGGATGCAGGTTTTCATCATATGCTGCAACTCATTTTCATCCTTCGGCGCCATGACGACCATGTTCGGCACGTGGCGCAGAAACGCATAATCGAATGCCCCGTGGTGCGTTGTCCCGTCTTCCGCAACCAGCCCGCCGCGATCGATGCAAAAGGTCACCGGCAGATTTTGCGTGGCGACATCGTGGACCACCTGGTCGTAGGCGCGCTGTAAAAAGGTGGCATACATCGCCACCACCGGACGGAGGCCCTGCGTCGCAAGACCCGCCGCAAATGTCACCGCATGCTGTTCGGCAATCCCCACGTCATAGAGACGATCCGGAAACTCTTTCTCGAAAATATGGAGGCCGGTCCCTTCGCACATCGCAGCCGTAATCGCGACGATCCGCTTGTCCGCTCGGGCCAGCTTGATCAATGATTCGATGGCGATCTGCGTATAGGACGGCCGCGCCGCTTTCTTCGCCGGTGCCCCGGTCTCCCGAACAAAGGGTGGACAGGCGTGGAACCATACCGGATTATTCACCGCAGGCTCATAACCCATTCCTTTTTTCGTAATGACATGGAGCAACACCGGCCCCTTCATCTTCAACATGTTTTCCAAAGTAGGCAGCAGATACTCGAAGTTATGTCCGTCAATCGGCCCCGCATACCTGAACCCAAGTTCTTCAAAGAGCAGCCCAGGAAGGATCGCTCCCTTGGCCAGCTCTTCAGCCCGGCGGGCCAACTTCTGCATATCCTGCCCGATGTGGGGGATTTTCCCCAACAGTTGCCCTGTTTCTTCCCTTATCTTGGCGTAAAAATCCCCGGTCAAGGACCGGTTCAAATAGGAGGAAATGGCTCCGACATTCTTCGAGATGGACATTTGATTGTCGTTCAGAATAACCAGGAAATCTTTTCCCAACCCTCCGGCATGCTGCAAACCTTCCAGAGTCATCCCAGCCGTCATGGCTCCGTCGCCGACGACGCAGACGACCTTGTGTTGCTGTTTCAACTGCTCACGCGCCTCGACCATGCCGTAGGCCGCGGATACGCCGGTTCCCGCATGGCCTGCGTTAAACGTATCGTACTCACTCTCCTCGCGCTTACAAAAGCCGCTCAGCCCTCCATACTGCCGGAGCGTATGGAACCCCTCGCGACGCCCCGTCAGCAGCTTATGCCCGTAGGCCTGATTGCTGGTGTCCCAGACGATCTTATCCTTGGGGGTGTTGAGCAGGTAGTGCAAAGCGACCGTCAATTCGACCACCCCAAGGTTGGAGGCGAGGTGCCCTCCGACGTTGGACACCACGCCGATAATCTGCTCCCGCAGCTCCTGGCACAAGGCAGGAAACTGCGTCGGTGACAACCGTTTCAGATCAGCCGGGCCTTGAATGGTCTTCAAAATCGACATGGGAGATGCTCCTTTACATCAATGCGCGACTGAACAACGAGCTGGGCTCGGATAAGCACTGGCGAAGTACTGTGGCGACTTGGATACTAGCAGGGGTAAGTTTCACATGGGAATCCCATGCTGTCAAGGGGTTAGCCGGCCTTTATCACCGAACCGTCCGTATTACTCATGACTCTAACCGATAGGTCAACAATGTCGAGAGCGTGAAGTCTGCTGCGCTCCCGGTAATGAAGTCGAGATTCTCGACTGCGTAGCCTTGCCACAAGAGGTGTTGCGTGAGACGGTAGCTGAACCCCAACACCGATTCCGTCACGCCCTTATCCAGCGTTCGCGTGCCCACACCGTGAAATGGTGTGGAGTAATAATCGAACTGCGTCGTGATGGAAAGGTTCTCCGACCACAGATACTCCACGGCGGCAAGCCCGGATATCGTCGGCTGGAGAGATATCCCAGCGATGCGTCCGGTCGGGACTACTCCATTGAGATTGCCATAGACCATCCAGCGACCGCCGAATCCTTTTTCAGCTGCCAACCCGAACCCGACATCCGGGCTGCCACTCCCGAAGAATTCCCCTTCATCCCCCGTGGGAAGTTTGAGCGCCATACGGACCGACAACGCCGGCATCGATGCAGTCTCCGGCAGCAATTGGTACTTGCTCATCACCGTGCTGTCGCCCAATCCGACGGCGCCATCACGCCCGCTCGCGACGGTCCGCCCCCCGCGTGAAATGTTGAACACATAGGGCGACTGGCCCAGTGCGTTTCGAGCCGGCGACAAGCCGGTTGTTACCCGTTCAACTGCCTGGATGGGTCCATCCATGAACCCGCGATAGCGATAGAGCACGGGAACTTCCACGGAAAGTTCCCACCGCTCCGTCGCCCCGTACCGGAGAAACACACCGGACCGCAGGGTTTCAAACTTCATCGTCACGCTGGCTTGGGGACCTTGATCGCGAAAAACGCTGGCGGTTTCTGCGAGTTCAACTCGAACATCCAGCACGCCCTTCTTCAACACGGCGGCGCGATCACCCGGCATGCTCAAGACCAGCTGCTGGATCGGCTGGAAATTTCTGACGGGGAACGGACCGAATCCCTCCGCCCGAACCAGAGCAGGCTGAAAGGAAAGGGAGACGAGGAGTGCGGCGAGAACTACTCGATAAAATATCATGCCCCTGCAAACCTGACGCGGCTACCCATCAGTACGGGAAGTCAAGCCCCGCAAAGATCGCACCCCCTTCCCGGCTGTAGCCGTAGTCGACGCGTCCGACGACATTGGGTCGAACGATTCCACGGAATCCAATACCCGGGGTCATGCGGTAATTATTAAAGGTGACGTCCTTGTAGTCACTGAAAACCTGCCCGGTATCCAAGAACGGTGCAATTTCGAAATCCGCGCTGGCGCCAGCAATCTTTGTGCGTACCAGATGAATGCGCTCCTCGACGCTGAGCGACACGAGATGCTTGTCAATGAAACGATCGACGCCGAATCCGCGCAGATTGTTTTGCCCGCCCAATGAGCTTTGTTCGAAAAATGGCACTTGAGTCCCAATCGTCGCCTGAAGGTTCCCCCTCACGACGAGAATTGCACGCTTCGATTCACTTGGGAACAGCTTTTTGACCTCAAGTTCATAGCGGGAGTATATGGGATGATCGCCGTTGCGGATGTTCTGGTTTATTTCCGCATAGGCCGTCACGGCCATCCCGTCGGTCGGCGAGATGAGATTGTTCCGCGTATCGTAATAGAACGTCGCGCGGTGTCCGAGGATGAGCGACTCTCCCTGAACGCCTTCAACGGAGGCGAACTGGTCGCCCGTAAATGGAAGATCCGTTGCGCCCCTCTGCAGACTCACTTGACGAAATCGCTGGCCGACGGCAATCTGGGTGACTTCGTTCGCGTAGACGCCGAATCGCCAGTTCATCCGGGCTTCACGCCCGGTGTAATTCGTTTGTTCTGACTCTGATGTCGCTTGCCCTAAGCCGAAAAACCGAGACGTGGCATTTTTGAAATACGAAGCACCAAAATTCAACGAGTAGCGCCCCTGACTGAAGGCCGGATCGGCGTAACTGAATACCACTCTGCGCTCGATCCGTTCCGTATAGGATCCGATAAACCGAATTTCACGCCCCCCCGGCTCGTATCGAAACAGATTGAGCGCGCCTCGCGTCCCAACGATGGAATTATGAACGATCATCGGGGCGACGATGTATTTGAGCTCTCCGTCAGGCTCCGTAAACAGAATCGGGACGATCAACCCGGCATCGTTCCCATCATTTTTACTGGTGGACACGGCAGGAATCGGGACATATTGGACGTCGGCTCCTGCACGCTCCGGCAGCGCGATGACACTCGCCACAAGGAACATGAGGGGAATGGCGATGAGGCCACGCAGGCTTGTCATGAAATTCCTGGAGGGAGTTACTGGGCTTTAATCTTGTCGGATTTCTTGCGAAGCTGGTCCACCAGGTCGGCGTAGTTTGAAGAACGGAGGATCTTTGAGAACTGCCCCCGGTAATTATTCACTAAGCTGACACCGTCCACCACCACGTCATACACCCGCCAATCAGCACCCTTGTTGAGCAAGCGATAGTCGAGCGGAATTTCGGTCTTGCCGGTCAACACCTTTGTCCTGACTTCGGCATAGTCTTTCTCAGTCCGTTCATTGATATACTGCACACCTTCTCCGGAATAGGTTTCGATCTTGTCGGCGTAGGAATTGGTCAAGAGCGTCCTGAACAATGCGACAAATTCTTGTTTGTCTTTGTCGGACAGCGTATTCCAAGGAGCCCCCAGCGCCCGCCTCGACATTTCCTGATAGTCGAACCGATCCCCGACGACCTGTTCCAATCGCTGCCGGCGCTCTTCAGTTCTCCCCGGCTGTTTGAGTTCCTTGTCCTGAGTGATTTTCAGTACCTCGTCGATGGTGCTTTTCATGGCCTCGGTCGCGCCACCTGCCACTGCCGGTTGGACGACTAACCCACCAAGCAGCAACAGCAGACACGCCACCCCGCTCGCACCCCCACCCCAACGCCATCTCCGCCCTTGTGTAACGGCGGATCTCGTGATTTCCATGTATCCTCCTCTATCAGGATGCTGAAAAAGTCCGCCGGCACGGAAAAGGTTCAGGTTCAGGCTAATGTTGAGGCTAGGATGAAGAACGTCAGGTCTTCGCTCAACCTTGACCTCGACCTCAGCCTGTAATACAAGCGCGCTCCGCCATGGATCATCAGTTCACTTTGCCATGAACATACTGACTCACCAACTCCTCAAGATCGAGGCCCGATTCAGTATCGCGTATCGTATCCCCCGGCTTGAGCGGATCGCCACCCCCTCCCGGAGACAGGGCTAAAAATTTCTCTCCAATGATGCCTCGCGTCTTGATAGAAGCAATGGTGTCCGTATAGAGCTTGACGGTCTTGTTGACCGCCAGTTTCACCATCGCACGATCCTGATTGAGCGTAATCCCTCGGACCCTGCCGACTTCGACACCGGCGATTTCGATCGTCGAACCAGGTTTGAGCCCCGAGGCGCTGTTGAACTGCGCCTCGACTTCGTAGACGTCGCCGCCGATCATCTCGAGTTTCCCGAGCTTGATCGACAGATACGCGAGGCACAATATGCCGACGAACACGAACACGCCGACCACCATTTCCAACTTGGCTTTTTCCATCCTTGGTACTCCTCCCTCACCCAACGAGCGATCCAGGCAGCGCCACAGTCCCACCGACTGAAATAAATTCATGAATCTCCGGATCGGTGGTCCGCTGAAACTCAGCGGCCGTGGCCATCAACGCGATCGTGCCTTTCCGAAGCATCGCCACCCAATCGGAAATCGCGAAGATCTCAGGAATTTCATGGCTGACCATGATCGCCGTAAAGCCGAACCGGCGGTGCATCGTGACGATCAAATCATGAATCGATTTCGCCATCAAAGGGTCCAACCCTGTCGTCGGCTCATCAAAGAGGATAATCTCCGGTTCCATGACCAATGCGCGTGCCAATCCAGCCCGCTTTCGCATGCCACCGCTCAACTCGGCGGGAAACTTGTGCCCCATCCCCGCCAACCCAACTTCCTCCAGCTTTTCCTCAACCCGTCGCGCCACCTCCGGGCCCTTCATGCGCAACTTCTCCCGCAACGGGAACGCCACGTTCTCAAAGACCGAGAGCGAGTCGAACAGCGCTGCCCCCTGAAAGAGCATCGCAAACTGTTTCCGCACATCGTTTAAGGGCGTGCCCGACAGCCGAGATATCTCCACGTCGCCGACCCACACCTCACCACAATCCGGCTGCATGAGCCCGATCATGTGCTTGAGGAGTACACTCTTTCCCTCTCCGCTGCGACCGATAATGGTCGTGAGTTTGCCGACAGGAATCGAGAGATCAATGCCTTGCAGCACCGGCTGCCCACCCAGCTTCTTTTTGACGCCGACCAGCTTGATCATGCGTGTTCCATGAGGCGTAAGGCGTCAGGCGTAAGGGGTACAGGACTTCGCTTCTTTGAAATCGCCTCACCCCTCACGCCTCACCCCTTACGGTTCTACAGGAGCACCGACGTCAAGACATAGTCCCCTACAAGGATGAGCACCGACGATAAGACCACCGCCTCTGTCGTCGCACTCCCAAGCCCCTCGGCGCTCTGTCTTGTGTAAAACCCTTTATAGCAGCAGACCCAACTGACGATCAGCCCAAAGCTGATCGACTTGAGAATGCCGCCGTAGACGTCTTTCCATTCCACGGCCGATTCGATCGAGTTCCAATAGGCCCCTTCGCTCACTCCCAACAAGTCCACTCCGACGAGGGATCCGCCATAGATACCGACCACGTCGAATATGGCTACGAGCAACGGCACCCCGAGCACGCCGGCCACCAATTTCGGTGCGACCAAATATTGCAGCGGATTGATCGCCATGGTATCGAGCGCATCGATCTGTTCCGTAATCCGCATGATGCCGATCTCGGCTGTCATGGCTGATCCCGCCCGCGCGGTCACCATCAACGCAGCCAACACCGGCCCCAACTCCCGGATCATGCTCAACGCCACAGCAGAGCCCAGCAACCCTTCGGAACCGAATTTCCGCAAGCTGTAATAACCTTGAAGCGCCAGGACCATCCCCGTAAACCCCGCGGTGAGCACGACGACAAACGTGGATCGATACCCGATAAAGTGAAGCTGCTTCATGATTTGATGGAATCGAAACGGAGGCCGCACCAGCCAGGCAAAAGCCGACAGCATGAACAACAGCATGCGGCCCATCTCCTGTACGCGAACGACGGCCCACACCCCCAACCGCTCAATCACGTTCGTCATCGGTTACCTGGAGGGTCGAAGAGATTCACGATCTGTCTCCGTATAACGCTGAAACCATTCAGTCAATCGATCCGCTGCCATCCGACTCTGCTTTCGCAGCCGATTCAGCCCCTCGAGGCTAGAGGGGCGGCCGATGATCGATTGCATCCCTTTAATCCAACCAGTGGGCCTGAGAAAGAGATTGAAGTCAAGAGGGAGATCTTCGTCCACCAGATCGGAGACCGTCCGCACAATCGCCATAGGCAGGCCTCGATCCTGAGCCGCCGCCGCCACCGCGGCACTTTCCATATCGAGCCCGGTCGCGTCGGTCAGTCGACGCAGCAGGCGCTTCTCCTGCGCCTGCCACACCACGGTCCCCGATGACACGACTGTTCCGACCCGTGAGACCAGCCCCGCATCCTCCGACACGGCAAGAAGGCCTGCGCGTACAGCCTCATCGCAGAGCACACGGTCATTCCTCATCGCCCAGATTCCTTCATCATAATATACAGAAGAAACCGCGGTGCCGACGATGAGGTCTCCCACCTGAGCCGGGACGAGCGCGCAGGCAAAACCCGTGGACATGACCAGCGACATGGCCTGTGCCTCCAATACCCTTCCTGCAACCGTGCCGGCCGCAGCAGGACCGACGCCGGTTTGAATGAGCCAATATGTGTGCCCCTCTCGCTGTCCAATATGGCAGCGGACTCCGGCAATTGTCGCAACACGGTCCACCGCGAGCGCGCGCCGAACAGCCTGGAGTTCCCAGCGAGTCGCGGCAAAGATGGCGATGGGATTTTCCGAAGATCCTGAGAGGGGATGCCCCGCGCCAACGGATGACGTCGGCGGAGTATTCAACGATCGGCTCGATAACACCCGGACGTGAGTACCTGCTGCCGTACTTCATCGGCCCGCATCTTCCCACGCGTCCGTAGATTTCGGTACATCGCCAAGGCCCACAACGGAAAGTACCGGCAGTACCAATGGTAGCGGAGATAAAACACCCCGGGGAATCCGGTGCCTGTATGGCGAACCTCTTCCCACGAACCATCCTTCATTTGGTGACGGAGCAGATATTGGACACCGCGAGCGACGCTGAAGGCATCGGTCATCCCCGCCGACATGAGTCCCATGATGGCCCAAGCCGTTTGAGAAGGCGTACTGTCCCCTTTCCCGCTCCACGCAGGGTCGCCGTAAGACAGGCAAGACTCGCCCCACCCGCCATCGGGATTCTGCTTCAACTCAAGCCAGGCGATCGCACGGCGAACATAGGGCTCCGAGAGATCCGCTCCGATCGCACGGAGACCAGCTAGGACGGACCAGGTGCCATAGATATAATTGACACCCCACCGACCATACCAACTGCCGTCGGTCTCCTGCTCTCGTTTGAGGAACCGGAGGGCCGGCGCGACGGCGGGATGTGTCTGATCGTAGCCCAACGCCGCAAGCATCTCGAGGCAGCGTCCGGTTAAGTCGGACGTGCTCGGATCAAGCAAGGCATGGTGGTCGGCAAATGGGATATAGTTGAAGACGATACGATTGTTGTCCTTGTCGTACGCGCCCCACCCGCCATCGGACCCTTGCATGGCGAGTACCCAATTCGCCCCCCGTCGGATGGAATCTTGTAACTCGGTGGTCTGAGCCATCCGGACTTTCGACAGGGCCATCAACACCACTGCCGAGTCATCCACATCGGGATAGAACTCGTTCTCAAACTGGAAGTACCAGCCGCCCGGTTCCGCATCGGGCGACGAAAACTTCCAATCTCCAACCGTTTTCGTTTGGCGAGAGAGCAAGTACGCACCAGCTTTCTGGAGAGATGGGTGGTCCTGCGGCATCCCGGTTTCGATAAAGGCGTTCATGAGCAATGCCGTATCCCAGATCGGAGAGTGGCAGGGCTGAAGATGCAGCGCCTCGACGCGCTGATCGCCGATCGATACCGTGTCGTAGACTTCCAGCGATTCGATTTCCTGGAGGGCCTTCCGCACCAATGGATCGTCGACCTGATAGCCGAGGCAACGAAGGGCCACTATCGAATTCGCCATGGCCGGATAAATCGCCCCCAGCCCACCGCTGTCTTTGATGTGTTCCAACATCCAGGTGGCAGCCTCATGCAAGGCCTTCTCACGCAACCAACTCAGTGGCATCCGGTCGTACAGTTTCAGCACCCTGTCCAGCTGGACGAAGAAATTATGCGGCGTGAACCACCGTTGATCCTTATTGAAGGGTGGCACGTTGCGATAGCGAATCTGCGATCGAGGCGCGACATAGAGCTCGTCGATACCTTGCTCCTGAGGAATACGGCAGACAGGCTGATTCGCAAAGACCACGAGCAAGGGAATCAAGACGGCACGAGACCAATAGGAAATGGCATAGATGCTGAAGTAGAACCGCTTCGGCAGGAGCATGATTTCAGGCGGCATGCTCGG
>Ga0247727_10011058_pt1 | contig 15844 bp, 18 predicted proteins | sample WisWelCaveWW1625_FD_202498 | JGI IMG/M metagenome (GOLD analysis project Ga0247727, IMG submission 202498) | Biofilm microbial communities from Wishing Well Cave, Virginia, United States - WW16-25 | ecosystem: Environmental > Aquatic > Deep subsurface > Groundwater > Cave microbial mat | place...
GCATCTACAACACCGTCCGGCCCCACCAAGCGCTCGGCTATCTCACACCCTTGCAGTTCCTCCAACAACACGGCATCATACCCAAGGAGAGCCCCTCCTTGTCTCATATGTAGTGAACGAGTACAGAAGGTTGCGGGGCCTGCCCCAATTTGTTACGCTAGTCCCGTTCCAACGTGCTGAGCCGTATACGCCCAGCCTACCTTTCTGCGACGATTGTAGGCCTGTGCGGCAACGAGGTAGCTACGCAGAGTTGGAACGGTACGAGCCCCAAGAACCGACGGGGAGAGATGATGGCCATCCTGAAGATCGCCCAGATGGGGAATCCGGTGCTCCGCCGCAAGGCCGACCCCGTGCCGGTCAAATCGATCAAGTCGCCGATGGTGCAGAGATTCATCGCCGATCTGGTCGAGACCATGCGAGAGTATCACGGGGTTGGGCTGGCCGCGCCACAGGTCCATGAATCCCTCCAGATCACGGTCATCGAGGCCCAGGAAAACCCTCGCTATCCCCAGGTACCCAATATCCCCCTCACCGTCCTCATCAATCCCACGGTAGAGACGGTGAGCCAGGACATGGAGGAGGACTGGGAAGGGTGTCTCAGCATCCCCGACATCCGCGGAAGGGTCCCCCGGCATCGTGAGGTGCGGGTCCGGGCCCACGATCGTGAGGGCAAGCAGCTTGACTTTTCTGCCAAAGACTTTTTCGCCCGGGTGATCCAGCACGAATACGATCACCTGCAGGGGATCCTCTTTTTGGACCGCATGCCAAAGCTCGATACGCTGACCTATCTGGCGGAGTATCACCGGTATTGGATCAAGGAGTAGCGGGGGGACCCTTTCATGGGACGGGACGGCAAGACGATTCTCGCCTTTGTTCCGGATCTCTTCTTTTCCACCAAGATCCAGGATACGGCGAAACATCTGGGCCATGCGGCAACGATCTCCCGCACACCCGATGATTTCGTCCGAAAGGCTCAGGAGCTCTCCCCGGCCCTCCTGATCGTGGACCTCACCGCCGAGGGCATGGGCCTGGAAGAGCTCCTGGCGAAGCTGCGACTCGAGACCGAGACTGCCCCGATTCCACTCCTGGCCTTTACCACCCATGCGGCGTGGAAGCAGACGGCGCCGCTCCATCGCCTCTGCAATCAGGTCGTCACTAAAGACGAGCTCTCCCGCGATCTCCCCGCGCTCCTGGCCAAGTACCTCGGCGCAGAGACACAGTAATCGGGACGAGACACCATGGCACACCGAAGTCCCCTCGATGATCTCCACCGCTCTCTCGGAGCGATCCTTCAGGAGGAGGGAGGATGGGAGCTCCCGGCGCGATACCGGGACCCGATCGAGGAGCATCGGGCCGTCCGGGAACGGGTCGGCCTCCTCGACCTGTCCTTCCGGACCTTGATACGCGTGACCGGCACGGAACGGACCCGGTTTCTGAGCGGCATGCTGAGCAACGACATCGCTCAGCTCGAGGAGGGGACAGGGTGCTACGCGTGTCTCCTCAATCCCCAGGGCAAGATCCTGGCCGACCTGAATGTCACCGCCCTCTCCGACTGCCACATTCTCGAGATTGACGCTCGTTGGAAAGAGCGGGCCATGGACCACCTGAATAAATACCTCATCGCGGATGACGTCACCTTCCTGGAACTGACGGACGATGTCCTGCTGGCCCTGCAAGGACCCGGCTCACCGACTCTTCTGGAACGCCTCGTGCCCGGCATCATCCGGCCGGCAGCGGAGCACGGCTCAACCCAAGTCACCATCGACGGCCACCCATGTCGGCTGACCCGGGCTTCGATGACAGGCGAGGAGGGATACACGCTCGCCCTCTCCGTCAAGGAAGCCGGCGTCGCGTGGCAGGCCCTTCAGGGGGCCGGTGCGACCCCGGTCGGCATGGCCACCTTGAATACCCTGCGCCTGGAGGCCGGGATGCCCTGGTTCGGCGTGGACTTTGACGAGGGAAACTTCCCGCAAGAGGCGGGGGTCGAGGATAGAGCGGTCAGCTTCACCAAGGGTTGTTATATCGGGCAGGAGTTTGTCATCCGGATCGCCCATCGGGGGCATGTCAACCGGCGAATCTCCGGTCTCACCGTAGAGCGCGAACCGATTCCCCGGCCGCGGGACCGGATCCTGCATGACGACAAAGAGGTCGGCCGCATCACGAGCGCTGCCTTGTCCCTCACTCTGGGAAAGATCATTGCCCTGGGGATGCTCCGGCGTGAATGGCAGGCGCCTGGAACCGCCCTTCAGGTTGAGAGCCCGGACGGGTCAGTTCCGGCCCGGGTGACCCCCCTCCCCTTCTACCGGCGCCATACCGGTTGACCGTCACCGGGACCGAGGCGGCAAGTGGAGGGGGGATACCTGGAAAAAGGCCTTTTCTGCGGACAAGGAGGGTCGGAAGATCAGCAAAGAGCTGAATGGTCTCGGGACCCCTGAATCCAAAGGACCACCTGCGGCGTCATACACTTGGATGGGTTGGGGAGAAAACGGAGTAAGCCATGCACTACCTACGTAAGCCCGGTTGGGCGATTCCGGAGCACGAAGCGACGCCCGAGGCGGTTTTCATGGATCGCCGCCGGTTCTTGATCGGCGCCTTGGGAGTCCTCGCAGGTGGAATCGCGGGTGGCATCCCCCTGGCCGGCGCCGCCGAGAAGACGGCCGAGGAGCCGGCGGATAGGACCCTGAATCTCTACCCCGCCAAACGAAATCCGAAATTCACCCTCGACCGGCCGCTGACGCAGGAGTCGGTGGCCGCCACCTTCAACAATTTCTATGAGTTTGGCGGGACCAAGACGGTGTATACGCTCGCCCAGCGGCTCAAGACGCGACCCTGGCAGGTGCGGGTGGGGGGCCTCGTCCGAAAGCCTAAGGTATATGATATCGACGACCTGATCCGTGCTATGCCTCTCGAAGAGCGTCTCTACCGCTTCCGCTGCGTCGAGGCCTGGGCGATGGCGGTGCCCTGGACCGGCTTTTCCCTGTCCGCGCTGATCAAGGCCGTCGAGCCTACCAGCGAGGCCCGGTTCGTCAAGATGACGACGTTTCTCGACCGCTCGGTGGCGTTCGGGCAACTGCAGTTCTGGCACCCGTGGCCGTACGTCGAGGCGCTGACGAGGGAAGAGGCGATGAATGAACTCGCCTTGATGGTGACCGGCGTGTACGGCAAGCCACTGCCCAAGCAGCACGGCGCGCCGATGCGCCTGATCACGCCGTGGAAGTATGGTTTTAAGAGCATCAAGTCCGTCGTTGCAATCGAGTTCGTTAAAGAGCGTCCGAAGACCTTTTGGGAGACCGTAGGCCCCAGCGAGTATGGCTTTTGGGCGAACGTGAACCCGACCTTTCCCCACCCGCGCTGGTCCCAGGCGACCGAGCGCCTGATCGATACCAACGAGGTGCGCCCCACCCAGATCTTCAACGGCTACGGCGAGTGGGTCGCCTCGCTCTACCCCGACCTCACCTCCCGCACATATTTCATGTAAGATTGCCGCAGTCAGCCGTCAGCAGAGGCACACTCCCTAACCATCCCGAATAGTCCACTCCTCATCCAGTGTCTTTGTCGGCAACAGGCCTTGACATGTCCTTGGAAACCGCTGAGAATCGCCGCATCCGTCCGAACTCTAAGGATCAGGATTTGCTGACCAGCATACTCTATAGACAGGAGGGTCGTTGTGACGGATCTGCTCACAAGTCCCGATGCCTGGATCGCTCTTCTCACGCTCACCGCGCTCGAGCTCGTCCTGGGGATAGACAATATCGTCTTCATCTCGATTCTTGCGGACAAGCTGCCCCCGGAAAGACGCGATCTCGCCCGGCGCATTGGCCTCTTTCTCGCCATGTTCATGCGCATCGGGCTGCTCCTGGTGCTGGCTTGGCTCGTCGGGCTGACGAAGCCGCTGTTCAGCGTGCTCCGTCAAGAGATCTCAGGCCGCGACCTGATCCTCATCGGCGGCGGCCTGTTCCTTTTGTGGAAAAGCACATTGGAAATTCATCAGTTACTCGAGGGCGAAAAGGGAGACGCTTCAACAAGGGTGTCTGCCACGTTTACCGCGGTCATCATTCAGATTGTCCTCATTGATGCCGTGTTCTCACTTGACTCCATCATCACTGCGGTGGGGATGGTGAACCAGATTGAGGTGATGGTCGCTGCGGTGATTGGGTCAGTGGCGCTGATGATGGTGTTCGCCAGCCCTATCGGGCGCTTCGTTTCCGCGCATCCGACCGTCAAAATGCTGGCGCTCTCGTTCCTCTTCGTCATCGGCGTCGTGTTGATCGCGGACGGGTTGGACCATCACGTACCCAAGGGTTATGTCTACTTTGCGATGGCGTTCTCGGTTTGCGTCGAAATGCTTAACATGCGCGTGCGCAGGCGTGCTGCTCGACCAGTAGAGCTGCATGAACGCTATACACGAATCCCCAGTGAATAGGCGTTGAGATGCGCGCTGCCTAACCCCGGCGCGCGGCGGATCCGGAGGACCTTGACAAGTCCTTGGAGGCCGGTGAGAATCGCTGCATTCGTTCCAAGTCCCAGCATCGGGATATGCTGACGAGCATATTCCTTAGGCTTGTTTTGAATATGAAAGCTCGAAGGAGGATGCATATGGCTTCGTTGCGAGATCTGAGGCCTAACCACCGGTTCGAGGCGGCGGGGAATGGAGGGCTCTGGTCATGAGAGTCAGGATGCCGGTTGTGGCTCTTTCGCTCCTGCTGATGCCGGTTTCCACGTGTATGGATGGGCCGAAGCCCACCACCAAAAGAAATCCGCCGGCGAGGCACGTCGTAGTCGCGCCGGAGCAACTGGTCTGGAAGTTGATCCTACCCGGCACCGAGATGGCCGTCGTCTCTGGCGACCCGGACAAGAAGGGCGGCATATACGTGATCCGCATCCGTACCAAAGGCGAGGTCATGGTGTCACCGCATTGGCACCCGACCGAGGAACACGTCACGGTGCTGGAGGGCTCGTTCATGATGGCTCATGGAGACAAATACGATGCCTCCAAGCTGATCGAGCTGAAGCCCGGCGGACACTCCGTGGTGCCGGCGAAGATGCCGCACTTTGGCTTTCACAAAGCCGGGAATGTGATCGAGATCTTTGGAGAAGCACCGTTTGCCATCAACTGGGTGAATCCGGAGGACGACCCGAATAGACCTAAGGCCAAGTGAGCATCGGGCGCATACTCGATGGTTCGGCCGACTACGAATGCGTGTAAGCCTGTACGGGATAGATGAGCAGCTACGTACCGTTGAGCGCGGTGCCGTCTCGCTCGAGCAGGCCCGTGACGTTATCGACGCCCATTTCTCAAAGGTGAAGCCGTCTTATCCTACCGGCGAAAAGGCGCTCGCGCAGACGATGTTCGGCTTCTGCAAGCCGACAGGCTCCTTCGTCGAACTGTGCATTCATACTCTTTCCGAGATTTCATTCAAGTTTGAGTCGCAGGTGTTAGGCAGGTCCGTCCTGTTTGGTCTTGGCTCGCGACGATACCAGTTCGAGGCAACCTTGCGCTCGCGGACTGATGTCATCGCGGCTGTTGAGCGCTTTTTTGTGTCTTCCGACGAGGAGTACCGCAGCTTCATCGAACGCGAGCACTCTCGGTAGCCACCCCGTAAGATTCGAAGGCCGGCGACGACCGCCACGAGTGAGCCGCAAGGCGTTAACCCCACCAAGAGGGCTTGCAGTCTTGGCCAACGAGTGGTACAGGCGGACTACGTGGACGAAGGATGACCAGGCGGGCTTCGAGGCGCGCCTGGCTCGGGCTCGGAAGCAAAACAGGGCGCAGTACTTGCGGATCCAGGCCTCGCACCTGATAGAGGCTGCAAACCCCCAGCTCACGAACGCGGCCCTCGAACTGCTAAACCGAATGCTCGCCGAGCACCCCAGCGATATCCAAGTGGCTCAAGCACACGCGCAGCGGGCCGAGTCTCACATCCGGTATCATCCCACCATTGGCTTGGTGCGTGACACAGGTTCAGATATACACTCCCGCCTTGAGGCGCTGGCGGGTAGGTAACCACGAATGCTGAGCCTTGACGACGAGCGCTGGATCAACCTCAACGGGGGATATCGCGTCCCGTTCGACCCGCGTCCGCTCCTCCGCAAGCTGGAGGCAGGCGAGGATGTCCAGGCGGTCTGGGATGGGCTTTGGCAGGGCCTTCACCACCAGGGCGATGTCGGCGAAGCCTCATATGCGGCGGTGCCACATCTGGTGCGGATTCATCGTCAGCGCGGGGTGGTGGACTGGAACACCTACGCGATCGTTGCGACGATCGAGTTGGCCCGAGGGGAAGGAACGAACCCTGACGTGCCCGCGTGGTTGAGGGAAGGGTACCAGGAGGCGATTCATCAGCTCGCCGAGACCGGTTTGATAGAGCTTCCGCGTGCCGAAGGCCAAGAGGCCATTCGATCCATCCTCGGAATTCTTGCCATCTGGAAAGGGGCGCGGACCTATGGCCAAGTCCTTTCCAGTTTCTCGGAGGACGAACTGCTGGAAATCTAGAACCAGCCCTTCGGCCCCAGCGCGCAGCAGACCGGATAACAGCCCGCTCCAGGGGACGGCGCCGGGAGAGCCGAAAAAAGGGAATGGTGGTCCCCGCAAGTGACCCGATTCCGTCCGACCCGGTTCCGGTCGTGCCTCTGGAAAGGGGGGGATACTTAGGGTCGATTGGAGCCCGGCTTTGTGATAGAATTTTGTTGCGGAGGGTTGAGATGACGAAGCTTCTGAAAAAGGCGTTTGACGAGGCGTCCAAGCTTCCCGAGAAGGAGCAGGATGCGCTCGCGCGCATCTTGCTGGAGGAACTCGCCTCCGAGCGGCGCTGGGAGGAACTCTTCGCCGGTTCCCATGATCTGCTTGGCCAACTCGCTGACGAAGCGTTGGCAGGACGCTGCGCTGGCCGGACAGAGCAGCCCGGCCCAGCCGCACCCCGCTGAAGTCAGACACCGTTTCCCGCCCCTGCCTGCCTACCCCCTGTTCACCATGATGCCCGTCCCCGCAGCCCGGCTGATCGGTCGAGCAGCGCCTGCCCCATTTTCCGTTATCTTGACAGCCGTATATATCTGATGTATACATAATCCATGACGGATCCCCTTGAGCAGCTTCGCGAATGTACCGGCTTTCAGTGGGATGAGGGGAATGTTGAGAAGAACTGGATCAGGCACAGAGTCAGTCCGGTAGAATGCGAAGAGGTGTTCTTCAATGAGCCACTGGTGGTGGCCCCGGACGTAAAGCATTCAGATGTTGAGCCCAGGCTCTATGCACTGGGCCAGACCGATCGAGGGCGCTTCTTGTTTCTTGTGTTCACGATACGCGAAAAGCTGATCAGGGTAATCTCGGCTCGCGGTATGAGCCGGCGCGAAAAGAAGGAGTATGAACGTGCCCAAAGTGAAGCGGCCAATTCGAAAAATACCAAAGTTTAGAGGCGAAGACCAGGAGCGAAACTTCTGGGCCTCGCATGACTCGACCGACTACATCGACTGGCGCCGGGCCGAGCGGGTCAAGCTCCCAAACCTGCGCCCGACCACGCGAACCATCTCGATCCGGCTGCCCGAGTCGATGATCGAAAAGCTCAAGGTCCTGGCGAACAAGCGCGACATTCCCTATCAGTCGCTGCTAAAGATGTTCGTCGCGGACAAGATTGAGGAAGAGCTACGCTCGGCCCGCTAGCTATCTTCTTTCACGGCCCTGACAGGGAGGAGGCGGAGTCGATTGAGGACCGTACCGGCCAGTCCTGACGGGTTCGGGGTCTGCCTTCCGCCCGCGGGGTCGTCCCCGCAAGGAGGGACGCACCGAATAATGTAGTTTCCTCCATTTTTTTCCCGCACCGAATAATGTACTTATCCCCATTTTTCCCTGACACAAGTGTGAAATCTGGCCTTCATATCTTGACAATCTCGGCCGGGCATTCGCCCTCAATCCGTCGCAGCCCTAATGGGATTATGCTGACCAGATTGTGTCGGGAAGGCCGGCTTCCGCAGGACCTTGACAAGCTCTCGGAAACACCCGAGAATTGCCGCATCAGTTCGAACTCGGGGGACCGGGATATGCTGAGCACCATACTCAAGTAGTTAGATTCAAAGGGAGATCAGCGTGCTTGAGGGTGCGAAGCAAAACGTCAAAAACCGGCTAACACTTGAACGCATTAATTGCTCTCTGGCAAAGGTTGATCTCCGACGACTTTGCGACATTTTGCAAGAGCGTACCCTTACAGCCGCTGATCACGAAGTCGCCAACTTTCAACAAGGCCAGCAGACTGCCGAACAGTACGAGCAAAACAAAGTCCTGTTGCGGGAAGCATTTGCCTTGCGCATCACCGTCACAGGTCATGACGGCCGGGAGTTGTTCGGAACCATACCAGAAGTGTTCGACTCGCCCAACTTTCCGGAGGAGGTTAGATCCTCATACGTCAATAGCGGAACGGTCCTGAAAGGCGTCTATAACTACTTCCCGCGCAACTCTTTCGAGCTGTTTGTCGATTTCTCACGCCCAGCGGTTTTTGATTTCACGATACTCCCAAGCCAACAGACGCCGAACGGCAGTCGCATGAATGTCGAGGGCTTCGAGGCTACTTGGGCGAATGGTCTTTTCCACGAACTGCAAAGATTTTTTGAGTCGAAGAGTGCGCCTCTCGAAGTTCTACACAGACACAGCGTCTATGACGTCATCCTGTGGTTTATCGGACTTCCTCTGGGGTTCTGGTTGTGCTTTAAGTTTGCCCCGCTGACAGCGCGCATTGAGGCCAATACTTCTGGCTTTGTGGGCGCAGCTGCAAACGTATACATATTTTTGGCTGCACTGTTCTTGTTTAGAGCGCTATTCCATTATGCGCGGTGGGTTTTCCCTATCGTCGAGTACAAGCACGAGCGTAGCCGCACACTTATGCACCGCGCTGCTCTAGGCACGCTAACGCTCGGGCTCATTGGCTCTGTGATCTACGATGCACTCAAGGCACTACTCCCATAGCGACGAATCTAACCACCGCTTGCAGCCGATGCACTCGCTTTCGCGGGCGCGCGGCTGAACCTCGGCGTTAGGTTCTCAATGAAAAGGTTAAACGGCTGGGTAAGACTGGGTATTGTGTTGTCTACAGCGTGGGTGCTGCTAGTTTCATACATCTACGTTGATGAGCTATTACACCACCCCTCGTATGCACTACGTTATCACCTTGATGGATATTTTGGATGGGTAGAGGACAGTGAAGCTACCAAGGGAGCACATGCGGGGTCGAAGGCCAAGGGTCAAGAGTTTTCTGAGAGATATGTGTTGCTAAAGCCCACCTTTAGTGCGGCAGGATATTTCAAACTTACTTTTTTTCCAGTCATAGTAGGGTGGCTCGGAAGTTACATCATCATTTGGATTTTTCGTTGGGTGCGAGAAGGATTTCGAACCTGACGCTACGTTCAAGCGGGACTCGATGACTGCTGACAGCTGCTGTTACAGATGGGCAACCGTATAGCGGAGCACAAATAGGGCGGCAAAAAGATAAAGCGGCCAGGGGATCCGGTGCCGCTGCCGGGTGGCAACCTTGAGGGAAACGAACGGTCTGGTCCCAGCCCAATCGAGCTTCAAAAGGTGTCATTCTTGCTTGACATCTATTCTATCGGTCGGTATACAAGAGCTATCTCAGGGCGACCCTTAGCGTTGTCGCATTGTTGGCCACCAGATCGGGAAGCAGCCTTCCTCCCGTAGGACGCAGTAAGTTGGAACCGGGGTAGGCATTGTAGTTCTTAGCCCACCTCTGGCACGATCGACGGGGCACCAACCACTCAGACGCCTTCTCGGGCGGAGCACGGCCCGGGCGGGCTTTTTATTTTGGCTCAGAAGCCATAGCCCCGATCCCCGTGCCGGGGATGGCACCCGCTTGACGACCTTAGTGCGCCTGGGATTTCGTTTGTTGAAGGAATCAGCGCACGTGTCTGATCCTATTTTCGTATTCCCTCGGAAACCCGCGATAATCGCCGCATCCGTTGGAAGTCTGAGGACGGGGATATACTATGAGAGGCAAATATGTCAGAGCTAATGTTGCTCGTATTGTTGAAGGTTGCCTACCTGGCTACAGGGCTAACCTTATGTGTAGTTGGGAAGAAGCTAATCGAAAAGAAACTCGAAACCAAGTTTGAGGGCGAGGGCTCTGTTGCGAAGACCTCATTCAAGCTGATAACTACGTCACCTGGCCTGGTATTTCTGATAGCAGGTCTCGTTGTCATTGGTGCTGCGATATTCCAGCAATCCCAGATTATGGAGGCCTACAGTAAAGCGGAGCTTCAAACTTTGGTAGAAAAAGCTCGCACTATCAGGTTCGCCGCGGAGAGCGAAACGTCACGACGCGTCGAAGCCGATATGAAGCGCGCACAGGTACTAGCCGCCGAGGGTAAAGTTGACGAGGCAGCGGTTCATCTCTCCGTTGCCGTTATTATACAACCCGACATATTGGGCGTTATTGCCTCCGATCCAGCTTACGCTTCAGTTCTACAACAGCGACAGTTCAATACAATCGTTCAAGCGCGCTTTGAGCTACCTCTTCACACAATCAGTGTGCCGACAGCTGCCCTCTCACCCATCGCTCAGGAAGTACTTAGGCAGCTTCGAACGTTGGCGAAGCGTCAAGAGCTACAAGACGCTCAGGCTCTTGAAGCCCGGACGATTGCCCATTCGATACCGAGCACGAGGGGCGTCGAGCCGAAGGAGAACATAGTTCGCAGGCTTGTCGAACTGGTTGATAAATCCCCACATGTCCTATTGGAGCAACTGAGTAGCACCGAAAAGCGCTGGATTCTTGACGACCCCGAGCTCGTAAGTGCCCTTGAGGCTGATCTCGACCGGAGAATCAAAAATGAATAGAGCTTGCGAACGGCAGCTTTTATCTAGGTCAGCTCGCCCTACCAGCCGTCTCACCACTACACTCATTGTGTGTTGCTTGGTTGCCGGATGTTGGCTGGAAGAGGCTGCTGCAACCCCAGAGAACCCGTTGCCAGGCCAGTCAAGCGCGTTCAGCGTAGGGATTGACTACAGGTTTGTCGCGGAAGTGTTGACGCAACTCCGAGCCAACAGCCGAGAAAAGGGCGATGTGAAACTCACTAGATTACTGCAGAGAGTGCGGATTGCCGTACCACGCAAATCCCTCGTGGAGGGATCTCCGAACGCTTATGCGCTCTCAGGCACTCGGGGAGACTGGGTGCTGATTGAGGAAAGTTGGATCAGGGAAGTAGCCGGTCTTAGTGAACTCGGCGCTCTTAGCGCATCGAGTGCATATGGGTCTAACTATGACTCATTTGCGAAGGAGACTTACTACAAATTCTGCCAGCGGTACCAGGCAACCTATCGAGAAGCGGAGCGGAAGGGCCAACGACCACCTGTTTATGGGTTCCGTTTCCAGGATTTCTTCAGGCGCTCTGATTCGAAGTGGGCATTGGAATTCGTATTGTTCGACAAACTTGCCGGCGTGGTCTCGGCTAACGCCATCGTGTGGACGGTGCTCCACGAGGTCGGTCATCACGCACTAAAGCACACGATTACAATGGCACATGACAAACAAACCCAGCGGCAAAGGGAGCTGCAGGCAGATAAATGGGCATTCGCCCGCATGAAGGCATTGGGCTACTCATTATTCGGGGTGGGAAACTACTTCGGTGCGCGGCGAGCGACTGATCACTGTCTCGGCGGGCTGGGCCTCGTCGGTGACGAGGAGGACAGTACTCACCCGACATGGTGGAACCGTGAGTTTTCGCTAAACGGGCACTTTGACGTGTTCGCTGCGGCCGATCAGGATCTACGAGTCATCCAGATTCCTATGGGTATTCCCGAACCGGTTCTTGCAACAGTTGTGATCCCTGACTCAAGCTCGCAGCAGTTCGAAGCACCTATCGTTCAGCGTGGCAGAGTGACTCTTGGGTTTACAGAGTGGGATGGCAAAACGGCCAGGGTTTATGCAAGGGAAGCGGCGGGCGGGCGACTGGAGCTTATCGTAAAGGATGCGATGCGTGCGGCCCCCATCATTGAACAACGAGTCTATGACCAAAATAACCGCCTGGTCCGGTCATTAATGCTTCCGGGGGTTCAGGTCGACATGGTGACTCTTGATTTTCTTGAGATCAATGGCTTGAAATTCTCGGATCTTAGAAAGCGCGCGAAAGGGAAGAGCCTGATGGTGGTCCACCTTCGAAGAGGCGGTGCTTCAGAATCCGCGATTCATCAGGCGTTAGCGGCGGCAGACCAATACGATCAGGATATTCGCCACTTCGGGCTGGGTTACGTGAAAGGCAACATCAGCTATGTAACATTTGCAGAACAAATCCAGAAGAAAGCGAACATGTATGAACAACGCCTTATCAAGATCCTCGGTGAGAACCGCTATCGGGCATATGTTGAGTCCTACGGCAACGAGGTGAAGGCATTCATGCCTCCCATGACCGGAGCTGACATCTGGGAGGAACGAGTGCTCAAGGAGAACTTCGGGAAATGATATCCTCACCTATGAGGATTTTTCTAACGGATTGAGTATCGAGGCCATGCCTAACTTTGGCATGCCGCGGATGCCCGGCGTTAGGCGCCTGGAACTCGGCAAACAGCCATCGGGAAAAGGTTTGGAACCCACACCAGGTGGATAGCTCGGCTTGCCAAGAAACACGGCTGGCTGGAGACGCGGACACCTTAAACCCGATACCCAACCCCCAATACAAAACACCCAACACCCGACACCCCACTCACAGATGGGCAACCGTGTAGCGGAGGAGGAAGAGGGCGGCGAAGAGAGAGATAGAGCGGCCAGGGGATCCGGTGCCACTGACATGGAAAAGGGGTCGGGAGTCTTTAGTTGGCGGTCTGGTCCCAGTCCAATCGAGCTTCAAAAGGTGTCATTCTTGCTTGACATCTATTCTGTCGGTCGGTATACAAGAGCTACCTCAGGGCGACCCTTAGCGTTGTCGCGTCGTTGACCAGTAGATCGGGAAGCAGCCCTCCCCCCCCGCAGAAAGGAGCACCTTTGGAACCGGGGTAGGCATTCGACGGGGCACCAACCACTCAGACGCCTTCTCGGGCGGAGCACGGCCCGGGCGGGCGTTTTACTTTTTATCCGAAAGGAGGTAGCCGTCCAAGAGCCGATATTGCTTGGGGTCTCGATCACGTGATGGAGAATGCTCGGAAGGAGGAAAGCGATGTCCTTACTCTGGCGCACTGTGGATTGCAAGACCTGACCCTGTCTAACCACTTGACCCTGTCTGACCACTCAAAGCCAAAATCAGGAGGTGTGCCATGAACGCGAAATACCGGACGGTCATCGTCACGCTAGCCTTCGGATTGCTGTTGGCGCCGCTCGCCTCCGAGGCGCAGCAGCCCGCCAAAATTCCACGAGTTGGGTTTCTCGGACACAGGGCCTCGACGCCGGCCGCACCGTACCCCCCCTTGCAAGCATTCCAACAGGGACTTGCCAACCTTGGCTATGTCGAGGGCCGCGACATCATCATAGAGGCGCGATCTTCAGAGGGGGCGGTCGAGCGGTTTCCCGAACTTACCGCCGAACTGGTCCGTCTCAACGTAGGCGTCATTGCCGTGATTGGTGCCGTGACGGCCCGGGCTGCAAAGAAGGTGACCACGAACATCCCGATCGTCTTCACAATGGTGGTCGATCCGGTCACCGATAATGTACTCGCAAGCTCGGAGCGGCCCGGGGGAAACGTCACGGGAATAACCAGCTTCGACCCGCAGCAAGCGAGAAAGCAGCTCGAACTTCTCAAGGAGGCGATCCCGGGGCTCATGCGCGTGGCTATCATAGGAGATCAAGGCGTCTCCGACGCCTTATTGAAGGCAAACGAGGCGGCGGCACGGGCGCTCGGCCTGCAGCCCCAAGGCCTCAAAGTGGCAGGGCCCACTCCGGATCTCGAGGGAGCGTTCGCGGCGGCCAGGAAGGAGCGCGCGGACGCCCTGCTGATACTGGAAGAACCCATAGTCGTTGTCCATCGGAAACGGATCGCAGAGCTGGCGGCCACGTATCGGCTGCCCACGATGTTTCCGGCGGACTGGGCAGATGCCGGGGGCCTGATCGCATATGGAACGAGCATCCTCGAGGCGGCGGGGCGCATGGCGGCGTACGTGGATAGGATCCTAAAGGGGGCCAAAGCGGGCGATCTACCTGTGGAGGTGCTCACGCGCCATCGACTGACGATCAATCTCAAGACGGCTCGGGAGATCGGCGTGACGATCCCACCCGAGGTGCTCAAGCGGGCCGACCAGGTGATCCAGTGAAGACTGGGAATCATCGGCGGCTGGGAAAGGGACGGATCTCTATATCTCACCCCCCGACACTTGCGCTGCCCTTATCACGGACCGCGACCCGGCCCGTCGAACAGGGCACAAAGGAAATTCGACTCCGACCCCAATTTCCGACCCTATGATGTATTGCAAAAACCAACATCAGGGGGTATGCCATGAACGCGAGATTACGGACGGTCATCGTCACGCTAGCCTTTGGATTGCTGTTGGCGCCGCTCGCCTCCGAGGCGCAACAGCCCGCCAAAATTCCTCGAGTTGGGTTTCTTGTACCTGGCCCGGCCCCGGCGCCGGCCGCACCTCGCCCCCTCTTGCAAGCATTCGGACAGGGACTTGCCAACCTTGGCTATGTCGAGGGCCGCGACATCATCATCGAACTACGATTCGCCGAGGGGCGACTCGAGCGGCTTCCTGAACTTGCCGCCGAACTGGTCCGTCTCAACGTAGACGTCATCACCTTGGTCGGTGCTGTGACGGCCCGGGCTGCCAAGAAGGCGACCACGAACATCCCCATCGTCTTCGCGGTGGTGGTCGATCCAATCGCAGACGGGCTGGTCGCCACTTTGGAGCGGCCCGGTGGAAACGTCACGGGAATAACCAGCTTCGACCCGCAGCAAGCGAGGAAGCAGCTCGAACTTCTCAAGGAGGCGATCCCGGGGCTCATGCGCGTGGCTCTCCTAGGGGATCGAGGCGTCTCCGACTTCTTATTGAAGGCAAACGAGGAACAGGCACGCGCATTAGGCCTGCAGCCCCAGGGTCTTAAAGTGGCAGGGCCCACTCCGGATCTCGAGGGAGCGTTCGCGGCGGCCAGGAAGGAGCGCGCGGACGCTGTGCTGATACTGGAAGAACCCATAGTCGTAGTCCATCGGAAACGGATCGCAGAGCTGGCGGCCACGAATCGGCTGCCCACGATGTTTCCGGGGGACCGCGCAGATGCCGGGGGCCTGATCGCCTATGGAACGAGGTTCGACGAGGCGGTGGGGCGCATGCCGGCGTACGTGGACAGGATCCTCAAGGGGGCCAAACCGGGCGATCTGGCTGTGGAGGTGCTCACGCGCCATCGACTGACGATCAATCTCAAGACGGCTCGGGAGATCGGCGTGACGATCCCACCCGAGGTCCTCAAGCGGGCCGACCAGGTGATCCAGTGAAGACTGGGAATCATCTGGAAAAATGCGGAAATGAATGCGGAAATGGGGTCGGAGAACAATTCTGTTAAGAGACACGGCTGGTTCGACACGATTTGTGTGACGCCTGTTGACACTTTCGGAGGATAGGAGGATAGAAGATGAGTACGAGACGGTTCTTCAACCTAGCGGTTTGGCTTCTAGGGTTCGTGCTTGTCGCAGGACTGGGGACCGCGGTCGGTCAGCAAGCCGCGCCGACGGAGACCAAAGGCGTGACGATTACCCCCCTCCAAAACCCCATCGATCTCGGCCCCGAGATCGAGGGGGCGAAAGGCCGCCAGTTCCGGATGCGGTTGGTGACCTGGGCGCCCGGAGGAGTCTTCGGCCTGCATAGCCACGCGAATCCGACGCGGCCCGGATTCTTCTATGTGCTCTCCGGAACGTTGACCTCCTACATGAGCGGCGT
>Ga0247727_10011059_pt1 | contig 15842 bp, 16 predicted proteins | sample WisWelCaveWW1625_FD_202498 | JGI IMG/M metagenome (GOLD analysis project Ga0247727, IMG submission 202498) | Biofilm microbial communities from Wishing Well Cave, Virginia, United States - WW16-25 | ecosystem: Environmental > Aquatic > Deep subsurface > Groundwater > Cave microbial mat | place...
CTCGCAAACAGTATCAACCGGACAGACGAAGATGCCTCGCTTTGCTGATGCTTTACCGAGGTTCGTCCTCATTCTTCATCTGTGTTGAATCGGGAGTCAAAGTCTGCTGTCCCGGTTTCGATGAGGGTCTCTCAGAAACCGATGTTTTCCTGTCGGGAATCTGCTTTGCGGACTCTTTTGCGTTTTCCATCTTACCTGATCTTAGCTGAGTCTTAGATGGCGACGATCGTAGGGAATCAGGCCAGGATGAATTGTCTTTTATCGATAGCTTAGGACGAACCCGATCGGCATACACCGATTGTGGATAATCGCGAACGAGCGATCGGTAGTGAGCTGTCGCACTGTCAGCATTGAAAAGTAAGTTCTCGTACATCCATCCGACGGCATAACGCGCTTTCGTTCCGAACGCCGTCTTGCTGTGGCGCAACGCAATCTCTTTGAACTGGCGCAGGGCTACCAGCTCGTTTCCTGCCTCAAGCGCTTTTTCCGCGGCCCTATAAAGTTGCTCGGCGGAGTCCGGCGACGATGAGGAGATCGTTTGACCCGATAATCCCTTAATGCTGACGGGATATTCAGAGTCAGGATACTTTTTCACCAGAGTATTGAGAAGCGAATCAGCGGCACGCACTTGCTGCTTGCTTCGATAGACTTCTGCCAACGCATAGAGTGCGCGGGGCGCAAATTTTGAATTCGGATATTCGCGAAGGGCCGATGTGAGCCAGAGCGCCGCAGAATCAGGTTGATCAAGATCTACAAAGAATAAGATACCGAGGGCGAATTGATTTGAAACTCTCCTCTGATGGATTGTATCGAGGGGAACGCTGGCGCCAGCAGCCCGATTGATGATATCGATATTTGAAGCAAGACCCCTGGCGCTCGCCGTGTCGCGAAATGCATCGCTTCGCCTGGAAGAAGCGAATGTCGAATCGCCTTCTACGTGAAAAGTGTCAGGGGGTGGAGGAGGCATGGGGGGATGAACCACCATCTGCAGCAAGCTGTCGTATTTTGCGAACTCGCCACGGTGGAATAAGTAGCGGCCAAGAATATCTGCCCTTTTTGCCGCCGAAGCTGTAACTTCCGATTGGGCAAATTCCACCTTTGCCTTATCATAGCAGGACTTTGCTTCTAGCAAGTTTGCTAATTTCTTTTCGTACATGAGTCCGGTCTGGTAGTAGCTTTTCGCGGCAGCATCTGTATGTCTGTACACCGAGTCTACAATGGTATATTTCTCTAGTGCCTTGACATAGTCCTGCTGCATCTGGTAAACATTCGCCGTTTCAAGGTCGACGTACGAGCGATCTTCAGCAGAAAGTTTTTCATCACCCAGATCGTCCAGTAAATCCAAGCCACGCTTGAAATCACCCAGTGCGGAAAACATCACTGCCGCACCAAGCCGAGCACGGTATTCAAGTAAAAAATCCGGATCAAAATCTCCTACCCTCACATATGCCTCACTTGCGGCTCGGGCGTCTCCGCTAGTCTGATGGCACTGCGCAAGATGGAACTGCGCAAATGCACGCAGTCTGTCGTCCCCATTTATTTCACGCGCGTGTTCATATGCCTCTATGGCTTCCGGATATTCAAGGAGGTCAACGTATATCTGTCCTTCAAACAATAATGCTTCGATGGCGATATCTCTTTGCTTTTCGACAAGTGCATCCTCCACCAATTTCTTCAAAACTTCGAGAGATTCTCCGCTGTTCTGACTCATATAATGAGTTTTCGCCAGACCAAGTCTGGCTTCGAATTGCAAAGAGCTTCGCGGAAAATTCTCCAGGAGTTCAACAAATTTTCGGCGCGCCGGAACCAGCTCATTGAGGTAGAAGTATGATTTCCCGATCATCAATAATGCGTCATCAACCAGGCTGCTACTCGGATAGAACTGGATGAGTTTCGAACATTTTTCAATGACGGAGAGGAATTTCGTTCTGGCACTCTGAGGAACTACATAGGTGGTGAACAAACGGATTTCTTGCGTCTTGGGCTTGGCCTTCTCCGTTTCTTCAACAGCTTGGTCAAAGGCTTTTCTTGCGTTGTAGTAGGTGTTGAAATAGCTAACCACATTCTGATACGATGTCGTAAAAATATCGCCCGAGGAGCTTGAACAGCCGTTAAGCTGAATGGCTCCGAACACTGAAACACACAGTGGGAGAATCGTCGCTAGGCTAATCTTCACTCAATCCCTCCATGACGCCGAAACCTCAATAGATCGTGACCGGACTTACGAGCCTCTTTTGCAAAATACTCAAATTTGGAGGTGAATGCAACGATTCCAGCTTTAAGAGGTAGAATCAGAACGAGGTCCGTATTCTCTCCGGTGCAGCAATCAACTTGAATCGCGTTTAACGTTTTTGCTTTTCCGATTCCTCTGGCATCGCCGTGACAACTGCCGCTCTGCCGTTGCAATTCATCATTCAATGTCCCCTTGAATTGGTCGCAAAATGATCTCCTCCACGACTACATCGGATGGCATCTGGTACAATGCGAGGATCGCTGCTGCAACGCTATTCGCGCTCATCATGCGGGATCCATATTTCCTTCGGTCTTTTTCTGACCACATTTCCGTGTTTGTCGGGCCAGGGTAGACGTTGGTAACGCGGATATTGTGTAAACGTGATTCTTCTCGCAAGGCGTTCCCCAAAGCGCGTAACCCCGACTTAGCGGCACTGTACGCCGAAGAATTGGAAAATGTCTCCAGGGCTGCGGTCGAAAGAATGTTGACGATCCAGCCGCTTTTTCTTTTCATCATGAACGGATATACATGTTTTATGACAAGCACCGGTCCCCGGAAGCTCGCCGCCATTACGCGATCAAAATGTTGGATGGAGGTCTTCTGAAATGATTCAAACGATGTTATTCCGGCGTTGTTTACAAGAATATCGATAGTTCCAAAATCATGAATAATTTTGGCTGCCGTGGAAGCTACTGAGCGGTGGTCCGTTACGTCGCACACAAACGTCTTCGCCTGCCCACCGAGAGAATTGATTTCGTTTTCCACTGTTCTCAACTGAGATTGTGAGCGAGCCGAGATAGCGACAATGCATCCTGTAGAGGCAAACTGGCATGCGATTTCGCGTCCAATGCCCCGGCTGGCACCGGTTACCCAGACTACCGGTCTTTTCAAAATGAGGCGGGGGCGGCCAATTGCTTTCATCATCGACGCAGCTACGCCAATTTCGCCGCGATAAGGTTGAGGAACTCACTCCGTGTTTTTACGTCCTCGCGGAAAACGCCAAGCATTGCACTCGTGGTTGCCACGGAATTCTGCTTTTCCACTCCGCGCATCATCATACATAGATGTCGCGCTTCGATAACAACGCCGACTCCCTCCGGCTGTAAAGCTCCGTAGAGAGTCTCAGCAATTTGTCCTGTGAGTCTCTCCTGCACCTGAAGGCGACGACTGAATACTTCGACGACGCGCGGGATCTTGCTTAAGCCAAGAATTTTTCCCTTTGGAATGTAGGCTACGTGGGCTTTGCCATAAAACGGTAACAGGTGATGCTCACAAGTACTAAAAAAGTCTATGTCCTTCACAATCACCATTTCGCTATACTTGTCAGCAAACACCGCTCCATTGAGAGTCTCGCGAATATCCTGACGATAGCCGCTCGTCAAGAATTTCCAGGCCTTTGCCACCCGCAACGGCGTCCGCCGCAATCCCTCCCGAGAGATGTCCTCTCCGATAAGCTTCAGGAGTTTTCTTGTGTACTCTTCTAACTCGTCCGCTTCCGGACCGGACTTATCGATATTATGAGGGATTGTTTCCAGAATATTTTCCCCGGGGTCGCTGGTTCTCATAGGCTCATGCCTCGGCAATTCAGCAGGTCGGACTATCCTCTGTATTCGACATAGTTATTTGGCGTTTCGTAAACTTTGATGGAATATAAGCGTCCTGCCTTCACCTTTGGACAGAGGACCTGCCAGAAGGCAACGGCAATGTTCTCGGCGGTTGGGATAACCCCCTTCAAGAAATCGACGTCAAAGTTCAAATGCCTGTGATCTACTTTTTCGATGATCTCCGCACGGATGATATCAGACAATTTTTTGAGGTCGATGATCATCCCAGTGTCTTTCTCGGCCTCGCCGGCGACTGTGACTTCGATCTCGTAATTATGCCCGTGCCCATTTGCGTATGCACACTTTCCGTATGTCTGCAGGTTTTCTTCATCGGAAAATTTGGGATTATAGAGACGATGGGAAGCACAGAAGTATTCTTTTCTTGTGAGGTATACCATGGAAATCGTCGCTAGACCCCTTCCTCTCCGATCCAGCGAGCATAGACCAAAGCTGCAAGACCTCCTCCAAGAAGCGGGCCGACCCAGTACACAAAATGATGATTCCAAAAGCCGAGAGCGAGCGAGGGTCCAAATGCGCGGGCAGGATTCATCGCCGCACCTGTTAGGGGGCCGCCGGCCAGAATGCCAAGCGCAACGGCAAGGCCGATAAACAAGCCGCCCACTTGCGGGGCTCGCGAGTCGATTACCGTTCCGAAGACAACGATAAGCAAAACAAATGTGAGAATGCATTCCATCAGGATGCCTGTGGAGACAAGCGTGGTGGCGGACAACATGGGAACGCCAAGCGTTACCGGAGCATACAGCATGAATGAAAAACTCGATTTCACGGCGAGAGCCCCTACGTACGCCCCGAGGAGTTGTGCGACGATATAAAAGATAGCGTCTCGGGTCTCGATCTTTCCCGTAATAAAAATGGCAACGGTAATTGCCGGATTGAAATGCCCTCCCGAGACATGGCCTAATGCGGAGACCATTACTGCGATGGTTAGACCATGCGCCAGCGCAACGCCGACAAGCCCGGCGTTATTACACATCGCAGAAATGCCAACAAACACGAACGCAAAAGTCCCTATGAATTCTGCAGCATATTTGTGGATGTCTTTCATGGATTACCTTTTTTGAAAAGTTTATAGGATAGGCAAGGGCGGTTTTCTTACAGTGTATTCAATACCTCTTCAGTGTGGCCGTCGACTTTCACCTTACGAAATATTCGTGCAATCCTTCCATTCTCGTCGACAATAAAAGTCGTGCGCTCTATTCCCATGAATTTTTTTCCGTACATGGATTTTTCTTTCCACACGCCATACGCGTTTAGAACGTCCTTTTTTTCGTCGCTCAGCAACAGGAATGGAAGAGCATACTTTTCTCCGAACTTCTTGTGGGATTCGACGTCGTCAGCACTTACGCCCAGAAGCTCTGCCCCCTTCGCTCGCAGCAGGGCGATATTATCGCGAAACGAACAGGCTTCGATCGTACAGCCCGGGGTCATATCTTTGGGGTAAAAATATAGGACGACCTTCTTCCCGCGGAAATTCTTCAATGAGGTTCTCTTCCCGTCCGAAGACGGAAGCGTAAACTCCGGAGCCTTTCCCCCGATATCCAGTGAATTAACCCCTTTACGTGGCATCTGAGTGTATTTGTCTCAACCGCAGACAGTCTTCAGGATAGAAGATAGCTTTGCTAACTTAGGGAAAACGGCGAAAAAAGTCAAGGTGACTGGATCAATGGAAGTTGCAATTAGAGAAGAATGATGGTATAATATCCGGGAACTTTGCAGCCAGAAGAGGATGTTAGAGCACCAAGATTTCAACACTCACTAATTTCAAACGTAAGGAGAGGTTCATATGAAAAAACTCATCATCATGCTCGTTGCTGTTCCGGTGAGCCTGTCATTTACCAGCTTTGCCCAGGAGAAGAAAATGAAAGAAGAGAAGAAGGCACCTACCGAAGTGACCGTGATGGGTGAGGTCATCGATTCTCAATGCTATCTGAGCATGGGAGCGAAAGGTGACGACCATCGGCAATGCGCGATCGATTGTGCCAATGGTGGAATTCCGCTCGCGATCCTTGAGGAAAAGACGGGTAACGTTTATTTCGTGGGGAATGCGAAGGAACAGATGAAAGGCGCAAACGATCTGCTCGTCGATCACGCCGCCCATAAAGTAAGTGTCACGGGAAAGTTGTATGAAAAAGGCGGCGCCAGGATGATCTTAGTCAAGACAGTGGAAATGGCTAAAATGGAGAAATCCGACAAGTAAAACGTCTTCAAGCTCATCGTCAATGCAAGGGGTGGTCTCACGACCGCCTCTTGACGTTTTTAGAAATCAATCCGAAGTGCCAATCCGTAATCGTGGTCGGTAGTTCGAGTTCCGGCGAGGGAATCCGTTCGACGTCTCATCTCATACCGTAGATCAAAAAAAATCTCATTTACAATTTCGTAGGTGACAAAAGCCTGAACTCGATACGTCTTCACCAGGTTGCCGCCCAGAAACTCTTTTGTGTCTGAATCCCTGCCAGATCGGTGGGGTTGAAGGAAATCGCCACCGACATTGCTGATCAGCGTGTCTGTTGCCGCATCGTAAATATTATTTCCTTCCCGTTGAAGCTCAAACCGCAAAGTAGTAAAAAGCTTTCGACTGAAAAAATAATCTAATCGAAAAAACCAGCTATCGGCGTTGGAGCCGATATGATGGCCAAGGATGCGACCAAGACTTCCGTAGTCGTTATCGCGCGAACGGTCGTGGGAAAAAGTATAGGGTTCGATGCGCGTGTATTCGACTGCAAGCGAGACGTTGCTGAGGCCCGCCGGATCGGTCAACATTCCGCCAACCTGAAACGCATATTTGTTCTGAACAGCATTGGTCCCCCATTTCGGGAAATTAATATCGTCGAACAGTATGGATCCTTGAATCTCTAACCCTCGTACGAAATGACCCTGAATGTCGAGGGCCCATAAGACGTTGTCGCGCTCCTCGCGTGACCGCTGGGCAGACTCCAGGAGTGTGAACGGATTGAGGTAAGCAAGGTCGGGCGATCGATTGCTGTAAATCACCATTTCTTGAAAACCAACGTCAAACAGTTCGGGGAAGGATAATTCCAGTCTGTGAGCTGCAAAATACTTGTCGGCGTTGACGGGTTCAGAGAACTTAAAAGAGGTATCGGAGGGGAGCGAAAACTTTTGTGTCGACCCCTTGCCGAGCAGCCAGGCATGAACAAAGCTGTACTTCACTGATTTATACTGCGCGTCGCCGCGGATAAAGTCAAACACCCGTACGTTGTCCGACAGGATGAGTTTATCCCCAAATCCATTTCCCCATAGCATGCGCTCTCGGCCGACCTGCATCGAGAGTATGTCAGTATCGTAACGGGCATATCCTTCCACAAAATCAAAGTTTTGAGCATCAAGGATATTGAGGGTGTATGCCTGACTGATCAGGTTGTCCCTTCTCAGCACGTCGCGACTTCCATAGAATTGAGCATTTGTTGCCTGAAGGAAATACCCGAAATGATTAGATACCGTACCGCGAATTCTTCCTCCAAATTGGATGAATGTTGCATTGGCGCTACCAAGGGCGTCGCCTGTGCTCCGCCGTGCATCCCACGTCAGCAACCCATCGACAAAAAGGGAGAGATTGGTATCGGCATAAACGTAGAGAAATTTCTCTTTTTCCGAGAAAAAGTCTTCGAGATTCTCACCAACACCGGATTCGGAGGATCCTATGAGGACATGATGATTTTGCGTTTGACCTGTAATATCGTACTCAAACTCTACAAAAAAATCTCGGAGGATGTCGCGTTCGACCTGTGTGAGCTCCCCTCCTCTTTCCCTCAGCTTCGTCAGGAAATCTGCAATGGACCGTCGCGACAAAGGAACCATTGCATCGTTGTATCGTTCGAGTACCCCTTTTACCTCCATCCTTTTCAGGAAACGATACGCCGGATGAGAAACCGGGACGGTCTCTGTTTGCGCTCTGGCGTGAGCCGAAACGAAAAGATAGATCATGATCAGGCCGCAAAGCCGCACAGAAACGTTCGCGCGAGACATCTTCAGATGAAAGGGGATGTGACGACCGTAATCAAAACGGGGATGCAGATTTCGACTGCTTGCGACGCGCGGCAGCTGGATCAAAAGTAAATCCCGTACCACACAACACCGTCAGAAATCTTTACTGCAGGAAGCGGAAAACGAATAAAATTTAGCGCCTCGCCAAGTGTTCTCAAAAACCATGTATCCGACGGAATAACTTTTGTCATATCCAGATCAAGACCGATGAGATATTCCCGATATGGCTGCGGGGCAATGATGTCGCGCGCTCTGTAACCTGCCGCCAGACAAAGGAAATCCGGCCAATAGGGCTCTAACGATTTCGGGAGCAGGTTGTTTGTTTTGACGCTCAACCAAAACGAGTATCCCTCGTAGTCATCAAAGATGAGGTGTCTCTGCCCCGGAAATGCGCCCTGCGTATCAAGATTCTTGGAAGGAAGATAGGTCCATTTTATGTCAAAATTTCGTACATCCGGGGCGTAATACTTTATCAGCGGGAATGCGGCACCCGCGACGTTTGCTGCCCAATCAACCCGGTCAAATCCCCACGCAGAGCGTCCATCCTGAATCTCTGCGAACGTGTTGAAGAACAATGAGGTTCCTGCACCCCACCACCAGGCATCGGACTCCTCCATGTTTGCCCACTCGAACGACTTTGCAAAAACGTACGTAAGCAATGCAGAATCCCAGAAGTGTGCAATCTTGTCCACATGAAGAGCATACTGCAAGTCTTCCTGGAAATGAAACGGCTCTCTGTTATCGCGCCAGTATCCGTTGTTCTGGTATATAAGGGTTGTCGCCATCACTGCCCCAAGCGTTCCTCCGATGATGGCGAGCCTCGTCGGGCTCAGACCTTTGCTGACGTGCAGCCCTGGAGTAACATTCTCTGATAAAGGTGACGCACCCGACGTTGAGGGCACGGGAGGTGTGGCTGCCGAATCTGGCTGACAACAAACGGTGCTGCTCATGAGGAGGCAAGCAAGCTCACACGCAGTTATCCATTTGATAAGCGACATAGAATTCCATTCGCGATTCATCGAGAAGCTTGTAACCAGCGAACCGTTTTTTCCAGCGCGTCACGAAGCGGCGTCACGCTGTATCCAAGCTCCCGCTGCGCTTTCGCTGGCGAGCACGCCCAGTCCGTAAGAAATAACCGCGTCCATTCAGGCGTTATCAAAGGGTAACGATTGAACAGCCGTCCGCGAAGAGCCTCAATGCGTGAAAAGCTCATCGCCAGGGCACCCGACAAATGGAACATGTGGTACCGTCGTTTGGAGATGTCGGCAAGAAGGTCAAAAAAACCATTGAAGGATATATTCTCTCCTCCAAGGATGTAGCTTTCTCCCGCTTTGCCAGACTCCAATGCGCGCACGTGCCCATGTGCAACGTCGTTAACGAAAGCATAGTTTCCCACAGACTCTCCATCGCCCGGCACAAGTCGCCACTTCCCCTCCAGATACAGCTGAATCATGATCGTCACGGAGTTTGCTTCACTCAGTAGACCTGGTCCAAACACTCTCGTCGGATGGACGATGCTAATATCCAGTCCTTGCTCCACATAGGAGCGGACAAGCTTTTCTGCCGCGTGTTTTGATTCTTCGTAGGCGGTAAAGAAGGGCGTGCTTCGCTGGACGGTTTCATCCGTTGGAACTCCGTTGGACGGCTCGAAGGTTAGCTCCGTGGAAGTGTAAACGACCTTCCTCGCTCCCAGTTCCCGTGCAGCGTCCAGCACTTTCTTTGTCCCATCAACGTTTGATGTGAAAAACGTTCGTTTGTCTTTCGCCCAGTTCCGGGCATATGCGGCTAAGTGGAACACATGATCACATCCTCGCATCGCTCTTCTTATGCTCGCGTGGTCGAGGATGTCACCACGAAACACCTGTACATCGGCACCGGATAATGCGGCCATAGCGGAGGACTGTCGGCATAACGCGTGGACCGTGTCACCGCGGTCCGCCAGAGTACGAACGAGATGCCTGCCGATAAAACCTGTTGCTCCTGTGATAAATATCCTCATTTTTCGCTTCAAGATTCAGCAACTATACAATTTAAGAATTTTGCGTACTTATGCAACGGGGAAACCACCAGGAGACCGCACGGACACACAACGGGCTCACTAAGATGACGGTTAATCCCGTGAGGATTCCCGTTATTCCATCCCACATGTAGTGGTACCGCCCATAGGTTGTGGAAACATACAGAGTAATGATGATGGGAAGAATGGCAAAGAATGCCCTCTTGTTATGTTGGAGAAGCGTCACCAGCATCACGGTCGCGGCGGCACAATGTGCACTCGGTAGTCCCCCCCCGGGGGCGTGCAGGTTTGCTCGCATCCACTCCCCACACCACGTGAAGAGCCAGCCATCCAGAGGCACTGTATAGAGCTGAGAAAGGTAATGCATCTGCGTTGCCACGGGAAACATCATGAATCCAACATAACATACGCAATACGACACCGCAAGGTTGAGCAGGTAGTCGTTGAGGGCACTCCCATTCTTCGAACGATAACAGATAATCGCCACAAGGGGCAGGAGCGGCACGTACATGACGTAGGCAAACATCATCCACTCTGTAAGGAGGGGATGAATGAACTTCTGAAGGAGAAGCGAACTTTCGCTTCCGAGCAGCCATGCGTCAAGCGCAACAATACGATCGTCCATCCAGCCGGGTACGAACACATGTTGCATCTTCTCCGCCACCGAAAAGAGAATGCCATATGCTGCCAGAACCGACGCTGGGCGAATCATCCACGATACTTGCGAGAGCCGTCGCCGGATGACCCAAGTGCCGGAGAACCACACGATGAACGCAGCTATCAACTCGAATCCCGCCCTCCACATCTGTTCAATCTGCAAATGAACTGCGGCAAAAAGAAAAATGAGGAAAAGGAAAAAGACGCCCGAGACGAGGTCCAAACAGTTGAATGACGCATCGATCACGCCTTCTTTTGCTGGGGGGAGTTTCACACTACGTCAAAACGATGAGCGCATCCAGGACAACACCGATGAGAATGTGTAAGAGAAGAGGCCAGAGTACGGATCGGGTGCGCAACGCCATCACGCCGAAGAGGATCCCTGCGGGAATGGACGAGAGGAGTTCACCGGCGGGAAGTCCGATGTGCCACAAACACGAGGGAACCGTCTGAAGCAGAACCGCCATCCCATCCCCCACATGTTTCCTGAGACCAAAAAGCATGAACCCGCGGAAGAAGAACTCCCATGCAACGTAGAAGAACACACCGCGCGCAACCTGCAAACGAAGGAATGCCGCCAGTGATACTGCAGCCTCCTTGTCGAAAGGATAAAAATTCCGGATTTCTTCAATCCGTGAGGCTGGGTACAACATGAGAAGCGAGATCAAAGGAAGCAAGATGGCGACGGCCTTGCAGCCCAGTCTCCAATCGCCAAGCATGAGTCCGAATTCCCTCATGGGACGGCGCAAAAAGAACCGGATAATGGGCAGCGGAAGCAACCCCAAAAAAAAGAAGGCCGATACAAACATGAACGCCGCCGCCTCAAACCCCGTCCACGACGGAAACGTGGCACGGGCAAATTCCGCAGATCCATAGGTGCGCTGCAGAGCAACAAGCAATAAAGAAGCAATGACAATGACGGAGGGGGCGCGGTCATGCTTGCGCCAGAGTCGTGCAATGTCCGATGTTGTCCTGCTCAAGAGCTATCCCCGCGGCGGAGTGCGTTGGGTGGGATTGTTTAACAATCGTTGGGGGAGATACCCGACCGTAAAATCAAGAATGCGAAGAGCCGGAGGGCAGCGCCGGGCTACCGGACACGATGTACTCAAATGCATCCCCCAGGGGTGACAGAATTTTCTTGGAGAATTGACTTGGAAGGCGCTGTCTGAGCAGTCGAATTTTTCCTAAACATCATGAAGCCTCAAGACGAAACATCGGCACCAAATACGCGATTGCCTCATGGGGATTCGCCCTCGTTACTTCACCGCCTCGCCAATCTGGAGTCTTGCCCGAAAATACGTCATCGTTTTCAACAACCCCTCCCGTCGTCCAATGCGCGGTTCCCAATTCAGATACTTCCTCGCTCTTGAAATATCAGGCTGGCGGACCTTCGGATCATCTTGCGGGAGCTGCTGAAACAATACCCTGCTCTTGCTGCCCGTGATTTCGATGATTTCTTCCGCAAGTCGAAGAACCGTAATCTCGTCAGGATTGCCGATGTTCACAGGTTCAACAATGTCCGACATGAGAAGTCGATAGATTCCATCAACCAAATCCTCGACGTAGCAAACACTACGCGTCTGAGTGCCATCGCCAAAAACCGTCACGTTCTCTCCGCGGATTGCCTGAGTCATGAATGCTGGAATTGCCCGACCATCGTCTATGCGCATGCGAGGGCCATAGGTATTAAAAATGCGAGCAATGCGCGTCGAGATGCCATGATAACGATGATAGGCCATCGTCATTGCTTCCGCAAACCGTTTGGCTTCATCATAAACCCCTCGGTAGCCGATGGGGTTTACGTTACCCCAGTATGACTCTCCCTGGGGATGGACTAGAGGGTCGCCATAGACCTCCGAAGTGGACGCAAGAAGGAAGCGGGCATTTTTTGCCTTTGCTAACCCCAAAGCTTTGTGAGTGCCAAGGGAGCCGACCTTGAGTGTTTGTATTGGTAGTTTCATGTAGTCCGCGGGACTTGCGGGAGATGCGAAGTGTAACACGTTGTGAACGGGCTCTCCGATAGAGATAAACTCAGTGACGTCATGACGAATATGACGAAATCGTTTGTGATCTAGGAGGTGCGCGATATTTACAGTATCTCCCGTGATGAGATTATCAACGCAAATAACGATATGACCCTCTGCAAGAAGTCGCTCACAGATATGAGAGCCAAGGAATCCAGCTCCACCAGTCACAACGCTTACTATTTCAGGACTCGGCATTCAGAGCCCCACGGCCAATTCCGAAATACGTGAATCCTTTTTCCGCCAGGACTGCCGGGTCATAAATGTTTCGGCCGTCAAAAACTACAAGCCGCCGCATCAAGGACTTCATCCTTTCAAAATCCGGACGCCGAAATTCATTCCACTCTGTGACAACCAGTAACGCATCCGTACCTTTGAGAGCATCATAATTGTTTTCAAAATATTTCACCGAGGCCCCCAATATTTTCCTGGCCTGGTTCATCGCAACAGGATCATGGACATGAACTCGTACTCCCCGCTTCAGGAGTTCTTCGATGATCGTCAGTGAGGGCGCTTCCCGCACATCGTCCGTATTCGGTTTGAAGGACAACCCCCAGACCGCAACGATGCACCGTGAGAGCCTCTTTCCGAAATACTGTTTCATTTTTTGAATTAGGATTTTCTTCTGGTAGGCATTCACCGACCGGATTGATTCAACGATCTTGAATTCGTAGTCATGTTCTTTTGCGATTCTTGAGAGCGCACTGACATCTTTGGGAAAGCACGATCCGCCGTAACCAACTCCGGGGAAAAGGAATTGTGATCCGATTCGTGGATCGGAACCCATCCCCTTCCTGACAAGATCCACGTCCGCGCCCACCCGTTCGCACAGATTTGCGAGCTCATTCATGAAAGAGACCTTCGTGGCAAGAAACGCGTTGGAAGCATATTTTGTCAACTCGGCACTGCGATCATCCATCACGAGAATGGGGTTGCCTGTGCGCACAAAGGGGGCATACAAATCTTGCATGATCCGGATCGCCCTGGGGCTTCGGGAACCGATAATGATGCGGTCCGGCTTCATGAAATCGTTTATTGCTGCACCTTCCTTCAAAAACTCGGGATTGGACACAATATCGCACTCGCAGGAGGATATCTCAAAAAGGATTTTCTGGATTTGAGTCGCAGTTCCTACGGGAACGGTGCTCTTATTTACAATAACTTTATAGCCGTTAATATGCTTACCGATTTTCTTAACTACTTCCATGACGTGCTTCAGGTCGGCAGATCCGTCTTCTGACTGCGGAGTGGGTAAAGCAAGAAAAATCACATCGCTTTTCCGCGTTGGCATCTCTAAGTCGGTACCGAACGAGATTCGCTTTTCCTGGAGATTTTTTCTCAGTAGTTCTTCCAGACCGGGTTCGTAGATGGTAGGTTTTCCTCTGCGCAGTGATTGAATTTTCTTTTCATCACTATCGACACACATAACATCGCTGCCACTCTCAGCAAGGCATGTCCCGACAACGAGCCCAACGTACCCTGTACCGACAACACCGATATTCAATCTACCCTCCTAATTACTTGTAAACAAATGATTTACAGCTGCTGGACGTGAACAGTTTTCCTGAAACAAACCAGCGAGAATGCGTCGACTGTCAGATAGGCCGGAACGAATTGGTCGTACGTTTTGCGTGGACGCATGTTCAAGAAGAAACACTTGACACGTCAGTCTTCTTTTCCCACATACCATCTGTGCGTGCGTTGAATTCCTTCACGAAGAGATGTTTGAGGAAACCATCCAAGAGACTTCATCCTTGTAACATCCAGAAGCTTTCTCGGCGTGCCATCGTTTTTCGTATTACCAAAACGAACCTCTCCCTTGAAACCAACGATGTCCCTGATCAATTGTGCCAGGTCCTTGATATTCAAATCCTCGCCCGTGCCTACGTTGATAAATTCTCCGATGTCGCTGGAATCGTGCATCGTCATAAAATACAAACAAGCATCGGCAAGATCGTCGACGTACAGGAATTCCCTCCGGGGATCCCCCGATCCCCATAATTGCACCGAATCGGCTGTGATTCCGAGAGTACCAAGGAGATCGGTGATCTCGGACTTGCTCGCAGCATGTTTCACCGTCAAACCGAATCCGATCGGTCTTTTTTGAAAATCATGAAGGATGTCGTCGTATTGCTTCTGCCGCAAAAGTCTTGCAAGATAGAATTTCCGGATCAGCGCCGGTAACACGTGCGATGTTTGCAGATCAAAATTATCTCCGGGTCCATAGAGATTCGTTGGCATCACAGAAATAAAATTTGCCCCATACTGCTCACCGTAGTAGCGGCAAAGCTTGAGGGCTGCGATCTTGGCGATGGCGTACGGTTCATTGGTCTCTTCGAGCGTTCCTGTAAGCAGATGTTCTTCCTTCATGGGCTGAGGTGCAAATTTGGGATAAATGCATGAAGACCCGAGGTTCAGGAGTTTTTTTACGCCCTGCCGATAACTGGCGTGGATGACGTTTGCAGCAATCATGATATTGTCATAGATGAATTCAGCCTTGAACGTTTTGTTGGCAAGGATACCGCCCACCTTTGCGGCCGCGAGAAACACGTACTCCGGCTTTTCTCGCGCAATGAATTCATGGACAGGTTGCCCTCTCCTCAGATCAAGTTCATCGCGCGTTTTCAAAAGGAGATTGTGATATCCAACCTCGTGAAGCTTCCTGACGATGGCCGAGCCAACGAGTCCGTTGTGTCCCGCTACGAAAACTTTTGAATTCTTATCCAATCGTTTCTCTTACGTGTTCATGGAATGAAAACTTATGATTCGTCCAGTGCATCCCCTTCCTCTCGACTGCCTTGATTCCCTCGGCAGGCGGTTGAAGTCCCACGTTGATAAGATCATGATCCACCATGAGCTTTATCAACTCGTGGAACGTGACCTTCGGTTCCCACCCCAGCAGTTTTCTCGCCAATGAGATGTCAGCTTTTAAGAATCCTACTTCCGTAGGCCGAAAATATTTCGTATCTATTTCCACGAGTACGTAGCCGGCTTTAAGAAGGGTATCCCATTTCTTTTTGAAACTCCTGACATACCCTTTTTCCTGAGCTCCCTTCCCGCGCCACTCCAGCTCGATGCCGACGTATTGACAAGCAGTTTCGAGGAGCTCTCTCACAGAAAATGATTCTCCCGTGCCGATGACGAAATCCCGAGGATCAGCCTGCTGCAGCATCGCCCACATCGCCTGAACGTATTCGGGTGCGAAACCCCAGTCCCTTTTCGCGTCAAGATTGCCGAGGTAGAGCTTTTTTTGTTTTCCGGCAAGAATATGAGCGATCGCGCGC
>Ga0247727_10011060_pt1 | contig 15841 bp, 7 predicted proteins | sample WisWelCaveWW1625_FD_202498 | JGI IMG/M metagenome (GOLD analysis project Ga0247727, IMG submission 202498) | Biofilm microbial communities from Wishing Well Cave, Virginia, United States - WW16-25 | ecosystem: Environmental > Aquatic > Deep subsurface > Groundwater > Cave microbial mat | place...
CCTCCTTCCTCATCAGTTTTGCAGTCGGTGCTCTGCTTGGGGATGCCTTTATCCACCTTCTTCCGGAAGCCTTTGCAACCGCGCATAGCCGTGTCGCCGTATCGCTCTATGTCCTTGCCGGGATTCTGGCTTTTTTTGTACTCGAAAAAATCATCCGCTGGCGGCACTGTCACGTACCGACCTCTCACACCCACCCGCACCCCTTGGCGACGATGAATCTGGTCGGAGACGGCTTGCATAATCTGATTGACGGGTACCTGATTGGAGCCAGCTACGCGGTCAGCATTCCCATCGGAATCACCACCACCATTGCCGTAGTTCTACATGAGATCCCTCAGGAAATCAGTGACTTTGGAATTCTACTACATAGCGGCTTTTCCATGAAAAAAGCCTTGCTCCTCAATCTATTGACAGGAGTGGTCGGTATTATTGGAGCAGGGTTGGCGCTTCTCATTGGATCTAAACTTCAGAATGTCCCGGAAATCATTCTGGCTTGTACGGCAGGCGGTTTCATCTATATTGCCGGCTCTGACCTCACGCCGGAATTGCATCACGAGACACGTTTACCGGCCTCGATCTGGCAATTAATGGCAATGCTCCTTGGAATTCTGGTGATGCTTGCCTTGATTTACATTGGATAACGCGCGCTCTATCCCCATCGATCATTGATCTCCGTGTCCAATTCACCTCAAACCGTCTTGATCGTCCGCCATGGCAGCCGCATTGATTTCATCGATCCGGATTGGATAAAAAAATCAGCTCGGCCTTTTGATCCGCCGCTTTCAGCGGAGGGGATGATTCAGGCTCAGGAACTGGCGCTTCGTTTAAGTTCGGAAAAAATTTTCCATCTCTTTTCGTCTCCTTTCTTACGTACCATCGCAACCGCTTCGGTTATCGCCACATCGCTCAGGCTTTCGGTAAAAATCGAACCGGGCGCCTGCGAATTTCTGGAACAAACCTGGTTCCCAACCCGGCCCACTTGGTTGACCTCGCAGGAACTGTCATCCCATTTCAAAACGATCGATCTCAATTATCAGCCCTTTTACCAACCGCGGTATCCTGAAAGTCTGAATGATCTCGCCCTGAGAACCGCACGAACCATCCGCCATTTAACCGAACGATACCCGGAAAATATCCTGATTGTCGGACATGGTGCCTCGGTGATCGGATTGGCACGAGCCCTCGTCCCAGAGGCAGGGGATCTTGCCATTGGGTTCTGTGCCTTGGTCAAAATCATAAAAAAAAATAAGAGCTGGGAAATCGAACTCCGCGGGGACACCTCATTCCTCAGCGGAGGAGGAAAAGAATTATTCCGTTTATAACGCTTCAGTTAAAAACGCCTCTCTACATGTCCTGTTGACATTAAAATCTTCTGTATCAATGACCTCTCCCTCTGTAAAATGCTGCTTCAAAATATTCGACGATATCTTGCTTTAAAAACAAATTGAGATTATATATTTCATTTAAAATGAGGAGCCGATTGGTGATTTTAAAGTTAATCGGGTTTGTCTTTTGTACGGTGATCTGCGCCAGCGAAACCAGCCGCTTTCCGCTGACCTATTCAAAGCCGCCGCCCGATATCGATGGCCATTTAACCGACTGGGAAGAAACGGAGTTCTTTTGGATTAATAAGAACAACAGCACGCTGACAGGCGACAGCACTCTCTATCAGGGAGACAAGGACATCAGCGCCGGCGTTTCAGCCGCCCGGGATGACCATAACCTCTATTTCGCTTTTCACGTTCTTGATAATCGGCTGGTGAACCGTCACATTCTGGATCAACCGTATGAAGGAGACGCCGTTGAAATCACTTTCCAAAAGGATACAACCGCTCCAATGAGCAATGAAGGATACATGCTGGTCTTTGTCCCACAGATCTATGATTCGCTGCCGTCCACTTGGTGGGTTTATAAAGAAAACGGAAAATTGAGTCTGGGAACGGGGCAGTTTTCCGGAGTGGAGGTCAGATCTTCCCTCTTTCAGGACGGTTACTCCTTGGAAATTAAAATTCCCCTGTTGAACTTTATGGCTCTTGCCTGGGAAAATGAACCGCATCTTTTTTTAGCCTTCCGCTTTAAAGATTCCGATGGTTCGACCCTTTCCGAAAACTGCCTGACAAGCGAACCCCTTCCTGTTAAAATCGGTCCCCCGCACAGGCTTCCTCATAAATCGTTTAATTTTGAAACCCGCACGCAAAATTTTCCTCACTTGCATTGGCTCGTTGAACTTTTTTTCTTATCCCTCTTCTCCCTTCTCTTTTATTTTTACAAAGGACGTCTATCTAAAAGAATGCGTCGCTTCTGGATCGGCATCCTCTGTTGGCCTCTCTTGACAGCCCTCGCTATAGAAATCTTTCAAGGAACGGAACAATTCTATTTAAGAAAATTATCCCGCTCTCTGCAGCAAGACTGTACTCAAATCCTTCCTCTCATGCAGGAATGTATGATCCGCAAAATCTGCTCCGGTTTACCGCAAGACTATGGATCGGATCTCCTCCATCTCTTAAAAGGCGATAAAATAAAATTGTCCCCGCAATTTGACTTTAATCCTTTAGAATTACCCCTGCTTGAATATAAAACCAGTTCCGGGATTCCGCTCTATCTGGAAGATGATCTCTTGAATTCACGCGCACCGCAGTTTACAGTCGATCCTGCATTTGATACGCTCTACATTTTATTTAAATTGGCCCGTCCCGAATCCACTCTGAAACAAGGGGAGCTGAGCATCCATTATCTGGATAATTCCTTTATAAAACTCCCCTTAATATTGTCTCCCCCTAAAAAGCAGGACTATCATTTTGAATGGGTGGACGTCCTTTATCAGAATCGGATTTGGGAAAGACACTTGCCTCTCCTCAAATTATATAATTTAAACCCCTCTAAAAAAACAGACTTGATCTCGATCAACTTCGGCGGACCGGAAGTCGGCTACTCCTTTATCAGAGGGGGAATTTCTCTGAAGATTCAGAAAAATAATATTCCTTTCTTTAAACCGCTCCGGTTTAAAAAAAACCCTCGAATCTCATTCAGCGGGGTACCCGTCAATTTAAATCAGCAGATTATTACCGAAGGCGCCAAGGAATCCCAGGGATTTAAAAATTATTCTTTCCCTATTCTCCGTAAAGCAAATGAACTCTTCCTGTATTACACCAGTGTCGGCTACCAGTTTGAAAAAGGTGCACCCTATGGGATTAAAATCGGGGAAATTGACATCGCTTATGAAACCGGCGAAAATCAAACCGTTGATTTAATCAATGGCTTGAATATTGATTCCTATTTCCTGGGATATCTTGAACAACATCCCTCAACGATGCAGTCCCGCATCGGTTTTCTTATTCAAAATGACTTCTATAACGAAAATTACCACATCGATGAGTTACAAATCCCCTTGAAAACCGCCCGGATCAATACGCTCACAATCCGGGATCAGGGTACCTGGGATGCTCTCTTTATCCGCGGAATCACACTGGGAATTAGAAAGAATATCAAATCGGCTTTGAATGAATTCCGGGATTCTCCCTACTTTCAAACAACTGATTCCACAATCGAACTAAAGAAAGCATTGCAGAAAAAGCTCTTTTCTGATCACTTTATTATTTATGAGCGAGGGAAAGCTGTCGCAACCAGTTTTTCCCCTCCATCTGGAATTCTGGGCAATACCTTGCCGGACACGGATAGTCACTTAGCAACCCCTGCATTGAACGGGCGAACTGAAACATTTCGGGGACAGTCCTATCTCATCACGGAGCTGCCTTTGAACTACTTTGACTTATTATCAGGAGAAAGAAAGATCGGTGCCTTACACATCTATCGGCCAGCACCTCTTCTCGATTCCCTAACAAAGTGGAAAAAGATAACTTTTTGGATTGGGCTGGGGACCCTCTGTATTGCGTCTCTCCTTCTTTGGCTGGGATTGGAACAAAGACTGCGTTACAAGCTCTTACTGAGTTATGCCCTATTGGTTCTGACCCCTAATTTGATCGCCTTGTTCCTGATAGAAAAATTATCTTCGGCTGGCCTGAAACGGGAATTTCAAAAAACAGTCTCGCGTGAGATTGGACTGATTCAGCAGATCATTGAACAAGAACAGGAAAAGTTACAAATACAGATTGAACAGATGCTAACGAATCCGAAATTCCAAAATCTAGTACAATCCCCGCTCAAAGCGACTGCCTTGATTGATCTCGAACAGACCCACCGATCTGACTCTCCGCCCGCCGGACCAAACATGATCCTGGCCTTACAGCTAACCAGTCGGGACCATTCAAAAAACCAGTGGTCTAAAACATTTTATTTTGAACCCCGTACTCCTTCTCAATACCGCAATCCCTATGAGTTTCAAAAAATAACCCGCGGCGGATTTTGGTTGCATGGTCGCTGGGGACCTTGTCTTGTTGCAATCCACAAATTGAGGATGACCGGGGACAGAACAATAACTCTCTATGCCTTAGAGCCCCTTCAGCAGAAATTAATTGAAACGTCGCTATTCGGAATAGAAGGACAGATCAACTTCATCTATGCCAACGGTCAATCTTTAGGACAGGAGGCTCTGCTCAAAGATCCTTATCAAACCGGTTTATACAGAAGAAAAATTTTCGAATTCCTGCAAACAAATCCCTCTCCGTTCATCGGGCGTCGGCAAACTTCCGGGAAGGAAGGCTATTCACTTCTCAGGAACTTTAACGGCGAGCCCGCTGGTCTATTATCCATCAACTACCCCTCGCAAAAATTTCAATGGGATCAACACCGCATTCTTTTTGTTGTTGGCGGAAGCCTACTGCTGACGATCATTTTTACATCCGCTGCCGCTTTGATCTTTTATAAAAAACTGGGGCGGGGAATGAGTCAGTTGTATCGGGGTATGGGTTCCGGCACTTCAAGCCGTCCCGGCCCGCCTGTCGCTTCGCCCCAGACTGACGAGTTATCCGAAATTGCGGATACATTCCGTCAAGTGACCCGCACCCTCGAGCAGAAAGTCGATCAATTGTTGACCATTAACACGGTTCTGGCTCAGCTTCAGCAAAATCTGGATTCACCAACTTGGTTTAGAGTCTGTTTACAAAGAATTCTTGACGTATCAAAAACAGACCGGGGATTTTTAATAATCGAATCTCTTTCACGGGCTCAACCCTGGCGGGTTTTTCACCAAGAGCATTCGATTCTAAAAAGTGAACCCTTTCGCCTTCCGAAAAATACACCTCCCGGAATTCAAAAAATTTTCTCTTTCCCGGGTTTGGAATTATTACAGCAGGAGGGAAATAACCTTCCCAATCAAAATATTTTCCCTTTTTTTTCAGAGAAAATTTCGTCATTACTCCTTTTATCTATTCCGGATAAAAAACAAGAGGTCATCGGGGTTCTGGGCCTCTGTCTCGCATCAGAACCGGCTTCTTTTTCAGGACCTGAAATCGATTGGGTCAAACAACTGGGAAACTTTCTGTCTCCCCTCATTGAAAATGCTCTTCAATTTGAACGCTCTGTCTGGGATCCTTATTCTGGCTGCTATCAGCATCCTTACTTTTTAAACTGGCTTGAACAACAGATGCTGGAAATAAAAAAGAACCCCCGCCCTCTATCGGTGGTCCTGATCAAAATTAAAAATTTTTCACAAATTGTCGACCGCTTTGGGGCAGCGACAGGGCAAGACTGCCTGCGGACCCTTTGCAAACTGTCTCAGCAAAAGCTCGCTGATCAGGGGATCATTGCAAGGCTGGGGATGGATTGTTTTGAGATCAGCCTCTTGAACAGAGGCCCCGAGGAAACCGAAGTTTTTATCGCTGAATTAAAAAACACCCTTGCCGAGAAAAAACAAGAATTAGAAAAAGAAGGAATCCCGGCATTTGAGATTACCGGTCAATCTGAAGAAATCCGGAAAGACCTTCCTTCAATCGAGAATTTTCTGATAACCCTCTCTCAAAAATTCTCTTCAAAAAATAAAATTCCGCAATCTGTTTCGCTCCCCGATCAGGGAGCAGCGCCCCCCCCTCATCCTCCGCGGATCATCAATGAAAAAATTTTGATCGCAAATCCACGGATGGAAAGGATCTTTCAAATGGCCGATCAACTCGCGGATCATGAAGCAACGCTGTTAATTGAAGGAGAAAGCGGAACAGGCAAAACGTTGCTTGCCGAGTATATCTATACAAAGAGCAGCCGGTATCATACCAATTTTGTAGTTGTGGATCTCTCGACGGTCCCCGAGACTTTATTTGAAAGCGAACTCTTCGGCCATACCCGCGGCGCCTTTAGCGGAGCCGATCGGGAAAAACCGGGGAAACTCGAACAGGCCAATCAGGGAACATGTGTCTTGGATAAAATTGAGAACCTTTCTCTTCTCGGTCAGACCAAACTGCTCGAATTTATGGAAAATAAAAAATTCCGCAGAATTGGAAGCAGTACGGATATTAAGCTCTCCGTAAGACTGATTGTGACAACACAGGTCGATTTGTTAAAACTTTGTAAGTCAGGACATTTTAAAGAGGATCTGTATTACCGTTTAAATGTTGTCAAGATTCAAATTCCCCCTCTGCGGGAACGTCCCGATGAGATTAGTCCACTTTCTCATTTTTTCATAAAAATCTTTAACCCGCAAGAGATGGATCAATTGGACGCAATCGATGATGAAATTGATTCAAATTTATTTTCTTACCGCTGGCCGGGGAATATCCGAGAATTAAAACATTATATTGAAAAGGCTGTCTTATTCAGTGATCGGGATAAGGAAAGGAAGCTCCATTTCCCTCCGCTCGAAAGAGATCCGCATGATACGAACTCCCCCGGTAATCGACCGCAGAGTCCGGGACTTCAAAGGATCTATTCAGAATTACAAGACAAGGGAATCTTCTTAAATCACCGACAAAAAGAAATTTTTCAGTTGATTCAGCACCAAGGGAGCCTGACCACCCGGGAAATCGTGAGCCGGTTTAAGGTTTCCGAAGTTACGGCTTTCCGTGATCTCACTCTCTTATTTAACGAAAAACTGATTAAACGGAAAGGAAAAGGACGATCAACGCTATATTATATTGGATGAGAGTTATTTTATTAGTATCGATGTTCATAAAAGATGATAATCTCTCATAACCCAACAGATAAATGAAGGGATTAAGAAAGATGTTTTTCTTTTTAGTTTCTTAAAAAATATTTAACTCTTTTAATTTCAATTTGTTATCTGTTAAATGGTTAATTTATAAAATGGTACATCATTTGTTTACATATCGATAGAATGAAAAAATTCAATACTGATCAAGAACAAATTCTGGAGATCGTTAAAAGGCTTTATTTTTTAACGGATAAAATTGAAAATTTTTTCTTGGCATTCACGAGAACAGGGACTATCCACCAAACAAGCAAGTCGGGTGAAGAACCCGGCCTTTCAAAGAAAAATGCCGACCCGGATACCAAGAATCTTTTTGACGATTAAGCTAAAATATTATAACTTTTATTCGAACCCCTTTTTTTCGGTTACCCATGCTGAATAAAAAATATTTTTCTAACCAGGCGGGCGTTGTCATGGTGATGGTCTTGATTGTTGCCGTGATAATGACCATGTTTGGAATTTATCTTTTAAATAAAACCGGCCTGGATATCCAAACCACCGGAGACTTTCAGAACAAAAAAAGCCTTGAATATTTTTTAGAAGCCGGTTCGAAAATTCTAATGGAAGAATTACAGAAGGGACTCGGGTTTCATGTAACCCATGCCGGCGATGGCGTTACAAAACTGACCGGCGGAACGGGGAGTTGCCAATATGTAACTTGCGGAGCCGGTTTTGTTCAACCCCTTGAACCGACGATTAAGATCGGCGGCCGGTTGCCCTTCATAGACATGGACGGATATTACACCTGGCGCTGGTCCAAGGATTCCAGCTTTTCAAACTTCACGGGAAGCGGCGAATCCGAAGAATTAAGAATGCGGGTATTCTTTCCCACTGCTTTGAATCCCATGGGTGTTGGTAACTCAAAGAACAAACTCTTTCTACAGAGTGAAGTTCATACAAAACTGGACCAAGCCGAAGCCCACGCCGTCCTCTCCACTGAAGTCTGGCGCCTACGTTCAGATTTTATCGTTGGAACAATTGTGAGTGACGGCTGGGCTAACATTAATGCCAAAACCAATCTCTATGTGGATGGAGATGTCTACTTCGCTCCCGGAGGGTCAAGCCAGAATTATTATCAAAATCAATATTCGGATTTACCGTTAGTGAATGTAACCGGTAAAATCATCCGTTCAAGGGCCGGCTCCCAGGGCCCTGCTTCTCCCACCGCCAATATCTGGTTTGATAAGGATCCTGACACGAGTTACGCCAATTACGTCGAAATGGAGCTCGGCTCCCCCTATTCTGACGATTCCGAGAATCCGTCCTGGAAATCCCTCGCGATAAGTCAGTGGGCCGGGATGGTTATCGATGGAAGTACCGGCGCCTATAAACTGCTCGCACCTAAACTGGGAAGCGCTGATTTCTATAAAAAAATGGCGCAGTGTTGTAACGGCATTGCCGAAAATTTAAGCAGTGGAGTTGTGAAGACCGTCTTTCCCTTAATTAATCAATGCCTGGCCAAACAATATCCCCTGCGTCAGGTCAGTTCATCCCTGGGCAGTAAAGAATATGTCTATAAAGACCAGGTCACAATTTTAAATATGGCTTCTGTCGTGATTCCGAGTACGGGAGTTATTTACTGTGACCGCTCTCTCGTCCTCACCAGCGCCTCAACCATTCAAAATCACTGCACCATAATCGTGAACGGAAACATCTACCTGCATGGAAATTTTAATACCTCCAACTCAAAAGACGTCACATTAATTCTTCTGAAGGGATATTTTTTTACATTGGCCAATACTTGGGATGTGACGGACAGTGCCTATGGATGGTGGGACCCTTATCTTTCAGATGAACCCTGGAACGATCCAATCAAAAATCTGGGCAAACACTATGATCCCAGTTCAAAAGATCCAACCCAATCCCTGGAATTTGTCGCCACCCGCGTCACCCGTTGGTTTAATATTACCTCTTCAAATGACCCGGAATCTCATGGGGGGAGTCTAAATAATTGGGCCGGCTATGATTTGACCCAGCGCGGAGTCGATATTGATTTTGGAGATGCAGTCTATGAAGATAGTACTCAAGCCAATTACCAAAATCCGAATTATGCAAAATATAAATTTCCTTACTTCTTCAGGCGATGTTATCAACGGCCGGATAACCGGAATTCTTATTATCGGGACAGCCCGAATTCCCCCTATACCCCGCGTGCACTCCGGATTACTTCATGGAAACAAACATATCAATAAAGGGATTTTTCTCTAATCATCTTCCCCTATTTTAAAATCTCACTTGTCTAATTTCCCAATTTAAGACTTAAAACTGTATGGCTCGGGTCGGAATGTTTAAATTTTAATTAAAGTTATACTTTAATTAAAATACGCAACCACATATATTTTAACAAAAAACATGTTGACTTATTAAGTTAATGAAGATATATTAAAGAGTATGCTCATTTTAACCATTGGAATTTTACCACATTGATGTGATAATTATCCCCATTAATAGTCAATTTTATTTAAAAAAATACTATTGTGGTTAAAAAACATCATTGTTTAATTATTATGATGCTAATTGGATATTCTACAATTAACTTAACACATTGAAATCATTAATATTATGATTTGATTGTTTTATACAGATTGGTATAATAATTGCTTAATCTTAATAGTTTGTAATTATTTCTGTTTGCAAGGAGTTATTATGACTTTAAGAATGAATCAATTATTGAATCGAATCCTTTACGCGATTATTGTCAACTTCCTCTTTTTTTCAAATGCAACAACCTGGTCCCAAACCAATAGTAATATCGCGAAATTGTTCTACTATGTTGGTGATGTAAAAATTCAGCGTGAAGGGGCCACGCTCAATCCCGGCATTAATCTTTTATTAAAAAAAGGCGATGTCATTAAGACTGCCAAAGAATCCGTTGCCGAAGTCCAGTTCCGCAATGATAATCGCATCCGTATCGAAGAATTGACTACATTTACGATTCAGGGATTCCAGATCATCAATAACACTGAAGAAACAAAAGTAAAAATAAAAGTCGGAGAAATTGTTGGAAATTTTAAGAAACTTGTTAAAGGCAAACAAACCTTTCTTTTAGAAACACCCACGGCCACAGCCGCAATCCGCGGAACCCAGATTATGATGACAGTCGATAACAGCGGCGCCACGCAGCTGGGAGTTCTGGAAGGAGCGGTCAGTATGACTCTGGCCGGATCAAGAGAAGAAGCGAAGGTTTCCACCGGGCAGATTGCCAGTGCAAATCCGGGACAAACGAAGATTACCCCACAGCCCATGCCTGCCGAAATGAAACAGAATCTCTCAGCCAAAGTGGAAAAACTGGCTGTTACCGTAGTCAAAACCGCACCTGAAGAAAAGAAAGAACCAAAAAAAGAAGAAAAAAAGGAATTAAAGAAAGAGGAAAAAAAGGAAGAAAAAAAGTCTGAAAATAAATCCGAAACAAAAGAAGAAAAAAAAGAAACAGCCTCCACAGGTTCAACCGGTTCTACTGGGACTGCAACTACAAGTTCATCCGCTCCTGCCGGTGGTTCAACTGAACCAGATAAGACACCCACTGAGGGTGGGAATCCTGGAGCTGGAACCGGTGCAGAAACACCGGCTGAAACTTCGCCCGCGGAAGAGCCTTCAAACGAAGAAACAGTTTTTGAAGATCCTCTTACCGGTGGAGGGGACGCTCTCGATATTCCTGAAAATTCCGAATTGCCGCCTGAATTGCTTCAGGAAATCGTTCCCAGTTCCTCCAAGCCTAAGCGGTAGACCAAGATCTCTTTTCAACACCCGGCTTTATAAAATACCCCAAAATACAGCCAGGGAAGAGTATGCAAAAAAAATTCGGCGCCATGTCGTACACCCCCAGCGGGTTAAATGGGATAAGACCTCGCCCGATGGAGTCAAGGCATGATTATCTATTCAAAAGGCCCGCGGATTCTCCAGGTCAAAGAGACACGAAAAAAAACCGGAAAAATTTTCTTGCTCAATCTATTTCGTATCTTCTCTATCTTACTATTATTGCAAGGGAGTCTTCTTTGTCCCCTTTTACAGGCCGTTGATGTTAAAGGAGCAAACCTTAAATTAGGGAAAATTCAGTGTAAGATCAGCGGCGTCGCCGAATTATCGCTGAACGATAATCTTACCCTCTCCTCCCAGGCAACCCCGTGGAATGCCTTGGATCTGCGCCTGCGCTTCATTGGTAATTCCAGTTTTTCATACAAACTCAAAAAATCGCAGACCACGCTGACCGGTTTCGGAAATTTCTCCGAAACGGATTACGTGGCCAAATCCGTCACACTGATGGTGGTGGAGCAATTTGCAGTTAATAAAAAATTGACGCAGAATTTTAACTTTAATTATACCACAACGAATTATTTTCATGTCATCAACGAAACCGAGTTTGTTAATTTTGAAGTCTATAAAATAACCTCCTCTTCAACCCTTAATTTCCCCTGGAGAATAAAGACAAAGACCGATTTAACCTATGACTATAACGATGACCATAAAAAACCCGAAGATCACCGGAAGTATGCGGTTGACCAGAAAATATTTCTTTCCGTACTTCCAAAAATCTCCGGATATGCCGGTGCATCCTTTTTAAAGGATGAATACCTATCCAACGATCCTCAAAAACAATTAACGACTTATTTATGGACATTTGCCTTGGGAGTGGAACTTCAACAGATCTTTAAACGGCTGTCGGGATCCTGCGGAATGGGTTTAAAAATCGCCGATAACCCTGCAGCCCCCCTTATCCGATATTTTTCTGGAGAGGGCAAGGAGGCTTTTCACCTTGGAACGGATAATAGACTCTATCTTGATGCCGCCGCCGAATTAAATTGGAAAATTGGAAAACTCCAGCACGTCTTAAAAGCCCATTGGGGGGTTCACCCTACTTTTGGAACGAACCGCATCTATGCGCACGTGGAAAAAAATCCTATTTATACCGACCAGATTCTGATCCGGAAGAATCCCTTTGTCTTTACCTCTGGGATCGACTTAAAGAACACCTGGTCCGTTCTTCCGACGATGGATGCCAAATTAAATTTAAAATGGGATAAACGTTATTTCCCGATTGGGGACCGGGATGATAACAATTTCGAAGTTCAACCAATTTTTGATTTCGGGATGGGAAAATATTATATTGTTACATTAGAATATAATTATAAAAAAAACATTTCCAATCAGGCAAAGTATAATTATCAGGTGAATACAATCAACTTAAAGACCTCCGTTAAACTTTAATTCGCGGCGGCAAGGGCTTGCGGACAATCCCGTATAAAAATACGGGCCTGCCCCGCCGGATTGTTTAACGACCGGTTGGATCGGCCGGACATTCGCTGAAGACAAACAAACAATTTTGCCGGGATGAATGGATTGATGATCTTTTTTCCACTTGGTTTGTTAAACGCCTTCGGAGCAGTACTCTTTTGTACAGCCCTCTTCTCCGGCGAGGACGACACCTATCGTCTCGGACCGCGCGACCGCATTCAAATTACTGTTTTCCGCCATGCCGATTTGAATTTGGAATCAGCGGTCTCATCCTCCGGCACCATTACCTATCCCCTGATCGGAACGATGCTCGTGGAAGGTCTCACGGCGCTGCAGTTGCAGGAAAACTTAAAGAATGCCCTGGAAAAAGATTATCTTCAGCGCGCCGATGTATCCGTTCAAATCATCGATTACAAAAGTAAAGTAGCCGTTGTGCTGGGGAAGGTCAATCGCACCGGGGAAATCCCCTTAACCAAACCGCTCAATCTGATTGATGTTTTGTCGATCGCAGGCGGCGTTTCCTCCAATGACGTCAAAAAAATAATGGTCATTCGCCCGTCAGAGGAGCCTGTTGCAGGCGCCCCCCCAGCGCGCCGCCGCGACATGCTCTTGATCGATTATCAAAAACTATTTAAGGAAGCCGATCTGTCTCTCAATATCCCGATTCAAAATAAAGACATTGTTGTAGTTATGGATCCATCCAAAGGTAAATTCTATATTACAGGAGAAGTTCGTTCATCCGGGGCCTTTGATTTAAGCGAGGGGATTACGGTGATGAAAGCCATTACCTTGGCAGGGGGGACCACGGACTTTGCCTCAACAAAATCCGTCTATATTAAACGCATTATGAACGGAAAAGAAACGAAGGTACCGGTTAATTTAAATACCCCGATACTGGAAGATGATATTATCTTTGTTCCGGAAAGTCTGTTTTAAAATGGAAAATATGAGCGCCTATAGTCAATCAAGTGAACACCTTTAATCGGAGATCTCTTTCCGCGCCGTTTGAAGGATCGAGTCCGGCGACTCTTAGCGAATAAAAATGTAGCTCTAAAGACTTCATTGATCGATTACTTTTATCTAACTTTCCATCCATAACCGCACCAAACCATGCTACCCAAAGACATTTTATCCAGCGAAGAAGATCTCAGCTACCTGAATTTTTTTTATGATATCCTTCTTCGTCGAAAATGGTGGGGCGTACTTATTTCTGTTGTTGTTTTTACAATTCTTCTGATCTATCTCTTTAAACGCACCCCTCTCTATAAGGCAGCAACTCTGGTTCGTCTCGGAAATCAGAATATTGTTTCGACACTCATTGAAGGCAGCGATGCCCGCTTTGAAAGCGGCCAGGAATACTATAGAACCCAGTGTCTGATCATGACTAGCGATACGCTGAAAAGTCTTCTGCTGGAAAAATTATTGTCCGAAAATGGCACACCCGATTTTCAAAAAATTTTCAAAACAAAATTTTTCAGAATTTCGGTATCCATGGTCGGCGCTACGACCATCGCTAAAATTACGGTTTTATACTCTGACAAAAAGGAAGTTGCTAAAATTGCCAATTTAATCCCTGCTTGTTACGCCGATCTGATTCAGCAAGGTAAGGAAACATCTTCTAAAGAAACACTGCGCTGGTTGTTCCAGGAAGCCAAGGAAACCCGTGCCCGGATTACGGCCCTCTACGAGGCAATCGAAAAGACTAAACAATCCGCGGGTGTGTTTCTTTCCGAAAATAATGAAAAAGGTCAAACCGCAATGGATATCCAGCGGGAGGAAACGGTTCGCAAATATATCCAGTCTAAATTGATCCGTCTTCAGATGGAAAACCGTTGTTCAGCGATACGCTCATTTTTGAAAAATAATGAAGACCCTTCAGGCCTGCCGCCCTATCTTTCCAGTGAAATCTTAAATGAACTCGTGAAGAAACTGAATGACACCCGTATGCAGCTGGTTGAGGCCGAACAGATTTACAAATCGAAACATCCGAATGTTGTCGAACTTCAGAAAAAAGTAACGATTGTAAAGCAAAGTATTTATTCCAATCTGCAGTTACGTCAAGACGAGGTCTGTCAGGAGGCTGCCTTTGCCCGCTCCGAAGAAGAAACCCTTTCCGCTAATTTAAAAAATATCGAAAACAGCTTATACGATGAAAAAAAGAAAATCTTTGAGATAGATAAAATGGAAAAAGAAATCGCCAGCGCACAGGAAATTTACGATATGCTGATCAAAAAAAGCAAGCAAACCGAACTGTTTGACAATAATGAATTTTCCAACTTTTCAGTAATCGACAAAGCGTTGCCTCCGGAAAAACCCTACCTCCCCAACTATCCCCGCGATGCGGCATTATACTTATTCCTGGCTCTGGCCTTGGGCTTCCTATCGATCTTGGGAGCAGAATATATTGATACCCGCATTCTGGATCGTGAAAATGCTAAATTTCTGCAACTCCCTTGTCTGGGAGAAATTCCAAAACTATCCGCCGGCATACAGGGTCTGTTCATTTCTTTTGATTCGTCTACCCATATCGTTAACGAATCCTTCAAAACCATTTCGACCAATCTTCAGCTCTTGGCAAATCAACAATCCCATTTAAAAAGTTTATTATTTACCAGTACTCTTCCAAATGAAGGAAAAACGTTTGTGATCACCAATCTGGCCCGGCACATCGCGCGTGGAGACAAACGGGTCGTCTTGGTTGATACCGATTTTTATATGGGAGATCTCTCCAAGGGCTTTAATCTCAACAATCAACCCGGTATTTCAAATATACTTATAGATCAAATCAATATCTCGAGTGCACTCAAATCAACCGACATGACCAATCTCAAAATTATTCCCTGCGGAAATGCAACCTTTGAAACCTCGATTTTACAGCATCTCCATAACCTCACTGATTTTTTTGTGTTTTTGGAAAAAAATTTCGATTTTGTCTTTGTCGATTCGCCACCCAGTCAGGTCACGGCTGATGTCCGGACCATTTCCAATCTGACGCAGGGGACCGTCTATATTGTCAACGCCCAAAAAACCAATAAGTGGAAAGCCCGAAAAAATATCGCACACCTCAAAGAACAGAAAGTTTCATTGCTGGGGACGATTTTGAATCAAGTTGACTTTCGCCATCGCCCGGATGTGTACTATTCCGAATATTATCAAAACAAAAAAAATTTTAATGAGACGATGGAAAAAATAGACGTGTCATAAACCTTATCAGCGGTTGACGGGTGAGCTTAAAAATATTATCTTTAGTCTGTATCTTCTGGGGTGTTGTTCGGTACGGTGCAATTGAAGAACAAATCTACACCCCCCTCATGGCTCTCATCACAGGAATGACCCTGTTATCGCTACGGCAATGGCACCGGGCAAAATCCTTTCCGCTTATTTCCCGAACAATTTTAATTCCGCTCCTTCTCCTCTTCCTGCTTTTTTGTTTTCAGATCAGCATGGGCCTCTGGCGCAATCCGGAAATCTCCGGATCTCTGTCCCACGCACCCTTGCTTCTTTCTAACCCTC
>Ga0247727_10011061_pt1 | contig 15840 bp, 14 predicted proteins | sample WisWelCaveWW1625_FD_202498 | JGI IMG/M metagenome (GOLD analysis project Ga0247727, IMG submission 202498) | Biofilm microbial communities from Wishing Well Cave, Virginia, United States - WW16-25 | ecosystem: Environmental > Aquatic > Deep subsurface > Groundwater > Cave microbial mat | place...
GTCAAAGAAACCGGGAGTTTGGGAGGCTTGATAGGTCTTCATGCGGCAAATTCTATCAGCACCTTTTTCCCAGGCGCCTGGTTTCGTTCTTCTCCGTCATTTTTTGCTGAGTTACCGGAGGTGCCCTTTAGTTTCTGTTCGCGGTTGTTCACGAAGAGTTAAGAGTATCAACCAAGGGTCGTCGGTGTCATTGCGACTGCCTCCAAGGACCGGGTCTGGGATTGAAGTCACTTTCGATTGTCCAAAAGGCCGCATCGCAACCAACGGGTTGGGCTACGTTGGTCGTTTTGGCCCGTACCGCGAGCTTCTTGTCATCGGGCCAGATTTCGAAGTGCGCCCGAACCGTTTGCCCTGATCAAGACTATCGAGGCTGCGTCTCCGCTTTCTGACTTCTTGGTTGCGCAGGAATGCTCTCCCGGTCATTTCAGGATGCCATTGAGCAGATCGTCACTGAGGTAAAATCCGGCGGCGCGGAGATCGGTCACGGCTTTTCGCACATCGGGCTCAATACCGGTGTGGTGGGCTGCGAGAAGGACACCGAGGGTGCCGGTCACTCGCAAACCCAATCCTACTGCGACCAGACGGGCTTGTAGGTCATCGAGAATCACGAGGTCCGCGCGTGTGTTGAGCGCCAACGTGAGGACGGCGGTTTCGCCGGCACCGAGTTCTTTGCGCAAGACCATCTCGGGCGGATCCGGTTCGGTAATGAGCCAGTCGGCGGTGAACAGGGGTTCGCTGCCGGGATACGCGGTGCGGCCTGCCCGCAACTCTTCCACCACCGCCTGCGGACGGACGATCTTTCCGTAAAGCTGGGGCAGCAGGTGGAGTCGCCCGATGCGGTCGAGGGCAATGAGTGGGGAAGTGTTAGCGAGAACGCGCATGCAAGGCATTGGCGAGGTCCGTGCGCAGTTCCTCGTCGGTCTGTTGGAATACGCTGACCCCGTGTTGCCCGCAGGCAAGAAGGAATTCCACGCGCGTGAGGCCTGCTAACTGCGCCGCCATGCCGCTGGACAGTCGCCCCGACTCGTAAAGTTTCAGGGCGGCCATGAGACGGATCTCAAGGGCCGCATCGTCGGCGCGTTTCCCAAGGGCCGTCATCAATTCGTCCGGGCAGTCGAGTTTGAGCGTCGTCATGCGCCAGAGCTTAATGTGCTGAACCAGCGAAAGCAAGCCGGCGGGCGGGTTGGAGGGACACGGCCACGACGGAGCGTGGCCCTCCAGACCGGGGCCACCACAGCCGGTCGGGGCGGGGACGCCGTTCCCACCAGACCAGTGGCGGAGCCGCGATGGAGGAGAAATTCAGGTTGAAATCGGTTGGGGGTTGGGGTAGAAACGGCGGCTGTTCGAGGGCGGGTGGTGGCGATTGCGGCCCTCGTTTTTTCGGCCTTGGATAAAACGGAAAAAGGTGTTTGGCTGTGGTGTCGAGTGAACTGAAAATTTTGTCGGGCAACGCCAACCGGCCGTTGGCGCAGCGGATCGCGGATTATGTCGGCGTGCGGCTGGGCGACGCGACGGTGACGTCGTTTCCCGACCAGGAAACGTTCGTCAAGATCAACGAGAATATCCGCGGACGCGATATTTTCCTCGTGCAGCCGACGAGTCCGCCGGCGAACCAGCATTTGATGGAGTTGTTGATCATGATCGACGCGTGCCGGCGGGCGAGCGCGGCGCGGATCACAGCGGTGATGCCGTTTTTCGGGTACGCCCGGCAGGATCGCAAGGATCAGCCGCGCGTGCCGATCACGGCGAAATTGGTGGCGAACCTGATCACGGCGGCAGGGGCGAACCGGGTGTTGACGATGGATTTGCACGCGCAGCAGTTGATGGGGTTCTTCGATATCCCTGTCGATCATCTGTACGCGGCGCCGGTGATTTACCGGTATTTCAAGGACAAGAAGCTGCCGGATCTCGTGGTCGTGTCGCCCGACGTGGGCGGGGTGAAGATGGTGAACGCGTACGCGAACATGTTTCACGCGCCGCTGGCGATCATTTCGAAGAAGCGCAAGTCGGCCGAAGACGTGGAGATGTTGAGCGTGATCGGCGACGTGCGTGGGAAGACCGTGTTGGTGGTGGATGATTTGACCGAGACGGCGGGCACGTTGACGCGCGGGGCGGAGATTTTGAAGAAGAAGGGCGCGAAACGGGTGTACGCGGCGGTGAGTCACGCGGTGCTCGGGGCGGCGGCGATGGATCGGCTGAAGAGTTCGCAGCTTGAGGAATTGGTTTGCACCGACTCGGTGATCCACAGCAAGATGAACCGGTTCAAGCTGGTGGAGTTGACGATCGCGCCGTTGTTGGGCGAAGCGATCCAGCGGATTCACAATTCGGAGTCGGTGTCGTCGTTGTTCGATATCAACGGGACGCGACCGGAAAGTTAGGAGACGATTATGGCGAAGCAAGTGAAATTGAAAGCGAAACTCCGCACCGAATCCGGCCGGGGCGCGGTGAAACGGCTGCGCACGGGCGGCGTCGTGCCGGCGGTGGTCTATGGCGCGCACACCCAACCGTTGAGCGTGGCGGTCGAGGTCATGGAATTGGAGAACGTGTTGCATCACGCCACCAGCGAGAACGTGCTGGTGGATTTGCAGGTCGAGGACAACGGCCAGACCAAGAACCGGCTGGCGTTGATTCAGGAGGTGCAGCATCACCCGGTGTCCGACGTGATCCTGCATGTGGATTTCCATGAAGTGTCGGCCACCGAGAAACTCCGCACGGTCGTGCCCGTGCGGGCGCTGGGCGAACCGGAAGGCGTGAAGACGGGCGGCGGCGTGTTGGAATTCGTGATGCGCGAACTCCGGGTGGAGTGCTTGCCGAAGGATTTGCCGGAGATGGTCGAGGTCAACGTCGAGACCCTCCAGATCGGCCAATCGATTCATGTGCGCGACGTGAAACCGCCGGCGGGGGTGACGTTCCTGGACGACGCCGATCAACCGGTGTTCATCGTCGTGGCCCCGGTGGCGGAGGTCGAAGAGGTGGCGCCGGCGGAAGGTGCGTTGGCCGAGCCGGAAGTCATCGGTGCCAAGAAGGAAGAAGGCGAGGAAGGCGAAGCGGCGGAGGGCGAGGCCAAGAAAGGCGAAGCGAAGAAGCCCGAAGCCGGCAAAGCCGCTGCCGCGGGCAAGCCCGAAGCCAAGGCCGCGGCGGGTGGAAAGGCGGAAGCCAAACCCGCCCCGGCGGGCAAGCCGGGCGCGGCGGGCGCAAAGCCGGAGGCCAAACCCGCTCCGGCAGGCAAGCCCGCGGCCAAGAAGTAGTCGGACGTGTCGGTCCGTCCCAAGTTGGTGGTGGGCCTCGGCAATCCCGGGCGCGAGTACGTCGGGACGCGGCACAATGTGGGATTCGAAGTGGTGGATCGGTTGGCCGAGAAGCACGGGGGTTCTTTCAAACGGAAGTGGCGGTTTGCGGCGGAAGTGGCGGAGATCGCGCGCCCTGCCGGCAAGATCGTGCTGGCGAAGCCGCGGACGTTCATGAATCGGAGCGGGTCGGCGGTGGCGGGGTTGGTGAACTGGTTGAAAATCGCGCCGGCGGAAACGCTGGTGGTGGTGGACGACGCGGACCTGCCGGCCGGGGAGATTCGGTTGCGGGCGAGCGGGAGCGCGGGCGGTCACCACGGATTGCGTTCGGTCGTCGAGTCGCTGGGCGGGTGTGAGGAGTTTGCGCGGTTGCGATTGGGGATTGGCGGCGGTGGGCGCGGCGACGATCTTAGCGGTCACGTGTTGAGCCGGTTCAGCGCGACGGAGCGGGCGGTGATGGAGGCGGCGGTGGCGGATGCGGTGGCGGCGGTGGAATGTTGTTGGGAAAATGGTTTGACGGCGGCGATGAATCAATTTAATCGGAAGCGGAAACAAGACGAATAGGAGAGTTACGTTGAACAAGTACGAAGGATTATTCATTCTGGAGAACGCGTCCAAAGAGGAAGTCATCAAGGACGAGATCGACAAGATTCAGGCGGCGATCAAGCAGTCGGGCGGCACCGTGCAGAACGTGCAGAAGATGGACCAGCGTCCGTTTGCGCGGGCGGCCGGCCAGCGCGACAGCGGGTATTACGTGAACTTCATTTTCCAGGCGCCGCCGAAGGCGATCGGGGAGCTGGACGCGAAGTTTCACCTGGAGACCGGGTTGTTGCGGTGGCAGTTCACGAAGCATCAGGAGCCGATTCCGGAAGAAGAGGAAAAGAAGAAGCGTCGGCGCAAGAAGGCGGAGGAAGCCGCTGGGCTGATGGGCGTTCGCAGCCGGGAGTAAACGAAGGAACGCATGGCCAATTATAACAAAGTGCTGTTGATGGGCAACCTGACCCGCGATCCCGAAGTGCGCTACACGCCGAAAGGCACGGCGATCGCCAACATCGGATTGGCCGTCAACCGCACCTACACGCTGGAAAGCGGCGAACAAAAAGAGGAAGTCACCTTCGTCGATATCGAGGTCTGGGGCCGGCAGGCCGAGACCGCCAACCAGTACCTGAAAAAGGGCAGCCCGCTGTTTGTCGAGGGCCGGCTGCGGTTGGACAGTTGGGAGGACAAGGAGTCCGGGCAGAAACGCAGCCGGATGAAAGTGGTGTGCGAACGGTTTCAATTCATCGGCGCGCCACGGGGCAGCGCGGAGTTCAAGGACCAGCCCGCCGAGGGCGGCAGTGGCGGGGAAGCACCCCGACGGAGTCGTCCGGCCGCACGACCGGCGGCACCGGCGGCGGAACCGGAGCCGGCGCCAGAACAACCGGCCGAGGGCGAAGACAACATTCCATTTTAGAACGGGAAGGAATCGAGAGGAACCATGCCGAGACGAGATTCACCAACATCGATGAGAGACAGCGCCCCGCGCCGCAACCGGCGGGACGTGATCGTGAAGCGGGATTGCAAGCTCTGCAAGGACGACATCACGCTGGACTACAAGCAAGCCGATCTGCTGAAGAAATTCATGACGGAGCGCGGCAAGATTCTGCCGCGGCGCATCTCCGGCAACTGCGCCTGGCATCAACGGGAGTTGACCCGCTCGATCAAACGGGCGCGCGTGATGTTGCTGGTGAGGTAACGCCATGGCAACCGAAGTGATTTTGACGGCGGAGATCGAGAACCTTGGCGGACAGGGCGAGGCGGTCAGGGTGGCCGAAGGGTACGCGCGGAATTTTCTGTTGCCGCGAGGGCTGGCGATCATGGCCACGGCCGGCAACCTGAAACGGATCGAGGCGTTGCGCAAGAAACGCGAGGCCGCGCTGGCCGCCAAACGCGAGGAAGCGACGACGTTGGCCGAGAAACTGGCCAAAATCACCTGCACGATCAGCGTGCCGGTCGGGGCGGATGGGAAGTTGTTCGGGTCGGTGACGGCGGCGGACATTGCGGAGCGGTTGAAAGCGAACGGGCTGGAGATCGACCGCAAGAAACTGGTGTTGGAGCATCCGCTCAAGCACATCGGGGAAGTCGAGGTGGACGTGAAGTTAAGCCCCGAGGTCACCGCCAAACTCAAGGTCAACGTCACCCCCAGCGCCGCCACGGCGACCGAGGTGAAAGGCAGCGCGCCGGCTCAGAAAGCCGCGGCCAAACCGAAGCCCGCCGCGACGGGCCTTCGCCGCGCCGAAGTGGCTTCGGCCACGCAGGCGGGTAAACCCAAGGAGAAAGCCAAAGAGCGGTAGCCGCTCGTGATCGGAGTGGGGAACGCAGTGCCAGCAACGAAATCTGTTCCGGTGGAAAACGGCGTCCCGGCCAATGGCGGCGGCGCGGCGCGGCCGACACGGAAACTGGGTGCAGGCGGTCGCTCGACCGCATCGTTGACACTGGACCGGATGCTCCCCAACAGTCTGGAGGCCGAGATCGCCGTGCTCGGCGCGGTGCTGGTGGACCCGCAGCAGATGGGCTCGCTGGTGCGGGAGCGGCTCAACGAAGAGCATTTCTATCACGCCAAACACCAGGCCATTTACCGGGAGATCGCCGCGATGCAGGACACGCTGCGCACGGTGGACCTGGTGACGTTGACGCAGCGGCTGGCCGACAAACAATTGCTGGAGGAAGTCGGCGGCGCGGCCTACCTGTCGCAGTTGATGATGAGCGTGCCGACCACGGCCCACACGGAGCATTATGTGGACATCCTGGTGGACAAGTTTCTCCTGCGCCGGCTGATCGCGACGGCGACGGACATCGTCGGGCGCGCGTTTGAAGACCAGGACAACGTCCGGGAGTGGCTGGCGGAGGTGGAGCAGCAGGTGTTCGACATTTCGGCGGAGAAGGCGACGACGGGCGCGCGGCTGGTCAAGGACCTCATCAAGGACGCGATGGCCAGCATCGAGAAGTTGTACGACTCGCGCGGGGCGTTGTCCGGCTTGGCGACGGGTTTTCGCGATCTGGACCGGATCACGTCGGGACTGCACCCGGCCAATATGATTGTGATCGCGGGGCGACCGTCGATGGGCAAGACGTCGCTGGCGATGAACATCGCCGAGAACCTGGCGATCGATCAGGGCAAGCCGGTCGGGATTTTCAGCCTGGAAATGTCGGCCGAGGAACTGGTGAAACGGATGCTGTGCTCGCGCGCGAAGGTCAATCTGCGCGCGGTGAGCGACGGGTTTCTCGGCGAACGGGATTTTCATCCGCTGACCGCCGCCGCCAGCCAGTTGATGAAGGCGCCGTTGTATATAGATGACGCCGCGGGACTGACGATCCAGCAGATCCGGGCGCGGGCGCGGCGGATGAAATTGCAGTATGACATTTGTCTGGTGGTGATCGACTACTTGCAATTGATGCGCGCGCCGTCGCGACGGGCCGACCAGAGCCGGCAGGTGGAGATTTCGGACATTTCTTCCGGCATCAAGGGACTGGCGAAAGAGTTGCAGGTCCCGGTGATGGTGTTGAGCCAGTTGAACCGGCAACCCGAACAGCGCGAGGGCGGCAAACCGAAATTGTCCGACCTGCGCGAATCGGGCGCCATCGAGCAGGACGCCGACGTGGTGGGATTGCTGGTGCGGCCCGAGGTCTATGCCGACGAGGAGGGCGAGAAAGCGGCGGAGCGCGGGAAGGCGACGTTGATCATCGCCAAACAACGCAACGGGCCGACGGGCGAAGTGGCGTTGACGTTTCTGCACGAGTACACGCGGTTTGAGGACGCGGCGCGGGTCGAGGCGGGGGATGTGCCCGAGGTCGAAGGGAGCGAAGAATGAGCGGCTGGCGGCGGGTGGCCGGGCTGCTTTGGTTGTTGCTACTTCCCCATTGGCTCGCGGCGCAGGAGCCGGCGCCGGCCCCCATCGTGCGTGAGGTCGAAGTCAAGTTTGACGGGCCGGTCACGGTCAACAAGGCCATCGTGCTGGCCAACATTCAGACCGCAGTGGGCCAGCCGCTCTCCGAATCCCTCATCCAGCAGGACGTGCGCGATCTGATCAATACGGGCTACTTCTTCGACGTGCGCGTGGCCCGCGAGCCGGTGGCGGACGGCGTCAAAGTGATCTATCAGGTCCGCGGCAAAGCGACGATCAAGGAGGTCTTGTTCGAGGGCTACAAGCATTTCAAGCTCGCGCGGCTGCAACGGGACGTGACGTTGAAGGCCGGCGACACCTACGACGAACGCAAAGCCCACGACGACGCGCGCAAGCTGGTGGAGTCCTACCAGAAAGCGGCCTACCCGGACGCGAAGGTCGAGCCGGAGGCCAGCATTGACAAGGATACCGGCAAGGCGATCGTCCGGTTCAAGGTCACCGAAGGCCCGCGCGTGTTCCTGAAGCGGGTGCAATTCGACGGCGTCCAGGCCGTGCCGGTGAAGAAGCTGCGCAAGCTCATGAAAACCCGGCACCGCTGGTGGGGGTCGTGGATGGGCGGCACCGGCGTGATCAAGGACGAGCAGTTGCAGGAGGACCTCGAAGCGGTGCGCGAGTTCTATCGGTCGCAAGGTTATCTCGACATGACCATCAAGGGCAGCCGGGTCGAGCGGACCGCTGAGAAGTGGATGGTGTTGCACGTCGAGATTTTTGAGGGTGTCCAGTACAAGGTCGGCGCCACCAGGATCGAGGGCCACAAACTGTTTCCCGCCGCCGATCTCGAAGCCAAATTGAAGATGACGAAGGGCAAGACATTCACGCCCGCCGGGTTGGAGGCCGACACCAAGGCGGTCGAGGATTACTACGGCGCGCGGGGTTACATCGACACGTCGGTTCGCACGGTGCGCACGCCCAGCGCGGAGTTGGAGCACATTGACCTGACCTATCTCATCCGCGAAGGCGACCTGACCTACATCGAGAAGATCCAGATCCGCGGCAACACCAAGACCAAGGACAAGGTGATCCGTCGCGAGCTGGCGGTCGCGCCCGGCCAGGTGTTTGACATGGTGCGCGTGGATCGCAGTGCCGATCGGTTGCGCAACCTCAACTATTTCTCCAAAGTGGAGACGTCGCCCTACCCCACGGACGTGCCGAACCGCAAAGACCTCGTGGTGACGGTCGAAGAACAGCGGACGGGCACGGTGACGTTTGGCGCGGGCTTCAGCTCGGTCGATAACCTGGTCGGTTTCGTCGAGGTGACGCAGGGCAACTTCGATCTGTTCAACTGGCCGACCTTTACCGGCGGCGGGCAAAAGTTGCGGTTGCGGATGCAGGTCGGTTTCGAGCGGCAGGACTACATCCTGTCGTTCACCGAGCCGTGGTTCCTGGACCGGAAACTGGCGCTCGGGGTGGATCTGTTCCACCGTTCGAGCAGTTTCTTGAGCGACGAGTTCGACGAGACCCGCACGGGCGGGGCGTTGCGGCTGGAGAAGGCGCTGGCCGAATTCGTGCGCGGACAAATCGAGTACAGCCTTCAGAACATCGATCTGGACGTGGACAGCACCGCTTCCATGGAGTTGCAGGCGGAGCAGGGCGCGGACCTCCGCAGCGCGGTGGAATTCAGCCTGATCTACGACACGCGGGACAACGTGTTTCTGACCAGCCGCGGCAACCGCACGGAATTGAGCGCGGAAGTCGTGGGCGGCGCGGTCGGCGGCGATGTGTCGCTCTACAAACTCAACCTCAAGTCGTCGCAGTATTTCCCGCTGTTTCAGGGACATGTGCTGCAGTTCGTCGGTGCGGCCGGGGTGGTGGATGTGTACGGCGCGTCTAGGGGCGACGGCACTGTCGTCACTGAAATCAACGGTTCCGTCACCAACACTGTCAAAGTGAACGATGTCCCGATCTATGACCGGCATTTTCTGGGCGGCCCGTACAACCTGCGCGGGTTCGATTATCGCGACGTCAGCCCGCGCGATGTCAACGGCGAACCCGTCGGCGGCAACACCTACGCCCACGCCACGGCCGAGTACAGTTTTCCGATTGTCGAGCGCGTCCGGGGCGCGTTCTTCTTTGACATCGGCAACGTGTGGCGGGACGCCTACGAGCTGGGGACGGGCGATTTGAAGTCCGATGTCGGCGTCGGCGTGCGGCTCAACCTGCCGATTGGGCCGTTGCGGTTGGATTACGGATACCCAGTGATGACCGATAATCAGACTGGACGAGGCGGGAAGATTCAGTTTAGCGTAGGCTACCAGTTTTGAAACAGTAGAACGACAACCGTGACCACAAGGACAAGACAGACATGAACCGAACCAAATTCCATCTCAGCGTGCTGGCGGGCCTGGCGGGCCTCGTCGCCAGCAGCTTCGCGCAAACCGGCCGCATCGTGACGGTCGATATGCAGAAGACGTTTGACTCCTACTACAAGACCCCCATCGCCCGCGGCAAACTCGAAGAGACCCGCGACAGCTTCACCAAGGAACTTCAGGCCAAGCAGGAAACCCTGAAAACATCAGTCGATGAGCTGAACAAGCTCAAAGAGGAGCAGGACCGTCCCGAGTACACGCCCGAGGTCCGCGAGCAGAAGAAAAAGGCGCTCAACGAAAAGCTGGCGGAACTCAACAACATGCAGCGCGACATGCAGGAGTACCAGCGCAGCCACCAACGCATCCTCGAAGAGCAAAGCCTCCGCATGCGCCAGAACATCCTCAAGGAAGTCACCGAGGTCGTCACCAAGGAAGCCAAGGATGCCGGCTACATGCTGGTGCTCGACCGCTCCGGCAACACCCTCAACGGCCTGCCCAGCGTCGTGTACGCCCAGGACCAGTTGGACATCACGGCCGACATCATCAAGATTCTGAACAAGGACGCGCCGGCCGCGCCGGCCGAAGCGCCCAAGCCGTAGCAAACCCGCAACCACGCGTGCCGCTCTCCGCCCGCGACATCGCCGATCTGGTCGGCGGCCAGCTCACCGGCAATCCCGATGAGGTGGTGGCCGGCGTGGCGGGCATCCGCGACGCCCAACCGGGCGACATCAGCTTTGTCGCGCACCCGAAATACTTCCCGGCGGCGCAGACCACCCACGCGTCGGTGATCTTGGTGCCGCCGGACGCCGTGCTCGAAACCACGCGCACCCTCATCCGGGTGGCCAATCCATCCGCCGCGTTCACCAAAGTCGTCGCCCACATCGTCCCGCCGCCGATCAAGTTTGTGCCCGGCATCCATCCGACGGCGGTGGTGGAGGCCGACGTGGTCATCGGTGAACGCACGCACATCGGTGCCGGCTGTTACATCGGCCAGGGCTGTCGGATTGGCAACGATTGCCTTCTCTATCCCCACGTCACGTTGCGCGAACGCACCCGGCTGGGCCACCGTGTGATCCTCCATCCCGGCGTCGTGCTCGGCGCGGACGGGTTTGGTTTCGAAACCATCCGGGGCGAACACCAAAAAGTTCCGCAGGTTGGCACCGTTGAGATCGGCGACGACGTCGAGATCGGCGCCAACTCCTGCGTGGATCGTGGCCGCTTCGGCAAAACGCGCATTGGCCGGGGCACGAAGATCGACAACCTCGTCCAAATCGGCCACAACGTCGTCATCGGCGACCGCTGCATCATCTGCGGCGGCTGCGGCATTGCCGGCAGCACTGTCGTCGGCGACAACGTCACCATCGCCGGCCAGGTCGGCATCGCCGGCCACCTCACGATTGGCGACAACGCCGTCATCGGCGCCCAGGCCGGCGTCGCGCACGACGTGCCCGCCGGCGCCGGCGTGCTCGGCGCACCGGCGGTGGATCATCGCCAGTACAAACGCATGCTCGTCGCCCTCCAACGACTGCCGGATCTGCTCGCCCGAATCCGCGAGTTGGAAAAGCAACTCGCTGCGCCGCGCTGACGCACTCGCGGCGTCGTGTCACACGGCCGGGTGGTCAACGTGGCCCAGCCCCCCGCGTTTGTTGGGCTTTTGCCACGCGGCACTGGCGCTGCTAAGGTGAGTGGAGACTTATGATCCGTTACGACAAGCTGACCATCAAGGCCCAGGAAGCGTTGCAGGCGGCGCAGGAGATCGCGTCCAAGCTCAGTCATCAAGAGGTGGACGGCGAGCACTTGTTGTCCGCGCTCATCCAGCAACCGGACGGACTCGTCCGGCCGTTGTTGGAAAAACTGGGACTCAATCCCGACTCGATTCTCCGGAAGCTCGACGATGAACTGAATCGCCGCCCGCAGGTGCAGGGCGCGACGGAGACCTATCTCAGCAAGTCGCTCCGGCAAGCCCTCGACGCCGCGCAAGCGCACGCCGATAAACTCAAGGACCAATACGTCAGTACCGAGCACCTGTTGCTCGGGCTGGCGGAGCAGAAGAAGATCAACGCCAAGGTGGCCGACATTCTCAAGGCGCTCCGCGAAGTCCGCGGCAATACACAGGTCACTGACCAGAATCCCGAGGACAAGTATCAGGCGCTCACCAAGTACGGACGCGATCTCACCGAGGAAGCCCGGCGCGGCAAACTTGATCCCGTCATCGGTCGCGATCAGGAAATCCGGCGCGTGATGCAGGTGCTCTCGCGCCGCACAAAGAACAACCCGGTCCTGATCGGCGATCCCGGCGTGGGCAAGACCGCCATCGTCGAAGGCTTGGCGCGACGGATCGTCAGCGGCGACGTGCCGGATGGATTGAAAGACAAGCGCGTCGTGTCCATGGACATCGGCTCAATGCTGGCGGGCGCGAAATACCGGGGCGAGTTCGAGGACCGGCTGAAGGCGTTTCTCAAAGAGGTCATCGCCGCCGAAGGGAAAATCATTCTGTTCATTGATGAGCTGCACACCGTCGTGGGTGCCGGCAAGGCCGAAGGCGCGCCGGTGGACGCCGCCAACATGCTCAAACCGTCGCTGGCGCGCGGTGAGTTGCACACCATCGGCGCGACGACGCTCGATGAGTACCGGAAGTACGTGGAGAAAGACCCGGCGCTGGAACGGCGGTTCCAGCCGATTCAAGTGGGCGAGCCAAGCGTCGAGGACACGATTGCGATTCTGCGCGGGTTGAAGGAGCGCTACGAGGTGCATCACGGCGTGCGGATTCAAGACAGCGCGCTGCTGAGCGCGGCGGTGTTGTCGCACCGGTACATCGCCGACCGATTCCTGCCGGACAAGGCGATTGATCTGATGGACGAGGCGGCGTCTCGGCTGCGCATCGAATTGGACTCCATGCCGACGGAGATTGACCAGATCGAGCGACGAATCATGCAGTTGGAGATCGAGCGGACGGCATTGAAGAAGGAGAGCGACGCGCCCAGCAAGGAACGACTGAAGAAGTTGGAGAAGGATTTGGCCGACTTGCGCGAGCAGAGCAGCCAACTGAAGGCGCAATGGCAGAATGAGAAGGGCGTTGTGGACGAGATCCGGCAGTTGAAGTCGGCCATCGAGTTGTCGAAAGAAGAGGCCGAGCGGGCGCAGCGCGCCGGTGACCTCACCAAAGCCAGCGAGATTCAGTACGGGCGATTGCCGGGCTTGGAGAAGAAGCTGAAAGAAGCCGACGCGAAGCTGGCCAAAGCGCAACGCGCGGGTGGCATGTTGACCGAGGAAGTCACCGAGAACGACATCGCCGAGGTGGTCGCAGCGTGGACGGGTATCCCGGTGTCGCGTCTGCTCGAAGGTGAGCGCGAGAAGTTGGTGAAGATGGAGGAGCGTCTGCACGCACGGGTGGTGGGGCAGGACGAGGCGATTGTCGCCGTGTCCAACGCCGTGCGGCGTTCGCGCAGCGGCTTGCAAGATCCGAACCGGCCCATCGGCTCATTCATTTTCCTCGGCCCGACCGGCGTCGGCAAGACCGAGCTGGCGCGCGCGTTGGCGGAATTTCTGTTCGACAACGAGCAGGCGATGATCCGCATCGACATGAGCGAGTACCTGGAGAAGCACACCGTCGCCCGGCTGGTGGGCGCGCCCCCCGGCTACGTCGGCTACGAAGAAGGCGGCCAGCTCACCGAGGCCGTGCGCCGCAAACCATATTCCGTCGTCTTGTTTGACGAAATCGAAAAAGCGCACCACGACGTGTTCAACGTGCTGCTGCAAATCCTTGACGATGGCCGGCTCACCGACGGCCTGGGCCGGGTCGTGGATTTCAAGAACACCGTCGTCATCATGACCAGCAACATCGGGTCCCGGCATTTCGCCGAGGGCTTGTCCGATGCCGAGTCGGTGCGCGGTCACGTGCTGGAGGATTTGCGCCGGCATTTCCGGCCCGAATTCCTCAACCGGGTGGACGAGGTGATCATCTTCCACGGCCTGAGCCTCGAGCACATCCAGCAGATCGTGGACATTCAGTTGCGCCGGGTGGAACAGCGGCTCGCCGATCAGAAGATTGTCCTGACGCTCACCCCGGCCGCGAAGGAACTGATCGCGCGCGAGGGTTACGACCCCGTCTTCGGCGCGCGTCCGCTGAAGCGCGTCATCCAGAAAAAGATTCTCGATGCCCTGTCGCTGGAAATTCTCGCCGGCCATTTCAAAGAAGGCGACAAGATCAAGGTGGATGTGGACAAGAAGACCGCGGGCAATCTAGCGTTCGTTCGTGCGTGAGCGCACGAGGCCGGTGGTGAAGCGCTAAGGTTCGACGGCAATCAGATCACGGTCCCGTGGAACCAAACCAAGCTTCAGCTTGGAGCGAGCTGGCTGGCCCGCCGAGCCGGTAGACCGGCGTGTGTCCAGTATCGGCTCGAAGCCAAAGTCTACCCATCGAAATGACCATCGTTATTCGTGTCCGCCGTACTTACGTAGCAAATGAATGATTTGGCGCTGGTCGCGCTCACGCGCGAGTAGCAAAGCGCTACGACCATCGCCGTTCACAAGATTGGGGTCAGCCCCATGAGCAAGGAGAGTCATGACGGCGAGCGTATTACCCGCGACAACGGCTTCGATAAGAGGAGTTCCCCATCCCATATTACTTTGCATGTTTATGTTAGCTCCGTGCGCCAACAGAAGTTCGCGAATATCAACCCGGCTGTGTTGAATCGCGAGATGCAGCAGGCTTTGGGACCGGTCACGAACATTGGGATTTGCGCCAGCTTCCAAGAGGCTCTGAACCACTGCAAAATCATCTCTCTCCACAGCGCTCAACAGCCGAGTTCCCGCGATGCTAACATCCGCATGGTGATCAAGGAGCAGGCGGACGATCTCTTTCTGCTGGGCAAAGTGGAGAGGCGTCTGACCGTCGACCGTTTTAGCATTCACGTTAGCCCCGTTGGCCAGCAGCCATTTCACATGTTCGTCCCACCCTTGTGCTGTGAAAACGTGCAGCGGAGTCTTACCGGACAAGCTGGTCGCATTAACATTGGCTTCATTTGACACAAGTATTCGGGCAATGCCTAAGGTCCCAAGCTTGTGCATCGGCGTCCGGCCTTCATCATCTGCCGACCTTGCCAGTTTTCGATTGCTCGCCAGCATCCTAGCAACCGTGTTTGAATCATGGCGACCCGCTGCCTGATGGAAGTCAACCACCTGATCTACATAAGCCAGATCATTCGCTCCCGACGCTATCAAGAAGGCTGCGGTATTCGTGTGACGGCTGAATGTCGCAATTTGCAGTGCGCTACGGTCAAAGGAATCGCGCAGGTTAATATCAGCTCCGTGTTCAAAAAGGAACCGCGCGCTCTCGACATCGTCTTCAGTCCCGCACGAGTCGTCGTAGTGGTTATCCTTGTTGGCTATCAGGTGAAGTGGGGTTCTGCCATACCGGTCACGGGCATTCACATCGGCCCCAAGTTTCAGGAGTATCGCGACTGCCGACTTCGGGGCACATGTAATCTGGTGAACTGGGGTCTGTCCCAGATCATTCGTCGCATTGAAATTCGGTTTCGCGGCAAGAATCATCTCGAACATGACTTGAGAGAAGGTATCGGGCGAAGAAACCGCGGCATGAAGTGCTGTACCGCCGCTATACCCATGCCCGTTGACATCAGCGCCGTGACTCAAGAGTGTTCTCACCAAGTTGGTGTTACCATTGAAGATGGCATTCTGAAGACTCCGCGCATCTGGCTTTGCACCTGCGTCGAGGAGAAGCCCAACGATCTCTTCATAACCGTAACTCACCGCCCTGTGAAGAGGACTCTCGCTCCCGCCAAGGTCCGCGTTCACATCTGGATGGTACTTCAAGAGGAGCTTGACCAACTGAACTTGGTTGCTGAGCCCGTGCCAGCCGATATCACCATAGGATGTGATCGCCGCCGCAAGAGCCGTTCCCGCGAAGTAAGAGTGGCCGTTGATATCCACGCCTTGCTTGAGGAGCATTTCAATGAGATCCGTTGAACCGAAGAGCACCGCGAAGCCAAGAGCATCCGCGACGGGTTTGGCCCCGGCATCCAACATTTTCTGAACCGCATCCTTTCCGTAAGGAACCGTGAGGGCAAGATTGCTGAGAAATGGCGATGCGTTTGAATGCAGATCGGGATGATACGTTAGCAACAGATTGAGCATGGTCACGCGGTTGCTTACTGTAAGAGCGTGTTTCAAAAGTCTAAATCTTTCGTAAGTGGTTGGTGCGATTTTACTTCCGGACTGTCTCCAAATCTGTTTCAAGATCGGGATGCAAAATGTATCCCTGTATCCCAGCAGTCTCACTGA
>Ga0247727_10011062_pt1 | contig 15837 bp, 14 predicted proteins | sample WisWelCaveWW1625_FD_202498 | JGI IMG/M metagenome (GOLD analysis project Ga0247727, IMG submission 202498) | Biofilm microbial communities from Wishing Well Cave, Virginia, United States - WW16-25 | ecosystem: Environmental > Aquatic > Deep subsurface > Groundwater > Cave microbial mat | place...
GCCCCAGTCTTCGAGCAACGCTTCATCTCCAACGTGCAACGAGCCGCCGGGAATCCATGCGAGATAGCGATCTAGAGTTTGGACGTAATACCAATTTTCTTCTTTTTTAAGGATGGCAACTTTGCCGCCCATGAGTTGCTGCAAAGCCAGCTCTGCCGCATGCGCGGGGCGAGTGCGCAAGTTCGCAACGCTGACTCGCACAAGGCCGTAGCGTTCATTGCGCGGCAATGCTTCGTTGGGAAGAAAGCGAATCTCATCTTCCACCTTGAAATCGGGCATGGCGGCTTTGACGGCTTGCAGCAATTCGCGCCGCGCGGCCGCATCCGAAAGCTCGCCCATAAGCTTGAGGTTCGCGCCGCGAATCTGCACTTGCACGTCGAATACGCACAAGCGTTGATCGGGGCAATATTTTTGTTTGACGGCATCAACCGCTTGCGCGACCGCGGGCGGCAAGTCTTTTTCGATCCGTTTGCAGGCAAGCAGCGCGAGCAGCACTGCGCTAGCGATGGTGCAAGTATAACGCATGCTCGTGTGATAACTCGGTCTCATTTGACGAAACACGGCAGCCTCACCTCAGAGTGAATTTCGACATGAAATTTCTGACGGAGCTTGCAAGAGAATTTTTATCCTCAAGCAGCAGCTTTCTTGACAAAGACCAAATTATACAGCAGGATCAACGCCGTGGAAGCGAAGCCAATGGCGGCAACGATATACCACATCATGGCGGGATTCATGGAATCGCGCAAATAGGTTTGCACCAACCAACCGCCCAACGGCCCGCCGACGAATGCCCCAATTGCCACCGGCAAAAACGCGAAGCCCATAAACGTTCCGACTTGATCCTTGGGCGCAAGGTCCGCAACGTATTCATAAAATCGCGGCGACTGCGTGGCTTCACCGAATGCAAACAGGGCTACGCCGATTACGGCCGCGGTAATCGTAGGCGAGCCGGCAATGATCAACCAAGAAACACTCGCGAGCACGAATCCCAAAAGCATGGCCGTGATGGGCCGCCATTTCTTGACGAGCGCCGCCATGGGCACGCTGACTAGAATGATCGTCCATGCGTCCACGGTTTCCATCAATTCAAAACGATTGAACTGCAAAACTTCCGTGACATAGAAGGGGAACGAATAGAAGATTTGCCAAAACATAATCCAGAAGCCGGAGAAGATGACGAGAAAACTGATGAAGCGAAAATTGCGAAACACCAGCAACATGTCACGGAAAACTTCGGCCAATGTGCGAGTGCTATCCGTTCCCGGCTCTTTAAAGAAGAGGAAAGTTCCCACGAGCAGCAAGAGTGAAGTCACGGAAGACATCACCAGTACGTATTCGATGCCGAGATCTTCCCGCACGAATAGCGCCAGCATCGGCCCCAATGCGCCGCCGATGTTGACGAGCGTATAGTAAATGGAATATCCAAGCCCCTTGACCTCGGAGTGAGAAGTTTTTGCCACCGTGCCGACGATGCACGGCTTGATTAAAGAGCCGCCAATCGCGGTGAAAATCAAAACGGTGGTCACATACGTGGTCTTGCCCATCGCCGCCACGATCCCTTGGCCCGATTCCAGTCCGGCGAGGCCGATCAAATAATAACCGAGGCAAAACATCGCAAAGCAAGTCATCAAAGCTTTGCGGAAGCCATAGCGATCAACAAAGATACCAGCAATGATCGGGAGGGAAAAAATAAGGCCGGAATACAACCCCGCGAGCGAGCCTGCCGCTTGCGCGCCGAGGCCGATTTTGTCCGCGAGATAAACCGCCAACACAGCTTTGGAACCATAAAATGCCAACCGCTCAAACAACTCTAGAATATTCGCCACCCAAAAATTCGGTTTGAATCCGTTACGCCAAGTCACGGCAGGTTCAGATGACATAGCTCCTCGCTTCGTTTGGTGATTCAGATTTTCAGTTGCATTTCAGCGTGATTTTTGGCTCTTTGCAGGCGAATAAAGCCGTCAACAATTTCATAAAACTTCATCGGAATAGCAATGAGAAATTCCTCCACGAACGATTTTTCCGGCGCAGCACAACTCGCTCACGCGCAAAACGAGTGGGAAATTCCCGCATTGCGCGCACAACTTGAAGCCATGTTTCCGGCTAACGCGCGTTTCAATAATCGCGAGCTGAGTTGGCTGGAATTTAACGCGCGGGTATTGGAAGAAGCGTGTGATTCCACGGTGCCGCTGCTCGAACGCCTCAAATTTTTGGCGATCTTCGCTTCAAATCTCGACGAGTTTTTCATGGTGCGCGCGGCCACGGTGCAGCGCCAAATCGAAGCGGGCGTGACCAAGCCCGGCCCGGAAGGTTTGACGCCCTCGGAGGTGATGACGCTGATCAACGCGAAAGTGCATCAAGCGCATGAAAGCATCGGCACGTGTTTGCGCGAACAACTCATGCCGGCATTGGAACGCGCGGGCATGATGATTGTGGACGACCGCACCGCGACCAAACAGCAAGTCGAGTTCGCGAGCAAGTATTTCAACAAACACGTGAAGCCGTTGCTCACGCCCTTGGCACTCGACGCCTCGCATCCTTTTCCGCAGCTTGAAAACAAAGCGCTCTATTTCTGCGTGGAATTGGGGCGTCGCAAAAAATCGAAATCGAAAATGAAGCTGCGCCTCGCGCTCGTGCCCATCCCTTCGCAAACGCTCGGGCGCTTTGTGCCGCTGCCTTCGGAAGGCGACAAACACTTCGTCATTCGCCTCGACGATGTCATCCGTTTGCACCTGCACGAAATCTTCCCGCGGGAAAACACGCTGGGGTGTTACGCGATCAAAGTCGTGCGCGACGCCGAGCTGGAGATTGTCGAAGACGAAGCGCAGGATTTATTGGAAACCATTGCCGAAAGCTTGCAGCAGCGCAAACGCGGCCCGGCCACGCGCTTCTTGTACGATCCCGAAATGCCGCCGCGTGTGGTGGAAATGTTTGTAAAGCGGCTCAAATTGGACCCGGCAAAAATTTTCCCCGGTGCGCGCTATCATTCGTTTGCGGACTTCATGCAATTCCCGGGTTTCGAAGCGCCCCACTTGCAAAATCCGCCCATGCCGCCGTTGCCCGTGGCCGTGCTGGAAAAGAGCGAAGAGGTTTTTGCCGCCATGCGGCAGCAAGACATTCTGCTCCATCATCCCTATCAAAGTTTTGATCACGTCGTGCGCTTTCTCGAGGCCGCGGCGGAAGACCCGGACGTGAAGACGATCAAGATGACGCTCTATCGCATCTCTGCAAAATCGCCGGTGGCCAAAGCGCTCGCCAAAGCCGCGAAGCACGGCAAGAAAGTTTTTGTCGTGGTGGAATTAAAAGCGCGCTTCGATGAAGAGACCAACATTGATTGGGCGCGCAAACTGAAGAAGGAAGGCGTGCATGTGATGTACGGCGTATCCGGCTTGAAAACGCATGCGAAGCTTGCGCTCGTGGTGCGCAAAGAAGCCGGCGGCGCGCGGCGTTATTGCCACCTCAGCACGGGCAATTACAATGATCGCACCGCGCAAATTTACGGCGATCTCGGCTTGCTCACCGCGCGCGAGGAGTTGTGCGCCGAAGTCGCGCGCGTTTTTGATGTGCTCACCGGCAATACGGAGCCGACGAGTTTCAAACACTTGCTCGTTGCGCCGCAATACATGCGCGGCGAATTTATCCAACGCATCCGTCGCGAGGCCGCGAACGCACGAGAGGGCAAGCGCGCGGGCATTATTGCGAAGATGAACTCATTGGTCGATACCGAAATGATCGACGAGCTTTATCTCGCCGGCCAAGCCGGTGTGCCGATTGAACTCATTATTCGCGGCATTTGCTGCTTGAAGCCCGGCGTGGCGGGATTGAGCGAAAACATCAAAGTCATCAGCATCATCGACCGCTTCCTCGAACATGCGCGCGTTTATATTTTCGAGAACGCCGGCGCGCCCGAATACGTGCTCGCCAGTGCGGATTGGATGCCGCGCAATCTCAACTCGCGCGTCGAAGTTGGCTTTCCCATTCTCGATCCGATGCTGCAACAACACGTGCGTGAAATCATCAACGCGCAGCTCACGGACAACGTCAAAGCCCGCGTGCTCAATTCCGATAGCACGAACACGCGACCGCGAGTAGAGGGGCAAGCGAGAAGAACACAAGAGGAGTTGTATGAGATGGCGAAGCGGTGGGCATGAAGGGAGCGAATGCCGGCCTTGCTTTTCGGGAAACGTCAACGTACTTTTGCGCCGTGGTTGGGAACAATTCTTATTTAAACAGAGGAGAAAAATACCATGACCGAGAATGATTTCTACGTCGAAGAGCGCGACATGACGCTCGAAGAGGTGAAAGAGCTGCTTTCAAAATTTGAACGCAGGTATGGAATGACTTCAAAACAATTTGAAGAAAAATGGAAGAGGAGGGAGACAGATTGGGTAGATGAGTCGGTGGCTTGGATTACTCTCTTCGAGTCATATCGCGCGATGAACGGCCATGATCGCAATGAAAGACCGGGCTAAATGGGGGCGCTGACTTATCCGGAATATAAAAGCAAATTACGCGCTTTGGTCGCGGAGTATGGAAGGCAAGGCATCATCTCGGGCGAGATTGCACTTCGATTCGTTACGGCGGAGGGAATCCCGCCCAAAGAAGGTGGCGTGGTGTTGGCAATGGAACCACCGTTGAAATTCCGTGATGGCGCAACTCTATCCGTCCTCGAAGAAGTGCGTATATTTGAGCATCAAGCAACGTTGCTAAGATATTCCTATCACTACCAGCGCCCGGCGGTTACTTCTTCCGTTATAAGCGTGAAGAATCGGAGGATCAGATCCGCAAGCCCGAATACCACATGCACGCCGTTTTGAACCTGCCCCACTTCAACGCCCCGCCGGTCAACCTCGAAGTCATGCTCGCCCTCCTCACCGCCAACTTTTATGCGCAAGAGATGTATTCCAAGCAGATCATCGGGCAGGAGATTCACGTGAGGGTGTGAGACGGTTCAAGGAACGTCCTGCGCGCAGCGGAAGCCAACACGATTTCCACGAACTGCTGAATTATACCCCAAACGGTCAGCGCACCGCATACTTTGCGGTCCATTGATCCATGAACCTCCTCGTAATATATGGCGTGTGCCTTGCGATGGGCCTTGAGGATTACGTTCGGGGCTTATCTCATAGTATTTTTCATCAAACCAATCTACACACCATTCCCACGCATTGCCCGCCATATCGTATAGTCCAAAGCCATTGGGTGGATAGCTACCTATATCTTTCAAATATCGTTCTGCATTATCCCAACTCCATTTACGATTTTCGTTCGGAGCAAAGTTCGCCTTGCCTGGACTAACTTCATTTCCCCAAGGGTATTCGTATCGGGGTTTACCATTTAAACCAGTGTAACCGCCACGCGCGGCATATTCCCATTCTGCTTCAGTTGGTAATCGTTTACCGGCCCATTGTGCATAGGCTTGGGCATCATCCCAACTAACAAGCACTACGGGGTGTTCGGGATATTTGAGTTGGTCATTCCATTTTTCGGGCTTGCTGAATTGAGCATCTTTGAAAAAGTCTTGATATTGTTTCACTGTAACCTGATACATATCCATGAAGAATGCATCAACATAAACTTTGTGGATTGGCTTTTCATGTTCGTGAATATCGCCTCCCATTAAAAAATATCCAGCAGGAATGAGAACCATGCCTTCGGGTGGAGTGATAACTTTAGGAGCCGGTTCAGTGCTTGGGTTAGGTTGTGTTTGCGCATGATTCGGTGTAGCGACATTCAGACCTTCCAGCAATTCCTGCAACGCTAACTGAAAATCTCCCGTGAAGTCGATGTGCTGCATTCGCCGCAACCGCAGCGGCGTTTTGCAGTCGCGATAGAGCACAGGTACGATGATTTTGTTTTCATCGAGCGCGACGGCGATTTCATTTTTCACGTTTTCAGATTGGATGGAGGCAGGCGAGAGTATGATCAAAAAATGCTCGCAGGTTTCGAGCGCTTGTTGCACATCGTCATCCCAACGCGTACCAACAGAGAGGTTACGTTGATCGATCCAAATTTCCACGCCCGCATCGCGCAGAGCTTGGGCTAATTGCAGAGCGAACGCGCCGTCTTTACGGGCGTAGCTGATGAAGGTGTGCGGCATTCGTGCAATCCCAAAAGACTTTTAATCGAATTGTCTATTCTTCCAGTAGCCAGGCCGACGACGTTGATGCGCAACAGCGATGATCTGAATCTTGGCCTCTTCGTGTCGATACAGAATCGCAAACGGGAAACGATGTACAAGGAAACGTCGAACTCGTTCCGAGTGAATTGGCCAGGCTTCCGGCGCTCGCTCAATCGCAGAGACCGCTTGCTCAATTGCATTTAAAAAATCTTCGCCGAGTGTCGGACCATGGCTTTCATACCAGGCGCGCGCTTCTTCCACTTCCAAATACGCTTCGGGATGTATCTCAAGTCGTCGCACGGAAATTTCCCCGCAATTGTTGCAATGCTTGCTCCCACGGAATGCAAGCCACCTCGCCGCGGTCCAATTCTGCAAGCCGGCGTTGTGCTTCATGTTGCCAGGCTAATTCCACTTCCCAATCGGTTTCCGGTTCTAAGCTCGCGAGCAAGCGCTCGGCAATGATTGCACGCTCGCTAGGATGCATTTGCAACGCCTGCGTAAGAATGCTTTCAACACCGTTGTTCATCTTTTTGCTCCTTATTATTAACCGCATCGTTGGGCAACGATACAGAACGGGCCGTGAAAAGTCAAGGCCGGCCTGCTCTCGGCGACACGCCTGGTCAAGCTTCGAACCTTTGCCTTGCCTTTTTCATAGGCCGCCATTATGTTGAAAGCAACGGAAACGAAACTCAAAGCAAGAGGTTTGCAATGTTAGAGGTGGAATTTCTCACCGATAAAAGCGGCCAAGCCAAAGCCGTGGTCATTCCCATTGCCCTGTGGAGGCAATTACTGCCATACGAGGAAGCGACCATCGAAGAGCTTTCCGAGGCGATGGAAGATTATTGCCTGAACAAAGCGATGGACGAGGCTCGTACGAGCCGTTCGCTTAATCGTGAAGAAGCCCTCGCTTTTTTAAAGGATTGATATCCGGTGGAAGTCCGCTCTACACGAATTCTCTAATGTCAAAATGCTCAAAGGTCATCATGGACGTTATCGCCTTCGAATTGGGGATTATCGCATCGGCCTCGAAGTCGAAAACGATACGATAGAACTGATGCGCGTTTTACATCGCCGAGAGTTTTATCGCTACTTTCCTTGAGACTTCAATAAAAACCCCATCAGCAGTTTCACCCTTCTAAGAATAACTCTCGCCTCACTCCAAACTCGGATACGTGCCTGGCAGCAACATCGGCAGCGGCTGGCCCGGTCTTGCGCTCATCATTTTGAGATAGCGCAGCACCGCGTCTTCGGAAACTTGCGTGGGCAGCGGCGAAAAGCGCGAACCAAAATCGAAGAAGCCTTTGTTGCGCGGTATCTCAATCACCTCAACCTCGTCATCTGGCTTGAAGCCCGCGCGTTGTTTGGCGATGGCAAGCGCGGTCATCAACCCGCCGATTTCATCCACCAAGCCGAGCGCTTTGCCGTCGAGGCCGGAATAGAAATGTCCCTCCGCGATTTCTTGCACTCGTTCAATTGCAAGCTTGCGGCCCTTCGCGACCTTCGCCACAAAGCCTTCATAAAATTTTTGAAAGAAGCGCTCCACTTGCTCGCGCTCTTCCGCGGTGAGATTCCGCGCGGGGACTTGCAGGCCGAGCAACGGCAACCTCACGCCGAAGCCGAGATCGGCGTGCGCGCCGCGCTGCACGTGATCCGAAGTCATGCCGAGTTTGTTGCTCAAGCCGTTGTCGTAAACCCATCCGCCAATCACGCCAATGGAGCCGGTGATGGTATTCGGCCCGGCAATGATTTGATCCCCGTACATCGAAATCCAATAACCGCCGCTGCCCGCGACTTGGCCTTGACTCACGATGACGGGCTTCCGCGCTTTGCACTTCAGCAACGCTCCGGCCACGAGATCGCTTGCGAGACCGTCGCCGCCCGGCGAATCAACGCGGAAGACGATGGCTTTCACGGAAGAATTTTTCGCGAGATTGAGCAGCACGCGTTCGAGCCAGCGTGCGCGAATGCCTTCATCCAAATCGCACACGCCGAGCGCATAGACCACCGCAATCTTCGGACGCTCGCCCCATTGCGCCGCGCTCGTTGTTTCTTCCTGCAAAGCACGCGCGGAGATCGCGCGCATGCCGTGCCCCGTGCTCTTTTGAATCGTCTCTGCCAATGCCGACCAACGCGCGAGCGAATCGACCAAACCCGCTGCCATGGCGCGATCAGACAGGAAGAAAACTTCGTTGTCAATGAGCGCGTCAAAAATTTGCCCGCTCAACTTGCGGCTGCGGCAAACTTCCGCGCGCACGAGTTCATACCAATCATCCACGAAGTTTTGATATTGTTCGCGATCCGCTTCCGACATACTCTCGCGGCTTAAAGTCTCCATCGCGGATTTATATTTGAAGAAGCGCCACTCGTCGAAGCCGAGTCCCAATTTTTCCAAAGTGCCTTTCAAATAAGTACGCCCTAAACGAAAGCCTTCGAGCATGAGCGCGCCTTCGGGGTCCATAAAAATTTTGTCGGCCACGCTGGCGAGATGATAGGTCGTCATCTCCGCGTTGTCGATAAACACGAAAACCCTTTTGCCGCTCTCTTTTGCGGCGCGCAGCTCTTCGCGAATTTCCCACGCATGTTCGGGCAACATGCGCGCACGCGAAAGATTGAGCGCAATCACGCCCGTGCGTTGGTCGTTCGCTGCGGCGCGAATGCTGTTTAAGATTTCAAGAAAGCGGTGCGTGTCTTGATCGCCAAAAATAAATCTGTGATAATCCACGCGGCCTTTGAGCATGAGCGGAAGATAGCGACGGTTGCGTTGCGCGAATGCGTCCATGAAGCTCGGCTGGCGGCTGCCGAGACGAACCATGTAGCTATTGAAGGCGTGGTTTTGATTGGTATCGAAATGTGATTGCGCGCCGAGTTCCGTGCGGCCAAAGTTGAGCGCGAGTCCGAGCGTGAACGCCTCGCCTTTGAAACTGCGGCCAACGAGATTGATACCCGAAGCAATTTGCAGCGCCGCGCCCGCGCTCCACGGCGCATCGGAGAGTTGCACGTCATTTTGCAACGCAGCATCGGCAAAGAGCGTCACACGCGGCGAGCCGAATGGGCGCACGCCGATCTCCGCCACGCCTTCGCGCGCTTTACTTTCCAAAGAAAAATTTCCAAGCAAGCCGAGCGAGAGATAACGCGAGGGCCGAATGATCGCGCCAGTTGTGAACAGGCGCTCGCGACCGCGTGCTTCAAAATCACCTTTCGACCAGCCATAACCGAAGCCGAGCGCAAAGCTGCGTGAGCCGAAGCCGGTGGCAATGCGATAATCTTTCACGCTCACGCCGCCAATGTTTTGGCGCAACACACCGAAGCCCAAACCTGGCACGCCAGTGAAATAGCCCCAATCATTGAACGAACTTGCGTCCGTGCCTTCGGTGGACCAATAGAAGCGCTGCTCCATTTGTCTGAGCAAAGCAAGATTGGCGGGATTGACAAAACCGACGAGACCATCTTCAAATACCGCGGGAGATGACATCAGGAAAGAATAGCGGGAGTAGTAATTTGGAAGAGATTGGGCGAGGCAGAACTGGGCAAGCAAGGAAAGGGCGGCTATGAAAACGTTCTTGTTCATGGTCGGACGGAGTTTAAAAATTTTAAAGGTTTCATTGATGACGCGGGAGGAATAGCTTTGTGAATATAAGGGCGTGGAGGTTCGTTATGCAATGGAGCAACAAAAGAGCATTTTCATCATCAGGCATTGAGGTGAACGATGTCAGTTACCTTTATTGTTTTCAGTGCTTCCAGAACTTCCGGCATGAGCGGACGTAACGTTTCAAAGGTGTTGTCAGGAGCGCCCAATACGATAATGGCAAAGTTTATTGCGCGTAAGTTTTGTTGGTATTCTAGATTTCCATCAATTGTCACGAACACTTCGAAATCGGAAGGCTTGATCAAGCTTATCAAAGCGCCATTCTTGATGCCCGACCAACCCATTTCCTGCACGCTTACAATCACATGACCCGGCAACTCACGCTTTAACCTTTTGGGTAAGCATTCGTCAAGCAACACTTTCATAAGCTTGTTCCAATAGTTTCTTTTTCATGAACTCCAACACCGCGAGCGCGTGCTCGTGCGGCACGCTCGGGAAATCATCAAGAAATTCATCGAGGGGATGGCCCTGGGTGAGATAATCGAAAAGAGTTTTGACGGGCACTCGCGTGCCTGCAAACACGGGAATCCCGCCTAAGATTTCTCGATCGCTGGTAATGAGTTTGTTCTGATTCATCATGGTCCGACTCCAAGTTTCTCGGCAGGGCAAAGGTTGCTCTCTAGCTTTTGCGAAGATAGCACAAATCATGAATCATGCAATCTCTGTTTTTGAAGTGGGACAAAGCAGGAGCACTCTTCTTCGGCGCTTCAATCCACCGCCACGACGATACGCTTATTGTTTTTCCCCTTGCTCTTATATTCCACGATGTGCAAGCGGCCGACTTCGGAAGTGTTGGCCACGTGGGTGCCGCCGTCTGCTTGCAAATCCAAACCGACGATTTCGACGGTGCGCACTTCGGAGATGCCTTCGGGCAATAGATTGATCTTCGTGCGAATGAGGTCGGGAATTTTGAAGGCTTCCTCGCGCGGCAAAATTTTCACGCGCAGCGGCCTAGCCGCGGCCACTTCGAGATTGATCTTCGTTTCGATCTCTTTGATCAACTCGCTGTGCATGGTTTCGAACTCGAAATCCAAACGGCCTTGCAACGGCTCCATGTTTCCGCCGGTCACTTGCGCGCCGTAATCGCGAAAGATCACGCCGCAGAGAATGTGCATGGCCGTGTGCGTGCGCATGAGCTGATAGCGTCTGTCCCAGTTGATCGCGCCATGAACCTTCGTGCCCATTGCCGGCGGCTCGTCGAGCACTTAATGCCACACGAGCGCATCGGTTTTGCTCTTGTGCACTTGCACGACTTCCCATGTTTTATCTGCGCTCGTGAGCGTGCCGGTATCATGCGGTTGCCCGCCGCCGCCCGGATAAAACGCCGTGTGATCCAAAGCCGCGGCATTGCCTTCGACTGCGATGACGGTTGCGTCGAATTGTTTGAGATAGGCGTCGGTTTGATAGAGAGGGATTGTCATGGCTAATGCGGAGTTTTTAGTTTGATTGAAGAGACCTCGAAATGTCATTCTGTAAGAACCTTCCCTCGCGCTGGGCACAAATCCCAAAACGGGCTTTGCTTCAAGCACTAGGGAAGGTTCTTCCAGAATGACATCGAGGAGGGCGGCAACGGAAGATTTTATCATTCAATAAAAAGCCTCCACAAATTCCGCTATACACTTCACCTCTCAAAACAAATAACTCAACCCCACGCGCACGTTTCTCGGATTGCCGGGCGTGAAGTGCAGCTCGGAGACCGGCTCGGCTTCGTTGCGCAAGCGCGACTCGGTGTCGAACTGTGCTTCGTTCCAATCGACGTCGAAAAGATTTTCGACCACGAGATTGAGTTTGTATTTACCGATTTGATAATCGCCGAAGAGATCGAAAACCGTGTAGCCCTTGGCGCGCACCGTGTTGGCCTCGTTCGCGGGGCGCTCGCCGACGTGGCGATAGCGCAAACTCGCATCGAAGCCGCGGCGCGAGCGGGCGGTCAATCCGCCGGTGGAAGTGAAGCGGGGCGCGAGCGGAATCTCGTTGGCGTCTTCCGGCTCATCGCGCGCTTCGCCGGTGGAAAGGGTGACGTCGGCGTCGGCCCAGAGCCATGAGGCTAAACCGAGACGCGTTTCTAAATCCACGCCCAAACGACGCGTTCGGCCGCTTAATTCCGTGATGCCCGCATCGCCCACGTATACAAACTCGCGCTCCAAATCCAAGCCCCAAGCCGCGGCGCCGAAGTGCAAACGCTCGGAGAATCGCGTGCGGAAGCCGACCTCGCCGCCAACTGCGCGCGGTAAAATTTCCGAGCCGCGTTGCGTGGGATCGAAATTCAATGCCGTGAGCGTGTCCGCGATCTGCGCCTCGCTCAAACCTTTGCGCGCGAAGCGGCGGCTCAAATCCGCGACGCGCTGATTGATGACAACGTCGCGCGCATCATTGGAATGAAAGCCCGCGCCGAAATTCAAAAACAAATCCAGCGCACGGCTCGGACTGATCACGAGATTGGCTTTCGGGCTGACAATCGTTTCTTGCGAATAGCCGGAGGCATGCGGCAGTGTTGCGCCCGGCGCGCCTTCGAGACGATCTTCGACGTTGAACGTAAAATAATCCGCGCGCACACCGAGCTGCAAGCGCACCATCGAGCTGAAGGTCAAATCTTCCTGCGCCCAGAGAAAAAGATTTCTTTCGAAGATTTCGGAATCAACCAGCGGCGAGAGACGCACACGATCGGGACTTTTCCACAGCGCTACTTCAATATCATCCGCGCGATAACCCGCACCGAGCGTGGCGTTCGCAACGCCGAGGCCGAGGTTGTGATAAAAACGATACTTGCCGTTCAAGCCCAAAATTCGGCGGCTGTCGGTTTGCTCGATCATGTCGCCGTTGAGCGGATCATCCAAGAAGAAAGTGAAATTTGAAAACAGCTTGAAGTTATACTGCGTGGCGTAGGTTTGAATTTGAAAATCGCTGTTGCCAACGCCGTGGCTCGAATAAACCATGTTGAGATTTTGCCGGCCGGTGGTTCCGCCTTCGAGATCATCAATCGTGCCGAAGCGATTGATGAGACCTTGCGCCAGCGCGCGCTCGGGAATTTGACCCGACGCATTCCACGCGGAGCTGAAGCTGCTGATATCGAACGAGAGTTTGGAATGCTCCGAAACGTGCGTGTGAAATTTTCCGAAGAGATTCAAGCGGCGGAAATCTTGCGGACTTGTGACCGGCCCGTCGGTTTTATAAAACTGTCCCGCGAGATACGCGTTGTTGTGCTCGCTTTGCGTGGGAACTTGAAACAAAGTGGTGAGACGATAAGTGCCGAACTCGCCGCCCTCGGCGCGCACGAGATTGTTGTCGATGTGATCGCGCGAGCGAAAGGCTATTGCGCCCGCGGTCGCAAGATTGCCGAACTCGGCGAAGTAGGGGCCTTTATAAACGTCGAGGCCTTCAATGACGTCGGGGATGATGAAGTGCGCGTCGGCATAGCCTTGTCCGTGTCCGTGCGAAACCATATTCACCGGAATGCCGTCAACCGAGATGTTTACGTCCGTGCCGTGATCGGCATCGAAGCCGCGCAGAAAAATTTGTTCGGCTTTGCCGCCGCCCGCGTGTTGCGCGATGATCAAGCCCGGCGCGAGTTGAAGAATATCTTGCGCCGAGCGCGAGGGACGAATCTTCAAATCGAAATCGCGCACGGCGCGCGAAGAGGCCGCAGACACCGGGCGATCAGCTTGCACGAGAATATCGCCGAGCGTGACGGGCTTGGGTTCGAGCTTGATTTCGAGCATCGCTTCGCGACCGGCCTCGAGCCTCATGGATTGGGAGACGGATTTGTAGCCGATCATACTTGCAACCAACTCATAGCTGCGCGGCCTGATTTTGGCGATTTCAAAACTGCCGCCTTCTCCGGTGTTCGTGCCTAAGCCCGTTCCGCTCAAAATCAAATTGACGCCCGGCAAACCTTGCCCGGTTTCAGCGTCGAGAACTTTGCCTTTGATAGTTACCAGAGATTGGGCAGAAGCGGGCGGGGAAAGAAAGGCGCATCCGTGCTCTTCATCAAAAAACTATTGGTGACGACGATTGCAGATGCGCATGGCCGGCCACAACGCGACATACGAAATACGAAACAAACCTGCCAACGGTTTGCTTGAGTTTCAAGAAGAGGATGAGTAAGTTGCGGGGTGCAAGCGCAAATTATCATGCTGTCGAAATCCCCAATGACGTGTCATTCAGAAGGAATCTTTTTCAGCACAAACACGGTGCCGAGCGCTAAAAAGGCTTCCTCCTGAATGACAGGGTGAGGGGTGAGCGAGAGGCCCGAGCGGTTTCTCTCATAAAACGAGTTAATCATGCGAACTTTCGCTTTGAACGCCTTTGTTGCGGTGCTGGTCATCATGGACCCGCTCGGCAACGTGCCCATCTTCGCGAGTTTGTTGAACGAGTACAGCTTGGAGGAGCGCCACGCGATGATTCGGCGCGCGTGTATGGCGGGCGTGGTGATTTTGACGACGTTCACATTGATGGGAAGATTCATCTTTGAAATGTTCGGCATCACTCTCGCCGCGTTTCGCATTGCGGGCGGCATCATCATGTTCGGCATCGCGATGAACATGCTCGCGGCGCAGAAATCGCGCACGCGCATCACGCCGAACGAAGAGATGGAAGCGCAGCACAAAGGCGACATCTCCATCGTGCCGCTCGCGATACCTCTCATCAGCGGCCCGGGCGCGATTGCGACGGTGATGACGCTGGAAACGCAAGCGGAAAATTTTTTCGGCACCGGCATCGTCATACTCGCGATTTTATTCTCCGGCGTGCTCTCGTATCTCATCTATCGTTACGCCAGCAATTGGCTCATGCGCATCGGCGAAACCGGGATCAACATCATGACGCGCCTGCTCGGCTTGATTCTCGCGGTGATGGCCGTGCAGTTCGTGATCAACGGCATACGCGATGCGTTTCCGGAAATTTTAACCCGCTAGCGCGGCGTTTTTAAAAAAATGCAATATGGCGCGCGCCGCGAGATTCTTTTTGCCCTTTCGCGATTGATTTCCTAAACTCACCGCGGTTCTCACCTCTGGCTGCCATGGGAGCATGGTCCGCTCGGCTCAGGAACAAGCCGGAAGTTTCCTTCAAACTGCCGCGCTTTTATGCCTGCCCTTTTTTGCACTCGCTCAAAGCTCGGGCCACGCGCATATGGGATTTCCGCGAACGGAGCGCAGACTTGCGCCTCGCGATTTTCGCGAATCCCTTCCGCAGTACCTCTGCATGATTTTTATTCTTGAGGGCAGGCGATTGGGTCCTTCGTTTAGAAAGTTGCAGCCATGACACCACACATATCTTCCATGAACGCGCTCTCCGGCGAAAGCCGGCGCCATTCCGGCGACCGGCAATCGCACCGGGAATTTGATGTTTTGATCAATTCCCTCGAGGGCATCGTATGGGAAGTCGACGCGCAAGCCTTGCAATTTACTTTTGTCAGCAAACAAGCGGAGCGTCTGCTCGGCTATCCCACCGAGTTGTGGCTGGCGGATCCGGGTTTTTGGAAAGCCCACTTGCACCCCGAAGATCGCGATTGGGATTTGCGCTTTTGCCTGGAAGCCGCGCTCATCAAAGGCAGCGTTGAGTTTGAGCATCGCATGCTCGCCGCGGACGGCCGAACGATCTGGTTGCGCAACTTCGTGACCGTGGAACGGGAGAATGGCCGTCCGATCAAGCTGCGCGGCGTCATGGTCAATAGCTCGGAAAACAAGCGCATGGTCGAAGCCTTGCGGAGCGCGCAGTTGGAATTGGGCGAGGCCTATTCGCAGCTCGCGGCGATCATCGAGCTGGCGCCCGCGATTGCGATTCAAGGCTATGACGAAAACGGCGTGGTGAAGTTTTGGAACCGCGCTTCCGAAGAGATGTACGGCTTCACCGCGGAAACCGCGTTGGGCAAAAGCTTGGGCGAATTTTTACTCGCGCCCGAGGATGCGAACGAGTTTAAAGCTTTAGTGCAAGCCGCATTGGCGACGAACGCGCCTGCGCCCATGCGGGAATGGCAAACGCGAACGGCAACCGGAGAGCGCCGCTATGTGCTCTCTTCGCTTTTTCCCATTCGCTTTGGCCGCGAGCAAAAGCAGGTGATTTGCATGGACGT
>Ga0247727_10011063_pt1 | contig 15837 bp, 11 predicted proteins | sample WisWelCaveWW1625_FD_202498 | JGI IMG/M metagenome (GOLD analysis project Ga0247727, IMG submission 202498) | Biofilm microbial communities from Wishing Well Cave, Virginia, United States - WW16-25 | ecosystem: Environmental > Aquatic > Deep subsurface > Groundwater > Cave microbial mat | place...
CTCGGGCCAGGCGTAGGCGCACCAGGTGGTCTCGGAGAGGTCTACTCCCACGGTCCCGGTCCCCCCCGCGAGTCCCGGTTTCTCCTTGGGCCCCGTCTCGTGGACGAAGCCGGAGGTGCGTGCACCATCGGGGAGGAATACCCGGTAGCAGTAACCGTTCTTCCTCACGATGCCGTTCTCGTCCACCCCGGCGAGGCTCGGGGACGCTGGAGCCGGGTTGATCGGGGTCCCCGTCGTCGAGAAGTCGGAGGACGAGGGACCGTGCGGGCCCGTCTCCCTGTACCCGTTCCGTGTCCCCACGGTCCCGGTCATCTCCAGGAAAGTCCCGTGCTCGCCGATGCCGTCCCTGTCGCAGTCGATCTTCCCCGTCGCTTCGACCTGGGCCTGGCAGACTCCGAGGTTTCGGAGCGTGGCGGTGGCCGCGGTCTCGTTGGCGAAGATCTTCGCCCTCTTCAGCGTCCCCAGGAGGCCGCCCTCCTCCTCCTTGGACTCCTCCATCGTCTCCCCGCCCCCCATCTCCTCATCCTCGGATCCATCCATCGTGAGCGCCTGCATCGTCTTCATGGAGGCCTCCATGGCCCAGGCCTGGACGCCCGCCTCCAGGGACCGGGCGATGGGGGCCTGGGCGGCGGTGAACTTCTCCCCCGCCGGGCTCTCGTAGAAGGCGATGGCCGCGTCCACGGTGGCCTCGTCGGCGTGCTCCGACCAGGCCTTCGCGACGATGTCGAGGTAGGCCTCCGTGTCCGCCGTCTCCGCGAACTTCTTCGCAAAGCCCTTCGGGAGCACCCCCATGGACTCCTGGCCCTCGAGCTGGGCCCCGACCTCCGCGAGGAAGAGGTCCTTCACCTTCATGGCCCGGACGAGGCGGCGGACCTTCTCCTCCTTGCCGGAGGGGGCGGCGGCCTTCTCCGCCTCCTTCGGCGGGGCGTCCTGCGCGAGGGAGGGAGAGACGAACAGCGCCGCCGCCGCGAGCGCGGCCGTCGGGGCGAGCCTGCGGAAACGGTTCACGGGAACCTCCTTGGCGTCCATGGTCAGCCGCCGTCCTCCCCCGCCGGGTCCTGGCCGAGGTCGAGCAGGCGGCCGAGCTCGTCGCGCAGTTGCGGCACGTTCTCCTCGGTGAGCGGCGGGGCGGGGATCTCGACGGCCTCGTGCCCGTCGTGGAACTCGACGCGGGCCCGGGGCCCGGCGGCGTCCGCCGGCGACTCCAGGAGGCGCACCGCCCTCTTCCGGACCAGCAGCAGCGCGAGGAAGTGCATGAGGGGGGCCCGCTCCGGGACCCCCTCGGAGGCGAGCCTCCGGAGGAACTCGGCCGCGAGCCCGAGGTCGAAGGCCCGGCGGCGGTCGTCGGGCTTCGGGGTCGTGGTGACCCAGTGGCTGAAGGGCGGGGCCGCGGCGGCCGCGGGGCCGAAGCAGACCGGGCAGAGGTCCTTCCGGTGGAAGGACTCCCCCTGGAGGAAGATGGCGGAGTGGAAGGGCATCCCGTGGGGGAAGCCCTTCCCGCAGCCCCCGCAGGCCTCGGCCTTCTTCCCGATCCGCCAGTCCGTGCGGATCCCCATCAGGGGTTCTTCTCGGCCCAGCGCCTCCAGGCCGCCGCGTCCGAGCCCAGGTTCTGGCCGGTGAGGCGCTGCAGCGCCCAGGAGGAGGCGCGCACGGAGAAGATGCGCCCCTCGCGGACGCCCCGCTCGAGCACCACGACGAGGTCGGGGACCGCGTCGGTCCGCTTCTCGGTCACGAGCGCCTGCGCCGCCCGCTGGGCGACGAAGGAGTCCGGGTCCTCCAGGGCCGCGACCAGGCGGCCCCGGGCGGCCCCGTCGCCGAAGCGGCGGAGGGCGAGGACGGCCGCCGCGCGGGTCTCCGCGTCCGGGTCGTCCGCCAGGCGGAGGAGGAGCGCCTCCGAACGGGGATCCCCGATGTTCCCCAGCGCCCCCACCGCCTCGCGCGCGACGACCTTCTCCCCGCTCCCGGCGATGTCCATGAGCCCCGGCACCGAGGCGGCGCCGATGACCGAGAGCGCCCCGGCCGCCTCGTGGAGGACCTCCTGGCCGACGCGGATCTCCTCCCCGTCCTCCCGGCGCACCGCCCGGACCGACAGTCCGGCCACGAGCGCCGGGACCGCCGCCTCGCCCATGAGGACCAGCTCCTTCCGGGCCCGCTCCGAGAGCCTGAGCGCCCCCCCCGCCCGGGCCGCCACCATGCCCCGGTAGAGGTTCCAGGCGAGCAGCCCCTCGGCCTCCGGGCCCACCGCCCGCCAGCGCTCCTTCAGGTCCGGCCACTCGGGGGCGTCGACCTTGAAGGCGCTCCAGGCCGAGTCGAAGAAGGCCTTCTCCTCGGCGGTGAACTCCCGCTCCGGGTAGGGCCGCACGCTCGGGGTCGGGACCGAGAGCGCCCCCTGGAGGGGCCCGGGGGGCGGCGGGGCTTCCTCGGCGTATCTTGCCCAGCCCGTGCGGACCTCGCCCCCGTCCCCGGTGGAGGCGCACGCGGTGAGGAGTATGGGAATCAAGGCAGCCGGAGTGAAGCCAAGACGCATGCACGCATCGTAACGGCCGACATACGGAACCCGACCCAGATTGGCGGAATGCCGCCGAGGAACGCGGTCCCGCGTCTCTCCCTACTTCCGCGCGGACCCCGACAGTCCGTAGGAGCGGACGAACGCCTCGAGATCCCGGTAGGTCTCGTGGAAGCCGAACCGTCGCATCTCGGCGAGCGCCTCCTCGTTCGTCCAGCCGTCCACCTCCATCCTGTAGACCGCCGCCATGACGCCGGTGCGGTCCTTCCCCTGCGCACAGTGGAAGAAGACGGGGCGATTCGCCGGGTCCCGGGCGACATCGAGGAAGCGCCGCACCTGCTCGTCGGTGGGCGGCACGCTCTCGAGGTTGGCCCGCATCGGGATCTCCACGACTCGCAGCCCGAGGGCCTCCGCCTCCCGCCGCTCGGAGTGCCAAGAGCGGAGGTTCACGACCGTCCGGAAGCCCCGCTCCTTTAGCGTGCGGAGCCCGGCGGCATCCGGCTGGGCGCCGCGGTAGAGCCCTTCCCCCATCCTGGCCGCGTTCTCGATCCCGAGCTCCGGGGCGGGGACGGCGAGGGCGTGCGGAAGGGAGGAGGCGGCGGCGGGTGCAGGGGCTGCCGGCCGGGCGGTCGCCGCAGCACATGCCGGAAGCGCTGCCATCGCCGTCGCCAGGGCGACGAGGTGCACTGCGCGGTGCCGCATGGGAGCGGGGCCGTACGGGGCCGGGCTACTTCGGCTCTGCCGCGGGAGCGGTGAACTTCATCTCCTTCCACGAGGCGATCTGCATGTGGTTGTTGTCGTATGCGACGGTGTAGATCCGGACTCTGGGCGCCCCGGGATCGTTGAAGTCCCAGACGTGAAGGGTGTTCCCGTACTCCGTCGTGGTGGCGAACAGAGGGGCGCTCGTGCTGATCGCGACCCCCCCTGCAAGCACCGGTGGGAACCCGTTCGCTCGGGCCTGCGGAACCGCCCGCACGAGGATGCCACCGAGGAGAGCGCCCCCCAGGCCCGCCAGCACGATTGCGCCGATGCTCCCACGCTGCATCATGCACCTCCCATGTGTTGGAGTACCGGGGGACAGCATACGCCTCGGAATGGGCCGGTGAGGCAGGCCTCCCTCCGATGTTGGCCGGGCCAGGAGGCGACCTGAAACTCCGCCCGCAAGCACCTGGTCCGAGGACCGCCGGCCTCTTCCTCCCCCCCGTCCCTCCGGTGGGGTACCCTCCGCCCGACAGGCCGTCTCCCCCGCGGAAACCCCGTGCCCGACTTCGTCCACCTCCACGTCCACAGCGACTACTCGCTCCTCGACGGCGCCGCCCCCGTCGAGGGCCTCGTCAAGGCCGCCTCGGGCCGCGACATGGGAGCCGTCGCCCTCACCGACCACGGGAACCTCTTCGGCGCCCTCTCCTTCTACGGGGAGGCGAAGAAGCAGGGCGTCCGCCCCATCCTCGGCTGCGAGATGTACGTGGCCCCCGGGAGCCGGAAGGACCGCCAGAAGGACCCGGGCTCGGGGATAGCCGCCTACCACGTGACGGTCCTCGCGAAGAACCACGAGGGCTACCGGAACCTCGTGAAGCTGGCCTCCACCGCCTACATGGACGGCTTCTACTACCACCCCCGCATCGACCGGGAGGCCTTCGCCGCCCACCACGAGGGGCTGGTGGTGCTGTCCGGGTGCCTGAAGGGGGAACTCTCCCACTCCTTGCGGACCGGCAACCGCAAGCGGGCCCACGAGGCCGCCTCCTTCTACAAGGACCTCCTGGGCGAGGACTTCTTCGTCGAGGTCATGCGCACCGGGGCCGAGGGGCAGGAGGAGAACAACGAGGCGCTGGTCTCCCTCGCCCGCCAGATGCGCATCCCGCTCGTCGCCACCAACGACGTCCACTACCTCACCGCCGACGACTTCCTCGCCCACGAGGCCCGCATCTGCATCTCCACGGGCCGGACGCTGGAGGACGAAGACCGCCTCCGGACCACCGCCAACTCCTACTGGATGAAGTCCCCCGCGGACATGGCGGCGCTGTTCCACGACCTCCCCGAGGCCGTCCGCAACACGACGGTCGTGGCCGAGCGCTGCGGGCTCGTGCTCGACTTCGGGAAGCCGCACCTCCCCCGCTTCACCCCGCCCGGGGGGGAGGACGCGGTCCCCTTCTTCCGCCGCCTCTGCCGCGACGGCCTCGCCGGGCGCTTCCCCGGGAGCCCGCCGGAGGCCGTCGCGCGCCTCGAGAGCGAGATGGCGGTCATCGAGACGATGGGCTACGTCTCCTACTTCCTCATCGTGTGGGACTTCATCCGCTTCGCCCGGGAGAACGGGATCCCCGTGGGGCCGGGCCGCGGCTCGGCCGCCGGTTCCATCGTCTCCTACAGCCTGGGGATCACGGACATCGACCCGCTCCGCTACGGGCTGCTGTTCGAGCGCTTCCTCAACTCCGAGCGCGTCTCCATGCCCGACATCGACATCGACTTCTGCCGGGACGGGCGCGAGCGGGTCATCCGCTACGTGAACGAGAAGTACGGCGGCCCGGAGAACGTGAGCCAGATCATCACCTTCGGGACCCTGGCGGCGCGGGCGGTGCTCCGCGACGTGGGCCGCGTGCTGGCGGTGCCGCTGCAGGAAGTGGACGCCATCGCCAAGAAGGTCCCCGCGGGTCCCGGGGTGACGCTCGCGGACGCGCTCCGCCAGGAGCCCGAGCTCGCGGCGCTCCGGGACGATCCGCGCTACCGGAAGCTCTTCGACATCGCGCTCCGCCTGGAGGGCATCCACCGCCACGCCTCGGTCCACGCGGCGGGCGTGGTCATCGGCGACGGCCCGCTGCGCGAGCACGTGCCGCTCTACTGCGACCAGAAGGGGGAGGAGAGGGTCGTCACCACGCAGTGGACCATGGAGGATCTGGAGAAGGTCGGCCTCCTGAAGATGGATTTCCTCGGGCTCAAGACCCTCACCGTGCTGGAGAAGGCCGTGGCGCTCGTGGAGCGCAACCGCGGCGTGCGCCTCGACCTCCGGGCCCTGCCCGAGGGGGACCCGGAGACCTACGCGATGCTCGGCCGCGGGGACTCCTTCGGCGTGTTCCAGCTCGAGTCCGGCGGGATGCGGGACATCCTGCGCCGGATGGGGCCCGACCGCTTCGAGGACCTCGTCGCCATCAACGCGCTGTACCGCCCGGGGCCGCTCCAGACCGGCATGGTGGACGCGTACATCCGCCGCAAGCGCGGCGAGGAGCCGGTGGACTACCCCCACCCCTCGCTCCGGGAGGTCCTCGAGGAGACCTACGGGACCTTCGTCTACCAGGAGCAGGTGATGCGCATCGCCAACGTGCTCGCCGGCTTCTCCATGAACGAGGCCGACGGGCTGCGCAAGGCCATGGGGAAGAAGAAGCCCGAGGAGATGCAGAAGTACCGGGCCCGCTTCCTCGAGGGCGCCGCCGCGCGGGACTGCCCCCCCGCCACCGCGGAGCGCATCTTCGAGCAGCTCATGTCCTTCGCCGAGTACTGCTTCAACAAGAGCCACTCGGCGGCCTACGCCGTCGTCACCTACCGGACGGCCTACCTCAAGGCCCACTTCCCCGTGGAGTTCATGGCCGCGCTCCTCACCTGCGACATGGGGAACACGGACAAGCTCGTGGAGGGGGCGGACGAGGTGCGCCGGGCGGGGATCCCGCTGCTCCCCCCGGACGCGGACCGCAGCGACGTCGGGTTCACGCCCGCCGGGGGCTCCATCCGCTTCGGGCTGGCGGGCATCCGCGGGGTCGGCGAGCGGGCCGTGGAGTCCATCCTCGAGGCGCGCCGCCGGCTCGGGGGGCGGTTCCGCTCGCTGGAGGAGCTCTGCGAGGGCGTGGACCTCCACCTCGTGAACCGGCAGGTGCTGGAGGCCCTCATCAAGTCGGGGGCGCTGGACGGGCTCCTGGGCGGCGCCGGCGGCGCCTCCCGGGGCCGCCTCATGGAGGCGCTGGACCAGGCCATGCGGTCGGGGACCGTGCAGCAGGAGGACCGCCGCGCGGGGCAGATGTCGCTCTTCGGGGCGGCCGCCCCGGGCGCTCCCGCCCCGCACCCCGACCGGGTCCTGCCCGGGGCGCCCCCCTGGCCCGAGAACCAGATCCTCGCCTTCGAGAAGGAGACGCTGGGCTTCTACATCTCGAGCCACCCGCTCACGGCCCACGAGAGGACCCTCCGCGCCCTCGCCACGCACACGACCGCGGACCTCCGGCGGCCCGGCGCCGCGGGCCGGGTGCGCCTCGGCGGCATGATCGCCGCGGTCCAGGCCCGCTTCCCGCGCAACGGGCCCAACAAGGACCGCAAGTACGCCCGGTTCCGCATCGAGGACCTGGACGGGACGCTGGACTGCGTCGCCTTCTCGGAGGCCTACGAGAAGCACCGCGAGGAGATCGCCGCGGAGCGGATCGTGTTCCTCGAGGGCACGCTGGCGGCCGACCGGGAGGAGCCGTCGCTGCGTGTGGACCGGGTCGTGCCCGTGGAGGACGCCTGGACGGCGCTCGTCACCTCGGCGGTGGTGCGGGCCGGGCGCCGCGGGGAGGACGCGGCCGGGGCCTTCCGCTCGCTCCGCGCGCTGCTCGAGGCGCACCGGGGCCCGGTCCCGGTGTTCGTGGAGGTGGAGGCGCGGCCGGGGATCGAGGCGGTCTACCGGATCGACGGGCTGAAGGTGCTCCCGGGGCCGGCGCTGCGGGACGCGGTCGAGGCGCTCTTCGGGCCCGGCAGCCTGCGCCTCGGACGCGCGGCGGTGGCGCCTCCCCCGCGGAGGGCGTGGGGCGGTTGACGGCTACTTGCCTGCCTTCGGCTCCTCGGTCGCCCACCCGGAGGAGACGAGCTTCCAGGGGTCCTCGGTCCGGCCGAACTCGTCGCCCTTCCGCTCGTACTTCGCCGACCAGTACCTCTCCTCGTAGATCTGCTTCCCCTTCACCATGGTGACGGGGTCCATGAGGCCGTAGACGCGCAGTTCGATCCTCTTCGCCAGGTCGTCCACGGGCCCGAAGGTCGCGAGGCAGGAGGCCTTCTTCCCGTCCTCGATGCCCTTGCGGAGGTCCGACGCCGTGCCGTACTCCTTCGCCCCGGTCTTGGCCTTCACCGCCTTCAGCGTGAGCGGGCAGCCGCAGTCGCCGATCTGCTTGTTCGTGTCGGTCAGGAGCACGGCCCGGACCGCGGGCTGGCGCGTCCCGCCCGTCCTGTTCTCGACCTCGTAGGTCATGTACCAGGAGATGACGGTCTTCTCACCGGCGGGGATCCGGACCCAGGAGGGCGTGTCGTGCTTGAAGCCGAGCTCCCAGCGGAGCCCCTCGGCCGCCGCCAGGGAGGCGGCGGCGAGCACGGCGGCGGCGGCGAGCCCGAGGATGGCGGATCGGCGCATGCGGACCTCCTGAGGGTGGTGAGGCTTCAGCCACGCGCGGCGGCGACGAGTATCGGCCCCGCCCCTCGGGAGGGGCAAGGGAAAACGGCCTGCGCCGGGCGGGGCGAGCCCCGCCCCTGCTATTCGACCACGCAGAACTGCCTGAGGTCGACCGCCCCCGACGTGATGCTCGAGTCCTTGTCGATGACGATGGGATCGTCGAGGTTGGTGATCCCGAGGGCCTCCATGTCCATGAAGACGGCCGACCCGTCATCGTAGAGCACGTTCAGGCCGCCCTGGTGGTGCCCGGTCCGCTGGTCCTGGCCCTGGCAGTCGCAGGCCCAGGCCTGCTTCTCCCGGGAGTCGGGCCGGATGGGGTACTGCTTCTTGTTGCGCCCGGCGTAGGAGATGATGAGCGGGTCGAAGTTGGCGAGGTCGATGTTGTCGTAGAGCTTCCGGAAGTCCGGATCGTCCAGGTTCTGGTCGCGGCCGATGATGTCGCCCGGGCACAGGAAGACCTTCTCGTCCCCCTTGCGGATCATGCCCAGCTTGTAGACGTTCAGCAGCATGGCCGAACCGCCCCTCATGCCGAGCCCCTTGTTGGCGGTGACCCGCTGGACCAGCATGGCGCCGATGTTCTTCAGGTTGTTGGCGCACTGGACCTTGCGGCTCGCCTGCTGGGCCTGGGGGATGACCGCCGCGACGATGGCGATGAGCGCGGCGATGATGGTGATGACGACGAGGATCTCGACCAGCGTGAACCCGGCCTCGACCCGGGGGGTCGCGCGACTGGCGGCTGCCTTCATGACGCCTCCTCCTGCGGGAGCACAGCGGTCTCGCCGGACCCCCTCGCGGGCCCCACGGCCCGGGATCCCCCGGCGTCCCCGCCATGATACCCCCGCCTGCCGGCCGCGCCAAGCGGAGCGGGGGGGAGCAGGAAGGGAGTCACGCCCCTAGGTCCCCATCTCCCAGGAGGCCAGGTACCCCTTCTGCTCCGGGGTGAGTCGGTCGATCCCGACCCCCATGGTGGCGAGCTTGAGGGTGGCGACCTTCCGATCGAGGGCGGCGGGGACCTCGTGGACCCGGACCTCCAGCGGGCGCTTGCGCGTGGCGGCCCACTCGGCGGCCAGCGCCTGGACGGCGAAGGACATGTCCATGACCGACGCCGGGTGCCCCTCGGCGCAGGCGAGGTTCACGAGGCGCCCCTGGGCGAGTACGTGGATCGTCCTCCCCGACCGGAGCGTGTAGGCGTCCACCAGCGGCCGGACGTCCGCCCGGAAGCGCCGCGCCATCGTCCGCAGCGCCACGAGGTCGATCTCCACGTCGAAGTGGCCCGAGTTGCAGACGATGGCCCCGTCCTTCATGGCCCGGAAGTGCGCGGCGCGCAGCACCCGGATGTCCCCTGTCACCGTGCAGAAGAAGTCGCCGATGCGGGCCGCCCGGGCCATGGGCATGACGCGGAAGCCGTCCATGACCGCCTCGATGGCCTTGACGGGGTCCACCTCGGTGACGACCACGTCGGCCCCCATGCCGCGGGCCCGCATGGCGAGGCCGCGGCCGCACCAGCCGTAGCCCGCCACGACGAAGACCCGCCCGGCCACGAGCCCGTTGGTCGCCCGGACGATCCCGTCCATGGTGGACTGGCCCGTCCCGTAGCGGTTGTCGAAGAGGTGCTTGGTGTCGGCGTCGTTCACCGCGATGACCGGGATGCGGAGCGCCCCGTCCTTCGCCATGGCCCGCAGGCGAAGGACCCCCGTCGTGGTCTCCTCGAGGCTCGCGATGAGCCCCGGGACGAGGTCCTTCCGGTCCCTGTGGATGGTGGAGACGAGGTCCGCCCCGTCGTCGAAGGTGATACGCGGTCCCGTGTCCAGGACCCGGTGGATGTGGCGGTAGAAGGTCCCCTTGTCCTCGCCGCGGCGGGCGAAGACGGAGACCCCGTAGTGCCGCGCGAGCGCGGCGGCCGCCGGGTCCTGCGTGGAGAGCGGGTTGCTGGCGCAGAGGGCGACCGAGGCCCCCCCGGCCCGGAGCGCCCGCATGAGGTTCGCGGTCTCGGTGGTGACGTGCATGCACGCCCCCATCCGGAGCCCGCGCAGCGGCTTCTCCCGGGCGAACCGCTCCCGCAGGGCCCGCAGGACCGGCATGTCCCGGTCGGCCCACTCGACGCGATCGCGCCCCGCGTCGGCGAGATCGGGATCGGCGACGTCCGACCGCATCCTGCCCCCTCCTGCGCCTCTGTTCGGACTCCCGGCCATCGTGAAAACCTCCCTCGAGCGGTGCCTGCCCCCGGCGCGAGCGGCTCCGCTACCGCGCCTTGGCCCTGGCCTTCGCCTTCGCCCCCGGCACGGGCCTCCGGGCCGGCGCCGCGGCCTTCGCGGGAACCCCCGCCTTCGCCGGCGTCCCGTCGGAGAGCGCGCGGCGCAGGTCCTCGACCCGCGTCGGCTCCTCCCAGGTGCGCCCGCCGCCCTGGAGCCCGAAGTGGCCGTCCCGGGCGAGGCCGGCGTAGATGGGGCGGCGGAGGTCGAGCGCCTCGATCATCCCCCGCGGCGAGAGGTCGAAGAGATCCTGGATCGCGGCCTCGATGCGGGCCTCGGGGACCTCCGAGGTCCCGAAGGCGTCCACGCGGACGGAGACCGGCCGGGAGACCCCGATGGCGTAGGCGAGCTGGACCTCGCAGCGCCGGGCGATCCCCGCGGCCACCACGGTCCGCGCCACCCAGCGGGCCGCGTAGGCTGCGCTCCGGTCCACCTTGGTCGGGTCCTTCCCGGAGAAGGCCCCGCCCCCGTGGCGTCCCATCCCCCCGTAGGTGTCCACGATGATCTTCCGGCCCGTGAGGCCCGAGTCCCCGTGGGGCCCGCCGATGACGAAGCGGCCCGTGGGGTTGATGTGGAACCGCGTGGCGCCGTCGATCATCCCCCGGGGGAACGCCGGCCCGACGACCTTCCTCCGCACCGTGCGCCGGACCTCGTCCAGCGAGACCGCGTCCTCGTGCTGGGTGGAGACGACCACCGTGTCCACCCGGGCCGGGCGGCCGCCGCGGTACTCCACGGTGACCAGCGTCTTCCCGTCGGGGCGCAGCCACGGGATCTCCCCCGAGACCCGGGCCTCCACCAGCCGGTTGACCAGGCGCCTCGCCCACCAGGCCGGGGCCGGCATGAGGGCGTCGGTCTCGTCGCAGGCGTAGCCGAACATCATCCCCTGGTCGCCGGCCCCGATGTCCTTGTTGCGGGCGGCGTCGGCGTCCACCCCGAGCGCGATGTCCGGGGACTGGGCGTGGAGGTGAATCTGCACATGCGCCTTGTCGGCGCTGAACAGCAACGCGGGGTCGTCGTATCCCATGGATCGAATCGCCTCCCGGACCACCCTCTCGTAATCGACCCTCGCCGTGGTCGTGATCTCCCCCGCCAGCACCACGAGGTCGGTCGTGGCGAGCGTCTCGCAGGCCACCCGCCCCCGCGGGTCGGCGGCGAGGACGGCGTCCAGGACCCCGTCGGAGATCTGGTCGCAGACCTTGTCCGGGTGGCCCGGCGTCACGCACTCCGAGGTGAACAGCGATCGCGCCGCCATGGACGCCTCCCGGTCAAGCCCCCGCGCCGGGCGCCCCGCCCGGCTCCAGCCTCTCCCGCAGGAGGGCCAGCGTGCGCCGCGTGGCCCCCTTGCCGCCCGCCACAGCCTCGCGGGCCGCCCGCCCGCGCCGGGCCGCCCCGGCCCTGTCGCCGTGGAGGCGCAGGACCGCCTCCCGCAGCGCCTCAGCGTCCGCCACGACCTCGAGCCCGCCCGCGGCCTCCAGGACCTCGACGACCTCCTGGAAGTTCCAGTGGTGCGGCCCCGTGAGGACCGGGCGGGCGAGGCCCGCCGGCTCCATCACGTTCTGGCCCCCGTGGGGGACGAGGCTCCCCCCCACGAACACCGCGTCCCCGACCCCGTAGAGGCCCTGCAGCTCCCCCATGGTATCGAGGACGACCACCGACCGACCGTCCGCCCCGGGGGAGCCCGGCGCCCCGAGGAGGGTGCGTCGGACGGGCTCGAAGCCCGCCCGGCGCACCGCCTCCTCGACCGCCGGGAGCCTCTCGAGGTGCCGCGGGGCGAGGACCAGGCGCGCCCCCGGGTCCCGCTCCTGGACGGCGCGGAAGGCCGCCAGCACCGCGGCCTCCTCGCCCTCGTGGGTGCTCCCGGCGACGAGAACCCAGGCCCCCGCCTCGAGCCCGAGGTCGGCCGCCAACCCCTCCCGGAGCCGATCCCCGCCCTCGGTCTCCACGGTATCGAACTTCATGGTCCCGGTCACGAAAACCCGTTCCGGGGGAACCCCCAGGGCGAGGAAGCGGTCCCGGTAGGCCGGGGTCTGCACGCCGAAGAGCCGGATCCGGTCCATGGGCTCGGGGATGAAGCGCAGGAGCTTGCGGTAGCCCCGGAGCGAGCGCTCCGTGATCCGCCCGTTCACGAGGAACACCGGGATCCCGCGGCGGCTCGTGGAGAGCAGGAAGTTGGGCCAGATCTCCAGCTCCAGCAGGACGACCGCGTCGGGCCGGATGGCCCGGAGCACCCGGTCCGTGGCGAAGGAGAAGTCGAGCGGGTAGTAGAAGACGCGCAGGCCGGGGAAGGTGCGCAGCGCCACCTCGTGGCCCGTGCGGGTGGTGGTGGAGATCGCGATCTCCCACCCCGGCATCTCCTCGCCGAGGAGCGCCACGAGCGTGCGGGCCGCCAGCACCTCCCCCACCGAGACCCCGTGGATCCACAGGCAGGGCCGGTCCCCCTCCCGGGGGGCCACCCCCCCCAGGCGCTCCCGAAGCCCCGCCCGCCACCGGCGGCTCGTCAGCATCTTGAAGAGCACGTAGGGCGAGAACAGCAGCAGGAGGAGGACGTACACGAGGTCGTAGAGGCGCTGGAGGAGGAGCGGAGGGACCGAGGAGCGGACCGCGTGCCGCCTCCCGGCCCCCGCGTCCGCCCTCTCCCCTCCCGGACCGCCCGGCGCCGCCGTCAGGAGGTCTTCCCGTGGCACTTCTTGTACTTCTTCCCGCTCCCGCAGGGGCAGGGGTCGTTGCGCCCCGTCTTCTCCTCCCGGCGGACGGAGGGGCGGCTCCCGGCGCGGCGGGCCTCGGACCGGGCGCTCATCTCCGCGGCCTCCGCCATGGCCCGCGTCGCGGGTCCGATGAGCTCCTCCCCGGTCCCCGTCAGCCGGTAGGCGCCGGAGACGGGCAGTTCGAGGACGGGCCGCGGGCGGGGGGGAGGCGGCGCGCCCGGCGGGACCGGCGCCCCGGATCCCCCGGCCGCGGGGCCGGGCGGCAGGAGCCCCGCCGGGGACGGGGCCGGCCCCTCGCCCGGCGGAGGCCCGCCCTCCGCGAGGGGGGGGCCTTCGCCTTCCTCGGGAATCTGGATCTTGAAGGCGAACTCGGTCACCTCGTCCCGGATGGCCCCGAGCATGGTCTCGAAGTACTTGGAGCCCTCGATGCGGTAGACGGTCTTGGGGTCCTCCTGGGCGTAGGCCTTGAGACCGATGCCGCTCCGGAGCGCGTCCATGGCGTGGAGGTGGTCCTTCCACTTCTCGTCGATGGAGGAGAGCAGGAGGAAGCGCTCCACGGCCCGCATGCGATCGGCCCCGAACCGCTCCTCCCGCTCGGCGTACCGCGCCCGCGCCTTCTCCAGGAGGAGCGCCGCCGCCGCCGCGGGCTCCCTCCCCTTCAGGTCCGCGGCCGCCGCCGCCACGTCGAAGCGCCGCAGCGCCACCTCCGCCAGCGCCGCCGGGTCGGGCAGCCCGTCCAGCGGCCGCAGGTGCGCCTCCGCCATCCCCCCCACGACCCGCTCCAGCATGGCCATCACCGTGGAGCGCGTGTCCTTCCCCTCGATGATGGACTGCCTCAGGCCGTAGATCACCTTGCGCTGGTGGTCCATGACCTGGTCGTACTCGAGGACGTGCTTGCGGATGTCGAAGTGGTGCGCCTCCATCTTGCGCTGGACCTTCTCGATCATCCGGGAGACCATGGGCGAGCGGATCTCCTCGCCCTCCTGCATGCCGAGCCTCTGGAGCATGGTCCCGACCCAGTCCTTGGCGAAGATGCGCATGAGGTCGTCCTCGAGCGAGAGGTAGAAGACCGAGGAGCCGGGGTCCCCCTGGCGGCCCGCGCGGCCGCGGAGCTGGTTGTCGATGCGCCGGGCCTCGTGGCGCTCCGTGCCCACGACCCTGAGGCCCCCCATCTCGGCCACCCCGGGCCCGAGCAGGATGTCCGTCCCCCGGCCCGCCATGTTGGTGGCGATGGTCACCGCGCCCCGCTGGCCCGCCCGGGCGATGATGGCGGCCTCCCGGGCGTGGTTCTTGGCGTTGAGGACCTCGTGGGGGATGCCCCGCTTCTCGAGCAGGACGGAGACCTTCTCGTTCTTCTCGATGCTGGTCGTGCCCACGAGCACCGGCTGGCCCGTCCCGTGGAGCTCGGCGATGTGCTCCACCAGCGCGTCGTACTTCTCCCGCGAGGTGCGGTAGATGCGGTCGTCCTCCTCGGTGCGGATGAGGGGGCGGTTGGTGGGGACGGTGACGACGTCCAGCCTGTAGATCTTGTGGAACTCGGGGGCCTCGGTGCGGGCGGTGCCGGTCATGCCGGCGAGCTTCCGGTAGAGGCGGAAGAAGTTCTGGTAGGTCACCGTGGCGAGGGTCTGGAACTCGCGCCGGACGGCGATGCCCTCCTTCGCCTCGACCGCCTGGTGCAGGCCGTCGCTCCACCGGCGCCCCGCCATGAGGCGACCGGTGAACTCGTCCACGATGATGACCTCGTCGTTCCCGTCCTCGCCGGGCTGCACGACGTACTCCCGGTCCCGCCTGTAGAGGTGGTGGGCCTTCAGCGCCTGCTCGATGTGGTGGGGCCACTCCATGTTCCCGGGCGTGTAGAAGGAGTCCACCCCCACCGCCCGCTCCGCCTTCTCGATGCCCTCCTCGGTGAGGGTCGCCTGGTGGTCCTTCTCGTTGATCTCGAAGTCGGTCCCCTCCTTCAGGCGCCGCACCACCTGGTCGGAGATGCGGTACTTCTCCGTGCTCTCCTCGGCGGGGCCCGAGATGATGAGCGGGGTGCGCGCCTCGTCGATGAGGATGTTGTCCACCTCGTCCACGATGGCGTAGTGGAAGTGGGCGAGGCACTGCTGGTCCTTGCGGGCCCGCATGTTGTCGCGGAGGTAGTCGAAGCCGAACTCGGAGTTCGTCCCGTAGGTGACGTCCATGCGGTAGGCCTCGAGCTTCGCCTCGGGGGGCTGCATGTCCGCGTAGATGGCCCCCACCGTCATGCCCAGCGCCCCGTAGACCGGCCCCATCCAGTCCCGGTCGCGGCGGGCGAGGTAGTCGTTCACGGTGACGATGTGGACGCCCTTGCCCTCGAGCGCGTTGAGGTAGGCCGCGGCCACGGCCACCAGGGTCTTCCCCTCCCCCGTGGCCATCTCGGCGATGCCCCCCCTGTGGAGGACGACGCCGCCCAGCATCTGGACGTCGAAGGGGCGAAGCCCCAGCGTCCTCCGGGCCGCCTCGCGGACCGCGGCGAAGGCCTCCGGGAGGAGGGCGTCCAGCGCCTCCCCGCCCGCGAGCCTTCCGCGGAACTCCGCGGTCTTGTCCCGCAGGGCCGCGTCGGTGAGCGACTCGTACCCCTGGCCGAGCGCGTTGATCCGGCCGACGAAGGGGGCCAGCTCCTTCAGCTTCCGCTCGTTGGGCGAGCCGAAGAGGAGCTGGAACCCCCGGGTGAACCACTTCCAGTCCAAGCCGCCGCTCCCCTTCCCGCTACTCCTCGTCCGCCGCGGACTCCGCGCCCGCGCGCGCCGCGGGCGGTGTCCGATCCGACGAGCCTACCGGAGCCCGGGGCCCCCGGCCACGAAAGGCGGCCCCCGGGGGGGCGGGCAGCACCCCGGCCGCGGGGGCGGCGCGGCGGGCGAGGCTCTTCACGAAGGAGAGGAGGATCTCCCTCTGGTAGGGCTTGACGAGGAAGCCGTCGGCATCGGCGATGGCGGCGAGGTCCACCATGGCGGC
>Ga0247727_10011064_pt1 | contig 15836 bp, 15 predicted proteins | sample WisWelCaveWW1625_FD_202498 | JGI IMG/M metagenome (GOLD analysis project Ga0247727, IMG submission 202498) | Biofilm microbial communities from Wishing Well Cave, Virginia, United States - WW16-25 | ecosystem: Environmental > Aquatic > Deep subsurface > Groundwater > Cave microbial mat | place...
ACCACGGACGCCGGCCAAGGCCAGGCAACCGAAGTGCTGGCTTACGGAACCGCCGTGAAACTCGCCTGAGGCGCGGCGTGAGCCAAGCGCCAAGCCACCAGAGCAACAATTCCAGCTGAGACATCCAATGTCAGGCCGAACGCGGCGAGGAAAACCGCGTGATGAGCCAACAGGTGCGCGGCAGGCCCTGCGGCGAGATCGCCGAGGCGCCAGTCCGCCATGCGGCGCAAACCCCAATCGAACATGGCGCCTGCGGCGAGGCCCCCTGTGAAAAGGGGAACCCAGAACGCGATGTGCGGCAGATTGAGCGGCAGGCCCGCAACCATATGCGGCGCGGTGTAGGCGACCAGCGCCAAACAATAAGCCGGCGTGAGCCATGCGTGCGCGAGCTGCGCGAATGTCGCCTCCTTCGGCCGACCCGCGGCGCGCGCCAGCCGCGCCGCTTCCCCGGCGCTCCAGCGTGCATCGGCATACAAACGCCACGCAAACAGGACGCCGATCGCGGCCGCCAATCCGAACAGAGCGCCGATGATCACCGCAAATGCGAGGGGCGCCACGAGTGTTGCGATATCCAAGCGTAACGCTGCGCCTCGCATCAGCGCGCGCGCGGAAAGTAGTGTCAGAGCCAGGAGCGCCAGGGGCGGTGAAACGAGAGCCGATGCGCCCACGGCGAAGGCAACGCCCATCGCCGCCAGCGCGCGCTCGGCGGTGTTGTCAGCGTTCGCGTCGAAATCGACGATTCTCGCGTTCATGCGCTATTGACATGCGCCATCGTCGTGAATTGCGCGTAAATGCGAAGATAACCAAGCATTTACGTTAACAGCGCGGCAACCCGGGTTAATTGTTTCTCCGCCGCCGGCCGCTTTGTTCTTCCTCGGGCGGAGCCGCCGCCGCCGCGGCTGCTGCAGCTCGCTCGGCTTCTTGTTGCTCGGCTTCGGCCTGCCATCTGCTGTCGTTGGGGTGACCAAGCGAAGCAAAAATCGATTCGTAAGCAGCGGCAGAGGACGAGCCCGAGCACAGGGCTCTCATCTCAAAGCCGGGGCGCAATGCAACGGCGCCAAAAACCGGCCTCGATCCGCCGCCGAGCTCGGCGCGTTGCGACGGCCAGAAGTGGCTCGTGTCGACGCTCTGAGATACCAATTGCGCCGCGCCGTCTGGAAAGAAGTCGCGGATTGGCGCGCCAATTGACGCCCAAGCCTCCGGCGTCAGCGGCATCGTCGAGTTGCGGGCGGAGCGGGCCGTGGCTGTTGTCGTCAACGGGTTAGACAAGCCGAAGAAATAGCAATCGTTGCCTGCATTGAAGGCGAGGACAACCGTCTGGCCCGTCGCAATTTGCGGCTGCACGCGCCAACCAGACGGTGTTTCAAATGAGACGCGGCCGGCGGGGTCCGTCCAGGGCTCGGCTGCGGCGACGCCGCCCAGGGTCATTCCGGCGCCGACAATGGCGACGAGCGCAATCGCGCGCATGGGTATTCCTCCAAACCTGCCCTCTGGCGGCGGAATCTCCTTCGGATTTCCGGCTCGTCAAGGCCCTGCCTGTGGTTGCGGGGCGGTGTAACGCCGCGCCAATGGCTCTAATGTGGCCGAACCAGGGAGATTGCGACATGGGCCTCAGTGGAAAAACCTTGTTCATCACCGGCGCCAGCCGCGGCATCGGGTTGGCGATCGGCCTGCGGGCGGCCCGCGACGGCGCCAATATCGTGATCGCCGCCAAGACCGCCGAGCCGCACAAGAAGCTGCCGGGAACGATCTATTCCGCCGCGCAAGAGGTGGAGAAGGCAGGCGGCAAGGCGTTGCCCCTGGTGGTGGACGTGCGCGAGCCCGAGAGCGTGAACGCCGCGGTTGAGGCGGCCGTGGATCGCTTTGGCTGGATCGATATCTGCGTCAACAACGCTTCGGCCATCCAACTCACGGGTACTTTGGCGACCGATATCCGCCGCTACGACCTCATGAACCAAGTCAATGCACGCGGGACCTTCATCGTCTCGCGCGCGTGTATTCCGCATTTGAAGCGCGCAGCGAACCCGCACGTGCTGATGTTGTCGCCGCCTCTGGATATGAGCCCGCGCTGGTTCGCGGGGCACGTCGCCTACACCATGGCCAAGTTCGGCATGAGCATGTGCGTTCTCGGCATGGCCGAAGAGTTCAAGGACGAAGGCATCGCGTTCAATGCGCTCTGGCCGCGCACGGGCATCGCAACCGCGGCGATCGAATTTGCGCTGACAGGGACGGAAGGGATGAAGCATTGCCGCACGCCAGACATCATCGCCGACGCCGCCTATGCGATCTTCAACAAGCCGGCGCGTCAGTGCACCGGAAACTTTTTTATCGATGACGTGGTGCTCTATCACGAGGGCGAACGCAACTTCGACAAATACCGCGTCGATCCGACCAAAGACCTGATGCCGGATTTCTTCGTGCCAGCCGACTGCGCGCCACCGCCGGGCGTGAGCATGGGGCCAAAATCGTAACTAGAAGGCGCCAGCCCATCTGGACCGGGCGAACCGGTCTGTGATTGAATATGCCTCGCTGATCTCGGAGGGGCAGTATGCTTCGGGTCCTGATTGGCGTCTTTTGCGCCTGGTTCCTGGCTGTCGACCTTGCCCGCGCCCAATCAGTCGACGCCGCGCGGTTTGTCGATCCAATTACCGTGCGTTCTGCGACGCTGTCGCCAAGCGGGGGTCATCTCGCCTTCATTCGCCGCGAGAATGATCGCGAAGCAATAGTGATCGTCGATCTAAGCGCGAATACGTCTCAAACGATAGAATCCATCCGCCACGCTTATGGCGCCTTCAACTGGGTGGCGTGGAAAGGCGATGAACGCGTACTGGTCGGCGTCGAGGCGTTCATGGGCGCTGATCGTGGCGCGGCGCTAAGCAACTTCCGCCACCGCGGCGAGGGCTTCTCCGTGTTTCGCGTCGTCTCGATAAGCCGAGACGGCCGCGAGTTCGTGCAACTTTTCGGGGGTCAGCTGCACCGGCTTGCTTGGGGCAGGGGCTCGGCCTTGCTGCTCGATGAATTGCCGAACGATCCCGGGCACGTGCTCTTGGTGGCGTCCGATACTGAGGGGATCGGCACGTGGCGTGCGGATGTTCTGACAGGCCGTGTCGAGCGCGTCAGCGACGGCACTTGGGATACGTTCACGTACGCTACCGATGGCGCAGGTTATCCCGTGCTGCGTGTTGATGCATTGAACAACGGCGCTGGATTTCGCGTGCTGCGGCGCGCCTCGGGCGCGGCCCGTTGGACTTCGGTCATGGAAGTGCGGCGAAATCTGCTCGACGACAATTCGCCGGATTTCGCCGCAGTCGGACCAGGTCCCGGACCCAACCAAGTTTACGTGATTGCGCGACTGGGGGAGCGCGATCATTCGGCAATCTATCTTTACGACACGGCCACAGGCAGTTTTGGCGAACCAATGCTTGCGAGCGAGGGCGCGGACGTTTCAAATCTCTGGACCGATCGCGCCTCACGCCGCGTAATGGCCGCGTGCATTTTTGTACAGCGTTTGACTTGTCGCGCGGACGATCCGGTTGTGCAGCGCCGTCTGAATGCTGTGGACGCGTTCTTTGAGCACAACGCAACCGTGACGCTGGTCGATATGTCCCTGGAAGGGTCCAAATGGTTGCTGCGCGTCGAGTCGCCTACGACAGCGGCAGGCTATTTCCTCTACGACGGGAGCCAAAATCACGTCACGCCGCTTGAATCGATCTATCCGACTGTCGACCTGACGCAGCTTTCGACTACTCAGATCGTCGAATACCAGGCTCGCGACGGCGCGACGTTATGGGCGTACGTAACGGCTCGCCCTGGCGACGGACCGCGCCCGATGATCGTGGCGCCCCACGGAGGACCAGAGTCGCGAGATAGGTATGGCTACGACGCTTACGAGCAATTCCTGGCGGCTCATGGCTATGTGGTGTTGCAACCGAATTTTCGGGGCTCTGGCGGGTTTGGGAGGGCGTTTGCCGAGTCTGGCCATGGTCAATGGGGCCGGCGAATGCAGGATGACGTCACCGATGCAGTGCGCCATATGATCGATACAGGCGCTGCTGATCCTGATCGCATCTGCATAGTTGGCGCTTCGTATGGGGGCTATGCGGCTCTGGCCGGCCTGGCATTGACGCCGGAACTTTACCGATGCGCCATTTCCATCGCCGGGGTGTCTGACCTGATTGACGTGATGCGGAGCGAACGGCGCGAAAGCGGCCGCGGCTCCATCTCGTACCATTATTGGCTTCGCTCGATTGGCGACCCGCGCGTCGATCGAGATGCGCTCGCCGCAGTGTCGCCGGCGCGGCTTGCGGCGCACATCACCGCGCCGGTCCTCTTGATCCACGGCGAAGAGGACGAAACGGTGCTCATTCGGCAGTCCGAGTTGATGGACGAGGCCCTACGCGAAGCGGGCCGGCCGGCGCGGTTCGTGCGGTTGCAGGACGCCGATCATTATTGGGATTCATGGTCGGTCGAGAACCGACTGACGCTGTTCCGCGAGACCCAGACTTTTCTGGAGCAGCACCTCGGCGCGCCCTCGCCCTGACCATTATCTGGCGAACGGGATCGAGCGATTTCGGCCCTAGTGCCCCGGATTTGAAGTTCGTCATATCATCTGGATCGGCCGGGGAACGAACTTCAAATCCAAAAGGGACACTAAAATCAATGAGTCTTAGTGTGGCTTATGAATCTGAAACTCGCTCAGCGCCCTCCATAGAGATCAAGCGAATGTCAAATTCATCAGCTCCACTAGGATTCCTTGATTTCTAGTGGTCCTAATGATTCTGGCATTTGCCAAAGGGCGCCGCGGGTCTGGGATGCAAATGTCAGAATCGGACCACTAGCGTGCTAGACCGCTGGCGCCGCACAAGGGAGCCGACATCATGCGGACGGGTTTTGGCGCTCTGACACTGGCGTGGTGCGTGTTGGCCGGCGCGGCCCTGGCACAGGACAGCAGCCACCACATCGGCCAGCGCACGGTCGGGTCGGTTCACCCCTTCAGCCTGATAGCGCGCAACGACAATTGTATTCAGCCGCTCGACTTTCGTTTTGAGTTTGCCTCCTCGCCATGGCTGCGTCCGCAAGGCGATTCAGTGGTGCGTGGCGTGCCGAGGGGCGAGAGCAGGTCGCTCCCGGTCGCAGTCGATCTCACGCAGATGCCGCCCGGACGCCACGTCGCCGAGGTCGATGTTACGTGCGAGAATTGCCGCGGCTTCATTTTTCTCAACTGCCGCTTCGATCGCCAGCATCTCGTCCTATCAGTGGAGGCGGTGGCGCCGGCGCCGACCGCCACTGCGCCAGCGCGGCCTTCTGCATCCCCGGTCAGACAAGCCCCGCGGCCGCGACCGGAGCCCGCGCCTCAATCGACGCTGGCGGCGCCAGAGCCGTCCAGTCCCGCGCCTGATCAAACGGCAACCGCGCCGATGACTGCACCAAGCGTAAGCACCCAGGATCAACCGGCGTGCGCTTGCGACTCCGACCTTGCTGCGTGGCGTTGGGCGGCCGCGCTGGCGGGGATCGCGGCGATGGCCGCGGGCTTAGCGTTTGCTTCAGCGCTGGCGCAGGCGCGTGCGGCAGCCGGCGCCGCCAAGGCCCTCTTGGAGCAATCGGCTCAAACGCGGGCCAAGGTCGCCGCCAAGGCGCGAGAATACTTGCGGCTGGGGCAGGAGCCCTCCACTGCACGCTACGGGTCGCCCGCTCAAGGCGTCTTTGACGGCGCCGCAGATCAGGCGCGGGAACTTGGGAAGAAGTATCTCGAACAGCAGGTCGACGAACTTGAGGAGCGTGGCGAACGCTGCCGCGACGAGTTGGCGGCGCTGATGACAGCGCAACTCCAAGCCATGCGCTCATTTTCCGCGCTCGGCTTGGCTGAGTATCGCCAACCGGGCGTTGCCGCACAGGCGGCGAGTTGGGAAAAGATGGCGGTCGTAGCAAAGCGTTTGCTTGGTGAAGTCGCCAAGGCGCCGGATGTGCGCGCCGCGACGCTGATCCAGGTGATGGAGTCTGCATGGGGCGGGCTCAAGGACCGGCAGACCCTGTTCTCATCGTTCTCCGACGGTGCAAAGGAGCATGGGAACCGAATAAGGTGGCTGCGGGAGGAAGGTTTCGCTCCAAGCGATTTCGAAGCGGAGGCCGTGATTCGTGAAATGTCGGGCTACGCGGCGCATGGCTACAACATGAGCGATATGAACATTCGGCTACAGCAAAAAATAGAAGAATGCCGACGCTGCGACGCCGAGCAGGCGATCCTCGCCCTGCTCGCGGAGACGCAATGACCAACGCATTTTTTTGGCGGTTTGGTCGAGTTGGATTTGAAATTCGCTCTGCCCCCGCATCAGAATGAGGCGGATTTCAAATCCGCCTCTCTAGCCATCGGCGCTGGGTGCGCCTACATGCGGCGTTCCGATCCGCTTTCCGAGCCTTCCCTTGCACTCCATCATATCCATCCGCGACGTCTCGAAGACCTATGCCTCCGGCGTGCAGGCGCTGAAGCCGATCAATCTTGAGATAAGGAAGGGCGAGATATTCGCGCTCTTGGGTCCCAACGGCGCGGGCAAAACAACGCTCATCTCCATCATCTGCGGCATCGTCAAACCGTCGAGCGGCGTGATCATTGCCGATGGTCACGACGTCATCCGGGATTATAAGGCTGCGCGGCGCAAGCTTGGTCTTGTGCCTCAGGAATTGCACACTGACGCATTCGAGCGTGTGATCGACACGCTGCAATTCTCCCGCGGCCTGTTCGGTTTCCCGCCCGGTCCGGCCCATCTCGAGAAAGTGCTGCGCGATCTGTCGCTATGGGAAAGGCGCACGGCCAAAATCATGGAGCTGTCGGGGGGCATGAAGCGGCGCGTGATGATCGCGAAAGCGCTCTCTCACGAGCCGATCATTCTGTTCTTGGACGAACCTACTGCCGGCGTCGATGTGGAGTTGCGCCAAGATATGTGGGCGATGGTGCGTCGGCTCAGAGAAGAGGGCGTTACCATCATTTTGACGACGCACTACATCGAGGAAGCCGAGGAGATGGCCGATCGCGTCGGCGTCATCAACAAGGGCGAACTCATCGTCGTCGAAGAAAAGGCGACGCTGATGCGCAAGCTCGGCAAGAAACAGCTGACATTGGAGCTTCCCGCCGCGCTGGCGGCGGTGCCGGAAGGGCTCAACGGCTATACATTGGAATTGGCCGCTGAGGGCCGACAGCTCATCTACACCTTCGATGCGAACGCCGAGCACTCGGGCATCGCGGGACTGTTGCGCCGCCTCGATGAACTCGGCGTCGACTTCAAGGATCTTCACACCGAGCAGAGCTCGCTTGAAGACATTTTCGTCTCGCTCGTGAGGCAATCGCCATGAATTGGTTCGGCATTCAAGCGATCTACAAGTTCGAAATGGCGCGCTGGTTTCGCACCATCGGCCAAAGCCTGCTCGCGCCGGTGATCTCCACTTCGCTCTATTTCATCGTCTTCGGTTCGGCGATCGGGGGCCGCATGGCGGCGATCGATGGCGTCGCCTACGGCGCCTTCATCGTGCCCGGCCTCATTATGCTCTCGGTGCTCACTGAAAGCCTGATGAACGCTTCGTTCGGCATCTATATGCCGAAATGGGCTGGCACGATTTACGAGCTGCACTCCGCGCCTGTTTCGCCGCTCGACGTGGTTATCGGTTATGTCGGCGCTGCATCCACGAAATCCATCTTGATCGGGTTCGTCATCCTCGCCACCGCGCGCGTGTTCGTGCCGTTCGAGATCGACCATCCATTGCTCGCCGTCGTGATGCTGGCGCTGACGGCAGTCTCGTTCTGCCTGTTTGGGTTCATCCTGGGCATTCTGGCCAATTCGTGGGAGCAGCTGCAGGTCGTGCCTATGCTCATCATCACGCCGCTCACCTTCCTTGGCGGCACCTTCTATTCAATCAACATGCTGCCGGAGCTTTGGCAGGCAATCACGCTGTTCAACCCGATTGTGTATCTGGTGTCCGGCTTCCGCTGGAGTTTTTATGGGGTTTCCGACGTTGACGTCGGCGTCAGCTCAGCGGCGATCGCCGGCTTCCTCGCACTCTGCTTCACGGTGGTCTATTGGATATTCAGGACCGGCTACCGGTTAAAGACATGAGGCGATCATGAGCGACGACCACATAATCGCAACGCGTGGAGCTGGCGTCCTCGAACTCCGCTTCAATCGCCCTGAGAAGAAGAACGCCATCACCAACGCGATGTACGGTGCGCTGGCCGACGCCATCGAGACCGCAGACGGCGATGGCGAAGTGCGGGCCATCCTGTTTACGGCCGCCGGTGATTTTTTCACGGCCGGCAACGACATCGTCGACTTTGCGGCGATCGCAACGGGCGCGGCCAACGATGCGCCTCGTCATGTTGGACGTTTCCTGGAAGCATGCATTCGCGCTGAGAAGCCCTTGGTGGCGGCGGTGCAGGGCCATGCCGTTGGGGTTGGCGTCACGATGCTATTGCAATGCGACCTCGTGTATGTCGCCGAAACCGCAAGGCTGACGACGCCATTCATCGATCTTGGCCTCGTGCCCGAGAACGCCTCGAGCCTCACTATGCCCGCGCGCATGGGGCACGCGCGCGCGTTCGCGATGTTGGGTCTGGGTGAGCCGCTCTTAGGACGGGACGCAGTCGCGGCGGGCCTTGCCAACGCTGCGCTGCCGGCGCACGAAGTCGAACACCGCGCGCGCGCCGCCGCGTTTGCGCTAGCGAAGAAGCCCGCGCAATCGTTGCGCCTCACCAAGCGCCTGATGCGCGATCCGGCGACTTTGCTTCAGCGGATGCGCGAAGAGGGCGCGCTGTTCGCCGAGCGTTTGCAATCGGACGAAGCGCGCGCCGCCTTCGCGGCCTTCCTCCAACGACGGTAACGCCAAGGGACCGCTGCCATCCAGGCGGCATGCCTGCGAGATGCCGGGGGTCAAGTTTCAGCGCCGCGCCGCGATCCAGGCTTCCACCGCAGGCATGCGCTCGGCGATGGTCTGGGCGCGAAGCCGAATTGTCGCCGCCGCGGACGCGACACTCGGCATCGCGCCTTCCGGGAAATCGCGCGCGTAATGCTCGAGTTCTGCCGCGACCAAGGGATCTGCGCCGGCCGAGGCGATAGCGCCTGGATATTCCAAGCGCTGCAGCGGATCGAGCAATGCCTCGATGGCGGTCCGGTTGGCGACCAGGAAATCCCACGACATGCGTGGGTGCTCGGCTGCGACAGAGGCTACGACCTGGGTTCTGATCTGGCGCGGAATATCCTCGCCGAGCGTTAGCTGCAGAGTGCGCCGTGCGAGCGCGGGATCCTTGGCGCCGGCAAGGCGCAAGAAGAGGCGGCGCTGTTCCACAAAGTCGCCCGCGGCGCGCGTGCGCGCGAGCATGTCTTCATAATCGCTGACGTTCGCATTGTGGGCGTAGACGCTGAGCAGCACGCTGCGAATGCCCGCGGGCATGGCGGCTGGATCGTTCGAGCGCACGCGGCGGCGCGCTTCGGCAATCACGTTCTCGTCGCCCAGATGCCCCAACGCGTCGATTGCCTGCGCCCTCGCCAGCGCGTCGTTAGCTGGCTCACCCGCACGCGCCTCCCAGCCGAGGCGATCCAGGTAAGGACGGATCGTCGAACGCGCATAAGCGCGCACGCTGGCCTCGCTCGTCCGGCCCTTGGAGTAATTGTGGAGGGCAAGCATGGAGCCAATTGTATCCATCGCAATGATCGGATCGACGCTGGCGTCGAGCGTGTTCACGAGATCGAGGTAGGCTGTGAAGGGCGCATCGCCTGAACGCCCGAACGCCCAATAGTCGAGCAGAAGGCCGAGTTGATCGGCGGCGTCGAGATTGCGCATCTCAGCGACCAGCTGCGCAAAGTTTCGCTGATCGTAAAGCACGCGGAAGAAACCCGATTGTCCCGCGTTTACGAGATAGGCGCCGCAGGCCGGCAGCGCGGCGATCGAAGCGGTCGAAGCTGACGGCAGGACTGCGCGCACGGGTTCCCCGCCAACGCGTTGCGCGACCGCCGGTATGGTCCAGCGCTCGCCCGTTCGCGAAGCATCGTCCATGGCGAAGCGGCGCTGCGTCAGCGCTATCGAGGCATCGCCATCCGGCGCGCGTGTGCATGCGCCGCCTTGTGCGGTGAGCAGAGGAAAGCCGCTCTGGCCGGTAAAGCCGCGCGCAATGTCGAGCACCGGTTGGCCGGATGCAGCTTGCACAGCCTGCCACAGGTCTTCGGTGCGCGCGTTGCCGTAGAGATGGTCATTGAGATAGTCGCGCACGCCGTGGCGGAAGTCTTCTTCCCCGACATAAGCCTCGATCATCCGAATGACGGCCAACCCCTTTTCGTAGGTTATCGCATCAAATGCGAGATTGGCTTCATCCAGCGTATTGACGGTCTGCACGATTGGGTGCGTGCCCGTGCGTGCATCGAGCGCCATTGCAGTCGCTGTGCCATCGGAAAGCTGAGATAGCCAGGGGCGCCAATCGGGGTGCACGTCCTCGGTCGCCTTCGCCGCCATCCAGGACGCAAATCCCTCATTGAGCCAGAGGTCGTCCCACCACGTCATAGTGACGAGATTGCCGAACCATTGATGGGCGATCTCGTGGGCGACGATGCCGAAGACGTTTTGCCTTTCGGCCTCGCTCGAGTGCTCGTCGACCAGCAAGTATTGGTCGAAGTAGAGGATCGCGCCCCAATTCTCCATCGCGCCAAATCCGCCCGCGCCGGGCACGCCGATCATGTCGAGTTTCGGCAGCGGATAGGGGATGCCGAAATATTCGGTGAAATAGCGCAGCGATTGTTCGCCGGCCTCAAGCGCCTCGCTGGTGCGGTGGGTTTGCCCTCGGCGAACGACGACGCCGAGTTCGATCCCGTCGACATTGCGGGTGACCCGTTCGAACTCGCCCACGGCAAGGAAGAGCAGATAACTTGGCATCGAGGGGGTGTCGGTAAAGGTCGTGCGTGTGAGGCCCCCTGAGAGCCGCGTGGCGCGGAGTGCGGGCATGTTCGAGACCGCCATCTGATCGGACAGTGCGGTGACCGTCAGCGAGAACACGGCGCGCCGGTTGGGCTGGTCCCACATCGGCGCGAGCCGGCGCGCGTCGCCCGGCTCGAACTGTGTGGCGAGGGCGCGCTGGGTCTGGCCGTTCGCTTCGTACGACACGCGGAAAAGCCCGTAGGCCTCGTCCTGAATTTGCCCGGAATAGGTTATGCGGAGCGTGTGCCGGCCGGGGCGCAGCGCGCGCCGCGGCGTCAATGTCAGCGTTTGCGCCTCTTCGTTCGTCGCAACTCCCGCGGTCGCGCCATCAATGGTGGCGCGCGAAACATCAAGTCCCAACGCGTTCATTTGCACTTCGGCAAGCGCGGTAGCGCTCGCGATGGTGATCCGCGCCTCGCCCCGAAATGTTCCCGCCTCAGCGTCGGGGGTGATCGCGATCTCGTAGCGCGAGGGGATCGGAGCGCCTTCGAACCACTGGCGCTGAGCGCCCGCGTCGCTGGCGGAAAGGGCGATCCCACAGAAGGCAATCAGGAGGCTCAAGCGTCGAAATGTCATCGGAATCCTCGGTTTGGCGCCGATGACCTACGCGGGCCAGCGGGGCGCTCGCAACCCTCAATGCGCCCGATCGCCCGTCTGATGCAGCAAATGGCATGGGCGTGCACGCGGCGCGGGAAAATGGCCGCGGGCCTATACCCTGGGAGGCGGGCTCCTGATAGCAAAGACGCCATGACGCTTTCGTTCGATTTCTATTTTTCCTTCCGCAGCCCTTACTCCTACCTCGCAACGCCGATGGTTGAGAGGCTGATGGAGCCATACGATATCGCCCCGCGCATGCGCATCGTGTTGCCGATTGCGCTGCGCATTCCCGGCTTTTTCAAGAACGTCAATCCGCTCTGGCCTCCCTATCTGTTGCGCGACACGTTTCGCATCTCACAGATAAATGAGGTTCCTTATCGTTGGCCGCGGCCCGATCCGGTTGTCATGGACATCGCCAAGGGAGAAGTAGCCGCCGATCAGCCTTACATTCATCGCGTGAGCCGGCTGGGCGTGGCGGCGGGGCGCGCAGGCAAAGGCTTTGAATTCGTGCGCGCAGCAGCGCACGCGATCTGGTCGGGCGAGCTCGACAATTGGCACGAGGGCGAACACCTGAAACGCGCGCTCGAACGGGCGGGCCTCGACACGGGTGCAATTGAAGAGACGATCGCGGCGGATGCCGCCGGCATCGACGCCGAAATAGCGCAAAACGAAGCCAATCAGCGCAACGCCGGCCATTGGGGCGTGCCGCTCTTTGTATTCAACGATGAGCCTTTCTTCGGCCAAGACAGGCTGGACCATTTGATCTGGCGCATGCGCCAGGCAGGGCTCAACGAAAGAAACTGAGGCGGCGCTCGAACCCGAGCGACCGGCGTGCCGGGAGGCAAAGACGGGCCCGGCGTCACCGGCCCAGAGCCCGGAGGCAGTTGGATCTGCGCGAGCGCGCTACCTGCTGTCAAAAGCATCAAGGCGCATGCGCCGCCAAGCAACAATTTGTGCATAATACACCCCAGAACGGAAATCCCTCTCTTCTACGGCTACTCCTGTCTTGGCGGTGCGGAAAGTGAAATGATTGTTCCGCTGACGCTGCAGCGGCGATACTTGGAAGACCCATGCTCCTTTTCACACACCCTTCCATGCTCGCCCACGAGCCTCCGCCCGGCCACGCGGAGCGGCCGGCGCGTCTAAAAGCGATCCTGGATGGGATCGCAGATATGAAGTGCGATCGCCGCGAGGCGCCGATAGCTGCGAAAGATGCGATCGCGCGCGTGCATCCGATGCGTTATGTCGAGGCGCTCGAGCCAGCGTTTTCGCAAGCGCGTGAAGCGCGCGTGCAGCTCGACCCGGACACGTTTCTTTCAGCTGGCACTCGCGAGGCCGCTTATCGCGCCGCCGGCGCATGCGTTGGAGCGGTTGACGCCGTTCTCGCGGGTGAGGACGACATGGCGTTTTGCGCGGTGCGTCCGCCGGGCCATCACGCCGAGCCGCTGGCGCCGATGGGCTTTTGCATCTTCAACAACATCGCCATTGCCGCGTTGCACGCGCTCGAAGCACACGGATTATCGCGCGTTGCGGTCGTCGATTTCGATGTTCATCATGGCAACGGCACGCAATCGGTCGCCGAGAAGGAGCCGCGCCTCTTTTTTGCTTCGACCCATCAGTCGCCGCTCTATCCTGGCACAGGCGCCGCAAGCGAAACAGGCGCCGCCAACAATGTCTTCAACGCGCCATTGCCGGCAGGGGCAGGCTCGGCACAGTGGCGGCGCGCCATGGAGGAGCGCGTGCTTCCCGCGCTCGACGCCTTCGCGCCCGAACTCATTTTGGTCTCGGCGGGATTCGACGCCCACAAGGCCGACCCGCTCGCGCAATTGGAGCTTGAAACAGAGGATTTCGCCTGGGCGGGCGCCCAGCTGCGCGCGCTTTCATTACGGCACTGCCAGGGTAAGCTTGTTTCGACCTTGGAGGGCGGGTACGACTTGGCCGCGCTCGCTGGGTCGGCAATAGCCTATCTGGAGGCGCTTCAGCGCGATTAGGACCCGCTCACGGGGAGGGGGCGAGCGGTCGCGCGAAGGGTGAGCATGACGACGACCGTGGCGCCCGACGAGACGCTGGATCGCCGTTCAGCCGCGAGGATCGGTTCGATCGTGATCGCGCGGCACGGCAGGCCGCATGCCGATCGCTCCGTCCTTATCGACCATCGCGGATACCGCGCATGGTGGGCCGATTATGACCGCGCGCAATTGCATCCCGATGAGCGCGCACCTGAAAAGCTCCTCGAATTTGGCGCCAACGCGGACCTGATCTACGCCTCGACCCTGCCGCGCGCGATCCACACTGCGCAATTGGCCGCGCCCGGACGCGAGATCATTACCGACCCGGTTTTTGTCGAAGCGCCTTTGCCGCCACCCCCGTTTTGGGGCCGCCGCCGGCCCGGTCATTGGGGCGTGCTCGCGCGCATCGCGTGGTGGTTTGGCCGTCACGACGGGCTCGAAAGTCGCAGACAGGCGGAGGTGCGCGCCGAAGCTGCCGTCGCAACGCTCACTGCGCAAGCATTACGCGGACAGAACGTAATGCTGTGTGCCCATGGCTGGTTCAATCGCATGATGCGCCCGATCCTGCGTCGCCAGGGCTGGCGAGAGATGGAAAACGAGGGCGATGCCTATTGGTCGTATCGTCGATACGAGAAAGTGAAGTGATCCGTTGAGAATGAGGATTGCGCGCCCGCCCAATCCCTATTCCCTAATCCCCGGAGAGTTCATACCTTTATGGCCATGAGCAAAGAAGCGGTCGACCCGAGCCAGCTTGAGTTTGAGGAAGCATTGGCGGAATTGGACAAAATCGTCTCGCACCTTGAGAGGGGCGACGTGCCCCTGGCCGATTCGATTCGCATCTACAAACGCGGCGCGGCCCTGAACGCGCGCTGCGAGAGCCTTTTGAAGGTCGCTCAACTCGAAGTGGATCAAATCGTGATGGGTCCGGAGGGCCCCCGCGCCGAGCCCGCAAAGCTCGGTCAATAAACGAATACAATCAGGGGAAGAGAAACGCCAATGGCCGACGATCCTCAAGACAACGCCCGGCTGCCGATCATCTCTTTCGAGGACTTCCTCAAGGTGGATATTCGCCTCGGCACCATTATCGACGTCAGGGTGTTCGAGGAGGCCAAGAAGGCGGCCTATCAGCTGTGGATCGATTTCGGCGAGCCACTGGGGATCAAGAAGAGCTCGGCGCAAGTGGCGCAAAACTACGATCTCGGCGAGTTGCTGGGCCGGCGTGTGGCGGCGGTCGTGAACTTCGAGCCCAAGCAGATCGGCAAGTTCATGAGCGAAGTGTTGTGTCTCGGCTTCCCGGACCGCAACGGCAATGTCGTGCTGCTCAACGTCGACCGCCCCGCGCTGCTGGGCGGCCGGTTGTACTAGACGTAACCAAGCTCGATCTCCTCCTTGCGCGTATCCGCGAACTCCCGCCGGAGCGGCAGGAGGCGCCCGCTGCGGAAATAGATTTCTGGTTGGGTGAAGAGGGGGGCAGTGCTTTCACCGATGAAGAGTGGGCTGAGATCGAGCCCACGCTCGATGAGGACGATGAAGAAATCCCGCATGAGCAGATCGTCGCCGAGTTTCACGCCAAATATCCCAGCGCTCTCGAGTCAAGCGGCGCCATGGGCCCCGGCTCGCTTAGTTCGTCGGGCCGCTCACGGGCGGGGGCTCCGGCGCTGGCTCGGCGGGCGGCGTGATCGGCGCCGGGCCGCCCGTTTCAGTTGAGCCCGGCGGAACGAGATCCGGATCCGCCGGCGTTTCCTCGACAAGCTCCTCGGTGGGTGGTTGAGGCAGGGACTGGAGCTCGGCGACGCGCCCGCGCGCGGCGAGGGCGTGCTCGCTGTCTGGGAAGTCGCTCAAGAAGGCCTCGAGCGCCTCAATCGAGTCGGCGTCGCTGGCAGCCTCGTATGTTCGCACTTCGAGTTCGCGGAGAGCCGCCTCCGCCTCGTCGCGATAGGCCCCCGGGTTGCCCTCCAGGAACGCCCGCAGCGCCGAGGCGTCATTGCGTTCGACATCATTCCACACCGCGGAGGTCGTTTGCGCGCCTTGGGACTGGTTCCAGAAATAATAGCCCCCGCCCCCCAACAAAGCGACCGCAACGAGGGCGGCGATGGCGATGACGAGGCCGTTGCCTCCGCCGCCTCCACTCTGGCGTTGCGCGGCGGGGGCCTTAGACGGGCGTTGCGCGGGACGAGATGATTGCGCCGGACGCTGCGCTTGGCGAGGTTGTTGCGCACGTGGGGCGAGGCGCGGGGGCGGGCCCGCATCGGTTGGACGTCCCGGCTGGAAAAATCCCGA
>Ga0247727_10011065_pt1 | contig 15834 bp, 14 predicted proteins | sample WisWelCaveWW1625_FD_202498 | JGI IMG/M metagenome (GOLD analysis project Ga0247727, IMG submission 202498) | Biofilm microbial communities from Wishing Well Cave, Virginia, United States - WW16-25 | ecosystem: Environmental > Aquatic > Deep subsurface > Groundwater > Cave microbial mat | place...
GGTGGTGAAGATGGCGGAGGTCGGCCCCGGTGAAACCATCAAGCAGGGCGAGAAGCTGGTTCGGCTTTCGCCGACCAGCGCCGACAAGGCGGCGGAACTGGTCGCGGACGGGCTCGACGCGCCGCTGTTAAACCCGGGCCGGAAAGTCCGGCTGCTGTTCTATGGGGTCCCGGCCATCCCCCTGCCCGCCTGGCCGGAGCTGATGGCCGGCACCTTCGGCGGCGTCATCAAGGTCGTGGACCAGGTGGACGACGGCAAGGGTAACTTCCGGTTCTGGGTGGTGCCCGATTCGGAGGATCGTCCGTGGCCGGAGCAGGCTTGCGCGGCTGAGACCACCGAGTTCTGGCTGAAGGCCTGGCCCTGGGGAACTCAGCTGTGCGGCCGGCAGGGCATGAAGATCATGGGATGGGTCGTTCTGAACCGCGTGCCGCTCTGGTACGAGCTCTGGCGCCGGTTCAATCTGTTTCCACCCGACTATCAAGAAGGACCACTGACCCTGCTTGACGTACTATCACCGAAAACTGGATTTAGTGCTAAATAACGACAGACGCTCGAGTTGCCACGACACTTCATCCGGCGGAGGCGACTCCGCCTCCAGGCATTCGTCGCCGTTCGTTCCCGCATTCACGCGCAGAAAGGAGCTTTCCATGAGACGCATTGTCCTGTTCGCCGTCTTCACGCTGTGGCTGTCGCACAGCCTGGCCCCGCTTCCCGCCGGAGCCGCGACCGACGATCAGAAGCTGAGACCCTTGCCGCCGATTCCGCTCAGCCTGAATGAAGTGCTGGCGTGGGTGGACCGGTCCCATCCGCTCCTGCAGGGAGCCGGGACGGAAAAAATTTCCGCCCGCGGCAAACTGCTCAGGGCACTGGGCGCGTTCGAGCCGACGCTCGTCAACGACATGGAGCTGGAGCGCTTCATCTCCAGCACCAAGCCGGAGAAGGGCGAGCAGACCGTGGGATTCAACGACACGTTCCTGGACGTCCGGCATCCCTCCGGCCTCAGAGGCACCGCCGGCATCCGCCAGTCCATCGGCAGTGCCCAGATTCCCGATCTAGGATTAAATAACAACCGGCAGCAGGTCCTTCTCGGCGGCTTCATGCCGCTGCTCAGAGGCCTCATGGTCAACCCGGAGAATGCCGAGCTGCAGCGCTCGGGGCTGGCTGACCCGCGCGCCGACATCGAGATCGCGCAGACCCGCCAGGACCTGTTCCTGGCTGCCGCGTCGCAATACTGGGAATGGGTGGCCGCCTGGAAACTGGCGGACGTTCAGCAACGGGCCGTCAAAGTGGCGGAAGACCGGTTCAAGCAGATCGAGGAGCGCGCCAAAAAGGGGCTCTCCGCTCCGCTGGACGCCGTCGAAGCGAACCAGGAAGCGCAGCGGCGGAAAGAAATCCTGATCGGCGCCACGCGCATAGTGGAGCAGGAGCAATACAAGTTGTCGCTGTTCCTCTGGGACAACGGCACGCCGGTGTCGCCGGCTGGCGCACGCGTGCCAGATTTCCCGAAGGCCGTACCGCTGCCCTTGCCCGAAACCGTCAAGGCCGACAAGCTGGCGGCGCGCGCCACGCGTCCGGAAGTCCTGGCCATCGGGATCGAAGCCAAGATCAACAACATCGATCTGGAACTAGCCAAGAACAACCTGCTGCCCAGCCTGGATGTGGAAGCGGCTCCGGCGCGGGCTCCTGAAAAATTCGTGCTGGGTCTCGGCTACCGGTTCGGGGCTGAGTTCAAAATGCCGTTCCTCCAGCGCAGGGCCCGCGGCGAAATGCTCGAAGCGCAGGGCAAGGCCGACCGTCTGGTCCTGACGCAACTGTTCCGCGAACAACAGGTGATCGTGGACGTGGACAACGCGCTCTCCGCCGTGGAGCGCGCGAAGCAGCGCATTGACGCCGCCTTGCAATCCTTGCAACTCGCCAAAACATTGGAAGAGGGCGAGCGGTTCCGGTTCAGCCTCGGCGCCACCAGCGTCTTGTTCGTGAACCTCCGCGAACGTCTCGCGGTGGATTCGGAAAACCAGTGGATTCGTGCCGTCGCCGACTACCAGCGGGCGCTGGCTCAGTACCAGTGGGCGATCGGCATCTGGGCGAAAGCGCCGATGTCGGTGATTCCCGTGTCCTATAAACCGGCGTCGAAGTGAGATGGATTTCGTATGATTCGTGGCGAGTACGTGCGCAAGTCATGCCGGCTGTATAGATTTTTGGGGCAACCTTTGATAGGCTACGGCCCGTCGAAGGCCTTGCGTGTCCTCAGGGGACGTCTTCCATTGCTAAAGGAGCGCTGAGCAGCAGCCTCTCCCAGCGGCTGCTACGCAACGACAGCATGGCCACCGAGAAACCCGACAGTCTTCCCGACTCCAAGGACCTGCTAGGGGCGACGATCGCCCGCTTGAGCCTTTTTCTCCAATTCGAGAAGAAGATCCTGGCCATTCTCGTGTCCTACGCGATGGCCATTGGCGTATTCTCCCTCATTGTCCCCTTGACCGTCCAGGAGCTGGTCAACACTTTCGCCTACGCCCTGCAGCCGATCATGGTCGTCACGCTGGTCAGCGTGATGGCGATCGCTCTGCTGCTCATGGGGTCCTTTCGAGTCTTGCAGGCCCGTGCGGTCGAAATCCTCGTCCAGCGCCTCTACGCGCGCATCGCGCTGGGCCTGACCCGGCAACTGCCGCGGTTCAGCGAAGTGGGCTTCGCCCCGAAATACGCCAACTACTTCATGGAAGCCGAGTTGCTCCCGCGTTCGCTGGCGGCCATGCTGGTGGACATCATCAACGTGACGGTCGGAGGCGCCATCGGCATGACGATCCTCGTCATGTACCATCCCTATTTCATAGTCTTCAACGTGCTGCTGGTGGGCGGTTTCACAGCCATGATCGTGATCCTGGGCCGCGGCGGCTTGAAGATCACGATGGATGTCTCGCGCCACAATTACGCCACTATGAACTGGCTCCAGGACATCGCCAACAACCTGTTGCACTTCAAGGCCACGGCGAGCACGCCGTTCCTGATGAAGAAAACAGACGAGCTGGTCAACCGGTATGTCGCGGCGAGAAAAGTCCGGTCGGATATCCTGACCGGCACCCAATATAAAGGGTCGGTGATCTGGCAGGCCTTCGGGCACAGCGGCCTGATCGCCACGGCCGGCTGGTTGCTGGCCGTCGGGCAGATCACGCTCGGACAGTTCGTCGCCGCCGAGGTCATCGTCGGAACGCTGATCATTAATCTGGATACGGTCTCCAAGCGGATGTACTACGTGTACTACGTGTTCACGTCCCTCTACGAATTGGAGAACCTCTTTTCCCTGCCCAAGGACAAGGAACACGGCAAGCTGTCCGTGCCCCTGCCGGATCCGACCGTGCACGGAGTCCGGTTGACGTGCAAGGACGTGTCCTTTGCCTATCCGAATTCCCCCGCGACGTTCCAGCACTTCAACGTGGAGATCGCGCCGGGCGAAAAAGTCGCGATCTTTTCCGCGACGAGCACCGGCAAGACCACGCTGGCCCGGGTCCTGGCCGGACTGTACTCGCCGACGGGCGGGGTGGTCCGCTACAACGGCGTGGACCTCCGCGATCTGGACATGGACTCGTTGAACGCATGCCGTGGGCTGATCCTGGATTCGCAGCTCACCCTCTTCGAGAGCACCCTGGAAGAAAATCTCACGATGGGACGGCCGGTCCACTACGACGATCTCCGGTGGGCCTTGCGCTTCGTGGAGCTGGAAGAGGACGTGGACGCCATGCCGCAGGGGCTGCAATCGTCGGTGCAAAGCGGGAGGAAAGGGTTCACCACCAGCCAGACTCTCCGCTTACTGGTCGCGCGCGCGATCGTCACGCGCCCGCAAATTCTGATTCTGGACGGCACCCTCCATAGCATGCAGCCGGCCATGCGGGAGACGATCCTGCGCCGTCTGTGCAGCAAAGAGGAACCCTGGTCGGTCATCTTCGTGTCCAACGATCCCTCTCTCGGCACGCACGTGGACCGTCGGATCATGCTTGAATGAGACGCCCTCTTCGCCTTCAGTTCTGTCCCAAACAGGCGGGCTACTTCTCACTGCGGGGGCAATCTGATACACTGAAAGTATTCGGCCATCCTCAGGGGCCGGCCTTGTCGGAGAAATTATCGTGATCCGTCGCGTGTCCAGCCTGTTGCCTCGGCCGTCCTGGAAACAGGCCGTCGTGAGCATCCTGATCGCCGGCCTCGGGCTGATGGGGGCCCGGGCGCTCAGCCAGGTGAATCAGGACATCACGCACATGTATACCGAATACACGCTGGGCGCGACGGAGCTCGCCCACATCTCGGCGGACGTGATCCGCTTCCGCACCACGATCATCCGGTCCCTAGAAGCACAGACCAGACAGGATTTCGAGCGCATCACGGTGGGCCTGCCGGAGCAGCGTGCCCGCATCCAGCACGCCATCGACCGCTACGCCGCCGCCAGCCTACGGGTCTCCCGGAGCGGGCGTAGCGAGGTAGACGACCTTCGCGCCGTGAAGGACAGCTTGGACGCCTATTTCCAAGCCGCCAGCAAGACCATGTCCCTCATGACGCAGATGTGGATCGCGGCGACGCCCAAGGAGGCCGCGTCGTTGCGGCAGCAGGCGGAGATCCAGGCCGCCGACAACTCGGGGCCGAAGCTCATCCAGGTCAGTCTCGCGCTGGACCATTTGCTGGAGACCATCGCCGACGTGGCCAAAGACCTGCGGGACGAGGGTACCCAGACGGTGCGCGACACGAGCATCGCGCTGGTGGTTGGCAGCCTCCTGATCGCTGCGCTGAATCTCTTCAGCGGGAGTCTGCGCCCGAGCCTGCCGGCCCCGTCGCGCCAAGTCCCCGCTCCCGCCCAGGGAAGCGGAAACGTCGAGGCCGCTGCCCGCCCCCGACGTCTTGAGAAGGAATACGCAGACCCGGCCCTCCGCCAGAATTAAACCTCCACAGCAATAGCAGTCGAAAGTCATAAAGTCCAAAGTCCGAAAGTCTCAATCGACTTGAAGACTTTCTGACTTGATGACTTTCAGACAGTCACACAAAACTGGCGGCCTTTTTCAATATCCTACTGGCAGGAATGGACGAACGGCGGCAACATCGACACGCAACCATCTTTCGTCAGCGGAAATCTGAACGCGCCGAGCGGCGTGTCAATCAGCAGCGTGACGGCCAGGCGATACGCAACCTCCCCGCGACCTTTGAGCGCCGCCAGCGCGCGCTGGAGATCGGCCAGCGCGAGCGTGACGGGCACGGCAACCCGCGCGGTGCCGCGCGGCGCCAGCGCGAACCGTGCGTTCGACCGGCCGGCCAGCAGCGGCTGCCCTTCGAGGTGCAACTCGTAGTCATATCCCTTCACGTTCATCTCGCCGTCTCCGGGATTCAGCAGCTCCACGTCGAAGCGAAGGTCGATCTTGCGCAGATCGAACGCCACCACCTTCACCGACACCGATTGGACCTGAGGCTTTGTGTTGAGGCCTTGCACCGTGCGGCACCCGTCGAGGCTGACTGACGCCGCCAGCGCCAGCACGCAGGCCCAGGCCCCGATCGTCCGCCTCACGTGTCCGTCCCCTGGCGCTCAGACCGCCGCAGTGTCGCAAATAATTCGTCCTGCTCGCGCTCGGCCAGATTTTTCCACTGGCCGGCGGCCAAACCTTCGATCGTGATATTCATGATCCGGACACGGTGGAGCGCCGTCACGCGATAACCCAACGCCTCGCACATGCGCCGGATCTGCCGGTTCCGCCCCTCCGTGAGAATGAGGCGGAACTCCCGCGGCCCGCGCCGGCTGGCCGTACAGGGCTTCGTCATCTTGTCCAGAATGACCACCCCGCCGGCCAGGCGATCGAGAAACGTCTGATCGAAGGGCCGGCCCACCTGCACCAGGTATTCTTTTTCATGGCCGTGCTCGGCGCGCAGAACCTTATTGACGATCTCGCCGTCGTTCGTGAGCAGGATCAGCCCGGAGGAGTCCTTGTCGAGGCGGCCGATGGGGAAAATCCGCTGCGCATGCCCGATGTAGGCGATGATGTTGTCCGGCACATCCAGCTCGCAGGTGGTCGTGACGCCGAGCGGCTTGTGAAACTTGATATAGACCGACCGGTTGCCCCACGCGACGACCTTGCCGTCACGGGCGACCGTGTCGCCGGGCACGACCCGGTCGCCGAGCTTCGCGACGCGGCCGTTGATCGTGATGCGACCGGCCTCGATCCATTGGTCGGCTTCGCGCCGCGAGCCGATCCCCTGCTGGGTAAAAAACTTGTTGATGCGGCAGGCATCGGGAACGTGACTCGTGACCGGTGACGCGTGACGCGATGAATCAGGAGGACGGCCGGTTTTTGGAATTCTTGCGGAGGGGTACAAACGAACGCGCCTGGATGGTTCCGCCTTCTCGTTCTTGTCGGGTGTCTTCTTCATCGCCGCTCATCACTCATCACCGGGCGCGTTTCGCGCGCCGCTGCCGCTTCTGCCCCGCGCGGATGCGGCCGAGCATCCGGTAAATCAGCCGCGCGACGGTGAATTGAGGCGCCGCGAAGCCTTCGATCGGCGCGATCTCGCTGATGTCCATCCCGATGATGCCGGGTCCGTTCGCGAGCGCAGTGACCAACGCCAGCGTGTCATACCAGCCGAGGCCGCCCGGCTCCGGAGTGCCCAGCGCCGGCACGAGCGAGGAATCCAGCCCGTCGCAATCGAACGTGAGATAGACCGGACGTCCCTTGCAGGCCTTGACGACCGCCGGCACCCATCGGGCCGCCTGTCCTTTATAGGGCCCGCCGGGATCGCAAATCTTCGCCGCGAAAAATGTGTGGATGGTTTTGGTCCGGCGGATCGTGCTGATTTCCTCCGGCGAGATGGACCGGATGCCGACCTGCACGAGCGGCAGACCGTCCTGCACGACGCGGGCCATCACGCTCGCGTGACTGTAGGGATTGCCCTGATACGCCTTCCGCAGATCGCCGTGCGCGTCGATCTGCACAACACAGAGATCGGACCATTGCTTGGCGTGGGCGCGGATCGCACCGAGGGCGCCGGTATGCTCGCCGGTGAGCGTGACGATGAGGCGGCCCGGTTTGACGTGCGGCTGAACAAAGGCCTCGATGGCCTCCACCGCCGCCTGGTCCACCCTGCCCTTCAGGTCGAGCGGCACAGCCGTCGCCACGCCGCCCCAGTCCTGATAGATCTCCGAATCGAGTGTTTCGTCGTAGAGTTCGACCTGCTGGGAGGCGTCGATGATTGCGGAGGGACCCTTGTCGGATCCGAGAATGTAACTGGAGGTGTGCTCGTAGGGCGCGGGCAGGATATAGACGCCCGCCTGCGCGGGATTGCACCAGGGCTCACCGATGCCGAGAAAATTCCGATCCTGGCCGAGCCAGCCAGCCGGCACCGCCATCCCTTACCTCTTATTTACGCTGATGAGGCAGATTCGCTCCGGAATCCGATCCTGTAAAACGAATCCGGTCATGCGCGAATTCGGAAACCAGCGGGCAGTTTGAGTGTCCCAGCGACCGAGCCAGTTCCATCAGGGCCCTCACCCTTACCTCTTGCGCGTGGGAGGGAGATTCTCCAACGGGATGAACACCGCCAGGGCCACGACGGTCGTCCAGCGGTTGGCCTTGCCGATCGCGGACTGGGTGATGTTGAGCGTGCGGACGATCTTGCCGCCCATTTTAAAGACCTGCTCGCGCTCTTTCCACGCGATGTTGGAATCGAACTCGATGCCCAGGGTCGTCGCAAGCATCTGCGCGGCCAGGTCTTCCGTGTATTCGCCCGACTCCTCGTCGGTTTCGCCGTAGGCGTGGTGTTCGGAGAGATACCCGTAGGTCCGCCGGTCCGTCGGGATGGCCAGGCCGATGGAGGCGGAAATCAGGCGATTGCGCTCGTTGGTTTCCGACCGGGCCATCACGCAGTGGGTGATTTCACCGGGGTTGAGTAATTTCTCTCCGCGGCTTCTCGGAACGATTTTGCAGTTGGGCGGATAAATGGAGGAGACGCTGACCAAGTTGCAGTAGGCGACGCCGGCACTGCGCAGCGCTTCCTCGAATGACGCCAGCTTTTCCCGGTGCACCCCCACGCCCCGGCTCAGGAACATGTGCGTTGGAACCATCGTGCCTCCCCTTCTCTTCCGTCCCGCGTCCAGCTCTCGATACTGGGCCGCAGTTGTATCAAGTTATGGCCGATTCTGCAATATGTGCGGGTGAGATTTCTTCGACGCCTGCGCTCAAGACAACCCGGCAGGCAGCGAGATCAATCCTTCAGATTGAGAATCAACAATTTGGGTTCGGTCATTTCCTCGATCGCGTACCGCACGCCTTCGCGGCCGAGCCCCGAATCCTTCACGCCGCCGTAGGGCATGTGCTCGGCGCGGAACGTCGGGATTTCATTTGCCAGCACCGCGCCCACTTCCAGGTTGCGATACGCCCGAAAGATGCGATGAATGTCGCGCGTGAACACGCCCGCCTGCAATCCATAGTCGGAATCGTTGAGCGCCGCCAGCGCATCGCCAAACTCCTTGTAGCGCGACACCGTCACCACCGGACCGAAGACCTCCCGGCACGACACTTTCATCGCCGGCCTCACGTTCGCCAACACCGTCGCCTCGACGACGGATCCGGAACGTGTCCCTCCGGCCAGCACGCGCGCCCCCTGCGCCGCCGCCTCCTGAACCCATTGTTCCACCCGCTTGGCCGCCGCCTCGTCGATTAACGGCCCGATCACGGTCGCCTCCTCGGCCGGGTCGCCGACCTTGAGCGCCTTGACGCGCGCGACGAATTGTTCGACGAAGCGGTCATAGACCGACTCGTGCACGAACACCCGTTGGACCGAAATGCAGGTCTGGCCCGAATAGACGTACCCGCCGACGGCGCATCGGGCCGCGGCCAATTCCACATCGGCATCCGGTTCCACGATCACGCCGGCGTTGCCGCCCAGCTCCAACAGCACGCGCTTTTTCCCGCTCTTGGCTTTCAGCATCCAGCCGACCGCCGCGCTGCCGGTGAAACTCAGGACTTTGAACCGCTCGTCCGTCACCATTTGCTCGGCTACGGCGTTCTCGCACGGCACGACGCTCAGCGCGCCCGGCGGCAATCCTGTTTCCATCACGAGTTCAGCCAGCAGCAACGCCGTGAGCGGCGTCTGCGGCGCCGGCTTGAGGACCATCGGATTGCCGGCTGCCAGGCACGGCGCCACTTTGTGCGCGACCAGGTTGAGGGGAAAATTAAACGGCGTGATGCCGAGCACCGGCCCGATCGGAACACGCCGGACGAAACTGACGTGCTGTTCCATGCCCGGCGTCAGATCCATCGGGATCACGTCCCCGCCGATCCGCTTGGCCTCTTCCGCTGCGATGGTGAAAGTCTGGACCGCGCGCCCGACTTCGCGCCGCGCGTCGGCGATCGGCTTGCCGGACTCCGCCGTCATCGTGCGGGCGATCTCGTCCTGCCGACCGGCCAGCCGACCGGCGATCTTCAGCAGGGCCTCGGCGCGGGCATGGGCCGGGAGGAGCCGCATGGCTGGGCACGCCTCGACGGCGCGCGCCGTCGCTTCGTCCGCCTCGGCCTTGCCGGCCAGGCAGACGTCCGCAACGGGCTTCCCATTATAAGGATTGCGGATGGTGGCGGTCGTGGCGGTTTGACGCCACTGGTTTCCGATCAGGAAGGGTCGTGCAGCTCCCACAAGAAACGGCCTCTGATGGAACTCGTTATTCGGCGGGCAGCTCGAGACCGAACGCAGGCGCAGGCTGGACCGGCTGCTCGACCTCGGCGTCGGCACGCACGGCTTTCTCGATCAACGGCTCCGTGCCCCAATCGCGAATCGCCTCCAGCGTGAAGGCTTCATAGGTCGAGACGCCATGACAGGCCGGACAATCCGGCATCGGAACTTTCCGCTTGAACACTTCGTTCAGGCACGACATGCAGACCAGGAGGTCCGGCTCGCCCGCTTCGCAGTCAACCGGCCAAAATGTTTGTCGCTCGGACATGGTGCTGGTTCCCTTTCGATGAACTGGATGGATTCAAGAATAGGCTTCCTGGAGACGGAATTCAACCCTTGTTCTTCGTCTCCGACGGTAGCTTCAATAAGCGTTCAATTTCTTTTTCGAACACATCGGCCGGAAACGCGCCGGGCAGCCCGATGGGTTTCTCGTCCTCCGCCTGCCTGGTCCGCATCAGCAGAAACCCCGGCGTCCCGACAAAACCGAGCCGCATGCCGTCCTGCTTATCCCGGAAGATCGCCTGCCGGTGAGGCGCATCGCGCAGGCATTGCACAAAGGCCGGCTGATCCATCCCGATCGCCTTCGCATGCGCCTCGATGGCCTCGATGTGGATCGTGCCGGCAAAGAGCCGGTCGTGCATTTGCCAGTAGCGTCCCTGGTCGCCGGCGCAGCGCGCGGCAATCGCCGCCGTCATGGCCGGCCCTTCGGGATCGCGCGGATAATCGCGGTAGAGCAGCCGGACCTTGCCCGTCTCCACGTATTTCGCCGAAAGACGCGGCCAGGTTTCACGGAAAAATTTCACGCAATAGTCGCAGGTGAAATCCGAGTATTCGATCAGCGTCACCGGGGCGTTCAGATCGCCGCGCGTCCGACCGTCAGGCAGCCAGAGCCGGTTCGGCGGCGCGTCCGGCTGACTGACCGCCTCGGGCTCCACCACTGAGGGTTCGTGCTTGAAGAACAGCATGCCCGCGATGCCTGCCAGACCCAGCACCACGACGATCCCCGCCACAACAGGCAGGACGCGGGAGGGCTGCGAGGGAGTGTCCATGTCGGATGTCCTTGTGCGTGTTCGACGGGAGGGAAATCAGGACGACGTGCGCTTCTTGCCGGCTCGTTCCAGCAGGCCCATCATCAGCAGCGGCCAGACCACCGTGGCATCGCTGAGCACCTCGGCAAACCGGCCGCCTTCGTCCGCCGGCACGAACTTGCCCCAGGAGATGCCTTCTTTATACGTGCAGCCGCTCAGCCCGCCCCAATAATCCGGTTCCGGGCAGATGCGCACGCAGTATTGGAAGCGGGGGGGCTTCACGTTCAGCCCAAGCCGCAGATTGCCGATCTCCACGTACGGCGCCACCTGCTGCGCCCAGTTGCGCGGCACGCCGCCGCCGATCGTGAAGATACCGAGCCGCTTCGCGGAGAGCAATTTTTCCGTGTAGCTGTTCAGATCCAGGTACGGATTGAAGGTCGGGCGATATTTATACAGCGCGCGCAGCACGTCACGGTCGCCGCCCTTGCCTTCGCTGCGGGCCTGGTCCAGGTTCTGTCGCATCGCCCACGTCGCCACATCGAGGCCCATCTCGGAGTCCGTGAACGCCGGGATGTAGACCGGGACTTTTTTCTGGTACGCGCTTTTGAGAATGCCGACACCTTCGTGCTCGTCCACCAGCGTCTTGCCGACCTCGCGCGTCAGCATCTCCGACGACATCGGCTCCTCCGTGTTGATCCGTTTCAGCGTCTGCGCGACGACGTGCTCCACGTAATTCAGGTTCGCTTCCATCTCGAGCGTGTCGTACACGCGGTTATAGCCTTTTTGAAATAATTCCTCATCGCTGACGTCCGGATCGTGGCGGTAATGCGTCTTGCCGACGGATTCGCTGAGCCCGTGCGCAATCAACGCACCGGTGGACACGATGGCGTGCACCATGCCGCGGTCGATCATCGTGGCGATGATCCGCCCCATCTTGGCGATCGTCATGGCGCCGGACAGCGTCATGACGACGGTGCAGTCCGGATCCTCGATCATCGCGCTGAGGACCTCGTAGGCTTCGCCGAGACGGCGCCCGCCGAATGCGGTTTTTTTCATCGCATCGAGGAGATCGGAGAACGTTTTAATGTTGTCGGGATTGAGCGGCTCCAGGGCTTCGAGCCCGTCCTGGGCGCCGTCATGAAACTCGCGTGGTTGCATCACACACCGAAGTTAGAAACATTGGAGCAATCGGTGCTTCATTTATACACAACCGGCGAAGACGCGTCAATCTGGTCTGGACGTGCGTGAGCGAGTTGAAGCCTAAAACAGATTTTTGGAGCGCGTGGATCGTCCTCTATTCGATTGACAAGAATGACCAAGTCTTTGCTATCCTCTCTCTATCCATCAGCAGCATTGTTTGACTGAGGAGCACGCCGTGGCGTTGAGCATTCAGCACCGTCCCCCTGGCTTGACGGATGAGGAACCGCGGTCGCTGCAGAGACCGGGCGCCATTCTGCTGATCTCGTGTTACGAACTCGGCCACCAGCCGATCGGCCTCGCTCAGCCGATCGGGTTTCTTGAGCAGGCGGGCTATGTGCCCGCTGCGTTGGACATCGCCGTCGAGATATTTGATGCGGAGCGCGTCCGGCAGGCCCGGTTCGTCGGGATCTCTGTGCCGATGCACACCGCCCTGCGGCTCGGCGTCCGCGTGGCCGAGTTGATCCGCGCGACCAATCCGACCTGCCATATCTGCTTCTACGGCCTCTACGCGTCGCTCAATGCCGAGCATCTCCTCCAACACGTGGCCGACTCGGTCATCGGCGGAGAATACGAGATTCCACTCGTCAACCTCGTCGAGGCGCTTGAGGCAGTGGGGACATGCGGCGATCGGCTCTCTGCTCTCGAAGGTGTAAGCCTTCGCAAGCAGATTGTCGGTCCTCTTCTGAAGCGTCCCCCGGTGCGCTTTCCCGTGCCCAGCCGCAACGGGTTGCCGGGACTGGACCAGTATGCTCGGCTCGAGCGCAACGGCAATCAGCACGTGGTCGGATACGTGGAGGCCAGCCGCGGGTGTTTGCACCACTGCCTCCATTGCCCCATCGTGCCGGTTTACGACGGCCGGTTCTTCATTTTCCCGGAGGAGGCCGTCCTGGAAGACATTCGGCGTCAGGTCCGCGCCGGCGCGACCCACATCACGTTCGGCGATCCCGACTTCCTCAACGGCCCCGGACACGCGCGCAGCATCGTCCGTGCCATGCACGCCGAGTTCCCTCACCTGACCTTCGACTTCACGGCAAAGATCGAGCACGTCCTGAAACACCACGCGCTGTTCTCCGAACTGGGAGCCCTTGGCTGCGTCTTCATGGTCTCCGCTGTGGAATCCTTCAGCGACACCGTGCTGGCGTATCTCGCGAAGGGACACGAGCGCGCCGACGTCATCACCGCGCTCGAGATTGTCCGGACGGCCGGAATCACCTTGCGCCCGTCACTGGTCGCGTTCACGCCGTGGACGACCCTCGAGGATTACCTCGAGATGTTCGACATCATCGAGTCCAACGACCTGATGGATGCGGTGGACCCGGTGCAGTACACGATCCGCCTCCTGATCCCGCCTGGATCCGCGCTGCTCCATCCGACCGGGCTGTCTGGAGATGAGTCGGCTCCGATCCTGAAATTTTTGGGCCCGCTCGACCAGGCGGGATTCCAGTATCGGTGGACGCATCCCGACCTTCGCATGGACCAGCTTCATCAGAGAGTCCGTGTGATGGTGGAGGAAGCGACCCGCTCCGGCGAAGAACCGGCGGTCACGTTCGACCGCCTCCGGGAACTCGCCTACAGTGTCGCCGGCCGTCAGCCGCCGATCTCCGGCGTGCCACGTGTGCGCCGGCAGAAACGGGCTCGGCCGCCTCGGCTCACCGAACCCTGGTTTTGCTGCGCGGAGCCGATGCAGGAACAGTTCCATCCGCTGCGCACGGAACGACAACACGGCGTGTAGAGAACCCATCGAGCAGAAAGGGACCACCTGATGAATCAGACGGAACAAGGCACGCAATTGAAGCAACTCCTCGGACTGAACTTACCGCCGGTCGCGATCGCGTTCCGGAAAACCGCTCCGCCGAATGTGCCCCGGATTGACGCGGCCGCGCCGGCCGGATGCGGGTACTGGCGTCTCGCTGCGGAGGGGAACGTCTTTTACACCGAGGCCCCGGATCATTACACCTGCCCCGTCGGCGCCCATACCCACGGCGTGGAGCTGCCCCCCGGAACCGCGAAGGAACTGAACGCGATCGTGCAGACAATGGTGGGACTGCAGTACATCACGATGGAGGAGATTCCGATGATTCCACGCCGTCAGGGCGGATTCGGCGTCGCAATCTATGCGCCGCTGGCCGACGCGACCTTCGAACCCGACATCGTCCTGGTGCGCGGGACCGTCAAGCAGCTGATGCTGTTGGCCGAAGCGGCACAGGCGGCCGGGGTCGCCGGCGGCGGCGCCACGATGGGACGGCCCACCTGCGCCGTGATCCCGGAGGCGATCCAGTCGGGGCGTGCCGTGGCCAGCTTCGGCTGCATCGGCAACCGCGTGTACACCGGGCTGGGAGACGACGAAGGTTATTATGCCATCCCCGGCTCGAAGGTCGCCGAGGTGGTGGGCAAGCTGGCGACGATCACCGAGGCGAATCGCCAGTTGGAGATCTTCCATCGAGATCGTGCAGGCGCACGCACCTAGCGTGTCCTAGGAGCCTCGCATGCCACGGGTGCTCCTCCTCTTCCCTTCTACAACCTACCGAGCGGAAGGGTTTCTTGAGGCAGCCCAACGCCTGAAGCTTGATGTGACGGCGGCATCCGACCGGGTTTCCTTGTGTTCGGGACCGCCGCTCACCGATTTTCTGGCTCTCGACTTCAAAGACCCTGACGGCTCTGCCCGGATCGTGACGGCGTTCGCCCGGTCCCAGCCGATTGACGCCGTGATCGGGGTGGACGACACCACGACCATCGTCGCGGCCGCGATCTCGGCGGCGCTTGGCCTGCCGCACAACTCCGTCGCCTCGGCGGACGCGGCGCGCAATAAGCACCGCATGCGGGAACTCCTGCGCCAGCACGATGTCCCTGTCCCGCGCTTTGTCCGGTTTTCCCTGGACCAGGACCCTGTCACTCTCACCTCCTCGGTGACCTTCCCGTGCGTAATCAAACCGCTCGTCCTCTCCGCAAGCTGCGGCGTGATCCGGGCGAACGATGCCGCGGAGTTCGTCGCCGCGTTCCGCCGCGTGGCGGCGCTCCTGGTAAAACTAAGCGTGGTCCCGCGCGAGATTCTCGTGGAAGAGTTCGTGCCGGGGCGCGAAGTGGCGCTCGAGGGGCTGTTGACGAACGGGGAGCTGCGCGTCCTGGCTCTTTTCGATAAGCCGGACCCGCTGGAGGGACCGTTTTTCGAGGAAACGATCTATGTCACCCCGTCACGGCTCCCGGCCGGCACCCAGGCGGAAATCACGTCCTGCGCGGCCAGGGCCGCCAGCGCGCTCGGCCTGCGCGAAGGACCGGTGCACGCCGAGCTGCGGGTGAATGAGCGCGGCCCGTGGGTCATCGAGGTCGCCGCGCGCTCGATCGGCGGCCGATGCTCCCGGACGCTGCGCTTCGGCGCCGGCGTGTCATTGGAGGAGGTGATCCTGCGGCACGCTCTCCGGATGGACCTTCCCTTACTTGAGCTTCAGCGCGAGCGGCGAGCGGCCGGAGTGATGATGCTCCCGATCCCACGCGCCGGCATTTTGAGAGAAGTCCGTGGAGAGAACGAGGTGCTGCAGGTTCCGGGGATTGAGGAACTGACAGTCACCGTAGGGCCGGGGGAGGAACTCGTGCCGCTTCCGGAGGGGACGCGCTATCTCGGTTTCCTCATCGCCCGCGGCGAGACTTCCGACGCGGTCGAGGCCGCGCTTCGAAACGCGCATCGCCGCCTGGAGTTTGTGATCAGCGACACAGCCGCCGTTCAGCCTGCCGATCCCGTGCAGACTCCTACGCCGCGAGGCCGGGTGATCCGTTTTTAGGAGGGCTTTTTCCGCACCTCAACCGCCATCTTCCTGCCCCACTCCTTCAGGCTGTTGCCTTGCGTCTCGACATCGGGCATGGCGGTCATGTCATGCACCCAGACTCCCACGACTTCCTCTCCGTTGTCCTTGATAGTCTTCTG
>Ga0247727_10011066_pt1 | contig 15834 bp, 16 predicted proteins | sample WisWelCaveWW1625_FD_202498 | JGI IMG/M metagenome (GOLD analysis project Ga0247727, IMG submission 202498) | Biofilm microbial communities from Wishing Well Cave, Virginia, United States - WW16-25 | ecosystem: Environmental > Aquatic > Deep subsurface > Groundwater > Cave microbial mat | place...
CAAGGAGGATCCGTCAGACAAGTGAGGCCCGACAGCGTCGCTGCGCTCCGACTCCCTGATCGGCTTCGTCGGAACACGTGATCGCCTTCGCTCGGAATCGCTGTTCGAAATCGTCGGAATCCGCAAGAATAGAGAAGGGATACTCGGCACTCCTGTGAAAAAGCCAAAGATCGCGATCAGGGCAGCGATCAGGCCTAGCCAAATGGCCATTGCTCACTCGAGATCGTCGATCGCGGCGGCAAGCGACTGCTGCGACGGTCTGACGTATCTCCAGATGTACCGATCGCTCCGATGACCTGATGCTTCCTTGGCGTACTGCACCCCTTTCTCCTCCGCGAGTTTTCGGAGAAACGTGTGCCTGAGCACGTGAGGCGAGACGTCGATCCGCTCGGTGGACGGCCGGTGGGCGTTCGCCTGCCGGGCCACCCGCTGCAGGATCCGGTAGAGCTGGATGCGGGTGAGGGGAGCGCCGGTCCGGGTCGAGAAGATCGCCCCAGGTACTGCGCCTCTGGCTGAGATCCATTCCTCGAGCACCTGACGGGCTTCGCGCTGGACGGGGACGAAATCCCGGACCCGTCCACCCTTGGCGATCACTTTCCGGAATCCTCGCCCGTCGTGCTGATCGATGCGGATGGCGAGCAGCTCCGAGACGCGAAGCCCCGATCCGAGCAGCACGGCGATCGCAGCGTGATCACGCAGACCCTGGTTTGTGCCGCGGCCCGGGCGAAGTCGAAGCGTTTGCGCAGCACTGAGTAGCCGAATCTCATCCGCTCTCGAGAGTCCCTTCCATTGCGGCTCCGGCTCCTGGGGAGCCTTCACGCCGTCAGTCGGACAGCCGAGCGGGAACGGTCGTATCTTCCGGTGAATCCACCGGGCGAAGTGACGGACGCTCGCGTAGGTGCGAGCAAGGGTAGCTTCCGAGAGCCCGGCCTTCGCTGCCTGCCGGATGAACTCGCGCGTGGTCGACGCGTACCACTCCTCGGCGCGGTCGTGACCGTTGAGCTTCTCGTAGAAGGCGATGAACTTAGAGAGATCGCGCCCCTTGGCCTCGATCGTCGCTTTGGCCTGGCCGGCGACCTCCGTCACGAAGTACACCCGCGCGAGCGCGCGGAGACTCTGCCCGGCCTCGGAGACGAGCGCCGGGACATTATGTTGCTGATTATCTCGTGGAATTAGAGAGGTGTTTCCCATATCGCCGCCGCCGCTTCGAGCCCTAGTTAGCTACATAAGGGCCATTAGGTTCCACATTCATCGTACCGTCTGCTCCCGCCGCCCGTCGAAGCCGTGCCTGTGGAAAACGCACATAGCGAGAGAGCCGAGGAGGGTTGCCATCGAAAGAAAGCAAACCAGACATACGTCTGGTTTTCAAGCTGAGGGTAGCGCCGGTCAGAGTCTCCGCGCTCTCGCACGCGCCGAGAATGGCACCGCGCATGCTCTACGAAGGAGAGACCGCACTGTGAGATCGCAGGATCCTACGGCTCGAACGCGTAGCCCTCTCTACGGCGTCTTTGCCTTAAACTGCGCCGCCGTATTGGTCGTCGCGAGAGCGAACTCGCTCGTAGTCAGGGTCGGGCCTAGACAGGGATCACCGGCCGCCGCGAACAGCTCGGGCACGAGGAGTAGAGGTTTTAGGGAAGTTTTCCACGGCCCCCCAGTCATGACCCAAGTCGGCCGTCAATGCGAAGGTGGGATCAAGGGCATCGGTCGACGCCGACCAATATATTGCACTGCCGTTGTCTCGCACAGGCCCGAAGATCCCTTGATCAATACAATGGCTTTCGCAGTCGAGCATGATTGTTTGTAACTCTGCGATAGTCGGAAGGCGCCAACCATTCGCACCGGCAAATCCCGCGCCCGCGTTTAACGTCGCAAGGAAAGAAAGGAACACGCTGCCGTCCTCGTCGCTGTCATCCCCGTCCGCTGACGACCATGTGTAGTCGTCATTGTCCTTGTCTGTGATTCCACCGTCGTCGTCCGTCTTCTGCCAAATCAAGCCGGTCAAGTTGTCGCTAACAGATCCGTCGCCGTTATCGACGAATCGTGGAGCATCACAGGTGGTGCCCGGGTACTTCGCCGTGAGTTTCGGCCATGTCTCCTTGTACTTGTTGCGGCACTTCCTGATTTCTTTCTCGTACCACAAGGACACAGGTACATTTTGAGGCGTAGACCCAAGGAGAAGCTTCGCGAGCGTCTTCTGGATGCACGATTGATACTTGCCCTGGGCGCTGGCGCGCCTGGCAAGGCAAGACGCCTCCGCATCAGCGGACTCAGCACCGGTTGGTTGTACGAGGATAGGGGTGCACGCGATTACAAGCGCGAGAAACAGCCTTAGCACACGGACTGGCCGCACGGAGCCCCCCTGAAACCTTTCGAGGTCTGAGCGTACTGCCGTTGCGGATCACTGGTCAAGGGCAGGTAGCGCAAGAGCCAACCCAATCGGGGGACAGCTAACAGCGGTTCAGGTCAGTCGCGCTGCCGGTTTCGTGAACCGCGAGCGTGTCTCCGGTCGTGAACACCGGCTATCGCCTCCGCCCATCGCCACGCCTCGGGATGCGAGGTAGTGCCGCTCGGCACCTTGCTCGACGATCGCGCGACGGCGTGTATAGCGCTCGCGCGATCGCTGGATGATCTCCGCGCTATAGGACGCTGTTGGGAGAGGGTGGTGCAGAGTCCGCCCGCTGAATGGCGCGGACGTACGGCCGTTCACGGCTAGGCGAAGATAGATGTCGTGGTGGTCGAGGCCCGTGAGGTCGTCTGCCGTGACGACGCCGGCGAACTCCCGCGAGAGGTAGCTGGCGTCTTCGGCTCCCGCCCTAAAGCTGATGAGCGTTCCGACGTTCCCGAAGATCGCGCTTCGGAGATCCTCGTCGAGCTGCGCGAGAAATTGATTCGCGACCAGGAGTCCCACAGCAAACTTGCGTCCCTCCGAAAGCAGCGTCGTGTACGTGCTCGGCGTCGCGAACGAATGGAACTCGTCTACGTAGACGAAGAAGGGGCGACGTTCCTCGTGCGGCATGTCTTGTCGGCTCAGCGCAGCGAGGAGCAGACGTGTGAGGAGAAGCGAACCGAGAAGATTTGCCGTGTCTTCCCCGATTCGGCCCTTCGAGAGGTTCACGACGAGTATTTTTCCGGAGTCCATGAGCTCACGGAGGTGCCAGAGGTTTCGTCGTTGGCCGACGATGTTTCGAATGAGCGGCGTGAGCAGGAACTCGCCGACCTTGTTCTGGATCGGTGCGATCGCTTCTTGACGGAAGTCCCTTGGATACGCCGGGTACTCCTCGAGCCAGAAGCGGGAGACGATGGGATTTTGGACGTGCCGGAGCGTCTCGGCGCGGAACGCGTCGTCGACGAAGATCCGGCTCATGTCGAGCAGCGTCGCCCCCGGAGCCTCGAGGAGGGCGAGCACGGCGTTTCGGACGAGGTACTCCGTCCGCGGCCCCCAGAACGCTGCCCAGTAGCGGCGAAAGACACTCACGAGGCCGGAGGCGATCAGATGCCGCTGGTCGGGCTCGACGGCCTCGATGATGTTTAAGGGCATCGGGAAGTCGAGATCGGCGGGATTCAAGTAAACGACGTCGTCGACTCGGTGTTTTGGAACCCGGTCGAGCACCCGCTCGGCGAGGTCACCGTGCGGATCGAGCAGGGCAAAACCGTGGCCGCGTTCGAGGTCTTGGAGCATGAACGTCTCGAGCAGCGTGGACTTTCCGGTACCGGATTTTCCGATCGCGTAGGTATGAAAAAGGCGGTCACGATCGCGGATCCCGAAGGGCCTCCGATCGTCCCGCCAGTTGGCGTGCGCAAAGAGCGTGAGCCCGTCCGAAACGGACGGAGCCTGGTGGTAGCTCATGAAGATGGTGGTTAGTTCGTAAGAGCGAAGCGGGCGGCAAACCGACCACCCACTTCGCCGCATCGCGCGACGGTTCGTGCGCGACACGTACCGAACTCGCCGCTCGGCGGGAGACCATTGCCTCCGACTGGCGAGGACAGCGCTGCTCGTATGGTCTCGCGGCAGCTGTCCGCCCCGCACCCTGCCCACCAGAGCAAGGTGTGGTGTTCAGACACGCTCTGCCAGGTGGATCTTGGTCGTGGGACGGGGGTCCGACACGCGTAGTGTAGCGCACCTGCCAGGGCGATTGCGTTCGGAGGTTGTGGAAAGAGAGATTACGGGACGAGGTCACCCGGCGTTTGGCGCACCCCGCCTACGATGTCGCGGGTGGCATCGCCTTCCCGAGTTGCTCCATTTCGGCCGCGAGCTCACCCAAACGCTTCATCGCTTCCAACGGGTCTTCTGAGGTCAGAGCGAGCGGCGCATGACGCAGCACACGTAGTGCTTCGTTCACGTCGAAGAGAACCACGACAAGATCGCGAGCCGGATTCTGCACGGCGCGGATACTAACAGGCGCCCGTGATCCGGGCGACCTATTCCTCGATCTGAATCGTCCTGAGCGGCGGTGCGAACGCTGGCCGAAAGGATTGAAGCAGGACTCGGGTGGCGAGCAGCCGCTCGACGACCGCCGCCGATGGCGCGGTGTTGATACTGTCCTCCACGACGGCGCTCACCACGTCGACGGCGTGCGCGATCTCGTCGGTGGAATATGTCGATGCGTGCATATGACTTGATGGTAGAGAATGAATCGGAACGCCGTCAAGGAGGGGATAGCTCGGGTCGAGTCGATCCGAGATCGTCGATCCTGGGGCGCCTCTGCGAGCTGTTTTTCTAGGCAACGACGTACCGAGTGGGGAGTCAGTCGAAAAGGCGTCGTCGCTCGCCGGAAGCCGTGGTCCAGATGCGCTCGGACCAGAACGGCTCGGGCTGTTCAAGCGACCAGCGCTCGAAGCTCGTGAAGTAAAAGATACCGTTGCCACGCTTTTTCGGGTCGGCGTCAATCGTGGTTTCGCGGAGTGCCTCAAGCTGCGAGTCCGTCTCCGTGACGACAGTCACAGTGAAGGGGTTCTCGCGATTCTTGCGCCAGAGGTCTTGATACCCGAGCACGCGCCGTAGCCACGAACTCCCAACAGCGTCCCGTCGCTTCGCCGGAACCGTGCCCCGTTCGACCTCAAGATAGTACTCACGCTCACGCGCACCCGAGCCTAGGCGGAACACGCCGTCGGGGGAGATCGTGTAGCGCACGAACTTCCCGCCGTAGTAGACGTCGGAACGGAAGCGACTCTCGTTTTCGCCGTGCCAACTCCGAAACTCGAACGCCTCGTGCGAGTCTGCGAGGACGAGGGCCGTGTAGAAGTCGGAGATGCGAAGCGCGTGCGAAAACGGATCGTGGCCAGTGAGACGACGGTTGTTGCGCGTAAAGTCCGTGGCAAGGCCGATTTCTCGCCCACCACGCGTCGAAAGCGCCCAAATGTCCTCTGGCCTACTGGCCGGGCGTTTCTCGGTCTCATAGACGACTTTTCGCGCCGTTGCGGCCTGTTCCAATAGGCCGCCGAGGCGAAGACGCCGGAGCTGCGCGTAGAGAACATCGACGGAAGGATATCGGTCCGGCACGGCCAGGAGACAGAGATGCGTCGTACGTGCGAAACGGATGTCCTTAAAGAAACCGAGGACCTCGCGGTCACGGTCGCTTATCAGGATTGGCTTTGGCTTTACGCGCGGCCGGCGTGCGCGGTTTTCGCTTTGGTGTGGTGACATGGGGTTCGGGAGGAGCGATCGCACTCAGGTAAGAGGGAATGCGTTCGCGGACTTCGTGGACGACATCGGTAATCGTCCTGAACTGATTGTAATTTACCTCCAGCGCTTCGGCGAGGCGTCCAGCTGGTAGTGGCGGTGCATGAACCTCGGGGGTCATCAGCGGGAGAGGTGGCCGTTCAAAGAGTTTCAGGTGGTACTTACGATCCCCTTGCTCGGCGATCGCCGCGATCGCCCGCTCCTTCAGTTGCTCAACAGACCACGTGCGCCGATGGCTGACCTGCTCGAACTCCTCGTATTGGTACCAGGGCACTCGTGAGGTGCTCCAGCTCTGCGTGTGCGTCGTCGATGCGCTGTGCCCGGCGGTCGCGCTAGTACCTTCCTGCGTTGAGCCGACGGTGACAAGCACATCTCCTTCCTCTGCCAGCGTTTCACTTTCACCTACGCCGGCCGACTCTCCGTGCTGCTCCGACGAACCTTCGCTCTCGCCTATGCTCTCGCTCGTGCTTTCGATCGTTCGCGTTGTCTCGTGCGGGCGAAACGAGCGCGAAGTGATGGTTTCGATGATGTCGTCTTTGTGGAACGTTCCCGTGAAGAGCTCGAGCGCAGCCTCCTCGGCATCCTTTCGGGACAGAGAGAAGAAACACTTGATTCGACAGTTGGACATCGTGCTTTCGTGGAGCGTTTCTTCCTCGAGGCGCAGCTGCCCGAAATGCTGACAGGAAAGGATGAGGTGGACGCCATATCCGCGAAACACGTCGAGAAGTTCTGAAAAATCGGGGGACGCGAAGCGCTCGAACTCGTCGACAACGACGAAGCACGGCTTTCTGTTCGTCTGCCTACGGGCCTCCGCCGCCTCAAGGATCTGGTGCACGATGTTGCGACCGACGAAGTCGGCTGCCGTCTTGGAGAACCGAGGTCCTGGTCCGAGCTTCGCGACGAAACACCCACCCTGGTCCATGAACCGCACCCAGTCGATCGTGTTTTCGCGCTGTCCGAAAATCGCCGTGAGGAGTTCCGTGTACAGAAACTCCTTCGCGCGAATGAGGACGGAACTTATCATCGTCGCCTGCTCGTAGGTCTTGTGCGTCCGGGTGAACCGCTCCCACGATTTCCGATGAAGCGGGTTTGAAACTTTAGCGAGAACCGCCTCGCGAAACTGCGGTTCATCGAGGGCTAAGAAGTCGAACAATTCGGTGATGGCGAAGCCCGCTTCGATGAGCGGCGCGAGCGCCCCCATCGAGAAGTTCTCCCACCACGGACGGAATTCTGCGCTCTCATGGAACATCTGAACGAGCGCTTCCTTCACGCGTTGTGCGCGGATTGCGGGATCGGTGCGACCGATGCACTGGAGTACGTTGAAGCCCGGCACTCGGTCGGAGTCGTGAGGGTTGAAGTACACGAGCTTGTCGGGTGGGAGACAAGACACCGCGTCCGCGAACAAGTCATCCGCGAGCGTTTGTAAGGTGCCACCCTTGCCGTCGAGAACGACGAGGCTCCAGTTGTCGTCGCCGACCTTGCGGATGAGCGAGCGGCAGAGCTGCTCGAGAAACTTGGTCTTGCCGACGCCGGACCGGCCGAGCACCATCGTGTGCGTCTTCGTGAACAGTTCGAGCGGGATGTGTACGTCTCGCTCGCTCAAGAGGTTGGTGCCGAGGTGAACCGTCGACTTGGGAGGGTTAAGCTCCACGCCGAATTCCCGAGCGCGGGTGCGGATGGAGCGCTCAAGCTGCTGCTGAAAGGCACGCAACCTGTCGAGCGGAGTATCGCTCATTGCTTCTTCTGCGCTTTCGCCGCCACGCGTGCTTTCGCGTCCCTCCACGCCTGAGCAATACGCTCGGATTCACGCGCCTCCGCCGAAGTGCCGGAAGTCGGTGGAGAGTTGGCAAGAGCTGCTTGTGCGCGTTCGAAAGCGCCCATGATCCCACCCGCTTCCGCAGACTTGTCGGATTTCAACGCTATTGCCGCCTGCGCGAGCCTATTGAACTCTACCTCTTCGACCAGCTCCTCGAGCTTTTGCTGCTTCGTTTTGGGGATCAGCTTTTCGCGTTTCTGGATCGCTGCGGTTCCCTCCGTCGCATGCTGCTCCCGCTGCGCGCCGAGCTTCATCATCTCCGCCTCGAAGCGAGCCTCGTCAAGCATGCGCTGACGTTCACGCTCGCGCTGCTCGTCGAGTAGCTGTTGGGGCAGTTCGTTGGCCTTTACGAGCTCGGACCAGAGACTCTGGCGCGCTTGGATGAGTTCTCGGAGCGCGTTCGCCTTTAACTTGATTGTGTCCGCGGACTGTTTGAATCGTGCCGCTTCGTACGCCGACGCGGCCTGCGTTAACAGGCCGCCGGATGCGCTCGGTTGCTCGATGAGCACACCCACTACCTCGTCCGGTAGCCGCAATTTGATCGCGTCCTTTTCGGTTCCCACGGTGATTTCCGTGTCCCCGATCACGTCGCCGAGTTCTCGCCTTGATCGCTCGATCTTGGCATCCATCGTCTGCAGCTGCTCTCGCTTCTCGTCGAACGCAGCAGACAGAGCGTGCGACGATGACTTCTTTGAAGTCATCGGTGCAAGGGAAGCAAGGACGCCGGCCGGCTTCGCGAAGCAGACGAAGACGAGACCAACGCCGAACGACAGCGCCTCAGCGGTGACCGTTCGTTCCACCCAAATGCCGGCAAGTCCTCGCGCGGCGAGCATCGCGAAGGCGAAGTAGCCGGCACCGCTCAGCAGCGACGCACGCGCTATATCCAGCGTCGGGATCGGTGCGGAATTGCGAGCGGCGCGGAGGTAGGCGTCGAGGAACGCGATGCGCCAGGCGACGGCGGCGCCGACCGCCGCGAGAATAAGGAATGGCGGCGTGAAGAACACGCTCTCGGAGACTGGACCGGTGGCCGCGAGGACAAGACCGCCAGTGATCATGTAACCTCCTTGCTCGCCGCACGCCGTGACAGCCGGGGTGCGGGTCTGCTACGCTTTCGAAAGGTGTTCCACCTCCTCCTCCGCCGCCGCTGGCGGTATCTGACTATCGGTTCCCGCGACAAGTAAAGACCACATCGCCCACGCAACCTTCTCAAAACCCTACGCACTGATGCCCGCAGGGAGTCCTTCACGGGAGGCCTCCCGGGGGGCATCGCTGCCCACCCGAACACCGTTGGGAGAAACCCATGTTCGAGCTGAAGGTCGTTCGGGAGCGGCGCGCCGGGTACGGAAGCGCCCGAAGAGTTACGACACCGGCTGCCGTCTACGAGGCGTTCCGCGAACGCGGTGCTACGAGCGATCGCGAGGAGTTCATCGTCCTACCGCTCGATTCGAAAAACACACCCCTCGGTTTCCACGTATGCTCGGTCGGCACCGTCGGCGCCTCGCTCGTTCATCCACGGGAGGTCTTCAAAATCGCGATCCTCGCGAATGCGGCGGCCGTGATCCTTGTCCACAACCATCCCTCCGGTGATCCCTTACCCTCGGCTGAGGACAAGCAGATAACGAAGCGGATCCGAGAAGCTGGCGAGCTCATGGGGATCTCGGTGCTCGATCACGTGATCATCGGCGATGGTCGCTACTACTCCTTCGTCGACGAGGCGGAATTTCGCGCCCCTTGACGGGCACGAATGGCGTAGTGCTACGCTTGAGGGGCGGGCATGTCTTGACGACTGACCTCTGTCCGTGGGCGTACGGTACGTACGCGGAGGCGGCGACGCGACCGGGCAACCTGCTCGGGTCACAAGTACCGCGCCGCGTAGCGGTCGGGAAGGTGTAAACCCCCGGGTCCGTCCGGCTACCGCCGGGCGCTCACACCGGTCCAGTCGCCGCCTCGACCTGTCACCACGGTGCCGGTGCCCTGTTCAAAAGTCGTTCGTAACAACGAAGCGCCGTCCAAGGACGGCGCTTTTTCCTTATCGGCCGAAGGGCCGTCTTGGCGCTCAGCCCCGACGGGGCGTTCGCGCTTTGCGCGAGAGCGCAAGGGGGCACCACCTAAGCCAGCCAACGTCGCGAGCCGACGTGCTCTGCAAGCCAAAGCCCTCCGGGCTGCAGGCGAGCAGGAGCCCCGGCCATAGCCGGGGCGATAGCACGACGAGCCTCGGCGACCACCCGCCAGCCGGTGAGCACGGGGCTTTGCCCCGCGCGCAACCCGGAGCGAGCCGCGGCGTAAGCGCGGCTCAGCGGAGTGGTGACGTGAGCGTAGCGAATCGTCGCCAGGGTGGCGGGTGGTCGCGGAGGAAAGTGAAGGCCTTGTCGGACCACCGACATCGACGTAAACGCGTGCGGTTACGAGGCCTTCACGCCCGGAGCGACGTTGGCTGGCGATAAAACTCCCCGTATAAAAAGTATCGCATGGTCCGGGACTTTTTGTATGGGCCTCGAGCTGGCGAGAGGCGCAGCATTTCAGGTGCCGGATGAGTTCTGACGGCCTTCCAAAACCCCTGCTATCGGTCGGGGGAGGCGTCGCCCTTCTCATCGCAGCCTGGCTGATTCTTCGCGTTGTTCCGAGTCTCCACGGTTTCCCGCGTCCCCCCTGGATGGCCGACTCGTGGATGGATACCGATGGCGTGCTTCACTACAACGGGTCGCCAACCGTGGCGCTCCCTGAGACATCGCATTGGCTGTTTCGGTTGGATGCTGGGGACCGAGTGAGTACTTTCTTTCAAGGATTCAGGCGCGGCGAGGTGACGCCATACATTCGGCTAATGGATGGCGAGGGTGGGATCTCCGCGACTTGTCGCGGATGTAGCGACGAAGAAATTGATTTCGAGAACGTCTCGAAGAGACTCGCGAAGTGGGAGTGCGATCCGGAGCCGCCGAAGGGAGTGAAGTGCGGTGGCTATGTGCCAGCTCGGGGAAAACGCCTTCGCTTCGAAAAAGAGGCGACTGTGTCGATCAGCGTGAACCGCACGAAATGAAAGCGGAACCGAGCAGGGTCACTGACGTGCGTGGGTCAAGAACGGAGCGATGGGGGCGGCTGGTCGCGTCGCCGATACTCTCACCACCAAAAAAAGCCCGCGCGGGAACCCTTGCGTAGTAAGGCGTTCCGCGGGGGCTGTTGAGCCGCGACACGGACTGGCCCCCTATAAGAGTTCTTTCGGTCTTGATGACTTTTCATAGCCCCGGAGGTAGTTGAGCGGCCGCATGGACTATCGGGTTTCCACTGCCGGGCGATTGGGAGAGCTTCTCCGTCGTGGGAAAGGAGAGCCAGAAAGTGCACCGGCCATGGAGGTTTGGGCAAGGCTCCTTGGTGCAACGGATCGCTCCGAGTTACATCGAAAGTTCGCGCGGGTTCTGAAACTACCGGATACCGTGGCTAAGCAGGTTGGCCTGCTCTCCGGCATCGATCACGAGCTTTTCCTGCCGTGGTACAAGAATGTCTCTGTCGCTTTTCGGGATGCGCGTCTGGAAGTAGAGTGGATGCACTTCTGCCGTGGATACACTGGCGAGGACATTCAGGCCCTAGGATTCTGCGCGCACGAAATGGAAAAGCAGTTCCCGGAGACTGTACTCGATCCGGGTGAACTCGAACGACTCGGGGCAGAAATCGGTGACCTGATCGAGGAGCTTCAGGCGTGCGGCCTACCCGGATACGTAAACGACGAACTCCTGCACCATCTGAAAAACGCAAAGTCGGCCATAGCTGACTACGAAATCTGGGGTGTTGAATCTATCAAGGGAGCGGTCCGTGATCTCTTTGGCGCAACGGTAACTGACGCGCCAGTGTTTCGAGAGGCACAGAAATCTGGCACCTGGTGGAAACGATTTCAGGAGGTAGCTCTAAGTTTGTTTCTCATGATGGGCGTTGCAGCCGATACGATCCAGATAGGCTCGGCGATCATTCCTCTTTTGCCGTCGAGCGCGTCTTCGGAACCTTGTCCGGAGGAAGTCCCCCACCGAGAAAATGATCGCCCGAGACTGGACGGCGATTCGAGTCTTGATCCGACGCAAATAGCGTGAGACGAATTGCGCTCGCCAGCGTCGGCGACGTTGTCGAGCGCTCGACACTTGTGGAATTCCCAATGCTGCCAAGGAAATTCACAACAGAAGAGTGAAAACTATCGGGCCTGCCAGAAGGGCTCGATCCGATTGTCGCGGCAGTAGTCCCGAACCTTCACGAAGAGCAGCTGCCCGATCGATCCGCGGAAATCACCCATGCCGTCCGCGCGAATCTCGGCGAGAAACCGCCTCACAGTGAACTCGTCGAGATTCCGAACGACGAGGTGGTAGAACGCGGTGCTCTCCTTGTCTCGCGTCACCGTAAGGATGTCGTCGACAAGTAAATTTCGGAGGGCCTGCTCATCCGTCGGCGCCACCGTCGCATCGACGAGGCGAAGGGCGAACGGCGTCTTCCGAACGACGAGTTTTTTTCCGGCGACTTTGTCGCGCTTTATGATCCTGAGATCGATGATTTTACCGCTGGTGAGACGCTTGTCCTTCAGGGCATCGATCGCACGTCGGAGCGCACGCTCACGGTGAAAAGGCGCACGGTACTTCTCACCCATTTCTGGGAAGTCATATTCAAAGAGCTCGGTGAGGTTCCGCTCGTAGCGATCGTGGGTTGCCATCTTCATGTCGAGTTGGTTGTAGAGGACGAGGGCGAAGCCCGAGAGGCTGAGCCGCTCGGAAAGATAGAACGGCGCGTGATACCCCATCGCGAGGTTCTCGATGACGAAGGGGTTGAGGCGAAAGTGACCGAGTTCGAGCGGGAGCTGCCGGTTGTTACCCTTCTGGAACCGCCGCTCCTCGAGCACGTAGTAGTCGGAGATGAGATTGAACCCGCCTTTGAACGTCTGGCGGGTCTGCTTCTTCGCGTTCCAAAACGATCCCTCGAACTTTAGGTTCACCCCATTGAGCTTCTCCAAGTGCTTCAGGATGCTCGCGTGCTGAAACCCTCCCCAGCTGCTCGTTCGTGTGGCGCTCGGGCTTAGCCGTTCCGCAACGTTCCTCAGTGCGAGTGGGATCCGCTCTGCGCCGACGTTGGCGAGCGCCCGAGGCCCAAGCATCTCTTGTCGGATCGCAAGGAGCACCGAGAAGATCTTGCAGGTGTCGGCGGTGAGGTCCCCTGCCGCCGGCGACGGGATCACGCTGAGCGTCGTATCGATGGCGTTGCCGTCGGGGTAGCGGAGCTGACGCCTAAGCGACCGTATCTCCTTCCCGTCTGTGGTCGACCAGATGTTTGGCCAGCGCTCAAGATTCAACTCCCCGTAGATGATGTCTTCGGGGTCAGGTCGGTCTGGAAGCTCTCCCTTCTTCCGTGTAGTTGAATCTTCGGTCATCACCTTCTGAGCATTAATGCTTTGAAATACTTAGAGATACTAAGAGCGTAGGATTTGGTGAATTCCCCTGTATTGATAATGGTTTACGGACTATGCCTGGTCACGGCTACACCCGTTCCTGGTCACAGCTACACCCGTATCTGGTCACAGCTACACCCGTCTTTTCCAGGCGAGCTGGTCACAGCTACACCCGTTCATTCGAGGCTTTGGAGAGCGTGCTCGAGGGCGCCTCGGACGCCACTTCGGTCACTCCCTTTCTTGAGCCGAAGGACGAGCTCGTAGTCCGAGGTCTTCTTCTTGAAGGTGAAAAGCTTCGGGCGTCCCTTCGTTCGCGAGGATGTCTTTTTCGTCGTTTCTTGAATCTGCCGAAGCGTGGTCGCTTCGCCGCGCTTCATGAGTTCCCAGACCCTCGAGCGCTCTTCTGGACTTTCCATTCGAACGAGCTGAAGGAGCTTTATCCGGCTGGCTATTTCCGGATTGTCGAGCGCTCGACATTCCTCGATGATCTCGGCGGGGAGCTTGGTAAGAGAGAGCGTTTCGGTGATCGAGGAGCGTGACTTTCCAATCACTGCAGCGAGTTGCTCGTCGGTGTAGCCCTTCCCAACTTTGAGCGCTCTCAGGGCCTCTGCCTCCTCGAGCGGTGCGAGGTTCTCGCGCTGGAGGTTCTCGATGAGGGCGATTTCTTGATCGTCCCCGGTATCTCGCAGTAGCACCGGAATCTCGGCTAGACCCGCAGCCTTGGCAGCGCGCCAGCGGCGTTCGCCGGCGATGATGATCACGCCCTCCGCCGCCGGCTCCGGCCGGACAAGGATCGGCTGGAGGATGCCCTTGTCACGAACAGAGTTTGTAAGCTCGGCGAGTGCCGCTTCGTCGAAATACTTTCGCGGCTGATCGGGGTTCGGACGAATGCTCTCGGTAGGGAGCATTAGGACGCGGTTCGGTGCTCCGTTGGCAGTAAGGGTTCGGACAGGATGGGATCGTTCTGGCGTCTCTTCTCGCCGCCCGAAGATCTCGTCTCCGAGGCCACGCATGTCAGGCTGGTTCTGCATGGTTTTCGAGCTCCTCCGCCACGCCTTGATACGCAACCGCCACCGACGAATCGGGGTCATAGGCGAATATGCTTTTGCCGGAAGCGACAGCGTCCTTTGCCTTCACCGAGTACGGTACTTCTGCCTCGATCACCTTCCCCGGGAACGTCCTTCGAACCTCGTCGACGATGATCCGAGCGTGCCGCGTCCGCTTGTCGAACTTCGTGATGACGAGCTGGCTCATGTGGAGATTGGGGTTCGTCATGGCCTTGATGTTGTCGACCGTCCGCATGAGATGGCCGAGGGCTCTTAACCCCAGATAGTCGGGCTCGAACGGGACGATGATCTCGTCGGCTGCGGTAAGTGCGTTGATGGTGAGTTGGCCGAGATTTGGTGGGCAGTCGATCAGGATCTCGTCGTAGGCGAACGCGACGGGCTTTAGGATCAGAGAAAGAACTCTTTCACGACTGAGGCGCGTGAGGAGAAGCTCTTCAGCGCTCGCGAGATCAATAGTCGATGGTAGGAGGCTCACGCCCTCTGTGGACGTGGTGTGAATGACCTGCGCCGTAGACTGCCCGAGCGGGACTTCGAGGAACAGGTCGTAGATCGTCTTCTCAATCTGCCCGATGTCCATGCCGAGCACTGCCGACAGACTCGCCTGCGGATCGAGATCCACGGCAAGAACACGCCTCGTGCCGTTCTTGGCAAAGGCGTGAGCGAGGTTAACGGTGGTCGTCGTCTTCCCGACGCCACCCTTTTGGTTTACGACGGCTGTAATTCTGCTCATGGTCGGTTCTCGCTTTCGTGGTTGGTAACATCGACCTTTTCTTCGCCGTCGGGATTGGTTTCGTGTTTCTGGAGGACGATCTCGAGCGCCTCTTGGACGAGCCGGCTCATGGTCGAATGAGACCGGTAAGCTGCGGCCTCAAGACGTTCGAGTTGGGATATGGGGATGGAAAAAGATTGTGAGACGTGTCGCCGCATACTCCGCACTACCTCCACACACGCTTCCACGTGCGGCTGGTTGGTTAGCTGGTTAACAACTCCAGTGTAGCAGCCAGGCCGAGCGGCCCTCAAATCTCAGGGTGTGGATATGCAGAGAAGTGTGAGTGACCACAGTCCGTGGCTTGGGGAGCGATTGCGGAGCCGTGGCGTCGCGTGAGAGGGGAGACGCGGGGTCGATAGCTGAACCGATGGTCGGGAGAGGATGCAAGATGGACGAGGAGATTTCTCGTAAGACGGTGGAACGCCAGCAGGTAGCCGTGTCCGTCGACACCGTCGCGGAGCTGCTTGGCATCAGCACACGGTCGGTGTGGCGGCTTGTGGCGCGAGGGGAGTTGCCGCGTCCGGTGCGCATCGGCGGGTTGGCGCGTTGGGATCAAGCGGCGGTTCTCGCCTGGTGGTCTCGACAACACGAGCAAGCGCAGAACCGTTGCCGAGGATCTTAATGCACGTAGCGAGCGAGCCGGAGTAGGTGACGGGTCGGCGGGAGGGAGGTCACCGCCACGAGGGATGGTCTAAGGATCGAGGCGGTGACATTCCCGAGGATCGTTTGGGCGAAGTCGGCGCACGGACTTGTGCGAGGTGCGACTTACGGCCGAGGCCAGGTTTTCACGATCTCTGGTAGGCGGTCGACTACCTCACGGCCGAATATGACTTCGTCGACATATCCCATGTGGAGGATGTCGATCAGGCGACAAAGGTAGGACTTTCCGCAGGTCCACCAGGTGAACTTGCTGTCGACAAAAAGATAGTGGAGCACTCGCCGCTCTGCAGCGCGTTCGAGCTCCGTAAGCGTTCGACCAACTGCCGGTCGGGCTTGAGACGGGTAAGGCCGGCTAACCCAAAGCGGAGCGGTTCTCGCTCCGAGGTTCGCGCGCGGCAGCCCAGGCTCTGGGCGTGAGCTCGGCGATAC
>Ga0247727_10011067_pt1 | contig 15834 bp, 11 predicted proteins | sample WisWelCaveWW1625_FD_202498 | JGI IMG/M metagenome (GOLD analysis project Ga0247727, IMG submission 202498) | Biofilm microbial communities from Wishing Well Cave, Virginia, United States - WW16-25 | ecosystem: Environmental > Aquatic > Deep subsurface > Groundwater > Cave microbial mat | place...
CCAGTGCCAATGCAGTCTCGATAGAACAACAGGCTGCGCGAAGCCGACAGTCCATCATCTTCCAAGTTGAAAGCGCCTATATGGATGTTCTGCGGACAGAGCAGCTTGTGAAAGTAAGCGAAGGCAACCTGAAGAGGGATATGCGACAATTGGAGCGAATTACGGAATCAAATCGTGTCGGTGCGCTTTCATTGGCCGACGTCTACCGGCAGCAGTCGCAGGTTGCGGCGGACGAGCTCAATCTTATTACTGCTCAGAACGATTACGACAAGACCAAGGCGGACCTCCTAGCCTTGGTCGGGCTGGATGTGTGGGAGGACTATAAGTTCCTTGATACAACAATCTCCCCGGAGATTTCGGAGCAGGAGTTGGTTGCGACCGCAGAGAACTACAAGAACTATGAGGAGTTGGGCAAACGTGCGCTGCAGGCCCGTCCGGATTATCTTGGTGCCGCTGAGAACCTTCGCGGGGCGGAGTCAGGGGTAACCGGGGCGCGAAGCGGATATTTCCCGAGCGTCGGGGCTTTTGCCGGCTATGCGATATCCAACAATCCATCGATCACGAATGAAATCTCGGGGATCGCCAACAATAGGAATCTCAGTTGGGGCATCTCGATACGCTGGAATCTGTTCGACGGATTCCAGACAAACCAGGCGTTGCAGTCGGCTCTTGTCACAAGGCGCAATGCGGAAGTCTTCATAACGCAATCTGAGCGCAATATCTACGTCGAGTTAAGGAAGGCCCTGTTGGATCTGGAGGCAGCACGCAAACAATATGAAGTGAGTCAAAAAGGGCTGCTCTCGGCGACCGAAGATCGGAAGATTGCCGAAGAGCGCTATAACCTTGGCGCAGGGACATTGCTGGATTTACTGACTGGCAACGCAGGACTGGTGAACGCCGAAGCAAACAAAGTGAACGCGGTGTACAACTACATCGTCGCTCAGCGGAGAGTTGAATACGTGATCGGTGAACGAACGTATTAACGGACACTGAGTCCTCTTCGCTGTGGTTCGCCACACACATTCGAAGGAGTAACCAAAGAATGGCAACAAATGGAAAGAGATCGAAGAAAAGGATCGTCATCTTCTCGATAGGTGGCGTTGTGCTGGCGGGTTTGGCATTGATGGTGCTCCTTGGGATCAAGAAGGAGCCTGTCATCGTCGTACAAGTTGAGAAAGTCAGACATCATACCATTACGCAGGTGGTGACCGCGACGGGGAAGATTCAGCCCGAGATGCAGGTTAAGATCTCGCCTGAGGTGAGCGGCGAAGTCGTTGCCCTCCCCGTGAAAGAAGGACAGGAAGTCAAGAAGAGTGATCTCCTTCTGAAGATCAAACCCGATGTGTATACTGCCCAGCGGAACCAGTTCGAGGCCGGCTTGATGCAGACAAAGGCAACATTGACCCGGGCGGAGTCGGAATACCGACGAATAGACAACCTCTACGCAAAGAACCTCGTCTCCCAGGCAGAATTTGACCAGGCAAAAGCCACATTCGAATCGAGCAAGGCGAGCTATGCACAAGCGAAGGCGTCCCTCGACCAGGCAGAAGAGAACCTGCGAAAGACGACCATCCTGTCTCCCATGGAAGGGACAGTGAGCCAATTGAACTCAGAGCTGGGCGAACGCGTGCTTGGAACCAACCAGTTTCAGGGTACTGATGTAATGACGATTGCCGACCTCTCTCGAATGGAAGCTCGCGTCGATGTCAGCGAAACTGATGTCGTGCTCCTCTCTGTCGGCGATACGGCCCGCATTACTGCAGATGCATTTCCGGACAAGAAGGTCAACGCAATCGTCTATGAAATTGCCAACACAGCGAAAACCAAAGGTGCCGGGACCCAAGAAGAAGTGACCAACTTTGAGGTGAAAATGCGCATCCTTGACAAGGAACTGATGTTGCGTCCTGGAATGTCCATGACGGCGGATATTGAAACTGAAACGAAGGGGAATGTACTCGCCGTGCCGATCCAGAGTGTCACGACCAGGGCTCCGAAGCCTGAGAAGCCTGAGGAGGAGACCGATGAGGAGGGACAGGTCACTATGGCACAGAATGAGAAAGGCAAACGACGATCCGAGGAGAAACTCAAAGAAATCGTGTTTGTGGTTGATGACGGGATAGCAAAATCGGTAGAAGTCAAGAGAGGGATCAGTAATGACAGTTACGTGGAAATAGTTGAGGGCATTACGGAGGGTGCGCAGGTGGTCTCGGGCAGCTACAAAGCAATCAACCGCGAGTTGGAGGACGGATCGAAGGTTCGGGTGGAGGAGCCCAAGAAACCGGGGAGTCGGGGAAGTGACAAAGCGGCGGGATAAGCAAATAATAGTTGATGCGGCACTGGCTCAGGAGCACAAAGTACACACAGAGCGGCCTCGTATAACATACAGGAAAGCATACCATGAATATGATTGAACTGAAGAACATTGTGAAAACCTACGACATGGGCGAAGCCGAAAAAGTCAAAGCACTTCGTGGTGTCTCGCTTCGCCTCTCTCGTAATGAGTATATTGCCATTATGGGTCCTTCGGGTTCAGGGAAGTCGACGCTGATGAACGTCATTGGATGTCTCGACACACCGACGTCGGGCTCGTATGAGTTAAACGGCGTCAATGTGAGCGAGATGGACGACAACGAGCTTGCCAAGATCCGGAACAAGGAGATCGGCTTTGTCTTTCAGACCTTCAATCTGCTTCCCCGTTACGACGCCCTGCACAACGTGGAACTTCCTTTGATCTATGGCGGACTCCCAACTGCCGAACGAAAGCAGCGCGCTCGACAAACGCTTGACCATGTGCAGCTTGGTGACCGGATTCACCACAAACCGAATGAGCTTTCCGGAGGCCAGCGGCAGCGCGTTGCGATTGCACGCGCCTTGGTGACGAATCCATCCATTATCCTTGCCGACGAGCCAACAGGAAATCTGGATTCGAAGACCGGAGAGGAAATCATGATGCTGTTCGAGGAGCTGCACCGGCAGGGAAACACGATCATCCTAGTGACGCACGAAGCGGACCTTGCCGCACATGCTCACCGCATCATCCATCTCAGGGACGGAATGGTCGAGAGCGATGAAAAGGTTACGAAGCGGAGAACGTACCCTGTTGTGCAGGCATCCTAATAATAGAGGCACAAGACGATGTATTTCTTGACAGAGCTGAAAGAAGGCCTTGCCATTTCATTCAGGGCGCTTCGCGCAAACAAAATGCGATCGGTCTTGACAACACTCGGGATCGTTATTGGTATCGTGTCGGTAACCTTGATGGCGACTGCGATCGAGGGGGTCAACAGGGCCTTCGACAGGAGTGCGGCTGCCTTTGGCACGGATGTTCTCTACATCCAAAGATTCCCGTGGGTCTCGAACGATGATTGGTGGAGCTGGCGCAACCGGCGCGACCTGCAAGTGAGCTATGCCGACAAAATCGAGCGCCAGACATCCCTCGTCGATGCGGTGGCGCCGGTCATGGCGACCTTCCGGAGGGTCACCTACGGCTCGAACGTCATGGATAATGGGTTCATCACGGGTACAACACGGGAGTATTTATCCGCAGCCGGGGTGACGATTGAGGATGGCCGCTTTCTTACTACGGAAGAGTCAAATGGCGGCCGACCTGTGTGCGTTATTGGCGCGGTTGTCGCTGAAAACCTCTTCCCTCGTGAGGACCCGATCGGCAAGACGCTTCGGGTTGCCGGATATCCCTATACCGTTGTGGGTGTCTTTGAAAAACAGGGAGGTCTCTTTGGACAATTTACCTCCGATAGTCGTGTGTACATTCCTCTTAGCTCGTTCCAGATTCATTTCGGCGGTCGTCGAGAGGTGACGATACAAGTTCGCGTTGCCGACCTGAATGTCATGGAAGATGCCAAAATCGAGCTCGAGGGGATAATGCGAAAAATACGGCGCCTCGTCCCCGGAAAGCCTAATGATTTTAACATCAATCAGCAGGAGATCCTCACGCAAACATTTGGCCCGATCAGTCTCGTCATCGCATCGATCGGTCTGTTCATCACAGGTCTTTCATTGTTCGTTGGAGGAATCGGAATTATGAACATCATGTTCGTATCCGTCACCGAGCGGACAAAAGAAATTGGGATACGCAAAGCCGTCGGCGCACGGCGCCGAACAATCCTCATGCAGTTCTTGATCGAAGCCGCGGCGCTCTGCCTGATTGGTGGATTGATCGGCCTTATCATCGCGTTCCCGCTCAGCCTCATCGTTGATCAGCTCTTGCCAACAGCAATGCCTTTGTCGGTGGTGTTCATCGCCATCCTTATTTCCCTTGGTGTGGGAATCATTTCGGGTTTCCTTCCTGCGTACCGGGCTGCTCGAATGGATCCCGTGGAGGCGCTCCGATATGAGTAAGTCTGTGTTCGATTGGGCAAATCTCAAAGAAAGTTTTGCAATGGCAATCAGTGCCGTGCGGGCAAACAAGCTTCGTTCGGCATTGACGTTGATTGGCATTGTCGTCGGTGTCTTCTCAATCATCTCCGTGATGACCGCGATGGGGGTATTGCGCAACAGCATCGAAGTAGGGCTTACCCAATTGGGCGCAAATACATTTCAGATCCAGAAATTTCCGCCCGGCTTCAGCTCGGGTGGTGACCGACGTAGATTCAGAAATCGGAGACACATTACGTATGAACAGGCCTTGAAAGTGTACGAAAAAACAACTCTTGCCGAATCGGTTGGAATTGAAGGCTGGGAGTTTGGCAGCACCGTGTGGTGGAAAGGCGAGAAAACGAATCCTAATGTCTCTTTGGCAGGAGAGAATGTGGAAGGATTGCTGACAAACGACTGGGGTGTTGCCTTTGGCCGCGGCTTCAACAATCAGGACATCGACATGGCGAAGCCGTATGTCATATTGGGCAAAAGCGTTGTGGAGAAGCTGTTTCCCTCATACATTGATCCGGTTGGAGAAACGGTTCGGATTGATGGGGCATTGTATCAGGTCATCGGGGTGTTTGCCTCAAAAGGGAGCGTGCTCGGTGGCAGCAACGATAACTTCGTGACCATTCCGATCACGAGCTACTTTCAAAAGTATGGCAAAGCAGACAAGAGCCTCCATATTATGGTCAAAGCCCGCAGCCGTGAAGTCTTCGACGATTGCCTCGAGCAGTCCAGAGCCATACTTCGCGTAGGCCGGAAGGTTCCACCAGGGGAAGAAGATGACTTTGCATACTTTTCGAACGATTCACTGATCAAACAGTTCAACGAGTTTACGATGTATTTGCGCCTTGGCGTTTTGTTGGTGAGCTGCATCGCACTCATTGCCGCAGGTGTTGGGATCATGAACATTATGCTCGTCTCAGTTACCGAGCGAACGCGGGAGATTGGCATACGAAAAGCCATCGGTGCTCAACGGCGGGATATCCTCAGCCAGTTTATTATCGAAGCGATCATCTTGTGTGAAATTGGAGGGATCATCGGGGTTCTTTTCGGGATCATCGGTGGGAACGTTGTTGGTATCTTGCTGGAAGTTCCTGCGGTCATTCCATGGGATTGGGCCGCGATCGGGCTCGGTGCCTGCTCGCTGGTAGGTCTGATCTTTGGCGTGTATCCTGCCTGGAAGGCTTCGACTCTTGATCCCATCGAAGCCCTGCGCTATGAGTAGCGCGCTCGCGCGTGCACCAATCACCGTCTACGTTTCCAGCACCTTGTCCAGCGCTCCCTGGATCACTCTCAACACCTCCCCTACCCTGTAGGGTTTCTGAATGATGGCGAGTGCACCCGTTGCAAGCAATTCTGCCTGCTTTGCATCCTCGACGAATCCGGTGCAAAACACTACTTTAACTGACGGCTGGACTGCTCTCAGCTCGTGAAAAAGCTGAAGGCCTGCGATCTTTGGAAGGCCGATATCTGTGAGCACGAGTTGTATCTCATCTTTCGCTGCTGAAAGATGGTGATGGCCTCTTTTCCGTCCTTTGCTTCCAGTACATTGTAGCCGGCCTCTGCGATCAGTTCCTTCAGGAGGCTACGTATGCCTTCCTCGTCCTCGACGATGAGAAGCGTTTCACCCCTGCCACGCACCGTCTGCTGATCAGCTCCGCGTCACTTGTGATGTCTTCAATAATCAGAATGTGCAGAGGCTTTTCCACTTGGTGCTACACAAATTTGTGAAAAACGTATTGGTGAATCCCCGAACAACGCACGCACCCGTCGCGTGTTTTGAGCGTCTCCATGGTAACAAGATATTCAGTTTGATTCAAGTGCACTGCCAATGAGACGTGTTTTCTTTTGAAGTCAATAGTGGTATCTTCGTAGAGCACCACAATAACACCAACTTCATTTGAGTCGTCAATGATTTTCGCGGGCCTGGATTCATAGGTTGTCTGATGCGTATCAAAACGCTTCAATGTGCCTTTGTGTTGATTGGAGTGGTGATGCAGCTGTTCGCTTGTGTTGCAGGTGTTGCACAGGGAGACAATGAAAGCATCGTGTTCAAGAATACCAAGAAACGTCCGGGCTTTCCTACCCTGGTACAGTCAGACGCAACACTGCAGATCTGGGAAACATTCTTGGTTGTCCGGAAGGCTCATGCGGGCGAGCCGCTCGCCCAGCACGAACTTGGTCTCCGATACCTCCTTGGCAGAGGGTTCGAGGCCGATACGGCGAACGGGGCGTATTGGATCCGCAAGGCTGCCGAACAGAATCTGATCCCGGCACGATTCAACATGGGCATCCTGCAATTCCATGGATGGGGCGTGTCGTGGAGCCCTTTTGATGCCTGCAGAAATTTTCTCTACTGCGCGGAAAAGGAAATGGCCGCGGCCCGGTTCATCATGGGTCTTGTGTATACCGAGAACCTGATTGTGCCCAGAGACATGAGAAGGGCGTATCACTGGTTAACCCAAGCGGCGGATTCAGGTTACACACCGGCGAAACGTGCTCTGGCTGAGATCGAGAAGTATCGAGCGATCGAAAACGTCGGGTCATCCCAAAAGGATCTGGTGTTTCTCGGGTTTGATGAGGACACTACATCTCACAACGCCGAACTTTCGCTTTTGAATGAGGCATTGCGCGGAGCGGGACCTACCGTCCTCAATGCGCTGGGAATTCCTCACACCAGAGATGCAAACCTTGATTCAAGTGGTTTTGCTGCTATCCTCCGATCGGCCGAGGCCGGAAATCCGGAGGCGCTTGAGGTCATCGGGCGAACTTACGAACGGGGCATAATTGTCGGTGGAGACCCTGTGATGGCGGCGTTGTACTACATCCGGGCAATCCGCCTGGATTCACGACGAGGGGCGGAACTATTATGGAACCTCATCCAGCAGGAGAACTTCTTCCTGCTGCTCAAGTCACGTGCTGCACGCGGCGAGTCCGATGCGCAATCTGTGTGGGCAGTTCTGCGTGTGTTGGGCTATGATATGGTGATGAGGCAACAGTCGGCGTACCTCACACAAGGACAGGCACTCGATCTCCTGCAAAAGCCCGCAGAACGTGGGCATGTTCAGGCGAACATTGAACTGGGACTTCTCTATTATGCGGGGGAGTGGGTTCCGGAAGATCGCGAACTGGCGATACGCTACTGGAAAGAGGCTGCCCGGGCGGGGAGCCGAGAAGCAGAGCTTCGCGTTGCGATCACTACCCTTCGTTCCACAAGCGATTCCGTTCGCCAGCACAGAGCGATCGCAATTATTGGTGAGGCTGCAAGCCAAGGCGCCCTTCTGGCGCAGGTCGCTCTCGGATATTGCTATGAGACCGGTACCGGCGTTGCCAAGAACATCGCTGAAGCCGTGCGGCTCTACCGCGACGGTGCTCGACGCGGCAGCCGGGGCGCATTCCAGGCCCTCAGACGAATGCATGATGACATTCGTCCCGATCTGCCGGAATACAGGTTGGTCGACTAACGTGGGAAGAACGAACCGGAGAGGAAACGCTAATACAAGAACATCGGCTTATTGAGAATGTGAGCAACCTTGGGCTTATACTGTTCGGAGTCGTATAATTCCCCGATGTCAACCTTTTTCTTTCCCTCCATGATTGTTTGCACTGGGACAACCGTGTATCTTCCTTCCCGTAGCGCGACCATTGTGCCAAACTGCCGTTTGATTACAAGGTCCGTTGCGAGGTTGGCATAACTGATGGCGACCATTCGATCTAGGGCGTCAGGTTCACCGCTGCGCATGAGGTAGGCGAGTTGTTGATAAATGGTGTGCGATCCGGTTATCTTCTGGATCATATCTCCCGTGACGGCGCCGATTCCGCCAAGTTTCCTGTGCCCGAATGCGTCCGCCTGTCCGTATTCCAACACTGTTCCCCCGATCATTTGTGCACCCTCCGATATCGTCATGATGGCGTAATTGCTCGGATTGGCCCGCTTGTCTTCCGTGAGCAGCTTGGCAAGACGCATGGGATCGAAAGGGACTTCGGAAATGATCGCGCGATCCACACCGGCAAGGTACGCCGAAATGAGTGAAGTCTCTCCAGAATTTCTGCCGAACAACTCCACAATGGCGATCCGTTCGTGTGAACCGGCGGATGTTCGAAGGTTGGTGATGAAATCCACACTGCGAGTGACGGCAGTTGAGAACCCGATGCAGTAATCTGTTCCGAACACATCATTATCCATCGTCTTGGGAATCGCGACCACGGGATATGATTCATTGTGGAGTCGAACGGCATAGCTGAGCGTATCATCTCCTCCAATCGAAATCAGAGCTTCGAGCTTCAGAAAATCCAGAACACGCAAGATATGAGGTGTGAAATCCAGCGTGGTGGAGGGATCAAGCGACTGGTGGGAGGGTTCACGAAGGAATTCAGGAATGTCACCGACCTTGATACTGGCCGGATTGGTCCGTGATGTGTGTAGGAACGTGCCACCGGTACGATCAATGGTCCGTGTGTTTGCCTTCGTCAGTCCGGTGAGCCACTGGCTTGACTGCTCCGGCTGCGAGGGGTTGAAATTCAGTAAGCCACTCCAACCGCGCCGGATGCCGAAGACGTCATGCCCCTCTTCGATTGCACGGAACACTACCGCTTTGATGCACGGGTTCAATCCGGGCACATCACCGCCGCCTGTCAGTATGCCGATGCGTTTCATTCTTGATCTAGGATTTTAGATTTCGGATTTCAGATTTGGGTGTGTCGTCCTGTTAGTGTTTCATGGTGATTGATGATTGTAGATTTCAGATCGGAATTGCTTCGATTTTTCAATCTGCAATCAGAAATCTGAAATCTGAAATCATCTTGATTTGGGTGTGTCGTCCTGTTAGTGTTTCATGGTGATTGATGATTGTAGATTTCAGATCGGAATTGCTTCGATTTTTCAATCTGCAATCAGAAATCTGAAATCTGAAATCATCTTGATTTGGGTGTGTCGTCCTGTTAGTGTTTCGTGGTGATTGATGATCGTTGATTTCAGATCGGAATTGCTTCGATCTTTCAATCTGCAATCAGAAATCTGAAATCAGAAATCATCTTGATTTGGGTGTGTCGTTTCTGGCCATGATCGAACGTCAGACGCTGATGTAAATTTAGGCGATATGCGTTGAAGAAGCAAGATAGGAGAGAGGAAGGAATGGAAACAGGGAGTAATGCAGTTTTGGAGTATTGGAATAGTGGAGTGTTGGAGTAGTTTAGAGTAGTAAAACCCAAAAGCGTCAGCCACAGAGGCCAGCCCCCGCCCGCCTTCGTCGTTCGGGCGGGCGACAGAAGGTCTGGCGGGCACAGAGTCACTGAGAATTTATGGTGAAAAGGGTTTTCTGCTAAGGTCCTGTCGGTCCAAGCAAGATACCTTGTTGCACCATCGTGATTCAATTTCTCTGCTTTGGCCGTGGATGCATCTTATTCTTTCTCAACAATGACCGCGGTTCCATAGGCGAGGACTTCCGCAACGCCGGACATAATCTCGTTTGCATCGTAGCGCATCCCGATTACGGCATTTGCTCCAAGCTCCTCAGCGTGTTGGATCATAATGCGAAATGCATCAAGCCGCGCCCGTTCGCATAATTCCTGGAGCAGGGAGATGTTGCCACCAAACAAGATCTGAAATGCTGCGCCGATGTTCCCCACCAGGGACCGGGAGCGCACGGTAATCCCCCGGACGACGCCAAGGATCTTGACGATCCTGTAGCCATCGAGAGTAAATGTCGTGGTGATTAGTCTTTGATCCATGCGAATACACTCCGTCTTCGAAACGTCTGGTTTATCTAAATTTTATGGAGCTGACAACCTTCTCGTATGCTGCAACATAACTTTCTGTTTGCGGTTTGTACCAATTCATGGTCACACGGAAGACTTTATCATTCTTCACCACAAAATAGGCTCTGCTATCAACGTCCGCCCGTGACGGATAGTTCACGAAGAGCGCATTCTCGCCGGCAACTGTTGTTTTCCCCGTTGATCGTATTTTGTACGCCTTCTTGTTCTGGTCGAACACTTTTTCGACCGTCAATCCCTTCGCGCCAAAGACATCAAACCTGACGGAACAATCCAGGCGGACACCGCGAAGTTCCAGCACCTCATCGAATTTTCCCTTTGGCGGATTGGTGAAGTTGAAATTATCCGGGTACTGGAAGCGGAACAGTTTTCCCGAGTATTCTGAAAAAGTCTCCGATGGCAGTGTCTCATCACGACCCTTGGCGACTGGCTTTGGCGGCACGAATGAATTCAAGCACGCATCGAAAATGCCTGCATATGCATTGTAGTAGTCACCAAAACCGGCGAACCCGAGGTCAAACACAACTGAGTCGCTTGCAATCAGGACGTGGTGGCCGTTGATAATATTCTTTCCCCCGTAATTTGCCACATATGGGACCTTTACAGCTTCGCGCTCCGCAACCGTTATTGCCTGTTCCTGTCCAAGCTGAATTCCTACTGCCTTCATTTCGTCTTTGATCTGCTTGATTTTTCCCATGGGGTCTGCGGTCTTGAGGATATCGATTGCGATTTCAACGCCGAGAGGCCCCACGCTGGCTGGATCAAGAAACTTCTGATTCACGTCCGGGGCATTATAGAAACGCGCTCTCCCTACCTCTGCATTGATGACCCAATCCTTCGGATGTTTGATCTGGAATCGTATCCCCGGGTCTCTATATTCCACCATCTCCGGGACCGCGACTGGATCCATTTCCTTTTCCTTTGCACACCCGCCGATTTGCAGGCTGATACTCAGAGCAGCAATGAGTACTGCGACTAGACTAACGACATTAAGTCTGGTGCACATGGTTATACCTTCCGGTTGTTGGTGAATGGGTTCAGTCAATGAGCAAAGGCGGGCAGCCGCCTTTGGGGCACACAGAAAAATTCAAACAAAATGCTTTGTGTTTATGGTTTCATAGAGCTTAGTGCTTCGATTCGCAATTACGGTTACGTATTTGTGCCTGTAGTTGCAATGAAAAATGCTCTCTCAGCACTAAGTCCTGAGTGAATAAATTCGTCACCGAATTTATGAATCGAAGGACTTAGTGTCTTTGCCCGCCCTCGGCCGATGCACCGGCAAAGTGTTGAGGGCGAGGCCGGGGAGTCTTTTGCCGTGGGCATCCCTTCGGGAGTGGCAAGACTTGTAGGGCACTAGCCTTTTGGCACAACCATATCGTACCACGTCTTTTTCTCACGCACGCCGACCTCATCGATATGGACATGCTTTGCTTCAGTGTACTCCTTCAATCCTTCGATGCCGAACTCTCGACCGATGCCGCTTTGCTTGTATCCCCCGAATGGTGCACGTTCGCTGAGCAGGTGCCACTCGTTAATCCACACCGTTCCGGCACGGAGCTGGCGTGCGACATCCATTGCCTTGTCGGCATCTTTCGACCACACTCCTCCGGCAAGGCCGTAGATGGAATCGTTGGCCATCTGAATCGCATCCTCGACCCTCTTATAGCGAATCACGGAAAGGACCGGTCCGAAGATTTCCTCCTGTGCAATCGTGGAACTGTTATTTACATGATCGAACACCGTGGGCTCCACAAAGAAGCCGCGTGTGCATTCTGAGGAGATTGGAACCCCACCTCCAACTGCCAGCGTTGCGCCTTCCTGCGTACCCTTGTGAATGTAGCCAAGGACCGTCTCTTGTTGTTTCTTCGAGACGAGTGGCCCGAGATCTGTTGCCATGTTCATTGGATCGCCAATCGTTAGCCTTTTCGTCTTCTCTACGAGAGCGTGCATGAACTCGTCCGCGATCTTCTCCGGTAAGAACAGTCTGGTGCCTGCCTCGCAGCATTGACCCTGATGATAGAAGATGGCGTACATCGCTCCATCAATTGCCATAGTCATATCGGCGTCATCCAGTACGATGTTTGCGGATTTGCCACCGCATTCGAGAGTGACTTTTTTGAGCGTAGTTGCAGCAGCGCGCATGATCTGTTGTCCCACAACAGTCGACCCTGTGAATGCGATCTTATCGACCTTCGGGTTCGTCGTTAATTCGAGACCTGCATCTGCACCATACCCCGTGATGATATTGACCACACCTTTGGGAAAACCAATCGCATGAATGAGCTTTGCCAGCTCCATGGCAGTCACGGAGGTTTCCTGGGAGGGCTTGAGCACAACGGCATTCCCCGCAGCAAGTGCCGGGCCGAGTTTCCAGATCGCCATCTTCAACGGAAAGTTCCATGGGATGATTGCGCCCACGACACCGACAGGCTCTCGAAGAAGCAGGTTCTTACTGAATCCCGGCTTGGAAACGCCTTCAAGCGTTTCGGAGAGATCATGCAGTCCCAGCTTGGCAAAGTTTGCCATGTTGCGTGCACTCAGGTAGACGTCTTCTTCCGCTTTGCGAATGGTCGAGCCGGAATCTGCAACCTCCAGTTCCACGAGGAGCTTGGAATTCTCGTTGATTTTGTCTGAGACGGCTTTGATGTAGTTTGAACGCTCCTCGCGCGACATCCCTGGCCACGGCCCATTGTCGAAGGCTTCGCGTGCGGCGTTGATTGCTCTGACGGCATCCTGGGCGCCTGCACGTGCAAATGTGGCGATGGTCTCCTGGTTGTAGGGATTGGTCGCGGTGAAGGTTTTCTTGTCCGTAGCCTCAACAAACTCGTTATTAATGTAGAGCTGATAAGTTCTCAAGGTGCCGTTTCCTTTGGGCTATTCCGTATTGACGATTTGAGAATCCAACAAATGGACACCGTTATAAGAATCATTCCAATGCCAATGAAAGTAGCTTCATGTAATGGAATGGTTCCATGGACTGTCACTCAGGCTGGAAATAAGGAGGTGAAATTGCACAAAGAAGATAGGAAAAAAAGATGACTTCATCAACTGTGCAAACGTTGGTCGCATCTGCGAAGCGGAGGGATCGGTTGTTTAGAGGTCCATGTGCGCAAACAGAGCAACAAGACATTCGAGAACGCAATTTTAAGCATAAGAAAGTAAAGTATAGTACCATTGCCTGAGCTGATGCGGGACACTAATTCGTTTGCTGTGGTCCCGGTAGAACATCGGAAATAACAGGTGATCAGAATTCAACCTGATTACGTCCCGGATAATATCGTTTTAAGCCGAGTAGTGGGCGGTAGAGGCTATTAGTTCTGGTTGCGCTGGTCAATTCAGTTTCAGCTCAGGAATAGGCTACGTTTATCTTCCAGCCTGCGAAACTAGATCTACCTTTTGTCCTGCTCCCTTCAAGGATGGCTTGTTCCGTTAGGATAGAATATCCGTTGGCATCTGCACCCCTCCAACAGTGCTTTGCTTCTCAAGGAAGGTTTTGTTGCTTGCCACTAGAGTGAGGATTACGCCATATTCAAGATCGAGGAATTTTGATCCATCGTTTCCATTACATTGTTCTGAGAAACGACCTAAGAAGGGGTCTTTTTTTGGGGAATTTTCATGATTGTTCTAGAGAATAGACTTCGCGAGAAATAGCGCTTGACATTATAACAAAACTTTATTATTATCGAAGCGCTTCGACTCCAAATCTACCGCTACCTTGGTATCCCGAAAAACCCCTCAGGAAATTCTATAGAAGCGGAGCCGTTTTTAAGTAAAGCGTCTTGATGGTCTTGTCAAATTGGGGGGGGCGAACCTGATTTTGGAAGAAATCTCTCCGTGACTCCTTTTTTTGGCCGCTAAAGGTCAGGCCGACCGCTTGGTGTGAGACGAAGAATGAGGAAGAGGCCTACTATAAAAGACGTAGCAAGGCAGGCCGGACTTTCGCTGTCGACTGTTTCGCTGGTCATCAACAACAGCGGTAATGTCAGCGAGGAGACGAGGAATAAAGTTCTCCGCGTGGTCAAGGAGTTAGGCTATCATCCGAGTCGCACAGCAAAGGGGCTTGCATCAAAGACGAGTGGAAACATTGGTCTCATACTCACTGGCGATCACTTCTTTCAAGCCGAACCGTTCTACACAAAGATCTTTCTGGGAACCGAATTTGAAGCGCGGCAACATAATTACTACATCCTCCTGACGACTGTCGGTAAAGACTTTAACCCGAAGGATTCCGTCCCTCGGTTTTTGCTGGAGGGAAATGTCGATGGGGTCATCATTGCGGGAAGAGTAAATGAGAAGCTTATCAGCTATATAGAGAATCTTCACATTCCGGTGATTCTCATCGACTACGAGTTACGACGAAAAAGGGTCCCAGCAGTATTGGCAGATAATCGAAGGGGTGCACAACTGGCTGTCTCACACTTGCTCAGTTGCGGCCACAGAAGTATTGCATTTATTGGTGGAGACCTGGATCATCCAAGCATTGCGGAACGCTTTGCTGCATATAGGGAAACACTCATCGAGAACGGCATCACTCCCGATGATACCTTAATTGTTACTGAGGAGATGGATACGGGAATTCAAAATGGGTTCAATGCTGCAAGAACAATTCTCAACAGGGGTGGAATGGCCACAGCCCTCTTTGCGGCAAACGATGCAATGGCAATCGGCTGCCTGCAATACTTGAGACAAATCGGGGTCCGTGTACCTCATGATATTGGGCTTGTAGGATTTGATGATATTGAGATGAGTTCACATGTTGAACCTCGCCTGACAACTGTGAGAGTGTTCAAGGAAGAAATGGGCAAGATTGCCGTGCAAAGACTCGTTGATATGATCAACTCCAAAACGCAGACGGTTGTTACGATGCATGTGCCAGTGGAATTGGTCGTTCGTGAATCTACCGTCGGCGGATCCCAGGAACAAAGCGCAGCAGTCATCGGTGCTGTGGATGTGCTAGCGTGATAGTGCGCCCGGACCGCGGTGCCGCAAACGGTTGAGCCCTCGAAAAAATAAAAATGCGATCGAAATGAGATCTCTAGTTTACAATTCATGCTCTTTCAACTTTCTTTAAAGGAGGTTCGTTATGAAACGGTATACAAACTTGCTGTGGCAGATTCTTGTCCTTGCCTTCGTCAGTGTTGTAGCCTTCGGGCAGCCGACGAATATTTCATCGATTGGCGGATTTGAGGACAACCTGCCTGGGTACTGGACGAAAGGAAGCACGCCCGGTGGATCGACGCTGACATGGGCGACGGACCAGTTCCGTTCGCTGGGTCATTCACTGAAGATCACGAAGTCAGTGACGAGTGACTCAGCGGCATGGATCTCGGAGAACATGGTAGATTACTGGTCGCCGCAGCATGTGAAGAATGTGGACATCAAGATCGGTGCGTATGTCAGGACGCAGGGGGTGAATACGAATCCGACGACGCCCGACCAACGGTGGTACGTCTCGTACACGTTCTATGACAGTGCCGGAGCTCTGATAGGAGTGACGAATCTGCCGATCGACCAGAGCGTGACGACTAGTGCAGGGTGGGTGGCCGATACTAATGCCGTAGGTGCGACGATATTGCCAAAGGATGCATGGAGGACGATCATCAAGTTTGTGGGAGGGAAGAATGCGACGGGGACAGTGTGGGCGGATGATTTTCTGCACGTGGGGCGTGCAGGTGC
>Ga0247727_10011068_pt1 | contig 15834 bp, 12 predicted proteins | sample WisWelCaveWW1625_FD_202498 | JGI IMG/M metagenome (GOLD analysis project Ga0247727, IMG submission 202498) | Biofilm microbial communities from Wishing Well Cave, Virginia, United States - WW16-25 | ecosystem: Environmental > Aquatic > Deep subsurface > Groundwater > Cave microbial mat | place...
CCTGCTCGTGTCCATCTCCTTCCTCGTCCTCGATCCGGAGCGCGGCGCCGCCGAGGCCGAGCGCATCCTGCGCGGCGAGTGGTGGCGCACGGTGACCGCGCTGACCCTGCACGCCGACGCGGCACACGCCGCAGGCAACGCCTTCGCCGGCGCGATCCTCCTCTCGGCCCTGGCCGGCCGCCTCGGCCCCGCGGCGGCGGCCTGGGCGACGCTGGCCGCCGGCGTCGCCGGCAACGCGCTCACCGCCCTGGTGCACCGCCGGCACTTCGTCTCCATCGGTGCGTCGACGTCGGTCTTCGGCGCGCTGGGCGCGCTGGCCGGCGCGCAGCTCCTCACGCCGCGGCCGCGGAAGAGGTGGCTGCCGGTCGCCGCCGCCGCGGCCCTGTTGGGCTCGCTCGGCACCGGCGCGCGCGCCGATCTGTCGGCGCACCTCTCCGGCGCGCTGATCGGATTCGCTCTCGGCGCGGCGGCGGCGGCGCTCCTGCGCCAACCCCCGCGGAGGAGCGCGCTGCAGCCGCTCTTGGCAGCGGCCAGCCTGCTGGTGCCGCTGGCGTGCTGGAAGATCGCGCTGCGCTGAGCCGACTCAGCCGCCGACCTTCTCGGCGAGCCGGCGCAGGATCAGCTCCGTCTTCATGTCGCGGATCTCTCCACGCGCACAGGCGCCCAGCGCATCGGCCAGCGGCACCCAGCGCACGCGCGCGCCTTCCTCGAAAGGCGAGCCGTCGCCCGGCGGCGCCACCGCCGCGGCGTCGGGCCGCACCTCGCATGACAGGAGATGAAACAGCTCGGCGCACATCCCCGGCGTGGGGAACATCGCCGGGCCCAGCGGCTCCACGTCCGCGGGCGACACGGTGAGCCCCGCCTCCTCGTGCGCCTCGGCGGCGGCGCAGGCGAGCACGTCGTCGCCGACCTCGAGGATGCCGGCGACCACCTCGGTGAACGGCTCGGGCCTGGCCTCGCCGCGGCCGAAGACGAGCGGAATGCGCATCGAGTCGCGCAGGAGGACCTGCGGCCGGCCGTCGGCGCCGCGGCGCCAGATGGCCAGCACCACGGCGTCCAGGCCTGGGGGCCGCTCCACGAAGTCGTAGAGGCCCTCGGCCGTCAGCGCGCCGCCCGCGAGCCGCGCCCGCAGCCGCAGCCGGCGCAGTGTGAGAAAGCCCCCGTCGCCCAGCGTCTCGTCGCCGATCACTTCGTAACCGATCACCATCGGCCGCTCCGCAGCGGCTCGTCGGAGCGCTGCTCGGCCAGGCGCCGGGCGGTCGCGGGCGAGATCCGCGGCAGCGCATCCCAGGCGAAGGCCCGGCACTCGGCGATCTCCCACGACAGCGGCAGCGTGCAGGGCGCGGCGCGCGCCTCGGCGAGGAAGAGCAGGACGTGGTCGTCCCAGCCGGTGACCGGGTTCAGGAAGATGCCGCACATGCGCTCGAGCACGACGTTGGCGGCGGGGATGCCCGCCTCTTCCTCCACCTCGCGCACCGCCGCTGCCGCCGCGTCCTCGCCCGCGTCCACGGCTCCGCCCGGCAGGTACCAGCGGCCGCGATCGTGGAACCGGTGCCGGATGAGGACGACGCCGTCCCGCCAGCGGACGATGGCCCGGACGCCGAGGGTGACCAGCCGCAAGCGCGGCATGATCGCGCGCAGCGCCGCCAGCCACGGCCGCTCGGGGCTGAGGGTCACGCGCGCATCGTAGCCTCAGACGCAGAAGTGATCGATGGTGGCGACGAGGATGCGCTCGGCGGCTTCCAACTCGTCGAGCGGCACGAACTCGCCGGCGCGGTGCGCGACGCGGATGTCGCCGGGGCCGAAGACGCAGGCCTCGGCGCCCAGGGCCACCAGTTGCGGCAACTCGGTGCCGAAGGGGATGGTCTCCGACCGGCGCTCGCTGGCCTCCTCGAGAAACCGCACCAGCGGCGCGTCGCCGGGCACCGAGACGCCGGCGTCGAGCCGCGTGGGCGTCACCCGCGCGCCCAGCGACGCCGCCGCGGCCTCCACCAGCGACAGCACGCGCCGCACGTCCTGCCCCGGGATGGGCCGCCACTCCAAGGTCAGGCTGCACGATCCGGGGACGACGTTCTTCGCCTTGCCTCCCTGGATGAGCCCGACGTTCAGCGAGGTGAAGGGGGGTGAGAACTGCTCGTCGCGTTCGGCGCGCAGCTCATCTTGGATACGCTCGATCGCGCCCAACAGCCGCCCCGCGGCGAGGACGGCGGAGCGGCCCAACTCGGGAAACGCGCTGTGCGCCTCGAGGCCGGCGACCTCGATCTCCGCCAGGCAGTAGCCCTTGTGCGCGCGGACCGGGATGAGGCGCGTGGGCTCTCCGGCGATGGCGTAGCGCGGCCGCAGCGCGCGCTCTTCGACCAGCTTCCTGGCGCCCACGCAGCCCACCTCCTCGTCGGCGGTGAAGACCAGCCACAGCGTCCCGGCCGGGCGGGCGCGGGCGGCGGCCGAGAGCGCGCAGGCGATGAACGCCTTGGTGTCGGCGGCGCCGCGGCCGAAGAGCTTGCCGTCGCGAACTTCGCCGCCCAGCGCGCCGGCCCAGTCGAAGGGCACGCAGTCGGTGTGACCGACCAGCGCCAGGCCCCCGTCGCCCGCGGGCCCGCGGCGGGCGATGAGGTTGGCCTTCTCCACGCCGCGCGCGTCGCGGTACGCGAGCCGACGGGTCTCGAAGCCGAGGCGCCGCGCCTCGCTCTCGAGAACATCGATGATCGCCAGGTTCGACCGCGACGAGGTGGAGTCGATGGCCACCAGCCGGCGCAACAGATCGATCACCGCTCGCCTCCCCAGAGCCGCGCCATGGCCGCGCGGAAATCGCGCACCGCGTCCTCGTCGCGCGTGCGCAGTTCCTCGCCGGCCACGTACGTCCCCCGCAGCGCCGTGCGCGACATGGAGAACACGGCGGCGGCGGCGAGGTCGTCCTGGCCCGCGCCGGCCAGCGAGAGGTCGTCGAGGTCGGCGACGATGAAGTCGGCGGGTTCGCCGGGCCGCAGCGCCCCGCCCGGACGTCCCAGCGCGCGCATGCCGCCTTCCGAGGCGAAGGAATAGAGGCGCGCGCCCAGACCCGCGACGCCGCCGCCGCCCTCGTCGAGCACCGCGCGCCGCAGGTGGAGGAGGCGCAGATGATATTCCAGCGCGCGCGCGTCCTCCAACAGGTCGAGCTGCGCTCCCGAGTCGGTGCCCAGGGCGAGGCGGGCACCGGCCGCGAGCAGTTCATCGGCGCGCACGATGCCGTCGCCCAGGTTCCGCTCGGTGGCGGGGCAGGCGCAGACGGTGGCCCGCGCCGCGCCCAGCGCCTGGATGTCCGCCGAATCAAGATGCACGGCGTGGACCGCGCACGTCCGCTCGTCGAGCGCGCCCAGCCGCTGCAGCAGGAGGGCGGGCGTGGTGCCGTGCTCGGCGCGGCACTGCGCCACCTCGGCGCCCTGCTCGGCGACGTGCAGGTGCAGCGGCCAGCCGCGCCGGCGCGCCTCGCCGGCGATCGATCCGATCCAGTGCGCGGGGCAGGCGCGCACGCTGTGCGGAGCGGCGCCCACCGAGGCTAGTGCATCGTCCTTCACCGCGCGTGCGAGCGCATCGAGCCCGCGCAGGTACTCGTCGGGGGAGCCCTCGATGAAGCGCCGCTGGCGCGGATTGTCCGCCACGCCGAATCCGGCGCGCGCGTATGCCACGCGCAGCAGCACGACGCGCAATCCCACGGAGCGCGCCGCGCGCAGCACGCGCAGGTCCAGCTCGTTGGGATCGGCGTACGCGCGGCCCGCCTCGTCGCGGTGCAGATAGTGGAACTCGCCCACGCAGGTGATGCCGGCGCGCGCCATCTCCAGGAAGCAGAGGCGCGAGACCGTTTCCACGTCCTCGGGCGAGAGCCGCCCGGCCGCGGCGTACATGGCCTCGCGCCAGGACCAGAAGTCGTCGCCGTCGCCGCCGCGATGTTCGGTGCGCCCGCGGATGGCGCGCTGGAAGGCGTGGCTGTGCGCGCTGACCAGGCCGGGGAGGATGGCGGCGCGATCCAGACGGACCACCTCCGCGCCCTGGGGCGGCGTCCCGACGGAGACGACGACGCCGTCGCGCACCGTGATCGCGGCGCCGCGGAGCGCGCGGCCTCCGGAGAGGAGCAGATCGGGCAGGAAGGACCGCGGCGGCATCTACACACGCTCCCCGAGCGCATCCGCCAGCCCGCAGTACGCCAGCACCCGCTCGCGCCGATCGATCGGGGGCATCCCGGTCGCCCCCGCGACCAACGCCCGCGCCACCTCTGGCGGATCGAGCGGTGGACCCGCCCGGCGCCCCGCTCGCATCAGCGCCGGCTCGAGCGGGGCCCCGATGCGCGCGCGCACCGCCTCCAGCGCCACGTCGAATCCGCCCAGGCGATCGACGAGCCCCCGCTCCCGGGCGTCGGCGCCGGTCCACACGCGGCCCTCGGCGACGGCGCGGATCTCCTCGACGCCCCGCCTGCGGCCCCGCGCCACCGCGGCCAGGAACGCCTGGTACGCGGATTCCAGCTCGCGCTCGAAGACGCCGCGGTCGCCCTCGGTCAGCGGGCCCAACGGATCGACGAGGTGCGCGCGCGCCCCGCGCTGCAGGCCCACCGACCGCACGCCCAGGCGCTCGAGCAGCGGCTCGACGTTGAGCCGCGCGGCCACCACCCCGATGCTGCCGGTCACCGACAGGGGCTGCGCGACGATCTCGTGCGCCGCGGCCGCCACGTAGTAGCCGCCGCTGGCCGCCACGTCGGAGAGATAGGCGACCAGCGGCTTCTCCCTGGCGAGCTGCTCCAGCTCGTGGTGGATGCGGTCCGACGCCAGGGCGCCGCCGCCCGGCGAACTGACGTGCAAGACGGCGCCGCGGATGCGCCGGCTGCGGCGCGTGGCGCGGATGGCGGCGATGATCGGCCCCTCGGCTGCGCCGACGAAGCGGGAGCCGGTGGCGATGGCGCCGTGGACGCGGATGACGGCGATGCCCGGCGCGCGCCGCGGCCAGAAGCGCAGCGCGCGCCGGCCCGCGAGATACGCGTCTAGTGGAACCAGTTTCACACCACCAAGCGCACCCGCCACCTCGTCGTCGTAGGCGACGGCATCGGCGAGGCCGGCAGCCACCGCGGCGGCTCCCGAGTAAGGCGCGCCGTCGATCAGCGCCGCCGCCCGGGCGCGATCGATCCCGGGCCGCTCCGCCAGCGCCGAGACCAGCGCCTCGTGCAACCCGTCGAGGATGCGGTCGAGCTGCTCGCGCTGGGCGGCGCTCATCTCCTCGCGGATCAAGAGCTCGCCGGCGCTCTTGTACGCCCCCCGCGCGAACACCTCCGGGACCACGCCTGCCTTCTCCAGCGCCCCCTTGAGGTAGCGGGCGCGCGCCGCGAAGCCGACCGGCGCCAGCGTGGCCTGGGGACCGCCGATGATGCGGCCCGCGGCCGTGGCCACGTACAGCTCGCGCGTGTCGGCGCCGAGCGGGAGGTGGACGGCCAGTTCCTTCCCTCGCGCCCGCACCGACCCCAGCATCGCCCGGAGGGAGGCGGCGGTGGCCATCCCGCCGCGGAGCGAGCGCAACACCACCAGCACGCCGCGCAGGCGCGGATCGGCGCAAGCCTCGTCGAGCGCCCGGCGCAGCTCGTGCAACGAGAGCGCGCGCTTGCGCCACAGCTCCCAGAAGCGGGGCCGCGGGACCAGGTCGTCGACCGCGCCGTCGATCTCCAGCACCACGAACGCGCCCCGCGGCGCGCGCCGCAGGTAGCGGAAGAGGTACAGCGGCACGAAGAGGAGCCGTGCGAGCGCCAGCGCGAGGTGGAGGAGGAACCGCACCTCAGCCCCGCTTCAAGAGCCGCGTCATGCTGATGTGGAGCTGGCTCTGGATGAGGTCGGCGAGGCTCTGGAACTCGTCGGAACCGACGCCGTGGCGCGTCTCCAACTGCCGCCGCGTCTCGGCCAGGAGCGCCTCGCGGCAGGCGGCCAGGCGCCGCTTGATGGTCGATCGATCGACCCGGAAGAGCGACGCGATCTGCGCGGTGCGCAGCCCATCGACGACCTGCAGCTTGAGGAGGTTGCACTGCTCGTCGTCGAGCGCGGCGAAGGCCGCCGTCAGCGCCTCCTGGAACGGCGTCCCGTACTTCTTCTTGAGGATGCGCAGCTCGGGCTCGGTGGAGACGGCCCGCAGCTCGTGGGCGCCTTCGGGCTCCGGCACCGCCGCGTGCGCGGGCCGCAGATCGAGCGCGGTGCGCATCGCCACCACGCGGACCCAGCCGGCCAGCGCGCCGCGGCCGGAGTATTCGGAGATGCGCGGCGCCTTGCCCGGCTTGCCGACGAAGAGCTTCTCCCGCACCGCCTGGAGCACCTCGTCGGCGAAGGCGGGCGATGGATCGATGCGGACCAGCGCGGCGCGCAGGGCCCCGGCCCGGAGACAGGTGCGCTCGAAGGCGTCGAGCGCGGGGCGCAGGCGCAAAGAGCAGGCGCAGGCCAGGTACAGATCCTCGGCGTGGAGCGCCTCGATGGCCTTGGCCACGTCGCCGCCGCCCTGGAACCGCTCGGCCGCCCAGCGCACGATCTGCTCGGCGCCGACCTGGTGTTCGGGCCAGGCGCGGCGGCCCCGCTCGACCAGGCTCGCGAGCGCCGCGCCAATGCCGGCGCCGCGGACGGCCGCCGGAGCATGCGCCGAGAACACGGCTGCCAGATCGCGGGGCACGGCGCAGCATAGCGCGGCTTCCGAAGCCGGCGCAGACGGGCGAGACTACCGGCGTGGATCACCCCGCGGAGGAGACGCTGGCCCAGCTCGCCGAGGGCAGCCTCGACGGACAGGTCGCCGCCGACGTCCACCGCCACGTGCGCGGCTGCTCGAGCTGCCGCACCGCGCTGGCGGCCCTGGCGCCGGCGTCCTCGCCCGATCCCTCGACGCTCGACTTCAGCGTACCGGCGACGATGCCGCGGCGGCTGGAGCCGGGCCAGCTGGTGGGGCGCTTCGAGATCGTCCGCCTGCTGGGCGAGGGAGGGATGGGCGCCGTCTACGCTGCCCGCGATCCCGAGCTGGGGCGCGAGGTGGCGGTGAAGATCATGCGGCTCGCCTCGCGCGGCGCCGACGACACCGAGGGGCGGCGCGCCCGGCTGCGGCGCGAGGCCCAGGCCATGGCGCGCCTCGCCCATCCCAACGTGGTCCCGGTCTTCGAGGTGGGCGAGCTGGACGACGGCCTCTTCGTGGTCATGGAGCTGGTGGAGGGGGGGACGGTGACGCGCTGGCTCCGCGCCGCGCCGCACGGGCGCGACGCGATCGTCGACGTCTTCCTCGCCGCCGGTCGCGGGCTGGCCGCCGCCCACGCCGCCGGGATCATCCACCGCGATTTCAAGCCGGACAACGTCCTGGTCGGGCAGGACGGGCGCGTGCGCGTCACCGACTTCGGCCTGGCGCGCCCGGTGTTCGAGTTCGAGCCCGCGCCCGACGCGGCCACCAACGCCGAGGACACGCTGACGCCGATGGGGGCGGTGGTGGGGACGCCGGCCTACATGGCGCCCGAACAGATGCGGGGCGAGCCGATCGATGCGCGCGCCGATCTCTTCGCCTTCTGCACCGCCTTCTGGGAAGCGCTGCACGGGCAGAGGCCTTTCGAGGGAAAGACGCTGGCGGAGCTGGGCCTGCGCATCGCCGCCGGGAGCATCGCGGAGCCGCCGCCCGATCGCCGCGCCCCCCGCTGGCTGCGGCGCGAGCTGTCGCGGGGCCTGCGGGTCTCGCCCTCGGCGCGCCACGATTCGATGGCCGATCTGCTGGCCGCGCTGGAAGCCGGGCGCGCCCGGTCGGCGCGTCGGCGCGCGCTGCTCCCGGCGGCCGTCGCGGTGGGAGCGGCGCTGACGCTGGCCGCCGGGATCCTGGCGCTGCGATGGCAGAGGCCGCCGGCGCGCCGCTCGGTGGCGGTGCTGGCGCCGCGCAACGCTTCCGAGCGCCGCGAGGCGACCTGGCTCTCCCCCGCGCTCGGCGAGATGCTGGCCAGCGAGTTGGGCGGCGACCCGCGGCTCCGGCTCGTCTCCCCCGAGAGCGTGGCGCGCGCCAGCGCCGACCTGGGCCTGGCGGGGACGGTGAGCGCGGAGAGGCTGCAGAAGCTGCAGGCGCAGGTCGGCGCCGACGTGGTGGTGGGCGGCTCGTACCTCAGCGCCGGCCCGCAGATCCGCCTCGACCTGCGGCTCTGGGACGCCCGCACCGGAGAGACGCTGGCCACGCTGGGCGAGTCGGGCGACGAGCTGCGGCTGGTCGAGCTGGTGTCGCGGGCCGGCTCGGGCCTGCGGCGCGCGCTGGGCGGGAGCGCGAAGCCCGTGGGGGCCCAGCCGTCCTTTCCCGCCGACGCCGAGGCGGCCCGCTTCTACGCACGCGGCCTGGAGCTGACCCGCTCCTTCGACGCACAGGGCGCGGTCGAGCAGCTCCAGCGTGCGGCGCAGCTCGCCCCCGACAACGCGCGCATCCTGCTCGCGCTGACCCGGGCGCTGAGCATGCTGGGCAGGCCGGCGGAGGCCCGGGAGGCGGCGGCGCGCACCCAGGCGGCGAGCGCGGGCCTGGGGCGCGTCGATCGGCTGCGGCTCGATCTGGCGCTGCGCATCGCCAACGAGGACTGGAAGCGCGCCGCCGAGGCGGCCGCCGAGATCTACAAGCTCCTGCCCGACGACCTCGAGGTCGGCCTGGAGCTGGCGCGGATGCAGGCCTTCGCCCACCAGCAGGCGGCGTCGATCGCCACCATCGAGGCGCTGCGCAGGCAGCATCCGGCCGCGCGCAACGATGCCCGGCTCGACCTGGCCGAGGCGCGGGCTTTCGACCGCATCGGGGACTATGCCCGTCTCCTCGCCGCCGCCGAGCGGGCGGGGGCCAAGGCGAGCGCCGCCGGGGCGCGCTGGTCCTTGGCCGACGCGACCTACTGGCGAGCCACCGGCCTGCGCGGCCTCGGGGATCGGCAGCGCGCGCTCGCTTCGTTCGATGAGTGCGGCCGGCGCTTCCGCGAGGTGGGCGATCGCAGCCGCTCCGCCAGTTGCGCGACGATGCGGGCCACCGTGCTGGCCGACGGAGGCGATCTCGACGCGGCCCGGGTGCACTTCGAGGAGGCGCTGTCGACCTACAAGGACCTGGGCCACCGGCAAAACGCGGCCGTCATGCTGCACAACCTGGCGATCCTCCTGCGCCGCGGCCGCGACCTGCCCGCGGCATTGGAGACCGCGGGGCAGGCCCACGCCTCTTTTCTCGAGATGGGGGAGCGGGCGGCCGCCTCGAACTCGCTCACCGTCGCGGCGCACATCCGCAAGGACCTCGGCGATCTCGCCGGGGCGCGCGCGGCGATCGAGGAGTCGATCGTCATCCGGCGCGCAATGCAGCACAAGCTGCTCGCCAGCTCGCTCACCCAGCTCGCCGATCTGCGCGTCCTCCAGGGCGACCTGGACGGCGCGCAGAAGCTGTGCGGCGAGGCGGCGGCCGTCACCAACCCGACCGACAAGCTGCAGACCACGCGAGGACGGGCGTGCATCGGCGCGGTCCAACTCGCGCGGGGCGAACACGCGGCGGCGGAAGCCTCGATGCGCGCCGTGGCCGAGAGCTACGAGAAGATGGGAAACGCCGACGATGTCGCCCTGGCGCTGGCCATGCGCGCCCGGGCCCTGCTCGCCCAGGGGCGCGACGCGGAAGCGGCGGCGGCGGTGAAGACGGCCACGGGCTTCGTGCGCAGCGCGCTCGCCAAGGGGACGGTGGGGATCGTGGCCGCGCTGGTCGAGCCCGATCCGCTGCGCGTCCTTCCCGCCTTGCGGTTGGCGCTGGCGGAGGCGGAGCGCGTCGGCGTCGCCGAGGACCAGCTCGATGCGCGGCTGGCCATCGGGGTGCTGGAACGGCGCGCGAACGCTCGCGGGGCCCGCAGCGCGCTCCGTGCGCTGGCGCTCGACGCCCGCGCCCGCGGCTTTCTGGTGCTGGCCGGACAGGCGGAACGGGCCGCGCGTTAACGCTCGTACACGAGCAAGCCCAGTCCCTGCGACTCCGCCAGGTGGAGCACGCTCTCGAAGGCGCCGCGGCTCATCCGCCAGGCCGGCGCCCTGTCCTCGGGCGGGCGGACCAGGCCGGTCGCCGCCAGGCTGCGGTGGAGCGCGGCGATCGACCCGGGCTTGATCACCACGTGGCTCCGTTCGCCGTAGGCCGGGACCAGGTCCTCCACTTCCAGCGCCGGCATCCCGCGCCGCACGTGCGTCTTCTCGAAGAGGTCCTCCAGCTCGGCCGTGGAGGCGAAGAAGCCGGAGGCTGACTCGTGAACGCAGACCGGCGCCTGCGCGACCAGGCAGAGCGCGGAGTAGAGGACCTGCGCGAGGTCCCACGGGTCGACCAGCGGCGGCATCTTGTGGCTCGCCAGGCCTTCCAGGAACTCGCGATCCACCGCGGAGAGGCCATCGACCGCTCGCAGGACCTCGCCGATCATCGACGCGATCGCGCCCTCGACCGGGACGCGAGCGTCGCCGACGCCGCCCAGGCCACCGCGGATGCTGGCCAGGGGGCCGGTCCGGACCACGGTGAGGACGATCCGACGCTGTTCCATCGCCCGTTCCTCCTCCGGCCACAGGCATGCCCCCCGGCCCCGCGCCTTGTCAATGGCGCCCCTCGGCGAACGCCGGATCGGTCTCTTCCGGCGATCGACGGTGGGGGAACCTCGGCGAGCACTCGTCGGAGGCGTGGTTGGTCCGGGCTGCGTCGCCTGTCGCGCTTGGTCCGCACAAGGACATGACTTTCCGCACCATGGCGCAGGGCGTCCTACGCATAATCCGCGCTTCTCACCTTGCCGCCAATGTGTTAAGGTTGAGCTACACCGTACGAGTCGGTACGTTGAGGGCGGGGGCGAGGGGTGGGTTTCGAATTGGCAGATTTCGCAGCCGCCACGGCGAGCGCGGCGAGAGGTCGGATCGGGCGATGACCTGGCGTTGGGGACTGCTCGCGGCGGGTGTGACGGCGAAGCTGAACTTCGTCTTCGACCTGCTCCTCCTGGTCGGCGCCATCGCCATCGCCATGCGTTGGACGTCGCCCGACGCTCACCTGGGCATCTTCTGGTTCACGGGCGTGGCCGTCGCCGTGTGGCTGTTCACCAGCGCGGCGCTGCACCACTACGATCCGATGGTCTACGACCGCAGCATCGCCGACGACGCGGCCCTGGTCACGGTGCACGTCATGGCCATCACCACCGTCCTCGGCCTCAGCCACCTCGTGTGGCCGGTCGAGCAGCACCTGCCGACCACCGGCGGCTTCCTCCTCGCGTTCTGGCCCGCGGCGCTCCTCTTCCGCATCGCGCTCTTCCGCAGCGTCTCGATCCGCGAGGGCCCCTTCGACGACGTGCTCATCGTCGGCATCGGCCCCATCGGCCGCATCACCGGCCAGGACCTCATCAAGCGCGGCCGCCACCATGTGGTCGGACACCTCGCGTTCCTCGACGAAGGCAACCGCGAGGAGGACCTGGTGCGCCGCCTCGCCGAGCCCGACCTGCACATGCTGGGCGCCGCCGACACGCTGGAGGCGGTGCTGCGGAAGACGCCCGTGAGCGAGATCTACATCGCAGGCAACGCACGCCGGCACGCCGACGAGATGCAGCAAGCGATCCGCGTGTGCGAAAGGCTGGGCGTGCCGTTCGCCATCCCCGCCTCGCACTTCCGCCTCGAACGGGCGCGGCCCGTCGACGGCAAGGCCGTCTCCGACGGCTACCTCCACTATCTCGCCGTCGAGTCCAAGCCCGCGCAGATGGGCTTGAAGCGCCTCTTCGACATCATCGCCTCGTCGCTGGCGCTGTGGCTCCTCTTGCCGCTCCTCTTCATCGTGGCCGTCATCATCAAGCTGACCTCGCGCGGGCCCATCCTCTTCAGCCAGCGGCGCGTCGGTTTGCAGAACCGGCCGTTCAACATGCTGAAGTTCCGCTCGATGGTGGTCGACGCAGAGGCACAGAAGGCGTGGCTGGCTGCCCTCAACGAGCAGAGCGGGCCCGTCTTCAAGATGACCCGCGACCCGCGCGTCACCCGTATCGGCCGCTTGATCCGCAAGTACTCCATCGACGAGTTGCCCCAGCTCATCAACGTGCTGCGCGGCGAAATGAGCATCGTCGGCCCGCGGCCGCCGCTCCCCGCCGAGGTGGCCACCTACGAGGCCTGGCAGCTTCGCCGGCTCTCTGTGCGTCCGGGTCTCACCTGCATCTGGCAGGTGTCGGGCCGAAACCAGATATCATTCGACCAGTGGATGTACCTCGATCTGCAGTACATTGATCACTGGAGCCTCGCGCGCGATTTCGATCTCATCTTCAAGACCGTCCCGGTGGTGATCACGGGCCGGGGCGCGAGCTAGGATGCGAAGGCGCCGGAGCAGCGCTAGCGGGGGTCGATGGCAAGCGCCAACCCGAAGGCAGTGGTCGTCGAAGACGACCCGACCTTCCGCGAGCTGATCGAGATCTACCTTGCCGGCATGGGCATGGAGGTCATCGGCTTCTCCGAGGGGCGCTCGGCGGCGGAGAAGCTGCCGGGGCTGCGGCCCGACATCGTCTGCCTCGACCTGATGCTGCCCGCGGTCAGCGGCTACGAGATCTGCGAGATGATCCGGCGCACGCCGGGCCTGTTGGACGTGCCGGTCCTGATGATGAGCTCGCGCGGCCAGCCCACCGACCGGGCCGAGGCCGAGGAGGCGGGCGCCGACATGTACCTCGTGAAGCCCTTCAGCTTCGCCGAGTTCCAGGCGGCGGTGCAGAAGCTCTTGGCGCGCCGCGGAGGCCCCAGAGGGCGCTGATGACCAACCCGTCCGATCGCCGGAAGTTTCGCCGCGTGCGCGCCCCGGTTCTCTGCCGGCCGATGGGCAAGCGCCTCTTGCAGTCGGGCGACCAACAGCCGCAGGACATCAGCCATGGCGGGCTGCGCGTCTACAGCGACGAGCCCATCGAGGTGGGCTCGCGCCTGGAGATCGAGCTGTTCCTCCCCGACGGCGGTTCGGCGGTGCTGGAGGTGGAGGTGGTCTGGGTGGAGGCCCTGCCCCCCGGCGGCGCCGCTTGCCACGACGTCGGCCTGAAGTTCACCAGCCCCGCCAACCCCGAGCTTTCCCGGCTGGACGCGGTGCTGGAGTCAGCGTGAGCGGAGGTGCGTTTTCCCGCGCCGCTCGGCCTGTCGTAGACTCGGCCTCCGGATGGCGCGCGACGTCTCGGTGATCGTCCCCACCTACCGGAGACCGGCGTTGTTGCCGGAAGCCGTGCGCAGCGCGCTCGCGCAGGAGGGCGTGACCGTCGAGGTCATCGTCGTCGACGATTGCCCCGACGGATCGGGCCGCGCCGCCACCGAAGCCATCGGCGACGCGCGCGTGACCTACAAGAAGCGCGAGCGATCGTCGGGCGGCAACCCCTGCGAGGTCCGCAACGACGGGTGGCCGCTGGCCCAGGGCCGCCACGTCCTCTTCCTCGACGACGACGACCGGCTGGCCGAGGGGGCGTTGCCGGCGCTGGCCCGCGTCCTCGACCAGCGGCCCGATTGCGCCTACGCGTTCGGCCGGGTCGAGCCGTTCGGCGGCGACGCGCCCTCCATGCTGCACGAGGTGGCCTACTTCCTCGACGCCGCCCACCGGGCGCGGCAGGCCGAGTGGACGCACTCGCGCGCCTTCATGCTCTCGACGCTGCTCTTCGAGGCCGCGCCGCTGGTCACCTCCGCCTGCCTCTTCCGCCGCGAGCGCATCGTCGAACTGGGCGGGTTCGCTCCCGCGGTCCGGCTCACCGGGATCACCGACCTCTGCGTGCGCGCCACGCGCAAGCACGGGTTCGCCTTCGTCGATCAGGTCGTGGCCCAGTACCGCTTCGACCGCGCCTCGTTCACTCACGACGAGCGCAATCACGGCGAATGGGTCCGCAGCTACGACCTGATGTACAAGCGGTACCGGCAGGCCCACGGCACGCTCGAGTTCCTCGCGCTCAAGGGCTTCGCCCGCACGCTCAAGCGCTTCCTTTAGCTCCCCGGCCGGCCAACGCGGCGAGCAGGTAGGCGCCGGCGGCGGCGGCGAGGAGCGCCCGCGAGCCCGCCTCCAGCCCAACGAGCGCCGAGAGCGGAGCGGCGACGACGGAGGCGAAGCCGTTCGCCGCCCAGGCCCAGGCCGCCGCCGCCCCGCCCCCAGGCGCATGCACGCGCAGCCCGAGAGCGAAGGGCATGCCGAGGACGAACGCGAGAGGCGCGAGCAGCCCCAGCGAGGCAGCAGCGCGGATGGCCAGCGGGGCCCCGTGCAGGGCGTGGACGGCGGGGAGGAGGCCAGCGGCGTACACGACGAGGAGGACCGCGCCGGCGCCGCTCGGCCAGGCGGCGCGATCGGCGGCGACGCGATCGGAGACCGCGCTGCCGGCGCCGGAGAAGAGCAGGAACGCGACCAGCCCCGCCGCCACCGCGTAGATCGGATGCCCGAGCAGGAGCCCGAGGAGCTGGATGGCGGCCAGCTCGGCGGCGAGGTAGCCGAAGCCCAGGGAGGCGAAATACGCCAGCGCCGCCGGGCGCGGGCGCGAGCGCAGGGCGGCGGCGAGGAGCATGGACGCGCCCAGCGCGGCCGAGAGCGCCAGCGTGGCGACGACCGCGATCGGCCCCCACTCCGCGAACGGCAACATCGCGCTCCCGCCGCGCAGGAGCGAGAGCACCGCCGCGGGCCGGACGAAATGGTGGGGATAGGGGCGGGCGTCGGTGACGGGCTCGACGTCGAACGGGTACGCGCCGAGCGTCCCCGCGGCGGCGGCGGCGAGCACGGGCGCCTCCAGCGCGTTGAACTGCTCGCGCGCTCCGGGCGGGAAGTCGACGTCGAACCATCGCTCCGCCGCCCAGGCGCGCAGCTTTTCGATGTCCGCCGGATCGAACCCGGCCGGCCGCGCCAGGACGGTGGCCGTCGCCCAGCTCCGCACCACGGCCAGGCTGCGCCGGGGATCGGCGCCCACCGCGCGCAGCGCCTCGCGCGCCGTCGACACCGCGCGCAGGCTCTCTTTGGGCGGCGCGCCCACCCAGCGGGTCACGGCCAGCGTCCCGCGAGGCCGCAGGGCGCCCAGGAACGCGACGTAGGCCTCGACGGTGTGGGCGTAGTCCGCATCGAGCGCCCGCAGCCCGACGGCGGCCGCGCCCGGACCGGAGGACGGCGCGATCGAGACCAGGTCGAACCGCTCGCCCCTCGCGACCTCGGCGCGGGCATCGGCCACCACCGGCACGCCCAGGTCGAGCGGCAGGTGCCGGCCCTCGACGACCACCAGCCGCTCGACCCCGTGGGCCCGCGCATTGCGGATCTCGAGGTCGCCGCCCGAGCCGACGAGGAGCGCGCTCCCCACCGCGCCCAGCGCGTAGGGCGCCGCGGTGGGCAAGAAGCGCGAGAGGCCCTCGTCGCTCGTCTTCGCTCCGACGACGTCGCCGTCGACGAGCAGCGCCACCTGCCGCGGGAACGAACCGCGATAGGCGAGCGACAGCCCGGGCGCGTAGCGGAACGCCGGCGCGTCGACGGCCACGCCCCAACCCAGGGGGCCGCGCCGCTCGGCGACGCGCCTCGCCCCCGGCATCGCCTCGATCTGGACCAGCCCCTTGTAAGGCGTGGGACGCAGTGCGCCGAGGGGCGTGAAGAAGAGCGCGGCGCCGGCCAACGCGATGGCACCGGCGGCGCGCGCGCCGAACGCGAACGAGGCCGCCGCGCCCAGCACGGCCGGGAGCGCCAGGGCCTCTGCCGGAGTGGCGAACGCGAGCGCAACCAGCGGCAGCCCGGCCCCCACCGCGCCGCCGGCGAAGCTGGCCCCGTAGATGCGCCCCGCGCGCGCCGGGTCGGCCTGGAGCGCGAGCAGCGTGGCGCCGGCGCCGGCCGCGAAGGGCAACGCCAGGAGCAGCACCAGGAACG
>Ga0247727_10011069_pt1 | contig 15833 bp, 11 predicted proteins | sample WisWelCaveWW1625_FD_202498 | JGI IMG/M metagenome (GOLD analysis project Ga0247727, IMG submission 202498) | Biofilm microbial communities from Wishing Well Cave, Virginia, United States - WW16-25 | ecosystem: Environmental > Aquatic > Deep subsurface > Groundwater > Cave microbial mat | place...
GGATAAGACAAGCTCGTTTGCAGTTTTGTCATACTTCACTCCTGCCTTGTCTGCAAAAAAAGCCCAGACAATCGCATCGCGCACCGTGCCCTCGCCCAAGCCAACACGCAACTCGCCCAAAATAGAGCGAATAATGTACTTTGCCTCGTTTGGTTGCGCGCTCGTCAATAATTCTGCCACCAACTGCACTTTCCTGTCCACTGTGCCAGCGCCTTCCATCTCAGTGAGCTTGCGCAAATTGTCAAACACTTTCTGAACCGTCAATGGCTGGGAAAATAATGTGGCTTGCGACTTCTTCTTTGTCAGCTCCAATGCAACTGTGCCCAGGTCGCCTGTTTCCTTCCAAACATTTTCAACCCTTTCAGCAGGAGCACCGGTTGCAACAGAAATCGATTTGAGCAGAAGTTTTGCGGCCATGCCCAACTCACGCTGGTCCCAATTCGGAAACACCTTGCCCTGCACCAATAGCATGACCTTTTCAAGATCATCTGCAGTTTTCAAAAATTCTGAGAGCATAAATGTCTTCTCAAGCCGCTTTGTGGTGGCTTCAAGACGCTCGTACACCCCCACCAATACAGAGTACTTCATTATCCAAACAGAAAAGAGAAGGGTATTTATTGATTACTTTCCAGATCCTGCAGCAGCGGCTGCGCCAGAACCTGAGGCGCTGTAACCAACTCCTCCAGATGAAGCAGCTTTGCCCGCATAACCCTTGCCCGATCCGCTCAATGCTCCACTGTATCCCTTTCCAGCGCCCACATAACTTTCCAAGCTTCCTTTTTCACCAATGCCTTTCGGCATCCTGTATGTTCCTGCACCGGCATAATTTCGCGTCACATTGGCAGCACGGTCGCTGGCAACAGCAGCAAGATCATGGTCGCCTTTGGCTGTGAAATATTCCTTGAGCGTGTGCTCAACGTCCAATTCTGCAAGAACGTGGTCATCAAAGTACTTGCCCTTCTGTGAGGCATGCACGAATTCGTGCGCCATCACATACTTCAAAGCACGGTCTACAGAAATTCCGTAATTAGAAGCAAACTGCACAATTTTTTTCTCAAAATCCTTTGGACCAATCAGTGCTGCCTCGCTGCCCTTGATAGCAACAGCCGCAATCGTGTCTTTTCCAAGCTTGCCTTCCAAATCAGTGCCAATCCTTGTAATGTCATAAAAGTCCCTGCCTTTTTTCCGCAAATGCTGGTAAAGCTCTTTTCCCTCGCCCATCAAATACTGCTTGGCAACATCCTCAAACGAGGCGTTATAACTCGGAAGCTTCGCATCAGCAGTATCACGGTTGAAATTATAGCCGCGCTGATGTGGCGGCAGCTTGCTCTCTGCCTCATACCGCTGGCGGGAAATCCAGTCCTTCACATTCTCGCTCTTTTCAGCCATCTTATTTTGTGTATCCAAAGAGGATTCGTACTTTTCACCATCTGCACGATATCCCTTGGACTCGCCCTTGTAGATTGACGGGTCGAGCTTGGTGGCGGCTGTATCAAACAATTCCTTTGCACGATTGCCCAACGGTGCGTCTATCAAAATGTTCTCCAACTTTTTTCGATGTTCGCTCTTCAGGTCATCCATTGTCTGCGACGCTTGTGTCATACTTTATGGATATAAGACGCTCAAAGATAAAAATATTGGTGACAAAAATGTCAGAAATCAAAGATTTCTGAGCACGCATCAAAGCACAACCTTTTTAACTTGCCATTGGCACTTGAATGATATGAAAAAGGGGTATGTGCTGTTGCTTTTACTGCTGGCAGCATGCACACCAATGCCAGAACAGTTACCTCCAGCTCCTCCGGTTGTTCATGTGCCTGTCATTGAAATGCCAGTGCCAGTCCAGCGCGATTTAACACCATATATTGATGAATATCTGATTACAAAAGCAATTACTCCTTTTTCATTTGTGTCGACAGATGCCATCCATGACAATTTTGCAATTATTCCTGTTGAAAGATACGACGCACGATACCAGTCTGAGTATGTTACGGTGCTGGTGCACGTCTTCAATTTTCCATCTCGTGCAGCATTGGAAGTCGTGCTGAACTCAGAATTCTACCACATAATCAATCTCGGAACAGCATACTATCATGGAAATCACGTCGCTTTATTTCTCACCCAGGAAGACCACCGCGTAGCTCTCTGGCCCAATGGCAATCAACTCATCTATGTAGAAACATTCATTCCTGACTTTGTAGAGCGGGAAATTGTTGACGCATATCTGGAAGAATATCCATCAGATTTGGAAACAAACAAATGCAGTGATTCAGATGGCGATAACCGTTTCATGAGAGGAAACACCACCCAGGTAAAAATCGATTCAACAATCATGAAATGGACAGACGTCTGTTTGAGAGATTTTGCGCCCTATCGCAACAAACAATACGTGCCGCTCAAAGGACTCAATGAAGAAGATGGATTGCTGGAAGGGAGATGTGAGCAAGACCTGCTCAGGCCAGGGTTTATTCACGAATATCCCTGCCCACGCGGATGCATGAACGGCGCGTGCAAGCGAGCGTGAAATGAGAAAAGTATACGCCCTTATGGAGCATATTCGGCTGATTTAAATCTTCCGAAACGACTCGAGTATGACGATTTCAGTACAAAATAATCAAGAGTAAGAAAACACCCTATGAAAAGGCGAAGGTAAAATATAGGATCACAAGTGAGTTTATTTTTTTCCAATCTTTTTTTGGATTTCTTCCAGAGCTGCCAAGACAGCCACAGCAAATTCTTTTATATCATATATAACAATTCCGTCTCTGGGATTCGAAGGAGTTCCTGGTTTTAAAAATCTTTTTTCTAAATATCCTGCGCCGTCCAGAATTCCAGTTAAGTTTTCTTTTATTGTTTCATACGCCATAATATCACCCAAAAAAAGCAGACCTTATCTAATTATAAACTTTTCCAATCCATTCAATAATCTCTACCTTTCGGGACGATGTTTCAGCCTGTTGATTTTTACTGTTCTTTCCAAGCTTAATTTTTTCTTCAAAAATTTGGTCATCGACAGAATGATTCCCGAAAAGAATTTTACTTTTGTTTTCTTTATAAAGCAAGGTTTCTTGAGAGTGATCGGGGTTCAAATCCTGTTTGGCAACGGAGCATTTATGAATTTCACTCACAATCCATCCTTGAACATCAGCAGAATGGTCTCGAAAAGCGCTATTCTGTCAAAAACCGTGTCAAAACTCAAAATGGCCAAGCAACCAAATCATGAAAAAGCGAAGAAAATAGTTCTTTCTACAGACGATAAAACAAGAAAAGAACCCATCAGGGTTCAATTCCTGAAATACGCCCGAGCTGGGATTTGAACCCAGGTCGAAGGGACCGCAACCCTCCAGTCTATCCAAGCTAGCCTACTCGGGCATACTTCAGTCGAGGAAATAGACGGTTTATAAAGCTTACTTATGGATTTCACGTCCAGATTCTCCCTTCACAATCCATATTAAAAGCGCATTCTTTGGAAAGTTTGACAATCAACCCTACAACGGAGGTGATGAACACTTGTCCTGCTGGGAGGAGACTCCCACAGGAAATTTTTTTAACTCGCGCCAACCTGCTCTTTAACAGACTTGGCGACTGCGGCGCCCAACAATTCAGCCAATTTCTCAACGGGCGCCTTTCTAATATCGCCCAAATCCTTGATTCCGACACGGAACATCTTTCTGGCACGAACACGTCCGATTCCCTCGAGGCGGATGAGCGGCAATAATTCCTCCTTCACGCCATATTTCAAGCGCAAACGCACCTTCATAATCTCCTTCAGCAAATCCTGATACTGCATCAATCTAGCAAGCTCATGGCACGCGTACAACAGCCAGTCAGCAGTATCAATCTTACTTCGCGTCTCGCCAGGCCTGCTGTCATACTCCTCCAAAATCCATTCCTCATCTTTCTCATCAATCCAGTTCTCGAGCATCAATGCAGTCTTCAGGCTATTCAGCCAGTCATCATACTCCGGCTCAAACATGCTCGGTTCGTGCTCAAGCAAATACGGCTCAAGCAGCGCATACTTCTGTTCAACCTCCTCATACTCCTTCTGCTTCACGCGCAACAAAGGACGCATCTCAAGAGTATTGCTCACTGCGTGCAAGAAAGAAATTGACTTCACCTTGACGTGTGTGGCACGTTCCAAGCGATTCAGCAGATTAAACGCAGTCAAAGGATCGAGATATAATTCCGCAACCCGCTTGCCAATAGCAGTCGCACGATAGCCTTCCTGAACTTCCTGCAAAAATCCCCAGTCGACCAGCAATTTCAGCATACGGTCAATAATGCGTGCCATTCGTGCGAGATCCTTGTATTGGTACGCCCAGAATGTCCGGCTGAAAAAGTCAAGGATGCTCTCGCGTGAATGAATAATGCGCGCGGTGATAAGAGAAAGCAGATACGTGCGCAGCACGGGCTCAACAGCCAGCTTGCTGAAAATGTCTTCTGGAACGCCTTTCAAATATGTCTCGACAATATAGTCCCGGTCTGTTTCTGTCTGCGTTATGACAATCGCTTCGCCATATGTATCATACTTCGGCCTCCCAGCTCGCCCTGCCATCTGCAAAAACTCCAGCACCGGAATATGCGCCATGCCGTGCATGCCAAAGCGCTTGACATCGCGAATAATGGCGCGGAAGGCAGGCAAGTCAACACCCGCGGCAAGCGTCGGCGTGCAACAGATTATCTTGACCGTGCCAGCGCGAAAAGCATCCTCAACCAGCTCCTTCTGCTTGTGATGCAAGCCAGCATGATGAAATGCGATGCCATGCTTGACACATCCTGCCAGGCGCTCGCACTGTTTTGTTGGCCTTGAAAGAACATTTCTGGTGCTTTCAGACAACTCATCAAGCACTTTACTCTTCAATGGCGACTTTTTGCTTATGTCCTCAGCCACCTTTTCAGCAGAACGCTTTGCGTTCACAAATACCAGCGCCTGCTTGTTAATTTCGACCGTGTCAAGTGCGAGATTGATGACAGGATCAGAGGTTTTTTCGGCGATTTTCATGGTGGTTTCCGGCATTCCTTTCTTAATTAATCTTTACCATAATGTTTAAAAAGCGTTCTATTCCCCATCGACTACAAGGGCCCGTAGCTTAGTTCGGTGGAGCACTCGACTGATAATCGAGCGGTCCCGTGTTCAAATCACGGCGGGCCCATTCATTCTTCTCTTGCGCAACGCTTTTAAACCATAACTTTATTCCTATATGTGTGGGTGGTGTATGTGAGTGATAGACCAATACGCATTGCAGTGGACGTGCCAGGCGGAGACCCTGATGACAGAGGTATTTCGCATGAAGTACGATGTCTTGAAGCATTATCAGAAATTGTTCATGAAGCAGAAGGGAGATTGCATATTCTTGCGGTTGGAGACAAGGAAAAGATAGAACGTTGCGTTCCAAGCCAAATCTTCAAGAACATAGAGACGATACATTCGCCCGAAGTATTTCCAATGGACGGCACCGTAAATTCTCATGGACGCAAGGAAACCAGCATAAAAACATGCGGTGATTTGGTAAAAAAAGGGCTTGCGGACGTTCTCTATTCAAGCGGAAACAGCGCCGGAACTGTGTTTAATGCACACCGGCTTGGCAAGCTCGCACAAGGATTCAGCCCTTCACTAGTCAAGGAAATGCCGAGCGGTTTAACAGAACTCTGCTATGTCAATGACGTCGGCGCAAACAAAGACTCTCAACCAACAGATTTGCTGGTTTCAGCATTGCTGACCAAGATGTATGCTCAGGTCATGCATGGTGAGAGCACGATTCCGATTGGCATGTTCAAAGCGCCAGTCGCAGAAAAGGCAATGCCTTTCTTTGACCGACTTCAAGACTTCATCGGTTTTGTTAAGCCGGAGAACGTTTATGAAGGCATCCCGAAAGTTCTTGCTCTAGATGGATTCATGGGAAATGTCTATCTGAAAGTTGTCGAAGCAACAGCACGCGCCATGAAAGACCGAATCAAAAAAGCCGGGCTTTGGCAAAAATTGTTTGAGCCCGAAGCAATCTTTACCCATTATTTTTCTCCCGAAAACTGCTGCGCGACACGAGCACAGTTCAAGACAAGCACAGGCACTACCTATCTGCTTGCATCAGGGGAAACGCCTTCCGACGCAGCTGCAGACGCGCAAAATGCTATGAAGCATCATCTATCAAAAGGGGCACACGTCGGCGTTCTCAGCAACGGCGAAGAATCAAGCAAAGGCAATAAATTTGCGCAAGAACTCCTTACCAATCTCCATGAAACAGAAAAACAAAATGCTTTTTTCCATGCTATAGGATTTGTCGAGCCAAAAGACATGTTTGAAGGAATCGCGAAACGGGAAAACAACACGTACCACGTTAATCTGCTGGCAACAGACAAATGGACTGCAGAAATCTACAGCCAAACCATTTTGGCACTCGAAAAGGCACTAAACGTTCTGATAAGCGATAATTACTCGTGGACCAACCTGCTTTTGAGAAAACTGCACCTTGGAAAGCTATATACAATAAAGAAACTGCTGGACCCGGACAACTATGGCAGCGCGCCAGTGCTCGGCGTTGACGGCTATGCTGTCGTCAACCATGGACTGGCATCCAGGAAAGCGATCAAGACAGGCATACTGTTTGCAGAGCGATACGTCAGAAGCGGATATATTGCAGAGGCAAAAAAGGCAATCCCTGACATACAAAAGATACTCTCATCTGCCAAGATTCCGGTTTAACACGCCTGGCCGTACACACTGCTGATTTTTTCCTCAGCATATGCCGTTAACAATAATACAAAATCGCCGATGTCGATGGCACCGTTCGTGTTCATGTCAAGTTCTATGACGCATTCAGATTGTAAATCGGTTGAGCACGGCAGATTCTCCTCAACAAATTTTGATAAGAGCATGACAAAATCACCAATGTCAACATCGCTGTTGTCATTCTGGTCCACTTCAAGATGGCACGTTTGCGAAGTAAACGTGATACTCGCTCCGCCAGCAGCCCCTTGCGAGTCAGTTGTGACAAATGAAATTGTATGCACTCCTGGAGGCAATGAAACAGTCAAAGGATTGTCAACACCCAGCACTGTTTCATTTTCCTTCCAAACGCCATTCAAGCCACCGTCTTCAACGTCGCTCGCATTCGCCTGGAGCGTGACTGGAGACTGCACAATGCTGTTTGCGGGCGAATCGATAGAAACACTTGGCGGATTGTTGGGTACAGGCGTGGGTGTAAATTCTGGTGTCGGTTCAGGAGTCTGTGTAGGTTCTACGGTAGGCGTTGCAGTTGGTGTTGGTTCGGGCGTAGGAGGAGGCGCAAGTGCTTGTACTGCTGCCAGGGCATCAACGCGCTTCCAGCTGCCAATGAGCTTTCCTGTGTCCTTCAGGATTTGAGTAATATTGTCAGGAGTAAGATTAATGTCGGAAAGACGGGCAACCTGTGCCAATAACGCAATAACGCCAGACACGTGCGGCGTTGACTGCGACGTGCCGGATAACGTTCCGTACGTACCATTTGACTTTGTGCTGATAATACTTACCCCTGGAGCGAGAATGTCAAGCAACGCTCCGCGGTTTGAGAATCCGGCAATCGCATCATTCTTGTCAGTCGCGCCAACAGCGATAGCGTGCGGGCTGCATCCCGGATAACTCACACCATTTGCATAGCCATTGTTGCCGGCAGCGAACACGTTTACAATGCCAGCATTATACGCTGCATCAATTGCCGCGTCAAAGAATGTCGGGCATTGCCCCTGCGTCTGATAATTGCCGCCATCACCAATACTTCCACTAATGGCAATAATGTTGTATTGGTCACTGACCTGCAAACAATAATCGATTCCAGCAAAAATATCCGACAATCCACAACCAAGATTGCAGACCTTTACAGCGACGATATTTGCGCCCGGCGCCACTCCTGTATACTGCCCGTTTGCAGCAATGATTCCAGACACGTGCGTGCCATGGCTCCACGGATGCGTATCAGTAGCAACATCATCCGTCGCATTGCCGTTCGGACAACAGTTCGGAGAGCAAAAGCACTTCTGGTTAACCACGCGATTCTGGAAAGCAGGATGTGTTGCATCAATACCTGTATCAATCACGCACACGCTTACGCCAGCTCCAGTAATATTGGTATCATTCACTTGTATAGGCCAGACATCATCTGCGTTAATCAGCGGAACGCTCTGGTTTAGCACCAGTTCGAACATAATGTTCGGATACACTGCCTCAACCAAGGGATGAGCTTCCAGTTTCTCAATTCCTTCAGCTGATGCCTCTACAACCATTGCAGGAACGATTTCCATTGTTCGCTCTGCCACTGCTTCGGGCTCTGGAGAGATGAACAAAAGCCGTTCAATCACTGACGGACTGTTGACATCATCCAGAACTTCCTGCTGTGCCTCTGCTGTTGCAATCTTCATCTCCTCAATCGAAACAGGAGTATCATCAAACGCAACTGCGCCAGTGATACCGCCGGCGGATTGCGGCTTCAGCACAACAACAACTGTCTGCTGCCCGCTAACCACCTTTCCGGTAATGGCGGGCTTCCAGACAAGGAATGCAAAGAAGAACAACAAGCCAAAAGCAAGCAGGATTCTGAAACGTGGATTCATCTCTTTTCACACCACGAGAAAACAGAACTACTTATATGCTTTACTCTCAACCACAATAGCCCACTTTCTTGCCTTGGATGGTTGTGTATTTGCAGACCTTGCGGGATGGGCATTCGATTGCCTGCGCGGCAGGTCTGGGAGTAAAAGTACCACACTTCGGCTTGTTGACAATTTCGCGAGTATAATGCCGTTTTCTACCCGACACTGCCTTTGTATCACAGGTCTGACAGTTCAGTGAGCCGCCAGCCATTCGCGCACAATCAGGAACCATGTAGTCAAGGTCTTTTTTCTCAGCGCCAATAGAAGGATCGTAGAAGACCTCACATCCACCGGGCGCAGAAGCCCTGCACAACAAATTACTTGCAGAATTCACGTTATTTTGCGTGCAATCATTCCACGAATCCTTTGTGCAGCCCTGATATTCGCCAGAATATTTGTTGAAGCATACATTCTCATAGCCGGCAGTTTTGCATTGAGGGAAAAAGACCGAAGTAGAAGGATTCCTGAACAGTTCTCCACAATTCTTTGCTGCCGGCTTCCTGCACTCACCATCCTTGCAGCCGTCAGGGCACTTGAACACTTCTTTGCCCAGCGGGCATGAATATTCGACTACCGTCGGACCACTTGATACCGTCATCCCGTCTTCATCAATACACAAATCAGAATTCTTTCCGCCATCAGGATACGTTACCGTGCCCTTAGTATCATAATTCACTCCGCCATCAGTATCTGTGCACGTAGTTGAAAGTACTTTAAATGAAGGAGATGTGACTACAAACGTATCCTGCGGACTTTCAGGATACCACGCAACAATCTGGGCTTTCCACTCACCAGCAAATTGCACCGGTCCGCTATATGTATAACCGTCAGCCAGACACCCTCCTGCCCCGAACAGTATTGGCTCTCCACCAGCAGGAACAAAGTAATATTTGCAATCCATGAATGTCGGCAAATGAGTGTATACTTTTACCTCGTCAGTAATCTTATATTCTAATTTGTCGGTCTTCAGCCACATCCCAGAAATGGCAGGACATCCAGCCGTGCAACTGCCTTCGCACAACTGTTTCGCCTCTGACTGCCATTCGGCTGATGATTTGCAAACGTTCATGCTGCCTGACTTCATATTCTTGCCGTCATGGCATTCCCAGTACGCGAAGCGCGCTCCACTTTCAAAACTCACGCCATCGCATGGTGTTTCCAATTTGAACGTGTTCACGCCACACTTGCATGACGCTGCCGGGCCACAACAGCAATAATCCAATCCAATGATGCCTGTAAATCCTGTTTCATCACATGATTGACCTGCGCTCATCAGCTCTTGCGGAGTGCCAGTCTTACGGCAATAATTCGGACCCCATCCAATGCACTTTGGCTGGGCTACGAGACCAAGATCCTTGCAGACAGTATTGCAGGTGCTGACATACTTTGCCTGTATTCCCAACGGATTCTCAACAAAGGTTGATGGGTCATAGTAATTCTTTGGAATGTTGTGCCACGTGAAAACGTTCTCGGTTAGGCACGCTCCATTCATGCAGCCATTGGAACATTGAACATCCTTGAATGTCGTTGTTACGTACGGTTCCTGACAGGTAAACTCCCTAATGCCGCATGACGGCCCCTCACACGGGTCGCTCGGCTGCAGCGTCTGCAGGTTCTGGCAGTAATCAGTATGCTTTGGACCATCCACATAACGCCTTTCAGATATTGTGCCTTGCGTGAACACATTTTCACCATCGGTATCCTTGCATGCTGGAGAATTATCGGTTGTGCACACAGCGTCCCTGCAATATGGCGCGCTGTCAGGACATCTTGTTGGCTTAAATGTAGGGTTGCCATCAGCATCACACACTGCTTCGTTCATTATACCATTAACATTAGCAAGGAAATCACAGCTGTCAACGAACCCACCGCCTGGCGTGGCTGCTTGCCCTGCGGTGAAAATGTCAATGCCGCCATCAGAATCAACACAAGCGAGCGGCGGTTGCTTTGCGGGTCCGAGATAGACCTTTGCGATGTTGTCCTTCACTCCATCAAAGAAGATGTCCCAGTTGCCGAGCATTCCTTGCGGCTCATCCAGCTGCTGCCGCAAACTTCCTCCGGCAGGCACGTAAACATCCCCAAGCTTTGCGTCTGCCTTAAGGCGGTAACGGATGCTGCTCAACTCAAATGACGTTGGGCTAAGCAGTGCACCCTGGAAGCGCACTTCAGCGTCCTCGATGAGTTCGTTGTTAATCTCAACGCCTGCCTGCGCAAACAAGGTATCTGCAAAATTGCTGTCAACAAGCACAATCTGCTGCGGACCATGAAGCTGCATTTTCAAGTTGCCTGTTGAAGAATCAACTGTTGCTGCAGTAATAGTGTATGCAAGCTTGAAAATAGGTATGGTCTTGCCTTCAAGGTCAACCAAGTGATTGTTCACAATAGCGCTATCGAAACCTTCTTCAAACTCAATGTCAAACTCAAACATCACATTTCCGTCCTTGAAGAAAAGGAAACTTCCCTGCTGGTCAAGCTCGTTCTGCCCAAAAATGACCTTTCCTGATGGAACATCAGTTCCTCCCAGGCGGAGATATTCATGATACTTTGTTGGTCCTATCTGCCCGTCTTTCAGAAACAGCCACATGTCGTCAACAACAGTCTCTACCACTGCGCCGAGCGGCTCGTCAACATTCAGAGGGTTGGTCGGCAGGTCCTCAATGACAAAGATGTCGCCAGGACCCATGCACGCTCCATTCACGCAGCCGTTCGGGCAAGGATAGAAAATTCCAGTTCTATCCTGAGAAGGCTCACAGTAATTTTCGAGTACTTGGGCAGCATCATCTGAACATCGGTCTTCCTCGCAGCTCCCTTTTGCGCAAGTTTTTCCTTTTATTTGAAGATTTTTTCCGCCATCAGAATCTGTGCAGTCAGATGGTGGCACGCATGCTCCGTTCTTGCAGCCGAACGTACAATCAAAATATGCATTGGCTCCATGGCCATTCACGCAGACTCGTTCTTCTGCTCGGTCAGCATTGACGCAAGTATCTAGAGTGGTTATCCATTCGCCGTTTACAAATTCCTTTATGTGCCCATAGTTGTAATAATTATCGCCATCAGAGTCCGAGCAGGTCAGCTGTTGTGTTGGCGGCTGTATGCACGCGCCATCCTTACAGCCGTTTTCGCATATAATTCCTGTTGACATAACTGTTTTGCCGTCGCAATACGCTTCATTCAACTGCTTGTTTTGTGACACGTCAGAGCAGCAATCATAGAACGCAACAAATCCCATTGAGGTGTCAACCCGCGCCGAGCACTTGTTTGCATCTTCGCCCCAAATTACGCCCAACGGACCAGCATTTCCACCTGGGCCATACTCCGGACCAACAGCCTTGCCACGGACAAATGGGTCCTGGCCGTTATCGGAATCAAAGCATTGCTGTGTTGGAGAACATATCTGCTGCATCGCAGGAATACTAACGCATGTTTCACTGCACGCGGCAGGGCATTCCTGCGCGTTATAACACGCCGGACTAATCTCGCTTCCTTTCAAGCACCGATAGCCAGCACATGCATCGCCAGCATACTGGTAAGGGTCACGCCTGCCTGTAGTCCAGACCATTTCCAGACCGGTGCATGATAATGGCTGCTCGATTGCCCTGCCAGGACCGACTTTTGGCATTGCGGAAGGCCCTTTCACAGCATACAACGCTCCACCTGCAGCGATAAGACCGATTAGAATAAAGATAACAGTCTCTACCTGGCCTCTTTTCATTTTTGACTATTATAATAGAGAGGGTATAAATATTTAGCTCTTTTACAGATGCGCATGAGAGCATTCTGGATTCTCTTCTTCCTGCTGGCATGCACGCCAAAAGAGCTCAGCTTTGCACCATGGGACGCTGGATTGCCCAAAACAGGAGAATGGCGCACAAACCTTGCACTAGCTGACGTCAACAATGACGGCCTATTGGACATCGGCGCCATTGGCAGAAAAGGACATGCATACGCAGCTGTCTGGCTCAACCAAGGAAATGGAAGCTGGACAAATTCAACTAACGGCATTCCGCAGACAATGCAGTGCGGCGTAGGAGTAGATTTTGGCGACGTGAACAATGATGGCAACACGGATGTGGCGTTTGGGCAACACTGCGGCGGAGCAGCAGTCTATTTGGGTAATGGAGCTCGTGCGTGGACAAATTACAGCAATGGGCTTTCACCTGAAAACGTCAATCCAATCGCGCTCGCAGACTTTGATAATGACGGATTGCTTGACATGATGACACTCGGCGCATTCACAGAAGGATTCACCGTCTACAAAAACAATGGCAGCGCATGGATGCAACAAAATACAAACCTGCCAAGAAATGTCAACGCAACATCCTACACAATAATTGCTGCAGATGTAAACAATGATGAACTGACTGATGCAGTCTCAACAGGCGGCACTATATTCGTGTTTCTTAATAACGGCAGTTTTACTTTTGAGCAAGCACAAGGACTCAATGCAACAGGCTTTTTTGCCTACCTTGCACTCGGCGATATTGACGATGACGGGCTTCTGGACATCGCCGCAAGCAGCCACCAGCAACTTCTTGTCTACCGGCAGCAGACAGACCATGCCTGGATGCTGCGAAACAACCTCACGCTCTCCTGTGGAGGCATTGCGCTCAAAGATATCAACGATGATGCGCAAACAGACCTCATAGCTTCCTGCACAAAAGGCATTACGATTTTTCTCGGACCGGATTTCGCTGAAAAATCAATCAATCTGCCACGCCCTGAAGGACTGCCACATGGATTGCACGTTGAAGATATCAACAATGATGGCAAACAAGACATCATAGCAGCGTTTGGCAAAGAAACAAACCTCGGAAGGGAAGGAATAGGAGGAATCCATGCATGGGTTCAGACCTAAATATTTATATAGTAAACAGTGCATAAGTGCTTCATTATAAATGAGGTGAATGGGAATGAAAACTCTATCTGTATTACTCGGCTTATTATTAGTCTTAAGCATTGCTTATGCACAACCAGCACCAGCCCATGGACTCATCGCAGACAGCGTCCAGGCACCCCTGCTCATTGCTGATTATGATCCAGAATTAATGGACGGTGGAGGGTCGGATACAGAAATCGTCGTTCAAGTCATAGACAATAACCCTGGTGACATCCTCAAAGTGGTGTTTGTCGGCTCAGACTGCACAGAGGAAGTCAACACAGAGCTCGGCGAGGAAACACCCAACAAGATATTCAAATTCAATCCACGACACTTCCTCGGACAGGAAGCATTCCCGGTCAAAATATTCATCTTCTCCATAGACAGCAATCACGAGAACATCGTCAACAACCCCATCATGGGCATCATCACCAAAGGAGAGCCGACATCACAAAACATAGAATGGACCATGAACCTATGGGGAGTACTGCCTGCTCCAGAAATTGCAAGCAAAGCAAGCATCTCTGCATGCGGGCAAAGCTGCACCATAAACTTTGACAACCAAGAATTCAGCTTCCTGCCAAACGAGGCAAAAAACACCTACCTGCTCACTGACCCGGACAACTTCCTAATCACCCAACTCCGCGCACAGGAATTATACAACGTGTTTGAGCAAGCCAAAAACATCATTCTTGGAGTGTATGCAGACGAAAATCCAAATTCAGCATCAAAAGACGAGAGCTGCGCAGGAGCCATACGCATCGACAACAAGGCAGGATTTGACCTCAACTCACTCTCGCCCAGCTACAATGTTCTTGGACACTTCCCCATATTCGAGCGAACAACAGACCCCGACTCAAACCTGACAGTCATGGGCTACAACGGAGGAGGACCAGACACAGAAGGAGGACTGCTCGGCTTTGGAACCTATTCCTTCTACGGAGACCTCGCAGGACCATCGCGCGATTTCGACTTTGTTCTACCGGATTCTGTAGGTCCAAGCGGCGCATTCACACGAGATGATGGATTCCAGGACGGAAGCCAGGAAGCAATAGCAGTCAGCGCATTTGAAGTAGACCTTACCGACAATGGGCAAGCCGTCCTTGAGGACTGGTTTGCAATCACCAATCCAAATGAAGACGATGACTCGTACCATGTCCAGTTCTTCAATGGAGACGACTGCCAGGAACACGACTTCGAGCTACCAGTCACCGGACACGGCACGCAATTCCTCAGAGTTTCTGACGTCTTCGGAGACCTCAGCGAGCGAGAAGGCGTTGTGGTTGTAACCTCGCAAAGCGGAAACCGCTTCATGGCAGAAAAATACATTGTGCGCATTGACTCACAAGAAACTGTCCAAGTTGTTGCCAAGCTCGACATGCTGATGTCAAAAGAAATCAGCAGAGACGCGACCTCCAGAACAGGAACAGCAGCACTGCAAGGAAAAGCAATCGTCCGGGCAATAACCGGCAGCGAGGACTGGAAGATAAAAATCCTCAACCTCGAAGCGCTCAAAGACCACACCCAAGCACCATTCGGACAACTTCTCAAACTCTATGTAACTGACGAGGAAGAGAACGTTCAGTCGCTTGACCTCCAACCACAAGGGTGCCTGATAACACTCACGCCAGAAGATTTGGGAGCGCTGGCACAGCAAAGCGGCTGGCCCACAGAACCAAAATATCTCGGCATCACTGCACAGTTTGCCTCAAATGACGCACTCGGAATTTCAGACGTAATCGAGCAATCAATAGCAGACCTGGCGATTGTCACCAGAGGAGAAACAGGACACCATGCAGGCGAAACAGCATTTGAAATTCCCATCGCGGTCGAGGCAACAAGCTCATTTGTCGTGCACATTTCAGCGCCGACCAACGACCAGCTCACCGTGGAAAATGTCGAAGTGGAAACGAAAGCAGAAGTCGACACCGGCATTACCATCTCGGGACAAGGAGCCATAATCTGCACCAATCCGGCATTGGAAGGAGCCGGAGAAGTCATCGTGCCATCAGGCGAAACAGTGGATGTCACGCTGACCTGCACTACAGACCCAGCAAACATTCCAAGCGTTGTGAGGTTTGAAATACGGGTAGGTGGTGGGCCGGTGGAAGAATTCACTCTGCCGCTCGCATAAGGGAGCAAAATGAAAAAAGCGCTTTTTTTGTTTTTATCTTATGCAATCCTTCTTAGCCTAGCTGCTGTTGGGCAAAAAATAAACATGCCTGGGCATGGCGCGCACGGTCCAGACGATGACGAGCTCTCAGTTTTCTATGACAGCACCCGACCCTACATCGAGCACAGAGGAAAAGACAATATCGTAATCAATATGCCGGCG
>Ga0247727_10011070_pt1 | contig 15829 bp, 13 predicted proteins | sample WisWelCaveWW1625_FD_202498 | JGI IMG/M metagenome (GOLD analysis project Ga0247727, IMG submission 202498) | Biofilm microbial communities from Wishing Well Cave, Virginia, United States - WW16-25 | ecosystem: Environmental > Aquatic > Deep subsurface > Groundwater > Cave microbial mat | place...
GCAAAAACCAAAGTTTCAATGGGCTACCTACCTCTTACGCCCTCACAACTTGAGCAGTGTAAACAAATCCAACAAAATCGAAGAAGTTTCAATGGGCTACCTACCTCTTACGCCCTCACAACTGTTTTCTTTCGATAATCTGTTTTCTGTTACTACTCCTAGAGTTTCAATGGGCTACCTACCTCTTACGCCCTCACAACCAAGATCGAATACACGCGTGGCGACCACCAGCTTGTTTCAATGGGCTACCTACCTCTTACGCCCTCACAACTTCAAGCTTGAGGATGGACAACCCGATACGGATCGAGAAGTTTCAATGGGCTACCTACCTCTTACGCCCTCACAACGAATCCCGTCGGCGTCTATGAAGGGCCACGCCAGGTAAGTTTCAATGGGCTACCTACCTCTTACGCCCTCACAACAAAAGGAGAGAATCTATGCGTACCCTACCCCGCGTTTCAATGGGCTACCTACCTCTTACGCCCTCACAACCAAGAGTCGGGCGAAAGCGCGCCGTCCGCGCGCGGTGACGGTTTCAATGGGCTACCTACCTCTTACGCCCTCACAACCTGGCCGGCAACGGGCAGGGAATCGCGGCGGCGAGCTACTAGTTTCAATGGGCTACCTACCTCTTACGCCCTCACAACGCTATTCTAACAGCCGCCGACACCGTTCATGATGAAAGTTTCAATGGGCTACCTACCTCTTACGCCCTCACAACGACATATACCTGATCACACTAAAAATGGGTGGAGTAGAGAGTTTCAATGGGCTACCTACCTCTTACGCCCTCACAACGACTGCGAGGTCGTCGTGATCGAGGATGACGAGACGATGTTTCAATGGGCTACCTACCTCTTACGCCCTCACAACTCGGAAATCCAAAGGAGAAAATTATGAAAAAAAGTTTCAATGGGCTACCTACCTCTTACGCCCTCACAACTCCCACCCGCCAACCTGCTGAACCAACTCGACTTTCAAAGCCGTCTGCGAGCATCTCGAGAAAAACCTGACGGAGCAAGCGCATTATTGCCTCTTTTCGCGAAAAAACAAGAGTTAAACCCTTTGTTGCCACCCCGCGAGCATCCAGCGCGTCAGACTGATTCAACAGACCGAAGCTAAACCCAAAGCTGCCTTTGCTTTAACCCCGGCGCACAAAAATTACATACCAAACCGTGTCCGATGCTCGCGGATAACCGCAACGTCCGGTTTCGGTGCGGATTCAGACCTGATAGAAGCCCTGGTCAACGGCGAAATCGCCGCCGCGAACGACGAGGGATTTGTTCAGACAGGCCTGGCAGAGATGGTAAACGCGGAGGTCATCGCCGTCCTTGACCATCCGGTTCAGCCGGTCAATCAGCGCCGCCGTTCTGGCTTCATCCAGATCGCACTCGAAGACCGAGCCCTGGACGCGCTGCCCCCAATTTTCCAGCTCTTTGGCCAGCCGGTCGCGGCGGCGGTCGTCCGAAATGTCATAAGCTACAACCAGAAACATAAATCACCTCATCTCGATCGGCAGGTAAGCCGGCGTCGCGCCGCGCAGAAGCTGGACGTAATGGCCGACCTGAATGTCAATGCAGCCGCGCCAGGTGGTGTTGATCCCGGCCAGCGGATGGCGGACCAGCGTGTTGATCCGCTGCTCGAATTGAGTGATGAAAGTCCGCCGCGCCTGGTCGGTCAAAAAACAGCCGCGCGCGCCGGAGGAAGTTTCGGCGAAGTGGAAATCGCCCTGCCCGATGATGCGTTTGTTGAGCAGCGAGGTGACCAGCGCGTCCACGACGGGAGCGCGGAACTCTTCGATCAGGTCGGAGCAGAGCGCCGGATGCCCCTGGCGGATCGAATGCAAGGTGCCGACGTAAGGCGACAACCCGCGCCCGCGCGCAATGGCGTAGATGTTGTAAAACAGCAGCGTGTAACCGAACGAGAGCAAAGCGTTGACCGGATCGAGCGGTGGCCGCCGGGTCCGCCCCTTGAATTCAAATGGAGGCGGGAAACACGCGCCCAGAGCTTCGTAATAACGCGCGGCGGCGGCGCCTTCGTAACCGCGCACTTCGTCAATCGTCCCGGCGGCGGCGAGTTTATTTTTGATCTCTTCGATGGCGGCGACGGCGCGGACAATCCGTTCATCGGCAGCGGCGGCGCCCGTTCGCCCGCGCCGTTGGAGCAGGGCGCGGCAATTGGCGATCTTGCCGGCGACGATGCGGCGCGCGGTTTCCAGGACGAAGCGTTCGTCGGCCAATCGGGCGAACTGCTGTTGCTGCAAGACGACGTTCTCGTTGCCGGTGGATTCGATGGCGCCGAAAAATTCGCCGCGCCCCGAAAGCAGGATGACCGGGATGTTGTTGCGCAAACAGAATTTCATCGCCGGGGTGGTAAGGTGCGAATTGCCCAGGAGAATGATCTGGTCGAGCTTGAAAGCGGGCAGGCTGATCAATTCGACCTCGTCCTTCGAGACGATCAAATGCTCATCCTCGCAACGCAAGACCGCGCCGTGCTCCTGCAAATAAAGCGTGCGTAGCGTGAAGAGCCTGGGCGGAGGCATCTCGATTGTGGATTGCGGATTGCGGATTGCGGATTCGGGGATCGGGGGCTGGCCGGGCGCGGATTCGACTGACGCCGCCTCAACCGAATCGCCGGGCAGTTTCAATTCGATGTCGGAGGGCGACGTGGTCAGAGATTGCATGGCGGCCTTGATCTGGGGCATCGTCAACGCCGGGGGCATGGTCACGTTCTGCGGCGCGTCGTCGTCGTCGCGGCTTCCGGGCGGCGGGATCAGACACAGGCTGCGGACGAACGTGGCGCCGAGGAAAGTGAAGCCGGTGTTGAAATCTGTGACCCGGGTCTTCTCTTCGTTGATCGCCAGGCACAGGGCGTCCAGCGTCTCGCGCGTCAATTCCAGCCCGTCTTCGGCCTTCGGTTTCGTTTTGCACAGCAACAGAAAATCGTCGGCGAACCGCACCAGCTTGAATCCCGCCTCGATCATCTGCTCGTCGAATTTGTCCAGAAACAGGTTGGCCAGCATCGGTGAGATCGGCGCGCCCTGTGGCAGCCCCTTCTCCATCCGCGACATCTTCTGCCCGTCGTAAATGACCGGCGCGATCCACCGCCCGATCAAATCCAGCACGCGCTCGTCGGCGATCAGATTGCGCACGCGCTCCAAGAGCAGCGCGTGATCAACGCTGTCGAAAAACGCCGAGATATCCGCGTCCACCACCCACTGGTATCCCTGGTCGCGCCACCGCTCGACTTCGGCCAGCGCCTGTTTGACCGAGCGGCGGCGGCGATAAGCGAACGAGACATCTTCAAATTCAGCCTCGAGCCGCGGGCCGATGATATTGGTAACGGCGCGCTGAGCCACGCGGTCGCGGACCGCAAAGACGCACAGGACGCGCTGTCCCCCGTCGCGTTTCTTGCCGAAGAACCGCACCGCCGGCAAAGGCTCATAACTGCCCTCGATCAGCTCCAGACTCAACCGCCCCAGCTCCGTTTCGAGGTCATCGGCGAACTGCGCCAGCGTCACTCCGTCAATACCCGCGCATCCATCCGATTCCTCGACGTGCTCGAAGGCCAGACGCAGATTGAACATCGCGCAGACTTGTGGAAAGAGATTCGATTCCGATGTTGGTTCCGACATGGCGGACTCCGGCGGGGCAACAGGACAAAAGCATAGATTCGCAAATCCTATGGATGAGCGGCGATCAGAACTTTGCCGTTCGGCTTGCCGTCGTCGTAATAGACGCGGCGGAACCGATGAACCACCGAGTGAAAGACGATCAGATAAGCCCAGATGGCCATCGCCCCAGTCAGCGTGACCTCTTCGACGCCATCGGCGACCAGCCGTTCAACGATCTGCCGGGCGTTGCGCCCGATGATGTTGACGGCCTCGCTGGGCAGTGTCATCAAGGTCATCCGTCCGGCGATCTCCTGAATATCACAGCCGTCGTAAAGTTCGGCGTGGTTGAGCGAGAGATCGAAAATAATCGAATTGGTATTCATAAGGTTGCGCTCGATCAAGAACCGGCGACGGCTTGACCGTCGCGCCAGAGCGTGATCTCTATGGGGTCGAGAGGCGCGACGGCCTGCAATCCGGCGTCGTACCGGCCCGGAGTGTATTGCAACGGGCGCGCCGGGGCCAGGCAGGCCAGCGCCATGCCTACCGAACCGTGCGCCGTCATCCCGGTGTAATCGGCGATCACGTCGTCGTCGCGCCAACCTTCGGGCAGATGCGTGTAAATCTCGTTGACGCGGTCGGCAAATTCCAGCGGGTTGTTGACATCGTTGATGATGACAGGATTGGGCAACTGCAAGCGCACGCGAAACTCGTTTCGCAAAGCCTCCGCAACCTCCAGCGATTGCAACGAACAGACCAGCCAGCAGCGTTCCAGGATCGGCAGATGGTACTCGATGGCCTTACGGCAGGTCTCCGGCTTGCTGACCAACAAGATCAACCCGCGTTTGAATTCCGGCTTGCGCTGTTTGAAATCAACGGGCTGCGGTTCGACCCGCGACAGCCATCGGTACAACAGCCAGACGCAAAACGCCAAAACGAAAACCGCGCCGACAGTGATCTTCAACGCGTCACGCCCGGTTTCGCCAACCAGCTTTTCCAACATCCTGGTTACCTCATTGCCGATCACCGCCATCGAGATCGAACCGATCAGAAATGGAAAGAACGCCCTGGGCGTGAAGAACTGTTCGACGACTTGAGAAAATTTGACCCGCATCAATACACCTCCTGATCCTTCTCCCGCGCAATCCGCATCGGAACCAGAAAAGCGAAGCTGTATTGCTTCACTTCCGGATGCTGCGGCGCGATGCCGTCAACTAACTGCCCGTACCATCTGTTCACCCAATCCGGTTTGACCTCATCGAAAAAACACGAGCCGCATTCGATCTGGATCAACGGCCGTTTGAACGGCTGCCCGCTGACGGCCAGCTCTTCGCCGAGTTTTCCGTATTTGACCGCGATGTCCCAGTAACCGTCGGTCGGGTCTTCCGGCTTAGGCACAAACCGCGACAGACTGACGAACCCGTCGTATTGCGGCGCATCGCCGTCCGGGTCGTCGAAGCCGTCGAACTCCACAAGCTCCCAGCTTTCGATCTGGCCGTAGCCAACCGATTTGCGTTTCCCGTAACCGGAAGCTTTCAGATCGTCGAGGAAATCTTCGACCACCTTTTTCCATTCCTCACCTTCGATGCGCCAGTAGATGGAGACTTCGGGCAGGACGGTTTCGACAAAGTCGAACAAATCACCGCTCGCGCCGCCCGCCGTGTTGGTTGAGCGGTCAATCCGGTTCTTCGACGTTGCGCGAGAATTAATCGCTTCCGCTACTTCAGCTTCTTTCAACGGCTTTCCCTCTTTTTGGCCTCGCCGCACTTGATTGAATCCTTTGAGTTCCAGCCAGTCAGATTGCGCGGCGTGTTTGAACTCGCGCTGCAACCGAATGCGTTCAAACTTGGACGGGTCTTGCGGCGGGGCAGGTGGCAGAATCGGACGCGGCAGGTAACCAGCCGGAAATCCATCAGAGAGCAGAATCGGCGGACCGCCTTGCTGACAAGGTTCAAGCAGATCGTTGAGGCTTTTTTTGCCGTCGCGTTGCGCCAGATGCCAGCACAAATGGCCGAAGATAGTGTCGGCTTGCCACAAAGAAGCCGACAAGGAATTCAGCCTGATTTTGGATAGGTATAGTTTTTTAAATTGCGGCTGTCGAGTTTTACCACTTTCGATTTCCGGCATAAACGAATCCTTCTCTGGTCAGTTCTTATTGAGAGTGATTTCTATCTCACCATAACCTCTGCTGCCTGACCCGCCCAGGGCGTCTTGCTGAAGCAAATCCAATCCTTCTTCGATAAAAGCTTTGAACTTTATTTCATCGTCTCCGCCAAAAATTCGCAGCGAGAGCCGGAAGCTGAATTTCGCTCCGGCGGGAATTCGTTCAATGGTTCGCAGACCTTTGCCGGCAGCAATACCTGTTTTCCGGTCACCGATATTTTCCTGCTTGAGTTCGGAATCGCGCCCTTCTTCCGCCTCGTGAGTTTTCAACCATTCGTATGACCCGTCCATAACCTTTCCTTCCGGGCTGCGAAGAAGCAGCGCATCGCGCATCAACAGCCGGGTCGGGCCGAGTTCGTGATTCCGATCTCGCCCCTGGATGTGTGGGCCGAAGATGACGCAGACGAAGCAATCCTTCTTCATGCAACCACAAGGCAAGCCAGTTTTCATGACCTCAGCCTGCCTGTGTTGATACTCCAGAAGCGAGCGCATCTTGCCCTTAAGCGATGAACCAGGAATGTATGGTTCGCGCGTGATGGGATGGCGCAAGATTGGCGGCACATCGGCGACGGCATTGTTATCGCCTTCCTTGGAGCCTCCGATTCGCGTGCCTGATTTGAGAACGAGAATGCCTTCGATTTTCACGTAATGGAGCGACATGGATTTACCTCCTGCCATAGTTGGATGATGAGCGCGCGAGCAGGAACCAGGCCCGCACGCAACGCAGATGTTCGACAAAACCTTCGGTGAAATTCGTGGAATCGAGCACGGCCAGTTCGACGTTGCGCTCGACGAAAGCGAGAAAGACTTTGGGCGTGACGCCCCGCCCGGTGGCGTCAATCGCATCAATCAGAAGCATGCGAATCTCTCCCTGCAACGCGGGAAAATCGCCAGTGCGCGTCAGTTTGTCTTTCAACATTCTGGCGCGGTTATACAACCCCTGCAGCTTGACTGCCGCCAGATTTGTACCAGCCAGCGCTTCGGCAGCCGCGCGCGCTTCATCAATGATCATCTCCTTGCGTGGATTCCCTGCGCTGTCGAAATATCCAAACTGCAAATAATCGTCTGGCAGTCCGCCCCCGAATTTGCCGGTTGGGTTTTGCGGGCGCGATTGAGCTGAGCCGGCTCTTTTCTCATCGCGCCGTCTGATGCAATCGGAACAGAGCGCGGTGGATGGGTCGCGCGGCGTGAAAGTCAACCGCGCCGTTTTTCCACACTCGCCACAAGGGCCTTCCCAAACAATTCTTTTGTCCCCAGGCATTACTTTTCTCTCCTTCCTAAAATGAACCATTGGACGGTAAGCGCAAGCTGATCCAGGTCCGCTTTCACCCGCTGGTTTTGAAAAGGAAAAGCCAGCAATTGACAGCCCCATTCGTGCAGTTTCGGCTGTTTGTTTCGATCCACGTTTCGCGCCAGCGTTTCCGCCAACATCGGGACCAGCATCAGTCCGCGCGGGTCTCTCTGTTGCGGATCGGCAAACTCACGCCACATTCTGGCAAAGCGGAGAAGCTGATAGAGCAATGCGGATGGAGCATCGCTATCCGCGAGCAGTTTGTATATCCGATCCAAGTTGTCCAATTTGCTCCACTCAGAAACTTCTCCCAACGCCGAGAGCCGATTGCGCCCGGAATCCTTGGCTCTCTCCAAAGCTTTGCCCGCCTGTTTCACCGTGTGGGCAAGCGGCAACCTTGGTTTCACGACGGCAATGCCAGCCGAGATCGTGATCCGGCTGTCGCCGGTGTAGCGCGCGAACTCGTCATTGATCTTTCGCGCCAGTTCCAGCGATTTGGCGCGCGGGCCGACGATGAGAAGGTCGTCGCCACCGGAATAGACGGTGTAACAGCTTTGAAACCGGGCGTCATTCGTGAGCAGCCATTCGAGCCAGCCGGAAAAGAACCAATCCAGTTGGCGGCTGAGCGTCGCGATTCTGGCGATGCTGTCGAAGCCTTTTTCCGGTTCGTCGCGGCGCAAGCCTTCCTGAAAAACCTGACCGAGGTAATCCACGTCGGCCTTGAGCACTCCGAGCAATCGCGTCGTCGTCTTGTCCGGGGCAAGTTTTTTCCCGGCGTCGGCGGCAATATCTTCAAATGTCCATGGCGTCCCGTCCGGCTCGTGGCGGATATGATTGGCCAGATAACGGAAGGTCGCGGGCAAGCGACGCGCCTGTTTCAGGTCGGGATCATTGAGCCGAACGACAAGGTGTGGCCGCTCTTCCGGGCGGGGCGGTTTGTCGCCGAGTGAGAACCGCCAGCCCAGACATTCAAACTCTCCGCCGCTGGTTTCCGGTTGAAAAAACGAAAGATATTCAGAAGTGGTGAGTTTCCGGCCAAGCCGTAATTGCCGCTCGCATTGATTGCAAATGTCATCGCCGTCATCGCTGGTTGCTGTTCCGGGCAGCCGGTAGCAAGACTTGCAGATCTGCTTCCCCTGATAGTCAGCTTCTCTGACAAAATGCTTTTGCTCCTGCCAGCCAGTTCCGTTTTGCAATTGATCGGCGAGCCGTTGCGCCTTCTTTTCTCTGAGCAGGCGGTGCAATCGTTCGCTGACTGCGCCGAAATGCCCGTCCGCAAATTCGCCATCGCCGACCGGAGTCCAGGCCAGACTGATCGTCAAAGCGCCGTGGAATTTATCCAGCAGCCAATTGTTGAATTCGCTTTGCAGCGTGTTCAACTTTCCCTCGGCGCCCGGCAAATTCGGCGCCAGCGCATAAAAGTTTCCGCCTGAAGCCATCAACAGATTTGCCAGCGGCAGATCGAATTCGCGCAATAACCTCAACCCAGCGACATCGCTCAACATCTGGACGAAAAACGAGCGCGCGCACAATCGTTTGGCCACTCCACCCGCGCCGGTTGTCGAAATCGCGAAGATGTAATCCTGAATGCCGGAGACATCGCCCGCGAGCAACACGCAGCGCGTCTGTCCCTCGCGCAGGATGTCGTCCTCGTTCAACGTATCGAAGCTTTCGTGGTGTTTATGCAGACAGGCGGCGATAGCTGAAACGACTCTAGCCTGATCGTAGAGCGATATGTCGGGTGGGTGCGGCTGATGGTCAGCCGGAATGCACCAGGCGTACTGCTGCAACAGACTCAGGCAGCGCGTGTAAAGACAATCCAGGTCGTCTTTCATTTCTTCGCACACCGTGCCGAGCGACTGTTTCAACTGATCGAAATAATCCGATGACGTTCCAGGCTCGGGTTCATTTTCGGGGAAGATCGGCAACGGGCGGCCATCTGAAGTTCCGATGAGAGGCTTTTGCGAGAGATAGTGACTGCCCGAATTGGGCAATGGCTTCAGTTCAATTCGATCAAAGACCGGTCTCAGCCTGGCGCTCTGATCATTCGGTCTCGAGTCAGCGCCCGACGACGCCAGTTGAAGCGACCGGGTGATTATAGTTTTGTAGACGCTGCGGTGTTCGGCTGAAGAATTCGTCTGTTCGTCAGCCAGATCAAAATCGAACCCGTGAAGCAATGCACCGAGGGCGATGGCTAGAGTCTCTTTCGGCATGTAGCACCCGCTTTAAGCTAAAGAGTCATTTCGTTTATCAATTGACCGAGGAACTGCTATCAGTAATCTTTATTCGAAATTTGCAGAAGGTTTTTCAGGGGCAAGCAATGTCGCATCCGGCAGGTAGCTGAAAGCGTCTGAAGCGGAACTGGAGCTTAATCTCCATGTTGAAAATCAATCATCCGGACGCGGCGCGCAGTGTAAGCATTCGCGCTTCAGTCTTCAAGCTTTAATTTAATCTGGCGCAAAGCTTCGTACAAAACTATCCCAACCGAAGTCGCCAGATTCAACGAACGCACCTGCCGATTCGGCATCGGAATTCGCAAACAACGCTCCCAATTCGCCCGCAGCAAATCTTCGGGCAATCCCCGCGTCTCGCGGCCAAAGACCAGGCAATCGTTCGGCTGATACCGCCAATCGGTGTAAACACGTTCGGCTTTCGTCGTGAAATAAAGGAAACGGCAATCAGGCAGGGACTGATACAAAGCTTCAATGTCGCGGTGGTAATGAATCTCGACCTCGTCCCAGTAATCCAGCCCCGCGCGGCGCACGGCTTTTTCATCAGTGCGAAAGCCAAGTTTGCCTACGAGGTGCAGAGGCGTGAACGTTGCGCCGCAGAGGCGGGCGATGTTGCCGGTGTTCGGCGGGATTTCCGGCTCGATGAGCGCCACGCGCAGTCCTGAAGTGATTTCGTATCGCGCACCCATTTCAATGCCCGCGCCCCGCCAGCGCCATCCAGCCACAGGTCGCAAAGATCGCGAGCAGCGTCGCGGGCAGGAACCAGACGCCAAGCCCTCGCGCTCGCCCGAAAGAGTGTTCGCTCATCCGCCAGGTGACATAAGTGAAGATCACGGCCATCTCTAACAGCAACAAATGCAGCGGAACCCTTGCCGCTTCGGGCACAGGCTTACTCGCACTAACCATGCCGTAATTGAAAACCAGGTATTGAATCGTGAAGATCATCGTGCTGATAATGGGCAGCAGAAAGATCATCCATCGCCTGCCCCAACCATCAGCTTCGCCGCTCAGACCGAAATGGACAGGGATCGTTTCGGGCAGGCGCGGATAACTGCCATAAGCAATCCACCAGCCCAGGATCAAAACGATTATGGCAAGCGAGTCAATCAGAAGGATCATCGCTATCACCTCGAATTCAAGGTTCTGTCTCAACCCTGCGTGATCAATTGCCGCAGCACGTATGGCAGGATGCCGCCGTGCTGGTAATAATCAATCTCAATCGCCGTATCAATGCGTAGCTTCACTGGGAATTCCAGGCTGGCGCCATTCACGCGGTGGATGACCAGAGTGACATCCTGTTGTGGCTTCACACCGCCATCCAACCCGACGATGTCGAAGACTTCAGTGCCGTCCAACCCGAGCGTCTGCGCGCTCACGCCCTCCTTGAACTGCAATGGCAGCACACCCATTCCGACCAAGTTGCTGCGATGAATACGTTCGAAGCTCTGCGCAACGACTGCTTTCACGCCCAGCAAGCGAGTGCCTTTCGCCGCCCAATCGCGCGAGCTGCCCGTGCCGTATTCCTGACCGGCGATGACGACCAGCGGCGTGCCTTCGGACTGATACTTCATTGCTGCATCGTAAATGCTCATCTGCTCGCCGTCGGGATAATGTTTCGTCACCCCACCTTCCGTGCCGGGAACCATCAGGTTCTTGATGCGGACGTTGGCGAAGGTGCCGCGCGTCATCACGCGGTCGTTGCCACGCCGCGAACCGTAGCTGTTGAAGTCAAGTGGTTGGACTCCGCGCTCGATCAGATACTCCCCTGCTGGCGAAGTGGCTTTGATTGAACCGGCGGGGCTGATGTGATCGGTCGTCACCGAGTCACCGAAGATACCCAGCGGACGCGCGCCCGTGATGTTGGCGATCACGCCCGGCTGCATCCCGAAATTCTCAAAGAACGGCGGCTGTTGAATGTAAGTTGACGACTCGTCCCACTCGTAGACATTGCCGACCGACGATGGGATTTCGTTCCAGAGTGGATTCTCAGCGGTGAAATCGGAATAGAGGCGGCGGTAAGTGGCCGCGTCTGTCGCCGCGTTCATCACTGCGCCGATCTCCTGCGAAGCCGGCCAGATGTCCTTCAGATAAACATCCGCGCCGTTTTTGCCTTTGCCAATCGGCTCGGCGGAGAGATTGATGTCAACGCGGCCAGCCAGCGCGAAGGCCACAACCAGTGGCGGACTCATCAGGAAATTCGCCTTAATGCTCGGATGCACGCGCGCCTCGAAGTTGCGGTTGCCGCTGAGCACGCTTGCCGCGATCAAGTCGTTCTTCGTGACGACCTCTTCGATCTTCGCGTCGAGCGGCCCCGAATTCCCGATACAACTGGTACATCCATAGCCAACAATGTTGAAGCCAAGTTGATCGAGATACGATTGCAAGCCCGTCTTTGCCAGATAATCAGAAACCACGCGCGAGCCAGGACCGAGCGAAGTTTTGACGCGCGGGTTGATGCTCATTCCTTTCTCGACCGCCTTCTTCGCCAGCAACCCCGCCGCCAACATCACGCTCGGATTCGAGGTGTTGGTGCAGGAGGTGATCGCCGCGATCAACACGTCGCCGTGACCGAGATCAACGCCTTTGCCAGAGGCCGTGGCCGTCAAATGGCGATTGCCGAATTCGTCCGCCGACTTCCCATAGCCGTTATCAGCCGCTGGTTTCTGGAAGAGATCAATGAATTTGTCTTTGAGCGACTGTAGTTCGATCCGATCCTGCGGGCGTTTCGGCCCAGCGACATTCGGCGTGACTGTTGAGAGATCAAGGTCGAGCGTCTGGCTGTATTCGATCTCGCCTTTGCTTGGGATGCCGAAGAGGCCCTGGGCTTTGAAATAATTCCTGAATGCGCTGACCTGCTCTTCGCTGCGACCGGTGGCTTTCAGATAGTTGCAGGTCTCTTCGTCAACGCCGAAGAATCCCATCGTCGCGCCGTATTCGGGCGCCATATTCGCAATCGTCGCGCGATCGGTGAGCGACAACGAGGCCGCGCCTTCGCCGAAATATTCGACGAACTTGCCGACGACCTTCGCCTTACGAAGCATCTCGGTGACGTGAAGCACCAGGTCGGTCGCCGTCACGCCTTCGCGCAGGCTGCCGGTCATATGCACACCGACGACATCTGGCGTCAGGAAGTAGACCGGCTGACCGAGCATTCCGGCTTCAGCCTCGATGCCGCCCACGCCCCAAGCTACAACGCCCAACCCGTTGATCATCGTCGTGTGCGAATCGGTGCCGACCAGCGTGTCGGGATAGTAAACGCCATCCTTCTCCAACACGCCTTTGGCCAGGTATTCCAGATTGACCTGGTGCACGATGCCGATGCCGGGCGGGACGACCTTGAACGTGTCGAAGGCCTGCATCCCCCACTTCAAAAATTCATAGCGTTGGCGGTTGCGCTCGAATTCGATCTCCATGTTTCTCTGAAGCGCGTTTGGCGTGCCCGCCACGTCAACCTGCACCGAATGATCAACGACCAGATCGACTGGGACGAGCGGTTCGATGATCTTCGGATTCTTGCCAAGTTGCACTACGGTCGAGCGCATCGCGGCCAGATCAACCAGCAGCGGCACGCCGGTGAAATCCTGCAACACGATGCGGGCGACGACGAATGGAATTTCGGCGACGCGTTCGGCGTTGGGCTGCCAGTTGGCCAACGCGCGCACGTCGTCTTCCTTGACTTTTTTGCCGTCGCAATTGCGCAGCACCGCTTCGAGCACAATGCGAATGCTGACCGGCAGCTTCGAGACCGGGCCGACGCCCTGCTTTTCCAGTTCCGGCAGCGAGTAGAGCTTCCCTTGTTTTCCGTTTCCGGGATCGAATGGTTGAAGGGTGTTGAAGAGATTGTGTGGCATATAAATTTCCCTGAGTTATGAAGTGCTGGTCACAATGGGCCGGCGCAGAATTTGTCAGGCCACTGTCAGTTTAAGGTTAATAAGTTGATTCAGCGAAATCCCTTGTCGCGCCGCTTCCAGCGCAAGCTGGCGATGCATGCTTTCCGGCATCCGCAGGTTCAGCTTCCCGCTAAAGCGACGCTTGCTGAATGGCTGCGGGATTTCCTCGCCGGAAGCAACGAGGTCTTCCAGAACCGTCTGAACCACGGATTTGATCTCTCGCAACGCGGATTCCAGCGTGCGCCCGTGAGCCGCCAGCGATTCAAATTCGGCGACGCGTCCGATGAACGCTCGATCCTCCTCCGACCAGCCGACAGTGTAATGATACTCATCAGCCTGATGAGGCGGCTGAAGTCGTTCGGTCTTCTTTTTCGCTTTTGTTCTCTCCATACTACTATCTCAGCCTCCTAAATCTTTCAGCTTGCGCAATGCTCTAACGACTTGGCGAACCTGATACGGTTTGGCCTTACCTTTCTCTGACTGAAGATTGATGCGCGGGTCGCCACGCCACGGGGTCTTGAAGATGTAGTGGCTGCCTTCGATCCGAGGCGGCCCGAAAAATGCCGTGCAGATCGTCACCAGCCGCTGGAACCGTGTGTTGGTTTCGTTGCCCTCAAGCTCACTGATGGCCTCATCAATCGTCACAGACGGATGGTATTGGATACGGTACTACGTGTCAATTCCGGCTTTTCTCAGCCATGTTGAGGCAAGCCCGCACTGTATACGAAGCCGACGATTTTCGCCCTTTATCTTTTGCCTTTTCATTTTTCGTTCGAGTATTCTTCGCACGTTCGGACGCATCATCTTTCGATTGAACAACCGGTCTTCCCTTCAACCATCAACAAGGAGTTCAGCTATGAGTAAGCTTGCGAAGATTTGCCGCGCGATTCTTCTCGCATCGGCCTTTGCCGTCATTGCGAGCATTTCTGTCAATGCGCAGGATCCTCCCGCCACGCCGCCAGCCGGCGTGCAGGAGATGTTGTCTCAATTACCGGGCAGAGCTTCGGGGCCGCCCGAAATCAAGCCTTACGACCGGGTCATCACCAAAGACGCCAAGTCCGACGAAGGCGTCTTCACAGTCCATCGCATCAAGGAGAAGATTTACTACGAGATTCCGAAGAAGGAATTCGACAAAGAGTTCCTCTGGGTCAGCCAGATCGCGAAGACGACGCTCGGCGCGGGTTACGGCGGACAGGCTGCGGGCAACCGTGTCGTCCGCTGGGAGCGGCACAACAACCGCATCCTGCTGCGCAACATCTCGTACGAAGTCGTCGCCGATCCGAAAGAGCCGATTGCCAAAGCCGTGCAGGCCGCCAACAACGACTCGATCATCAGGTCGTTCTACATCGAAGCTCTCGATAAGAACGGCAAGGACGATTCCGTTGTGATTGAAGTGACCAGCCTCTTCACGACCGAGATCACCGAATTCAGCCCGCGCACGCGATTGCGCGCCCGTGGATTCGACGCCTCGCGTTCTTTCGTCGAACGCATCGTCTCGTTCCCTGAAAACATCGAAGTCGAAGTCACCCAGACCTTCACCAACCCGCCGGACACCGGGCTTACCGGGGCAACGCCCACGCCGCCAATCCCGATTCCCGGCCTGGGTGGAATGGGCACGGGCAGCGCCACGATCGTGATGCATTACTCGATGGTCAAGCTGCCCGAAAAGCCGATGATGCCGCGCCTGTTCGACGAGCGCGTGGGCTACTTCAGCGTGCGCAAAATGGATTACGGCAAAGACGAACACCGCGCGCCGCAGCGCACCTACATCACTCGCTGGCGTTTGGAGAAGAAAGACCAGAGCGCCGCGTTGTCCGAGCCGATCAAGCCAATTGTCTATTACGTTGATCCGGCGACGCCCACGAAATGGGTTTCCTACATCAAGAAAGGGATCGAAGACTGGCAACCCGCGTTCGAGGCCGCCGGATTCAAGCACGCGATCATCGCCAAAGACGCGCCGAAGGACGATCCCGATTGGAGCGCGGAAGACGCGCGTTATTCGGTCGTGCGCTGGCTGCCTTCGACGATCCAGAACGCGATGGGGCCGCACATCCACGACCCGCGCACGGGCGAAATCCTCGAATCGGACATTCAGATGTATCACAACATTCTGAACCTGCAGCGTAATTGGTACTTCACGCAATCAGGCCCGCTCGACCCGCGCGCGAAGAAGCTGCCGCTGCCCGACGACCTGATGGGCGAGTTGCTGCGCTTCGTCGTCGCGCACGAAGTCGGCCACACGCTGGGCTTCCAGCACAATATGAAAGCCAGCTCGATGTATCCATTCGAGAAGGTACGCGACGTGAAATGGCTGCGAGAGAACGGGCACACGCCGACGATCATGGACTACTCGCGTTTCAATTACGTCGCGCAGCCCGAAGACAACATCCCGGTCGAGTTGCTGATCCCGCAGGTCGGGCCTTACGACAAGTGGGCGACGATGTGGGGATACAAGCCGATTGACAATTGCCCCACGCCCGAAGACGAGAAGAAGACGCTCGACGAATGGGCGCGCGCTCAAGACAAGACGCCGTGGTTCCGTTTCTCGACCGCCAGATCGCGTGGCGCTGATCCCGGCGAATTGACCGAAGCTGTGGGCGACGCCGACGCCATCGCGGCATCAACGCTCGGACTCAAGAATCTC
>Ga0247727_10011071_pt1 | contig 15827 bp, 8 predicted proteins | sample WisWelCaveWW1625_FD_202498 | JGI IMG/M metagenome (GOLD analysis project Ga0247727, IMG submission 202498) | Biofilm microbial communities from Wishing Well Cave, Virginia, United States - WW16-25 | ecosystem: Environmental > Aquatic > Deep subsurface > Groundwater > Cave microbial mat | place...
CGCTTGGTTTGACGAGCGTCTCAAAATCCTTTGCCGAGGTGCGCTTGCCGGCGGTGCTGGGCAGCAACATGGTGTTGCAGCAAAAGAGCGAAGTGCGGCTTTGGGGCTGGTGCAGTCCGGCGGAGAAAATCAGCGTGATGGTCGATTGGGACACGACGGTTTATCGCACCGCCGGGTTGCGCACGGCCAAGTGGAGCGTGAAAATCAAAACACTGGCCGCCGGCGGGCCTTACAAAATCATCATCAACGGCAGCAACGCGATCGTTTTGGAAAACGTGCTGATCGGCGAGGTGTGGCTGTGCAGCGGGCAAAGCAATATGGAGTGGAGCGGCGATCAAGGTTTGAAACAATCTTTGGAAGAAGCGCCGCAAGCAACCAATACGAAAATCCGGTTTTTTTACGTGCCCAAGTCCACCGCGGATTTTCCGCAGGAGGACTGCCGTGCGAGCTGGAAAGTCTGCAATCCCGACGACATGCGACGCTTCAGCGCGATCGGATATTTCTTTGGCAAAAAATTGCAACAGGAATTGAACGTGCCCATCGGTTTGATCAATTCCAATTGGGGCGGCACACCGGCGGAGGTTTGGACGCCGAAGGAAAGCGTGGAAAGCGACACGGCGCTCAAAGCGGCCGCAACCAAAGTTTCCGTCACGCCGTGGTGGCCGGTCAAAGCCGGCGACACCTTCAACGCCATGATTGCGCCGCTGACGCCGTTCACGATTGCCGGCGCGCTGTGGTATCAGGGCGAAAGCAACACGGCGACGTGGGCAACTTACCAGGCGCTGTTGACGACGATGATCTCGAGCTGGCGCCAAGCTTGGCAAAAAGATTTCCCGTTTTATTTGGTGCAGATCGCGCCGTATGCGCGTTATGCGCAAAACCATATTGGCGCGTTGCTGCGCGAGGCGCAAACGAAAAGCATGGCGCAGCCGAACACCGGCATGGTGGTCATCAGCGATTTGGTGGATAACGTTAACGACATCCATCCGCAAAACAAGCGCGACGTGGCGCTGCGCCTGGCCAATTGGGCTTTGGCCGAGACATATGGCAAAAGCGGTAGCGTTTATAAAAGCCCTTTGTACAAAAGTATGAAAGCGGAAAACGGCAAAATCAGAATCGTTTTTGAATATGCCGAAATGGGTTTGCTGAGCAAAGGCGGCGCGCCCACCGAATTTTATATTGCCGGAGCGGAGCAGAATTTCCTGCCTGCGGTCGCGGTGATCAAAGGCAGCGCCATTGTGGTCTCTCATAAAGAAGTGAAAAGCCCCGTTGCCGTGCGTTTCGGTTTCAGCAACGCGGCGACGCCGAATTTATTCAGCACAGCCGGCTTGCCGGTGAATTTGTTTCGCACGGATGAATGGGCGGTGGATACGGGGATGATTAAAAAATAATTTTTTTGCCCAACGGATATTGCTTTCAAATCCGTTGGCCGTTTTTAATCCGTTGACGACATTCGGCCGTGGCGCAGCAAAAGTTAGAAAAAAATTATGACTTTTCCGACAGGATAACAGGAGGAACCGGATTAAATTTTAATCCGGTTATCCTGTCAAAAACAAAGGCTGTCCCGTTTGCGGGACTCCAGTTTTCAGCTTGTCTGAAAACCTGGCGTAGTCCGTTACAAGTTCAAGCAGTGCAAAAAAAACAAAGCCTGCCCTGGCGCCCGCTGCGCCGCAGGCCAGGGATTTTTTCGATCAGTGCCATTTCGCTCTGTATTTTTAGGGGTGGTAGGGCACTTTTAAAAACCGCCAACTTTTTAATTATGGTATCCGGATTGCCCGAATTAACCGGATAAGTTAATCCGGGCAATCCGGATACCAAAGTTTTTTTGGTTCCGGCCCGCCCGGGTCGTGCTTTGCGATTTTTTTCGGTTGTGCGCATTAACAAGAAATTGATAAACTTGGCCAACGGTGTGAATGATCCCGCGACAAAACCTTTCGAGAAATTGGGGCGATCTGCCAATGGGTTTCTATTGATCAGCGGCGGGCTCTGCGGCGGGCTTTATTTTTTACTCGCGCGGCTTCAGGGTGGCGCGTCGGAGCGCATCACCGAGACGTTGCGGCATTTTATGCTGCTGCTGGCGCTGTTGTTTTTGGTTTTGCTTATTACGGCGTTGGTCATTAGAAAATCTTCGCCATCGCAACGCCCGAGGTGGACGACGCTCTTCATTATTCTCGGTTTCGCCGCGCTTTTTCGTGTCTTGTTTTTATCGCAAACGCCCTGGCTGTCAAACGATATTTATCGCTACTTGTGGGATGGGAAACTGTTGGGACACGGCATCAATCCCTATGTTTTGCCGCCGGCGGCGGAAGCGTTGAGCCGGTTTCGCGACGCCACGATTTACCCGAAGATGGAACACCAAAACGTGCACAGCGTTTATCCGCCGTTTTTGCAAACCCTCTTTTGGTTCGGCCACCAAACGAGCCGGTTTTTTTCTCTCCCGCCGGTTGCCGGTTTAAAATTAATCTTGGTCTTAATTGATCTCGTCCTCGTCGCGGCGCTGCTTTATTGGCTGGCACAGCTCAAATGCGATCCGCGCTGGGCCGTGCTTTATGCGTGGCACCCGCTGCCGATCGTCGAAATTGCCGGCAGCGGTCACACCGACGGCGTCGGGGCGTTGATGCTTTTGCTCACGCTGATTTTTTGGCAGCGCGGCAAATATTTTAACGCGACGTTATTTCTGGCGCTCGGGTTCTTGGTTAAATTTATCCCCGTGTTGCTGCTGCCATTTTTATTGCTTGCGGTTTGGCAAGAATCGAATTTGCCCAAAGCCGTGGGCGCGGCCGCGTGGTTTACGCTGCTGATCGTTGCGAGTTACGCGCCGTTTCTGGACGCCGGCGAAAAGTTGTGGTCAGGTTTGCTGGTGTATTCGGACAAATGGCGTTTTAATGACGGCTTTTTCTCGCTGGTTTTTGGCGCCATGCATGCGCTGCTGCCGGATGCGCTCGTGCAAGCGCTGATGATTCCGGCCGGTTGGGAAATCAACGAGGTGGTGATGACCACGCGGCGGATTGATTTGGCGTTGCTCATTGCGAAAATCATCGGCGGCAGCATTTTCGTTTACATTTATTTCCGGCTCTGGTGGCGCACCTTCAAATCAAAAAGTACGACGGCGCCAAACTGGGTGAGGCTGCTGATCATCATTCTCGCGGCCTTCTTTCTTTTATCGGCGACCTTACAGCCGTGGTATTTGCTCTGGCTTTTGCCGCTGTTAACACTTCACGCGGGGAACGAATTTCTCACAGAGATGAAAAGTGTTATCGCTATATTTTTATTATTTCTGAGCGCGACGGTATTTTTATCTTATTGGGTTTTGGAGAATTATCTGCATACGGGCCTCTGGCAGGAACCTTTATGGGTAAAATGGCTGGAATATGGAATTCCCATCGCTGTGCAACTTCTTTCACGAGCAAAGGTGAAACCTCTTGCATAATTTTAATTTGTTCGCCTACCTTACGTCCTTTCGCGTGTAAACTTTAAGCCTTAATTTTCAACAACTAATCATACTTCGGGGGCATTTGAGGATGGGCTTTGTTTCGGGTTGGTACAGGGTTTGCGAAAAGCATGAATCGCTGTAAATCTGCCAAAACTGCCATGCAGTAGGCAGTGTGGTCATGCAAACAATTACTTTATCCCCCCTAACCAAATGGAAGGAGTAAGCAATGCGGCACAGGTTATTAGCGTTGTCTTTAGTCGCACTGTTATTGCCCTGCCTGGTCCTTGCGCAAGATGTCGGAAAACTGCGCGGCAAGGTATCGGACAAGGAAACAGGCGACGCGTTGATTGGGGCCACGGTAACGGTTGAAGGCTCGACGCTGGGTGCAGCGGCGGACCTCAATGGAGATTATATCGTTCTCCGTGTTGCCCCCGGCACTTACACAGTAAAGGCTTCCTATATTGGTTATGCGCCGGTGGCGATTTCCAACATCAAGGTATCGTCCGGCCAAACCACGACGCTCGATTTCAAATTGCCCCCGGCCTCGGTCGAAGTGGGCGAAGTGAATATCATCGCCGAGCGTCCACTTGTTCAGCGTAACACGCCGAACACGGTGCGCGTCACTACGCGTGAAGATGTGCAAGCGCTACCGATTCGCGGCACGCAGCAGATTTTGGCGCTGCAAGCCGGCGTGGTTCGGCAAGACGGCAATCTGTACGTGCGTGGCAGCCGTGACGGCGAAATTGCCTATTTTGTGGACGGCGCCTCGGTGACCAATCGTCTGACCAACAACGAAGGCGTGGCGGTCATTCAAGAAGCCTACGAGGAGTTGCAGTTGCAGGCCGGCGGTTTTACGGCTGACGTTGGCGGCGCCAATTCCGGCGCGGTCTTGACCTCGGTTCGCACCGGCGGCAGCAAAATGAACATTGGTCTGGATTATCGCACCGACGATTTTGCGAAACCGGGCGAGAAATTTCTGGGAACCAGCTCCTTTGGTTTTAAAAACCTCGTGGCGAATGTCGGCGGCCCGATCGAGGCGTTGAAATTGCGGTATTTTTTGGTCGGCCAGTATAATTATCTGCGCTCACCGGTCCAGTTTTTGGTGCCGTATAATTTTGAAAACGTCGTGACGGACATCAATGATAGCAGCCCCGGCCGTGCGCTTCCGGGCCCCATTGCGCTGAAAGAGAATTTTGTCAATCGCGCGTGGAATCGCAATACGCAATTCCAGGGCACGTTGCTGTCCAATATTTTTGATCCCCTCAGCCTGAAGTTGACCGGCAGTTACTCCACGACGGAGACGCCGAACGCGACGGGTTGGCCTGCCAACTTGACGCGAACCTTCAATCTGCAGCGTTCCCGTATCAATGAAACCAATACCTACTTTGTCAACTTCAAAGGCACTTATCCGTTCAATCCTTCCACCTTCGTCGAAGCGTCCGCAGCTTTGTACAACCGTGATTTCGAGTCGGCGGATCCGCGTTTTGGCAGTGATTGGATGAAGTATCCGGATAGATTGGCGAATGAGCCATTTGGCGACACTGGCGCCTGGAGACGCCGCTATGTCGGTCCGGCCGGCTACAGCGTCGGTAATGGATTTAACACGCCTGGTTTCCTGCAGGCTCCCGGCACGCCGGTTAACGCGTACGCCACCAACGAGCAGCGCTCGTTGCAGGGCAATCTTGATTTCGTTTCGCAGCTCAATAAGAACTGGGAATTCAAAGTTGGCGGCCGCTACGAAACGTGGAAGATGCGCCAATTTAATATTAACAACATCGGCGCCGCGCTCGAGGCGGTCAACGGCACCACGGGCAATACGCCGGTGACGTTCCCCAGCGACGCGGAAAGAAGAATTCAGTGGGCCCGGCAGGGTGGCGTCAATAATTACGGCTATGACGTCTTCGGCAACAAGATCGACGGCGGCGTGACCGATACGGATGCGGCGAAGAAGCCGGTTTTTGGCTCGGCATACGTGCAAAACAAGCTCGAGTATCGCGACCTGGTGGTGAATGCCGGTTTTCGTTATGAGTATTTTCATCCGCATGGCCGCAACTTCGCGGATCCGGAAAATTATCGCACCAGCGGTGATTTTGATGCCAATTTGGATGTTTTGGTTGAAGAGAATCTCACCGAAGGCGAGAGCTTTGATTTCCTGTTGCCGCGCTTGAATTTTTCGTTTCCGGTGACGGATCGGACCGTGTTCTATGCGCAATACGGCAAATATGTGCAGATGCCATCTTTGAATAACATTTATGTCGGCTTCATCAATCTGAGCACGACGGTAAGCCCGGCCTCCGGCGGCAATGCCTTCCTGACGCCAGTCGGTTTTTTGGCCAAACCGGAACGCCTGACGCAGTATGAAATGGGCTTCCGCCAGCAAATTTCCGATAATTCCGCGCTGACGATCACGGGTTTCTACAAAGACACACGCGATCAACTGCAGGTCCGGAAGTTTACGGATGGCTCGGGTAACGCGTTGTTTACGGCTTATTTGAATGAAGATTTTGGCACGGTCAAAGGCTTGGAATTTACCTTTGATCTGCGCCGGACTAAACGTCTGTCGGCGCGCCTGAATTACACGCTGCAAGATGCGCGCGGCACCGGCTCCAATCCGACGTCATCGTTCGGCGTGGTTGAGCGCCAGGACATCGGCCGTTTCCCGAATTTCATCAACCCGTTGGATTTCAACCAAACCCATCGCGGCACCTTCCTGTTGGACTACCGTTTCGCCAAGGGCGATGGCGGCAAGATTCTCGAAGGTCTCGGCGCCTTTGCGCTCATGACCTTCAACAGCGGCCATCCTTACACCCGCGTTAAAGAAGCGCAGAGCTTGGGCCAGTCCAGCCCGTACACCGTTGGTGTAATTGCGTTGAATGATCCCCGCAACAGTTTTCCGGTGGCTTCGGTGAATAGCTCGTCAACGCCGGCCATTTTCAACATTGATCTGACGGTCAACAAAGTGCTGTATTTGGGCAAATTCAACATGGAAATTTACGGCAACGTGTTGAACCTGTTGAATTCCAAGAATGTCGTCAACGTGTATCCGACCACCGGCACCGCGGAAGACGATGCCTGGTTGAACAGCCCGTTGGCCTCGGAGTTTGTGAAAAATCAGGAATACGCAAACTTCTATAAAGCCTTCAACCTGGACAATCGCTTGGCTTACATCAACGCGACCGGCAACGATCTGTACGGTGCGCCGCGCCAGGTTCGTCTGGGTGTGCGTTTCGAGTATTAAAATAGATTTTTGGAGTGACAAACTTAAGTTTGTCACTCCTTCGTGTAAAACAACTTGTCATTTTCACATAGCCCCAATCTCCCTTGTGTGGTTGTCGAATCGGTAAGCCGGTCATTTAAAAATGCCCCACAAGGGGGCAGGGCTACGTAAACTAAGGAGCTGTGGCAATATGAAGCTCAAAAGCTTTCCGATTTTTCTGCTGATATTCGTCATCATCCTCGCGGGTGGCGTGATGGCCAAGGATGCCCCGGGAGCGGATAAGGTCGCCAAGACCCGATCCACCACCGGCGGCGCGGGCATTCCCACCTTCGGCATGATCAATATCAATAATTGGTTGTACTGGCTGGAATCCAATGGCCGTGCCGGATATGACCCCTTTCATGGCGGCAATGGCGGCATTTTTCCGCGCGGCACGTCGGCCGTCATCTTCCAGGATGGTTTTGTTTTTGGCGGGCCGTTGATTGACACCCGCACGAACCAACCGCCGGCGACGGAAAAAATTCGTGTTGGCGGACAAACGTATAACCAAGGTATGGTTGCCGGCGCGATTAAAGCTGATGGCACGGCGGAAGATGCCAATGCGCCCGATGTTCGGCTCTATCGCATTCGCCGTAATTTCAACGATCCGAACGAAGATTTAACGCCGGACGCCGCGGATTTCTTTCAAAAGAGCCAGGCCGCGGTGAGCACGGCTGATATCAACGCCTTGAAAGCGCAATATTCCAAAGACTGGGCCGAATGGCCGGTCGCCAAAGGCGCGCCGTACATCGACCGCAACAAGAATGGCAAATATGATCCGCCTCCGGCGGGCAATTCGGCGGCTGACTTGATTGCCAAAAGCCTGGATGAACCGGGCATCGCCGGCGCCGACGTCAATGCGCCTGCCGATCAAGTCATGTGGACGGCGTGCAATGATTTGAATGACGCCGCTTCCCGCAGCCTTTATGGTTCGCCCCCCACCGGTGTGGAGTTGCAAATTACCGTGTGGGGCTACAAAGCCACGAACGCATTGGGCAATGTGTTGTTCAAGAAATTCCGCCTGACCAACCGCGGCTTCTTCCGCTCCGACAGTTTTTTTGTTTCGCAATGGTGTGATCCCGATCTCGGCGATTTCGGCGACGACTATGCCGGCTGCGATACTTCGATCGTCGGCGGCAAGTCGGTGAGCCTGGGTTATGTTTATAACTCCAACACCGTTGACCGCGAGTTCCGCAAATTCAACATCGCGCCGCCGGCCGGTGGTTTTGATTTCTTTCAGGGTCCGATTGTGCCGGGTGCAGCAACCGATCAGGCCATTTTTGATCTGAAGCGCGTCGCCGGCAAGAAAAACCTGCCGATGACGGCCTTCAACTACTTCTCGGCCGGTAGCCCGATCAGCGATCCCCCGCAGCGGGTGTATGAAGGCACCTTGCGGTGGTGGAAAATTTTGCGCGGGTTTATTGCGGATGAATCGGCCCGCGCCGACCGCCGTTTCACGGATAACCGCGGCAACCTAACCTCCTTCGCATTGGCCGGCGACCCGGTGGCAAAAACCGGATGGATTGACGGCACGGCGCCGGCTTTCCCGCCGGGTGACCGCCGCATTATTTTAGCCTCCGGTCCGTTTAGCTTTAAGCCGAATGACGTGCAGGAAGTCGTCGTCGGCATCGTCGCTGGTTTGGGCGCCGATAAGCTGTCGAGCATCTCCGTTATGAAATTCAGCGATCGCTTCGCCCAGAACACTTACGACGCGCTCTTTGCCGTCCCGGTGCCGCCGAAAGCCCCGACCGTCACCGCACGTGAATTAGACGGTGAAATCGTCCTCGAGTGGGGTTCGAGCTTGACTTCGGTGGGCGACACGGAAGTTCCGGTTAACGGTACATACGCCTTCGAAGGATACAATGTGTACCAATTCCCCAGCATCACCTCGACGTTGGCCGACGGCAAGCGTCTTGCCAACTATGACGTGATCAACGAAGTCACAGTCGTTTTGGATGATCAATTCGACCCGAGCTCGGGCCAGATTTTGCGTCTGCCGGTGCAACTTGGCAGCAACAACGGTATCGTGCGCAACTTCCGGATTAATTCCGACGCGGTTACCGGCAAATCGAAACTCTCCAACGGCTTGGCATATTATTTTGGAGTGACGGCGTACTCGGTTTCAACCGACCCCGGCGCCACACCCATTGCTTTGGAATCCAGCCCGAGAATTATCACCGTGATTCCGCAATCGAACAAGCCGGGCGTGCGGTACAACGATCAGTCCGGCGCTGAAGTCACAGTGAGACACTCCGCTGGCTTGAGCGACGTGGCCTCGCTTCCCATCTCCGTTGTGGATCCGGGCCGTGTGGTCACGGGCGACTATCGCATCAGCATTAGCAAAGATGCGCAAGGTGTTCTCCGGTGGACGCTGCGGAATACCACGGCGGCACAAGATGTGTTGTCGAGCAAAGCGTTTGGTTCCGCCGACACCGGTGACCCGAACGATGATTTCAATTTTCCGATTGCCAACGGTCTGTTGCTGAAAGTGCAGCAAATCAGCCCGGCCATTCTTGATGATTCGACGAAATTCACGCAGCCTTCCGGGATTTGGTTGCGTAGTGGTCGCTTCAGCGGCGCCCCGGCCGCACCAGCGGGTGCTGAGTTCATGACCACGGGTGAAGACCTTGGCAATGCTTACCTCGGTCAATTCCATTCAACTTGGGATGCGCGTGATAACTATCCCGTCATCGTGCGGTTCGGTCCCAATAATAAGCAAAAGGCTTATCGCTTGCGCCGTACCGGCGCCGGAACGGAATACAAAATTCAAGACACCAATCCGACGCCGGAAATCAACGTGACTGCCTTCGATGTGCGCAATCCCGCCGCGCCACGGCAATTGACGATTTCGTGGCGTGATCAGGATAACAACGCCACGTGGAATCCGACGGAAGCCAGCGACGGCGTGGAAATTCTCTTTATTCACGATCGCGCGTATGATCCCACGATGGCGCAGTACGACCATCTGGGCAACGGCAAGCCGGCCATCAACAACGAATGTACGAACAGCACCAAGTCCGACGTCATTTATGGCATTTCCTGCCGTCTCGCCGTCGGCGCCACGCTGAATCAAAGCGACATCACCATGCGCATTCGTCCGGCCCTGCGTTTGAATGCCGGTGACGTGTATTCGTTCACGCTCGGTGGCGTCACCACTTCGGCGGACGTGGCGAAAGCGGATGTTGACAAAATCAACGTTTTTCCGAATCCGTATTACGCGTTCAACGCCGCGGAGACCAACCGGTTTGTGCGGTTTGTGACCTTCAACTTCCTGCCGGCCAAAGCAACGGTGCGTATTTTCAACGTTGCCGGCCAACTCGTGCGCGTCCTCGAGAAAAACGATGACTCGCAGTTCCTGCGCTGGGATTTGAGCAACGCCAATAACTTTCCGGTGGCCAGCGGTATGTATATCATCCATATCGACATGCCGGAAGTCGGCGCGACCAAAATCCTGAAAGCCGCGGTTCTGGTAGAGAAAGAAGTTCTCGAGGTTTTCTAATTTGATCACTACGCTGACCGGTCGCTTTAGTAAATCAAAATCTGATTACTAACAACTGTAGCGACCGGTCAGTAACTGCACTACCGATTGTAAGGAGAATATTCACAATGAAAATACGCAGCTTATTTTTCGTGCTTCTCATCGGCGCCCTGGCCATGGTCTGGGTGACTGAGGTTTCGGCGCAGGGCAACAAGCGCCTGGGCACGGCAGGCGCGGCCGAGTTGTTGATTCCCGTCGGCGCTCGCGATCTCGCGATGGGCAGCGCCGGCGTCGCTTCCTCCCGTGGCGTTGAATCGCTGTATTGGAATCCGGCCGGAACGGCGAGAATGGCGACTTCGGCGGAAGGCATGTTTTCTTATATGAAATACATTGCCGATATTAATCTGAGCTATGCGGCGGTGGCGGCCAATTTCAAAGATCTCGGCACGTTTTCGTTCAGCTTCCGCTCGCTTGATTTTGGCGACATCGCCATTACGAGCGTGGATGATGCTGAGGGCCGCACCGGCGCCACCTATTCGCCGACCTATTCGACGATAACCTTTGGATATGCCCGTTCGTTGACGGATGCGATTTCGGCCGGCGTCGGCTTGAAATTGGTTTCTGAGCGCATCGATCTCGTTAGCGCCTCGGGCATTGGTTTCGACTTTGGTATTCAATACACCCAACTGGCCGGCTTCAAAGGCCTCGGCATGGGCGTTGCCGTCAAGAACATCGGCCCGCAAATGGGCTATGACGGTTCCGGCTTTTTGCGCGATGCGACGGCTTCCGATGGTCGCCGTCCCGAGCAAAAATATAAATCCGAAAGCGCCGCCTTCGAGTTGCCGTCGTCGATTGAAATCGGCTTGAGCTATGACTATGCGATGGGCGAGAATTACATCGCGCGCGCCAGTGGCGTGTTTGCCAACAACAACCTGGCCGAAAATGCTTATCATTTCGGCGGCGAGGTGGGCTACGTCACTTCCGGCTTGCAGTTCTTCGGCCGCGGCGGTTACACCATTTCCGAGAATAATGACAATGACGCCAACCCCTTTGGCGCGACTCTCGGCGGCGGCCTGGTTTACAAAGCTCCGGGCATCAACGTGACGATCGATTACGCGTGGCGCGACGTGAAATTCTTCGACGCCAACAATATCTTCTCGTTGAAACTGGGTTTCTAGCTTGCGGTTTTTACGCCGGGTTTTATGAAAGAAAAGGCTGCCACGAGGCAGCCTTTTCTTTCTTGGCGAACTCCGATAGGATGAATATTTATGGCTAAACGTTCTTTACATGTTTGAAAACTTCACAGTGTCAGGTTTATGATGTCGATTGAATTGAGATATTGCTAATTTGCTATAGTTTTTGTATCTTTGCTTTAAGCTTTAATTAAATTACGGACACTTGCATAATCTTCTGTTGAAAGCATTATGTCTCAGAATCATCGTAATCTTGAGAGCGTTGTTGAAAAGTTGATCCACGAGCATTTTGAGCTTGACGAAAGCCTTGAAAAAGTGATCTGGATCAAATCCGGAAAAACGCCGGCCATTCGTTTACTCGAAATCAATCCTGAAACTCCTCCCACTGACGAGGTGCTTTCGTTTTATTTTCCGCCATCCGGTGAAACCCCTTATGCTCTGTACCTCGCGGAGATTAAGCCGGAAGAATGGCAAAAGGTTTTACAAAACGAAATTCTTCTGCCCGAGGGTTGGGGTTTGGAGAACCACCAGGTATTTTCCCGCGAAATGGTTGCCGTATGACGGACTTGAGGGAGTGGCAGATGGCATTCCTGGAACAGGCTCGATCCGATTGGAATGCCTTTGTAAAGTTTCTGCGCGTGGTCAGCCACAATTATATCCGGTATTTTCTTGCGGAGTTCGAGAAACTTTTCTTAAGTTGAGCGTAGCGGGGCAACCGATCAACCAAAGGCAAAACGATTTAGGGCAAAACTATTTAATTTTGTTTTGCCCGTAATGGGTTTGCCTTCAAACCATGCCAAGACTTGCCATGACCTTTCGTGCATTTTTTTTCACACTTCTGCTTTTTCCCCATCGGATAGTTTTCGCGCAAACGCCTCCGCAACCGCAAAAATTCGTGATGAATTTCGATTACTCACGGTTTCGCGGCAATGGCGGCGCGAGCTATGTGGAATTGTACTATTCTTTTTATTGCGGCTTGGTGACCTACCAATCGAATGGGACGTACCTGCAGGGCGGCGTGGCGCTCCGCACCGATTTGATTAACACCGCGACGGGCAAAGCCGTGATCAATGAACGCCTCGTGGTGCCGGTTGTGCTGGAAGACACCAGCATGGCTTCCTGGCGGAGCTTGCCGATCCTGCGCCAGGCCGGACACTTGCTGCCGGCGGGAAATTATCGTTTGCACGTCGTGGCGTGCGATTCGCTCAATCCGGCGCGCCGCGATAGTTTAAGCATGCCGTTGGAAATCAAGTCCTTTTCCGGACGCCCGGCGCTCAGCGATCTTGAGTTGTGTTCTTTGATTCAGGTGGCGGCCAATCAAAATCAACCGTATTACAAAAATGGGCATGAAGTTTTGCCGCACCCCAGCCTGGTGTTTGGCGCTTTCGCGCCGGTGATCTATGCTTATTCCGAGCTTTATGAATTGGATACCACCGAAGTTTACAAAGTGGATTATGAAATTGCCGGTGCAGATGGCGCGGTGGCTAAAAAGGTTTCTCGCCAGCGGCGTTATCGTACGACGAATACCATTGAAATCGGCACGCTCAATGCGGTGGCGTTGAAACCGGGCAAGTATGCTTTGCGACTCAGTGTTGCCTCGACAAGCTCGGCAACCGGAAGGGTCGCGAAAGCCGAGCTAATCGAGGCCCGCAAGGAATTTCACGTTTATCAATCGCCGGCCGCTGTCGCGGAAACGGCGCCTAATTCCACGGCGCTGGCGGTAGCGATTGAAATGCTCACCGCAAAACAAATCGAAGAAGAGTTTCAAAAAGTCAAGTATCTCGCCGATAAAACCGAGATTTATTTTTTCAGCCAGTTAAAAACCCCGCAAGCGCAAAAAGATTATCTGAAAGATTTTTGGAATCGCCGCGAAACCAGCCTGGAGGCGGAACAGCGCCGTCTGCGGAACGATTACCTCCGCCGCGTCGAAGCCGCGAACGAGCGGTATTCGAATTACACCAAAAAAGGCTGGCGCACCGACCGCGGCCGCGTTTTTATTTTATACGGCAAACCCGACGAAGTGGAACGCCATCAGAGCGAAGGCTCCAGCAAGCCGTATGAAGTTTGGCGCTTTTTTCAAATTGAGAATAACGTGGAATTCGTTTTTGTCGATAGGAACGGCTTCGGCGATTATGAGCTGGTGCATTCGACCAAGCGCGGCGAATTGCGCGACGACGGCTGGGATCGATTTTTACAGTAAAAGTTGGAGACTTTTTTCAACGGATAACCCCCGCGGATTGAAGAAGCCCGCCGCTATAGCATTTGAGCCGCGGGTTTCTTCAATCCGCGGGGAATTAAACACGAAAAGAAATTTAAATCCGTTGGTCGTCTTTTCAGCAGTTTGGGACAAGTTGGAGACTTTTACCGAAATTTCTGGTTTGTTCGGAAAACTTTATCGCCTGGTGGCCGGCGGTTCTGCCGCTGCCGTTATTTTATTTTCCGCCTGCGTCCGCACCGGTGACGAGCACAAGCGCGACGAGACTGTGTACGCCAACGCCGCGAAAAACGTGCAGTACGTTGGCTCCGATGAATGCGCCTCTTGCCACCGCGACATTTATCAAGCCTATGCGCAATCCGAAATGGGCCGTTCGATGTCGCGCCTCGAGGCCGCTACGCTCACCGAGACCTTTCCGCAAACGTACGAAATTTTCGATTCCACCAAAAAGTTTTATTATGAAATGGTCCGGCGCGACGGCCGCTTTTATCAGCGGGAATATCGGCGCGAGCTGAACGGGAAAATTATCCACGAGCGCTGGATGGAAGCCGAGTACGTGATGGGCTCCGGCAACAACCTGCGCATGTACTTTCACGACGAAAACGGCATGTTGTATGAATTGCCGCTGACGTGGTATGAGCACAAAAAACGCTGGGATCTCAGCCCCGGTTACCGCGATTTTGAAAACGTGCGATTCTCGCGTTACGCCACGCCCAAATGCTTGGCCTGTCACAACTCCTATCTTGAAACTTCGCCCGGCGCCAATGACCGTTACACCCCGCCTTACACACTCGGCATCGGCTGCGAGCGTTGTCATGGCCCCGGTGAGTTGCACATTCGGCAGCAGCATGGCGAGTCAATTGCCGGCCTCCCGCCAAAGGCGCTGACGATCGTCAACCCGAGGAAACTTTCTTCCGAGCGGCAATTGGATGTTTGCCGGCAATGTCATTTGCAAGGCAAAGCTTGGGCCCTGCGCGGCGAGAGCGAGTGGTTCGATTATCGCCCCGGCACACCGTTGGAAAATCAGCGTTCCGTTTATTTCCCGGCCCAAACGGCGAAAGAAGTGATCGAAGTTGCCGACAGCCCGCAACGCCTGGCGTTGAGCCGTTGTTTTAAAGAGAACCCAGGCCGGCTCACTTGCATTACCTGTCACAACCCGCATTTTTCCATTAAAACGTTTACCCGCGCGCATTATAACGCAAAGTGTTTGCAATGTCATGCTCTGGCAACTTTACCCGGCGTTGCTTCGCGCCAGACGCACGCGGAAGCGGACGATTGCGTAAGCTGTCATATGAATCGCACTGGCGCCGATAATACGCTGCACGGCGTTTCGAATACGGATCACTGGATCCGAGTGGACGCGAACCAAACCCCCATTGATTGGGCGAGGCTCAAACAGCCGCCCGAACAGCGGCCGCTGACGGCGCTCGTGCCGGTGATTGACGCCCGCGACGAGCACCAGATGCTGCGGAAAGGCATGGCCTATTGGGATTATTACAAACAGCATGACCCGCGGCGCGCCTATCTGGATTCGGCTTTTTTCTATCTCCATCGCGGCTTGATTGCAAACCCCAATTCCGCCGCCGGATACTTTCTGCTTGGCCAGGCACAGATTGAGTTGCAACAGGTCGAGGCGGCAATCAACTCTTTCCGCCGGGCGGTCGCGTTGCGGCCGGACTATGCGGAAGCCTACGCCAAATTAGGCCGGGCTTACGGCGCGGCGAAAAAACCGGCGCTCGCGCTTGCCAGTTATCGGCAAGCTTTGGCAATAAAACCGCAGGAGCCGCGTTATCTCGAAGACCTGGCGATGGCGCTTGTCGATAGCGGCGATTACGCCGCCGCGGTGCAAACCTTTGAGCGGGCTTTGCAAATCGACCAACAAAATCCCTACGTTTTTTATACGCTCGGCAATATTTTCGTGCAACAATTTCGGCAGCCCGAACCAGCGGCGACGTATTTTGAAAAAACCGTGCAGCTCGATCCGGATTTTCCCAACGGTTATTTAAACCTCGGCAGCACTTACGGGTTGCTGAAGAAATATCCGGAAGCCTTGCGCGCCTTTGCGAACGAGCTGGCCATGCGGCCGCTTTCGCCGCTGGTGTTGTTTAACCAGGGCCGCGTTTACTCGCTCATGGGAAAGAAAGCCGAGGCGCGCCGGGTTTTGCAAAAAGCGCTGGAGTTAGAGCCGGCGATGACGCCGGCGCGCCAGTTGCTCGAGCGGTTGTAAAAAAACATTTGTAATTTCCGCTGGT
>Ga0247727_10011072_pt1 | contig 15827 bp, 14 predicted proteins | sample WisWelCaveWW1625_FD_202498 | JGI IMG/M metagenome (GOLD analysis project Ga0247727, IMG submission 202498) | Biofilm microbial communities from Wishing Well Cave, Virginia, United States - WW16-25 | ecosystem: Environmental > Aquatic > Deep subsurface > Groundwater > Cave microbial mat | place...
TCGGGGGCAAGCCCTCGGCCAGCATCACCATCAGCGTTGTCCGCTCAGGCGCCGACAGATGATTGTAGCTCGTTCCCATCCCAACACCCTGACCTCAAGGTGTTGCACTTCAGTTTGGAGCCCGCCATGTCATATCCGGCTCCATGGGCCGATATGTACAGGATGTACAATGCACCAGCCGTGAGCAAGCAAGATGCTGCCCCCGTAAGGTTGAATTTGAGAAGATATACGGCGCCGGCGACGAGCATATACCCGAAGAGCACCAGGAACAGGAGTCCAAAGATCCCTCGCGTATACTCCGGCAAGAGATCTGGCATCAGCCGCGTTTCGACGATAGCGGATGCCACCAGCAAAAGGCCGAATATCAACGAAACCGAAATGACATTACCGGGGTGGGATATTGCCCGTCGCCAAAGGCGCTCCGTCATAATCACAGACTCGCGCTGGTTTGGTGTGACGCAGCCGAGCCTATCATATTTCCCAGTTGAAGGGTTTGGACTGGCGTCCCTTGAAGGCCATAGTGAACAGCCCGTAGATTAGGTCGAGCGGAAGCGATGACCCAACACAGGTTGGTTTTCGCAGCGGTGTTGGGTCTACGCTTCGCTTGACCCAGAGCCTACTCCTAATCCGCTAGTCAAGGTGTACCGTGCCGACCTACACAATCCGCGCCGCCAAGACGAACCTGTCCAAGCTCATCGAGCGCGCCGAGGCGGGCGAGGAGGTCGTCATCGCGCGGGGCAAGAAGCCGGTGGCGCGGCTGGTGCCGGTCGGCGTGCCGGCGCACATCCGGCGGCGCCGAGCGTTCGGCATGCTCAAGGGCAGGCTGAAGCTGCCGGACTCCGTCTTCTTCGATCCGTTGCCCGAGGAAGACCTGTAGGGCGTGGACCGGGCCGAGCGGGAGCGGTGAGCCAACGCAACTTGTCATCCCGGGATTCATTCCCGGGATCCAGCGGGCCGCGAGCGCCCGCCCGCTCGGCACATGTGGATGGCTGGATACCGGGGACAAGCCCCGGTATGACCCGCGTCGATGGATGTCGGGAGACTAGCGAAAACATAGCACAGCAGCGTTACGCTGTCAACGGAAATGGCGCACACAGAGAGCGTCGGGCGTCATTCCCGCGAGCGGCAGCGTCGGGGGGAATCCAGCCCAGAAACTTGGCCGTCGCGTGTGCTGCTGGATTCCCGCTCGGCGCTTTGCTTGGCGGGAATGACGGCGTTCCGCGGCGGCGCGGCCACCGCAAGGCGCGCAGTCATGTTCCACTCGACGGCGGACGTGCCGCGGGCTAGAGCCTCACGGCAATCCTGCCCGGGCGGCTCTTTCTCATGCTCTCGATCCTCAATCTCGCGCTGCCGTTCTTCGGGCTGATCTTTATCGGCTTTGCCTGCGGCAAGTGGAACAGGCTGCCCGACGAGGGCCTGGCCTGGATGAATTTTTTCATCCTGTACGTGGCGCTGCCGGCGCTGTTCTTCCGCATCCTGTCCAAGACTCCCTTCGAGCAGCTGGCGCAGGTCGATTTCGTGGCGGCAACCGTGCTGGCCACCGCCAGCGCCTTCACCATCGCTTACATCATCGGCCTGATCCTGCGCCGCGGCAGCCTGGCGGATGCGACCGTGGCGGCGGTGGCCGGCGGCTTCGGCAATGTCGGCTACATGGGCCCGGGCCTGGCGCTGGCGACCGTCGGCCCGGAGGCCGCCGCGCCGGTGGCCTTGATCTTCTCGTTCGATGCGCTGCTCATCTTCACGCTGGTGCCGTTGCTGATGGCGTTCAGCGGCGCCTCCGCGACCGGCTTCGGCCGCGCCCTGCTCGAGGTGGCCAAGGGCATCTTCCTCAACCCGCTGCTGATTGCCGCGGCGCTGGGTGTCGGGGCGGCGGCCGTGCAGTACGAGCCGCCGGTGGCGATCGATCGCCTGCTGCAGTTCCTCTACACGTCGGCTGCCCCCTGCGCGCTGTTCGCGCTCGGCGTCACGGTGGCGCTGCGCCCGCTCGAGCGCATGCCGTGGGAGGTGCCGCTGCTCACGGCCGTGAAGCTCGTGGTGCACCCGATCCTGGTGCTGGCGCTGCTCTCGTGGTTCGGCCCGTTCGGCCAGGCGTGGGTCGACACCGCCGTGCTGATGGCGGCGCTGCCGCCGGCGCTGTCGGCCTACGTGTTCGCGCGCCAGTACAACGCCTGGATCGAGCAGGCCTCCAGCGTGGTGCTGACCGGCACGCTGCTGTCGGTGGCGACGCTGACGGCCGTCATGTGGCTGGTGCAGACCGGGATGCTGCCGCAGCTGCTGGCGCGCTGAAGCGGCACCGATATTCCCATCTGAGCAGGAAGCTCGAGATCGTCGCGGCGCGCTGCGATCTCGACGACGGCAAGGTGGAGTTCTTCGCCTGAGGCCTGCGCCGGGGGCTCGCCCTCACGTCGGGGCGAGCTTCCGGAGCACGTGCTGGGCCAACGCCTCGCGCGCGAGCGCGGCGAACATCGCCATGACGGCGAAGGCCCCGAGGGCCACGCCGGTCGGCTGCACGTACAGCGCGATCATGAAGGCCGACAGCCACAGCACGAACAGGGCCATGTCCTGGAGCCGGTCGAGCGGCTGCTTGCGCTCACTCAGGTGCCACAGCAGGGCGGCGAGCGGAATGGCCAGGTCGTAGGTGATCACGTAGGGCGTCACCAGCACGGCCGCGAAGGCGACGATGGCGACCTTGAGCGACCAGGCCGCCGGGCCACGCACGGCCAACACGGTGGCGCCGAGAATGCCGACCGAAACTATGCCGTGCAGCGCCAGCGCGACCGGGGCCGGCAACCCGAGCCACCAGAACGCGGCGTAGGGCGAGCACATGACGAACGTGTAGAACCCTTTCATCGCCCACACGAACTGCCATTGGCGCGGGCTGATGTCCTGCACGTAGGCCTGCCACGGCTCGATCCCGAACAGGACCACGCTGACGGCCGCCAGCACGATCCCACTGACGATCGCGGCGCCGATCGCCCGCCAGCAGCCCAGCGCCACCAGCACGATCGGCAGCACCAGCCCGAGCTGCGGCTTGATCGTCAGCAGCCCCAGCAGCGCTCCGGCCGCGATCGGCCGGGTCGGCAGCAGCTTGAACACGGCCACGAACAGCGCGGCCAGCCACAACCCCGCCTGGCCGAACACGACGTTGTTCAAGACGACGGGCGACAGCACGATCGCCGCCAGCAGGACCTTGTCGCCCCTGGCGGACAGATTGCCGAGCGAGGCCTTCAGGAACACCGCGATGCCGCCCACCGTCCAGATTGCCTGGGCCGCGAGATAGGGGAGGGCCGCCAGCGGCAGCAATGGGAGCAGCGCATGGGGCGGGTAAGAGAAAATCATGAACCGATCCATGGGCGCGAACCAGGACCGCAGCAGCGCGTTGTAGGCGCCGATATCGTAGAGGGTGGCGAGCCGGCCCTCCCAGGCCAGCCGCGCACCCGTCCAGTAGTTCACGAAATCATGCCCGACGTAGTAGCCCCGGTGGTTGAGCAGGTCGCCCTGCACCCAGAACAGTGAGAACAGCGGGTAGAGGAAGACCGCAAAGGCGCCGAGGCTTCCCATGACGAGGGCGGATCGTGCGGAGGGGAGCATCGGCGGGCCTTGTTGGCGAGAATTCGCGCCCCGAGGCTACAGCGGCGGGATAAAGCCCCGGTAAACCGGGACGCAGGTCGGGTACGCCGGGCTTGCCGAAATCCGTCCGATCCGAAAGAGTGCGCCAGCGACGGGCAGAGGGAGCGGCGATCATGGCCGAAGTCAGCGTCAACGGCCGGCACTACCGGACCCCTCGGCAGCCCACCGCCGTCATCTGCTTTGACGGCTGCGACCCTGACTACATCGACCGCGGCATTGCCGACGGCATCCTGCCGACCATCGCCTCGTTCAAGAAAAGCGCCTTCTACGCCATCGCCGACGCCGTGATTCCGAGCTTCACCAACCCCAACAACGCCTCGATCGTCACGGGCGTGCCGCCGGCGGTGCACGGCATCTCCGGCAACTACTACCTCGATCGCGCCACCGGCGAGGAGCGCATGATCACGGACGGGGCGCTGATGCGCTGCGGCACCATCCTCGCCGCCATGGCCGGCGCCGGCGTGAAGACGGCCGCCGTCACTGCCAAGGACAAGCTGCGCCTGATGCTGGCGCGCGGGCTGGAGGGCATCAATTTCTCCTCCGAGCACGCCGACCGCGCCACCGTGGCAGCCAACGGCATCGGCGACGTCGTGGCCATGGTCGGTCGGCCGAAGCCGGACCAGTATTCCGGCGATCTCTCGCTCTACGTGCTGGACGCGGGCCTGCGCCTGCTGGAGCGCAAGGCGGCCACGCTGCTCTATCTGTCGCTGTCGGACTTCATCCAGCACGCGCATGCGCCGGGAACGCCCGAAGCCAATGTCTTCAATCGCGCCGTGGACGATCGCATCGCCGCCCTCCTCGCAGCGGGTGCCATCGTCGGCGTGGTCGCCGACCACGGCATGAGCGACAAATCGCGCCCCGACGGCGCGCCCAACGTCGTCTACCTGCAGGAGGAGTTGGACGCGAAGTTCGGTGAAGGCGCCGTGCGGGTCATCTGCCCGATCACGGATCCGTTCGTGCGCCACCACGGGGCGCTCGGCGCGTTCGTGCGCGTTTATGCGCGCAAGGCGACCGATCTCGATGCGCTGATGGCGGCCAGCCGCGCGCTGCCCGGCGTGGAGGCCGTGCTCGACGGCGCCGAGGCCGCGCGCCGCTTCGGGCTTCCCGTCGATCTCGAAGGCGATTTCGTGGTGCTGAGCGACGCCAAGACCGCCGTCGGCGCCACGCGCGCGGAGCATAATCTGGCGGGCCTCGCCGGCCAGCGCCTGCGCTCGCATGGCGGGCTGGGCGAGCAGAAGGTGCCGTTCATGGTCTCGCACAAGCTGGCGCCGGACTATGCGTCCAAGGCCGCGGCGCGCGGCGGCCTGCGCAACTTCGACATCTTCGATGCCGTGCTGAACGGCGTGGCCGCCGGCTAGGTCATCTACTCATGACGAGCACGACGCCGATGTCCGCAGCTCACCGCCATCCGGGTCAATTTATCCTATGTCAGGATGGCTTGCGCGCGTGCGTCGGGGATCTTGCCCGCGTGGGACAAGGCGGCCCTCCGCATCTGGGATTTCTTTGGAGTGGTCGAGCAGAGCCTCCTCTTCGAGGCACATGAGCGCTTCGCGCACCCTATGAAGATGCGCATGCTCGCCTCCCCCCATGCCTTCGCCTTCCGCGCGTTGCAAGGCTCGCTCATCGGCCTCCCAAGTTTTCAGAATGGCGAGCTTTTCAGCTGCCGCCAACCCACGCGCCGCGACGACGTCCATTGGACGTACGAATTTGCTGGCAGGAGTGAGTTTCGCCTTACCGATATACTTCCTGTCGTCCATGGCCGTTCCCTTGGTGATTCATGCCTTGCCGGCAGACCAGAATGGCCTGGCTGCTTCACGCCGTGCCTGTGAGTGGGTGACGCCAATATCGCGCAGCATTCGGTCATCGAGCTCGGCAAGCGCCCTGCGTTGACGGCTGCGATGGAGCCACATCCTGACGCCGGCCCAAGGCAACTGGCTTAAAATCCCTGATGATGTGCCGTGGCGGGCGTCGATACACGTCAGCATTTGCCTATAGTTCCGGTGCATCTCGCGTACTCCCGTGATGGTATCGAGGGGATCGGCCGCAGAGGGCCCGTTCGTGTTGGGCTGCCAACTGGGCGATCGCTTTGATTCCGCCCTGGATCTTGCGGTACGGAGTTCACTTGCCTGGATGCGAAATGCCGAGCGCCTGTCTGATCGCCGTGCCGTGAGGAATGCCCTTCCCTCTCAGCTGCTCATACTGGCGATGCGCGGCGGTCCCCTCACGCAATGCGTCCCAGATGGTCCGCAGCTTGATTGCGATGGGCCAAGACGAGAAGCCGATTGGCTGTGCGGACGGACCTGCGAGGTCCAGCTCCTGATGGCTCTCGTAGAAGCGTGGCGCGTGGCGAATGTTCTGTAGCATTTTTCATCCTCCTGGGATGGGGCTTGGGGAGACGTCCCCGGTGGTGTCAGGTACATGGGGTGCTCCATGGGTTGCGCGCAAAGCATCGTTTCTCTACCTTGCCCGAGAAATACTCATGATGTGATGTGCTCATGCCGCGCCGCCTGCCGCCGCTCAATGCGCTCAAGGCCTTTGAGGCCGCTGCCCGCCACGAGAGCTTCACGCGCGCCGCCGAGGAGCTGTGCGTTACCCAGGGCGCGGTGAGCCATCAGGTCAAGGCGCTCGAGGCCGAGCTTGGTTTGAAGCTCTTCAATCGCGAGCGACAGCGGCTCATCATCACGGAAGCTGGCCGCGGCTATCTCGAGGTCGTACGCGATGCCTTCGACCGTATCGCCGCCGGCACGGAACGGCTGCTCCAGCGCCAGTCGGCAGGCGCGCTCACCGTGAGCACCTCACCCAACTTCGCAGCCAAATGGCTGGTGCATCGCCTCGGCCGGTTTGCAGAAGCCCATCCCAGCATCGACCTGCGGGTCAGCGCGTCTCTGCATCACGTCGATTTCGCGCGTGAGGATGTCGATCTCGCGATCCGGCATGGCGATGGCCAAGCCTCGGGCCTGCATGTGACGCGCCTCTGTGTCGAGGAGCTCGCGCCCGTGTGCAGCCCAAAGCTGCTTCGGGGCCGCAACGGCCTGCGCAATCCCTCGGACCTCGCGCGGTACACGCTCCTCCACATCACCGACAGGAACGATTGGGTGAAGTGGCTCGACTCGGCCGGCGCCGCCGACATTGATTTGTCGCGCGGGCCTGTGCTCAGCGAGGCCAGCATGGCGCTCGACGCCGCCGTCGATGGTCAAGGCGTCGCGCTTGCCCGCAGCGCGCTCGCAGCCTGGGACCTCATCGCCGGTCGGTTGGTGCGACCGTTCGAGCTCGCATTGCCCCTCACCTACGCCTACTGGATCGTTTGTCCCAAGGCGACGGCCAATTTGCCGAAGATAGTTACATTTCGCGACTGGCTGCTGACCGAAGCAGCCGAGGACGAGCGACGATTGATGCAGTCGAAGGTCGGAACAACTCGTCGTCGCGATGCCTGACGTACTTGCGCATTCTTTTCGCTTTCAGGCGACGCGGATCGTGCCGGCGATTGATGTCGTTCGCGTTTTCCTCCCAAATCCGGCCCAATCCGGCATGTGCACGCCGGCCACCATCCTCGAATTGGCGGCGATTGTTCACCAGATTGGGCCTATACGTCACGTGCAGCCGGGCGGATCAGTAGCGCGGCCACAATGTGCTGCTATGCATCATCGTCTCATCTTGGAGGGGAATCCCATGTTGCAACGGATCGGTCGTGGCTGGGGCATCGCGAAGGCCAGCTGGGCGGTACTCAAGCTCCATCCCAAGCTCCTGCTGCTCCCGATATTCTCAGGGCTAGCGTTTCTGGCCCTGCTGGCCGTGATCGCCGCCTCCGTATTCGCGGGTGCGCAGAGCCCGACGGTGCGGCAGTTCGTGGAGAACATTCAGCCCGACCAGCCGTGGACATACGCGGCCCTGTTCGCCTTCTATTTCGTCTGCACCTTCATCATCGTCTTCTTCAACGCGGCGCTGATCTTCTGCGCCCTGCAGAGCTTCGCCGGCAAGGAGCCCTCCCTGCGTGCGGGTCTGGCGACGGCCGCGGGGCGCCTGCCGCAGATCCTGGCCTGGACCTTCGTTGCCACCACGGTCGGGGTGCTGCTCAACGCGCTGCAGAGCTTCCTCAAGGACAAGCTCGGCTTCATCGGCGCCCTGCTCGGCGGCCTCGCCGGCGTCGCCTGGGCGGTCGTGACCTACTTCGTCGTGCCGGTGCTGGTCGTCGACGGCGTTGGGCCGGTCGAGGCGGTCAAGCGGTCGTCGGCCATTCTGCGCCAGACGTGGGGCGAGGCGGTCGGCGGCGAGGGCGGGCTCGGCGCCATCTCGTTCCTGTTCTTCCTGCCGGTCGTGGCGCTGTTCGCGCTGGTCGGCATGGGCAATTTCGCGGTATGGACGCAGCCGGCCCTGGCCGTGTCGCTGATCGTGCTCGTCGGCGTCTACGTGCTGACGCTGACGATCGTGTTCACCGCGCTCGGCACCATCTTCCGCACCGGCGCCTACATCTACGCGACCACCGGCAAGGCGCCATCCAACATGGACCCCGCGCTGCTGCTGGGCGCGTTCAGGCAGAAGTGATCGAAGAACCCCGAGTGGCGATCATGTCACGTCGGCGGCGCGAACGCGGCTTGGCCCTCCTCCTGGCCGCGGCTGCGGCCCTTGCCATGCCGGCGGGTGCGCGGGCCTGTGCCTGCTGCACGGAGCTGGGCCAGCGGCTCGAGACGACCGGCCCGCTGCGGGACCACGAGCGCGCCGAGCTGGAGCGCGTGAAGTTCGCGGGCACGTCGCAGCTGTATGCGTCCGCGGCCTTCCCGGACGACGTCAAAGGCATCGCCGATCCCACGGAGAAGCCCTACAACCTCCGCAGCAGCAGGGAAGATGGCCGGTTCGTGCTCGACCTCGTCGATGCGAACGGCAAGGCCGGGCAGATCGCGCTGCCCGTGCGGCGTCTCACGCGCTTCGAGGTCGATACGCGCGACGAGACAGCCAAAGACCGCGGACTCGGTCCTGCGCTCTACAAGGAGTGGCGGATCGAGGGCGAGGCCCGCCTGAGCGGCACCTTCGCGGCCGGCGGCAATCGGGCCCTGGCCCGGCTGATCCTGCACGGGTCCGGGAATTCCTGCACGGACTCGAGCAGCTTCACGCATTGGTCCCTGGTGGTCACCGGACGCGGGGTTCGCTTCACCCTGCTCGGCGCGCTGGAGAAGTGAATTCTCGCTCCGCGCCGCCTATTCAACCTCGCGTTTCTCCTGCCCATACGACCAACGGCCGGTTGCCCATCGCCCCCCGCTGCCGATAATAGGGGACAATTCAAGACGACCCGGGAGGAAGCGCGCCATGGCCGACAAAATCTACAATGTACCCGCCGAGTGGGCGAGCCGGGCCTGGATCGACAACGAGAAATACCACGCCATGTACAAGCGCTCGGTCGAGGACCCGAACGGGTTCTGGGGCGAGGTCGGCAAGCGCATCGACTGGATCAAGCCCTATACGAAGGTGAAGAACACCTCGTATGCGCCCGACAACGTCTCCATCAAGTGGTACGAGGACGGCACCCTCAACGTCTCCGCCAACTGCATCGACCGCCATCTCAAGAAGCGGGCCGACCAGGTCGCCATCATCTGGGAAGGCGACGATCCCACCGTCGACGAGAAGATCACCTATCGCCAGCTGCACGAGCGGGTGTGCAAGTTCGCCAACGTGCTGAAGGCCAGCGGCGTCAACAAGGGCGACCGCGTCACCATCTACCTGCCGATGATCCCGGAAGCCGCTTACGCCATGCTGGCCTGCGCCCGCATCGGGGCGGTGCACTCGGTGGTGTTCGGCGGCTTCTCGCCCGACAGCCTCGCCGGCCGCATCGTCGACTGCGAGTCCAAGTTCATCATCACGGCCGACGAGGGCCTGCGCGGCGGCCGCCCGATCCCGCTGAAGAAGAACACCGACGCGGCGCTCGAGAAGTGCAAGGGCGGCGAGAAGGTGCTGGTGGTGCGCCACACCGGCAGCCCGGTTCCCTGGGACGCCAAGCGCGACATCTGGCTGCACGAGGAGCTGGTGAAGGTCGACGCCGACTGCCCGCCAGCGGCGATGAGCGCGGAGGACCCGCTGTTCATCCTCTACACCTCCGGCTCCACCGGCAAGCCGAAGGGCGTGCTGCACACCACCGGCGGCTACCTCGTCTACACCTCGATCACGCACCAGCACGTGTTCGACTATCACGACGGCGACATCTACTGGTGCACCGCCGACGTCGGCTGGGTGACCGGCCACAGCTACATCCTCTATGGGCCGCTCTCCAACGGCGCCACCACGCTGATGTTCGAGGGCATTCCCACTTATCCCACGCCGTCGCGCTTCTGGCACGTGATCGACAAGTGGGACGTTAACACTTTCTACACGGCGCCAACGGCCATCCGCGCGCTGATGGGCGCCGGCGACGACTTCGTCAAGCGCACGGACCGCTCGTCGCTGAAGCTGCTGGGCACGGTCGGCGAGCCGATCAATCCGGAAGCCTGGGAGTGGTATCACCGCGTGGTCGGCGACGGCCGCTGCCCGATCGTCGACACCTGGTGGCAGACGGAGACCGGCGGCATCCTCATCACGCCGCTGCCCGGCGCCACCAAGCTCAAGCCCGGCTCGGCCACGCGGCCGTTCTTCGGCATCAAGCCGGCGCTGGTGGACGAGAAGGGCGCGTTCCTGGAGGGGGCGGCCTCCGGCAACCTCGTCATCCTCGACAGCTGGCCCGGACAGATGCGCACCGTCTACGGCGACCACGAGCGCTTCGTGCAGACCTACTTCTCGACCTACAAGGGCATGTACTTCACCGGCGACGGCTGCCGGCGCGACGCGGACGGCTACTACTGGATCACGGGCCGCGTCGACGACGTGATCAACGTGTCCGGCCACCGGCTCGGCACGGCCGAGGTGGAATCCGCGCTCGTGTCGCATCCCAAGGTCGCCGAGGCCGCCGTGGTCGGCTACCCGCACGACATCAAGGGCCAGGGCATCTACTGCTACGTCACCCTGATCCAGGGCAACCAGCCGAGCGAGGACCTCAAGAAAGAGCTGATCGCGCACGTGAGAAAGGAGATCGGCCCGTTTGCGGCGCCCGACCAGATCCAGTTCTCGCCGGGCCTGCCCAAGACGCGCTCGGGCAAGATCATGCGCCGCATCCTGCGCAAGATCGCCGAGGACGACTTCTCCAACCTCGGCGACACCTCGACGCTGGCCGAGCCCGCCGTCGTCGACGACCTCGTCGGCAACCGGCAGAACAAGCGTAAGGCCGCAGCGGGTTAGCCCAGGCGCGGCGCTCCTGGCCCGGAAAGGAGGTCGCGCTGCGCGATTGGTTATCCACCGGCAGGTCGTCCCTGCGCAGCAGAGCAGCCATTGCAAGCGGAGCTGTTCGAGGGCGACGGAAGAGGGAGTTGAAGAGGTTTGCCGGCTTGGAAAAGCGGGGAGGATGGTCTACATGTCCCGCCGTGGTCGACCCACTACGGGATCGGCGACGACGAAATACCAAGGCTATACAGAGGCTAAGGGTTTGCAGCGATCGTCTAAGTCATTGAAATAAAAAAGAATTGGGGGATAGTTTAACGGTAGAACAGCGGACTCTGACTCCGCTAGTCAAGGTTCGAATCCTTGTCCCCCAGCCAGCGCGCAACCCTTTGATGTAGATAGATTTTCCGGCCGTTCTCGTTCGTTCCTAGCGTGGATTCATGTGCTAGCGGCTTCCCACGAAATTCCACGGTTTTTCAACGGCTTACAAAAAATGCCAGATTCTCCGTAGCGCATGCGTAGCACATGATATTCCTCGTTTGTTCGCTCGCTACTCTGTCGACGGCATAGCGAGACGCGGCCGTGACGTGATGCGGATGCCCGATGGGCCGGGCGCAAGAGCGATGGCTGCGATACCGTAGTCCCGTCTCAAGAGGGAGGCCGAGACGATGTCGGGCGAGACCGAGCTCAAGGAGAAACTGCGCAAGATCGAGGCGCTCTTCGCCGGGGCAACGTTTGCCGGCGAGAAGGGGGCGGCCGGTGCAGCAGCGGAACGCATTCGCGCGCAGCTCAAGGAGGTGGAAGGGCTTGAGGAGGCAGTCGAGGCGCAATTCAGCTTGCCCGATCAATGGTCTCGCCGCTTGTTTGTTGCGCTCTGCCGACGCTATGGGCTGCACGTCTATCGCTATCCGCGCATGAAGCGGCAAACGCTCATCCTGAAGGCGCCAAAATCTTTCGTAGATCGCGTGCTCTGGCCCGAGTTCGGTCAGATAAACAAAGCGCTCAGCGAGTACTTGGCTGAAGTGACTGACAAGGTGATCCGCGAAGAGGTGTTTCGTGAAGCTGGTGAGGCAGACGAAGTGCAGGAGCCGCGCAGGATTGGGTAAGAGCCGAGCCTGATCCTCGTGACCCTCATTGTGGAATGAGAGAAATGACATTTGATCCAGAGGACCCAAGAGTCAGGTACCTCATCAGGAACGCTCTGAGATGGCATCTGACGAGTTTTGATGCAACGAACAGGGGAGAAGATGCGGATGGCGTTGCAGAGCATGGATGGTCGGAACTCGAGGCGGCAAAAATAGATGGGATCCTCGCTGATCCTCAGCGCCTGAAGGAAGTGTTGCTGGCATGGGTTGCCTTCGATGAGAGCAAACCGGCAGAGCGGCAGAATTTTCGAAACTGCGAGGAGATCAAGGCTATCCTGAAGGACGATTTTTTCCAGTAGGGGTAGGCATTGTGGTGGCGCAAACAGCAGATCAGCAGCTTCACAAGGCAGCATCTGAAGGTAGCGTGAGCGCGGTGAGGGAGGCGTTGCAGAATGGCGCTGAGGTGAATGCTCGTGGCGAATTCGGTGATACTGCGCTGAACATGGCCGCTGAGCATGGGCACCTGCAAATCGTCGAGAAGCTGCTCGCAAGTGGGGCGGATATCGAGAATCTCGGCGGGGCGGACAAGACGCCTTTGATGAGCGCGGCGTTCGCCGGCAACATTGGAGTTGTGCGCTTGCTCCTCGAGAAGGGCGCGCAGATCAGCGATGACTTGCTTCAGAGCGTTCAGCTCAAGGTGAACATTCTGAAAGAGAACGCTGAGTCAGGGATGGTGAGACCGGATGCCGTTGAGGCATGGAGAGGGTTTCTCGGCATGCTCATCGAAGCGCGGCAGAGACAGCAGTGAGGCCCAACGTTGCTTGCAGCCTCAAGAAATTCGCTGGTCTGTGCGTCCATCGCTATCTACCCGGCCGCCGGTCGATACAATGCTTGAAGTGATGCTGCGCGAGAGCGCCCGGTCCCGTCCGGCGAACGATCACCACCCTTCGCAACGCAAGCAGATATCGTAAGCACAAAGCATCGTTTGGCGTATTGGAGGAGAACAGGACAAACACATGCGTCGCATCACGCTGTCCTTCGATAACGGTCCTGACCCAGACGTTACGCCGCTGGTCCTCGATGTGCTTCATGAGCGTGGATTGCGGGCTTCGTTTTTCGTCGTTGGCGACAAGCTACAGGATCACAAACGTCGCGCCGCATCCGAGAGAGCGCACATCGAAGGGCATTGGATCGGAAATCATACGTTTCATCATGTGGTGCCGCTCGGTCTCAATCCGGACCCCGACGTCGCCGCAAATGAAATTGGACGGACGCAGTCATTGATCGGGAAGCTGGCCCACGACGATAGATTGTTCCGGCCGTTCGGTGGCGGCGGTGCGATCGGCAGCCACCTGCTCAGCCGCGCTACCCTGCAACACCTCATCGATGGCAAATATACGTGCGTGCTCTGGAACGTGGTTCCTGGAGACTGGGACGACGCGGACGGTTGGGTCGAGCGCGCTCTCGACCAATGCGCAAAGACCGACTGGGCTCTCGTCGTGCTGCACGATCTGCCAACGGGAGCGATGGATCACTTGGAGCACTTCATCGACGCCGCGAGCGAAGGCGGGGGCACGTTCGTTCAGGAATTTCCACCGTCGTGCGTCCCGCTCGTGCGCGGGCAGATAGTGTCTCCAGTGGAGGCCTATGTAGCCGACGCAGCCGTCTGATCAGTGGGCGTCCGCAACGTGATTGGGTCCGTGTGATCCCGTAAGGAGCTGAGATCGAGAACCTCGGCTGTCGTCAGCGAGCTGCACGTGAGCGCCACCGTCTGCGGGCGGTCTCACGGCAAAGACAATCGCGGACGCAAGCAGCACCGCAGCCGCAGCTGCTTGGAAGAACATGCTCATCAAATTGGCTGATCCGTTGTCGCGTCCGGGCAACATGGACGCGAACTCTTACATAAATACTGCTGCGCGTGGGAGGAGGAGGGGTCACGCATGCGTGACGAACGGTGATGTTCGACTAAAGGAGGGAGGGGGTCGGATTGTGGAGGGGCCGGGCAGCGCGCTCAAAGAGATAAGGCGGCGCGAAAGCCGCCTGTGGGTGGGGCCGAAGCCCGCGTCCTCCCGCACACGGGTGCCGCTGTCAACCAGAACGCCAACACGTTTGCGGGCGTCACCCCGCGTGGAGACGTATGCATCAAAAGATTGGACGAGTGGCGATACGGCGTCAAGTTGGCCGCTGGAGTTGGTGGCGTCCCTCCTCGCGCCAGGCCATCGCCAGGGCGGCGACTGCAATCATTGATGCGAACGTGCGGACCCAATTCCAAAAGCGTCAGGGAGTGATGCTCCGCCGCAATGCGTGCAATGTTCGAGCTTGCCGGGTTGATCCGCGCGAGCTGTGCGTTGAGCGCCGCGCAGCGTCACCACCTCGCCGGCTCTGAGACCTGCGCGATAGGCGATGCTGAGAGCCGCCTTGTACTTCAGGCCGGGGCCAGGTGCCGCTTCGAATAGACGGCCCACCTCCTCGGGCGAGAGCACACGAGGCAGCTTCCTCGGGTAGTGCACGCGGGCGAGCTCGGCGCGGTCCAGTCAGTAAGGCGCATTTGTGTCCGGTGGACGCCGTAGCCTAGAACCAGCGCCCCTGGCCATAGTAGCCGCCACCACCCAGAACCAGCAGTACGACGAGTATGATTAGAAGTGTTCTCGTGTTCACGATGCTCTCCTGCGGCCTTGGGAACCCTCGCGGGTTCGCGTTGATAGCGGCCGCCGGCGCCCCTGTTACCGGGCAGGCAAGTGGAGCGCCGGACGGCGACTCCGCGACAGGAGGCATTCATGACGCGGAGCCACCCATTATCACAATCAATGGTGACAATCCTGCGGCCATCCGTCAGCGCCGGCGTGAGACGTTCGATGATCCAGCGCTAGGGAGTAACAGGTCGGAGAGAGTGGTTCCCTGCCAAGGCCCCTTTAAGGGTTGCGGCGCGAGGTTGCCGTCGGCTTCCAAACGATCTAGACAACAGTAACCCAAAGCTCAGCGACAGGATGGGTCATGCGCGACAACCCTATGGCTGGCGATCCCGGTTGCGCAGCTGCGGTGGCATCGCACGGCACATGGCGCATCAAATGGAGATACGCCTCACCTATCGTTCTCATCCATCTCATTGCGCTCCTTGCTTGCTTGCCCTGGCTCTTTAGTTGGACCGGGGTCGTGCTCGCGGTGTTCGGATGCTACGTTTTCGGCGGGCTCGGCATGAATGTCGGTTACCATCGACTTCTGACGCATCGCAGCTTTTCCGTCCCGCGCTGGATGGAACGCTCGTTGGCCATTCTGGGCGCGTGCTGCATGGAAGAGTCGCCGACTGTCTGGGCCGCATGGCATCGCCAGCATCATCACGTGGCCGACAAAGAACGGGACCCACACAGCCCGTTGACGAGCTTTGTGTGGGGGCACATCGGCTGGCTGATGATCAAGAGCGAAAATGCCGATGCTGGACGACTAAAAGCGCGCTATGCGCCGGATTTGGTGGGCGATTCGTTTTATGCGTGGTTGGAAGCCTCCGATAACTGGATCAAAGTCGCGTTGGCGTCTTGGGCGGTTTTTTTCGCCGCTGGATTTGCGGCAGCGAGCGTCTTGGACGGCACAATGTCCGACGCAATCCAGTTCGGTCTAAGTCTGATGGTATGGGGCGCTGCGGTCAGAACCGTGCTGGTATGGCACATCACTTGGTCGGTCAATTCGGTGACGCATCTGTGGGGCTATCGCAATTATGAGACGCCGGACAACAGCCGCAACAACATTCTCATTTGTCAACGCCGGAGCGATTTTGCATCGGCGGGCCGGAGCAATATTGCATCAGTCTTGAACGCATGAAGGCCCCCGCGAGCGGGGGTCTTCATGCGTTTTCGCGTCACTTTTCGGAGGCGTCGTCGG
>Ga0247727_10011073_pt1 | contig 15827 bp, 16 predicted proteins | sample WisWelCaveWW1625_FD_202498 | JGI IMG/M metagenome (GOLD analysis project Ga0247727, IMG submission 202498) | Biofilm microbial communities from Wishing Well Cave, Virginia, United States - WW16-25 | ecosystem: Environmental > Aquatic > Deep subsurface > Groundwater > Cave microbial mat | place...
TATACAATTAAAGCAGGTGAGTTTACAGCAACTAAGAAAATGATGTTCATTAGATAGGAAAAAGGAACTATGTTTTAATGAAACCCGGCTTTTCAGGTCGGGTTTTTTTTATTTCTGTCAGTAGTGTCCAAAATAATTTTGAAAAGAAGGAGCGATTGCAGTTCTTGCATTTCCAAAGCTTGGAACAATCGGCGGGCATTTGGGTTGGGTGTGAAGAACAGATAATGTTGGAACTTCCGAGTGAGGACTAATTTGCCGCAGCTCGAAGAGTAAAACGGGGGATGGTCACTTTGAACACCTCACCGTTGGTCCGTTTCATGAGGTAGGTTCCTTCCATGCTTCCTTCGAAGGTGTCGAGGATGGAGAAGCTGTTATATTCATGGGCGCCGCCGGGCGGAATGATGGGCTGTTTCCCGACAACACCTTCTCCTTCAACTTCTTTGACTGACCCAGCGGCATCGGATATGAACCAATGGCGGCGGAGTAACTGTACGCGTTCCTTTCCGTGATTCTCAATGCGCACGAAGTACGCGAAGACGAATTTTCGCCGGATCAGGTCGGACTGCCCGTCGAGATACAGCGGACTCACTCGGATCGTAATATTTTCTGTCGTCGCGATGTAGGTGTTCATAAGCAGGACTGTGTTTTACAGGAGGCACATGTATTGAGGGGAGGGAATGAATGACAGCAGTGCCCCACATCGAACATACGAGAAATAAGAACGACAAGCAAGGAATTAGGATCGTGAAAGCGTTCGGTACGCTCGGCTCTTATAGTCTTTGTCGATTAAGGAAACTGTGCCAGTAGATGAGCGCGGGGCGTGATGTGCCATCGCCCCTGTATAATCCTGTGTCCTTGCAAAGCCGAATAAGGGCTGCATTTGGATCACTGCTGAGTGTGGAATTCCAAAAGTCGTCGTAATCTCGCGTGAAAAACCAGCAGACAAATTTTGCCCTTAGGGAATTTGAAGCATTGAGAAGAGCATTCACATACAAATGTTGATAGCTTTCATTCGATCGAATCTCGACAGGGTAAGGGCTCGATACATCTTCTGCGGGCCACACAGTTTCCGCGACGGCGAACGGTTTGTTTGGCGCCAGGTCTGCGAGCATGGAAAAGAAGGAGGCTGGCAGAAAAGCAGGATTTGCTTGACTCTGATGCGGGTATCGGACTGCATCGCCAAATGGGTATGTGCTGATTGCAATGTAGTCTGTGTAGGGAATGATCTGTTGTATGACCCCGGATTGGACAGTCGGATTGCGATAGTAACTATCGGCCTGAAGACTTTGAATCAATGGCAGGCCTGGGTATGATGCTCGCAGACTAGTATAGACTGCTGCTGCGAAACTGGGGTAACTCCTCCAAATTGAATCTCCCGCTACCTCATGGACCAAGTTTACCTCGATGCCAAACGTGAAGAAATCGGGATTGAATTGGTTGATCATGATGCGGCAGTGGTTGATAAAGGCAGTGATGACGTCCGGGTGATCAAATGCGTAGCCGCTCCATGGTGCCAGGAATGTTTGCTGACCATTCGGCCCGCGTGTCGGCGCCAGTCGATTGCGGAGGAATGCAATCGGTGTAACCGCGAGATACAATTTATGTCCCGAGGGTCTTGCTGCGACAAGGAAATTGATTTCGTCCCGGAAATCTTGCGGGTACTGAGAGAAATTATTCACCAACGCTGCATCCCACGGGATCCCATTATCAAAATGGGCAACAAGAAGGTCGCCGTCATTCCTGATGACGTTGAGGGCTGCGGTTACCCCCGCAGGAGTGCCGTCATGCGGGAAGTTCGTGAATCCAAGGGCAAAGGTCCGAAACTCGGATGTTTCAGGCAGTTGATCATCTTTTGCACAGCCTAAGCACATAACGCAGAGCGCTAGAGACGTGGACGAAAAGTACCATTCCAGCAGATTACAACACCTCCTTTTGGATGAATTAAGAAGTTTCACTTTCAGAATGAGGGTTCTCGTCCACGTCTCTAGCACGGCCAGTCGCCTAGGGTTGCCATTCGCATTGAATGCCAGGACCGTCACTTCCATCACTCCATTACTCCATTATTCCCTATAGTCACTTCCCCCGATGAGGCTCATCATAGGTACCATACGGCGTAGCCCTGCCCAACCTCCAAAAGTAGTCGTACACGGTGCGTGAAACTGATGTCATTGCCGCAGACGCTTCTTTCTCCAATCCGTAGTTTTCCATGACCACGATGATGTAGGGCCGTTCTTTAAGGTATACGATCGCCCATTCGGTTGTGACGCCGGCAATTCCGCCTGGTTTGAAGGCGACCGGAACATCATCGGGGACTCCTGACTTGATCGCACCGAGTTTCGGTTTCTTCAGAATCGAAAGCATGTCGTCACAGGCAGCGCGACTTATAAACTCACCCTTGTAGAGAATTTCCATGATACGAGCCGCCTCGGCGGCAGTGGAGAGATTTTCATCCCCTCTTCCCGATGCTGCCTGATCAAACATCTTCCGCTGGACTCGCGTCTGCTTCAGGCCGAGTTGTTTCATGGTTGAGTTAATGTTGTCCATGCCGACCAATTCGATCAGCATGTTGGTCGCCGTGTTGTCGCTCAGCACGATCATTAAAACACATAAATCCTGTATGCTTAGCTGCGACATGTTATCTCCAAATTCTTGTAATACGCCGCTTCCTCCAACCTTGTCTTTCTTCTCTATCCACCGGAGATCCGACAGTTTGAATTTTCCTTTGTGAGCCTGTTTAAAGACTTCCACATGATCGGAATTTTGATAGCGCTCGCCTGAGGGAAGAGGAGATTCTCGTTCAGATCAAACCGTTCGCCGCTGGTCAGGTCGATGACGGAGAGGCCGATGCACCCGCGGGTGCTTTCGGCGATTTGGCGCAGGCGGGCCTGAGTTTTTTCTCGGACAACCTTCCAGTTGTCAGGTTGTGTTACTGTAGTGTTCGGCAGGACGAATAGCGCCAGCAGGGCGATGACGATGATTTGCATTGTTCTTTCTCTACTAATCATGTTTCTCAATCGGTACAAAGAATAGCTATATCGGCGCTGGTCTGCGAGATACACGATCACTCAGGATTTTGTTCCAGCTTGATGCTGGTACGTAGGGAATGATAGCTCAAGTCTGCGGTCAGTTATCGGTAAGGGCCACAACCATGCTGGAATCGATGAGGATGTGATTCATGAGTAAAGGCGCTCGGTATCCTCGGAAGCATCGCCACCTAATCCAAATAATCCAACAAACCTGCGGATTTGCTTGCTGGTAAGACCAGGTAAGTTTTGTGATGAATCGCGATGAAAAAGGACAGTGACATTGACTTCCTTGCGGAACCTTGGCTTTCGTGAAAGCTTTATACGTCCGTTTTTATAAGTACCTCGTACAGCTTGCATGAGTTTATTTCCAAATTGTTCGAGCAAATTTTCTAAAATGGTAGAGATTTATTGGCCGATTGTCAACCATCAGGGGCTGTCATGCGGCATTGTCAATACTTAGGCACCGGACGTCACGGACCACTCCGTGACGCAAAAGGTGCCAGGTTCGGTCATGGAATGGTCTATGACCTCCAAGAAGTCAGTCTTTTCAGCAATCTCTAGGTTTGTTGAGAGCTCTCTCCCAATTCCTTTGGTATTTCCTTCCTCTCCTGGATTTCTTTTGATTTAATAGGGACAGGGGATGTATTCGAGGGCATGCCAAGAATGAGAGTGTTACCCGAAGATTGGCCGAGGGTTTGGAGGAGCCTAAGTTGCATTAAGTTCGGATTGTTCTCGATCATTTTCGCCGCGTTTGCCAAACTACGGAGGGCAGCCGTTTCTCCTCTGGCCTTCTCTAGCGCAGCCAGACCTTCCTTTTTCGCGTTGATCACTTGCGCAAAGATCTCTTTCAACTTGCCCGGAAACATGATATCCTTCAGGTTCACAGAAATGAGTCTCAAACCAAGATCTTTGACAAATCCATCCTGCTGTTGAGCACCGTATCGATGTCATTTGATCCGATGATTTCACGGAGGGCAAGCTCGAGTTCGAGGTACAAAGCATCTTGGAAGCTCTGTACTTTATTGACCGCTACATCTGGGCTCATGATTTCATACTTTGATGCTAAGGAGACCTTGAGTGTGACACCATCAGAGCTGAGCACTTCCTGGCCGGTGATGGAGACAAAGCGGGGACGGACGTCAAGTTTTTGGATGATAACAAACGAGGGGATGTACCAGTACTGTCCGGGTTCGAGTATTGACTTGAACTTCCCCTTTGTATACTTCAGTCCCTTTTCATATTCAAGGATTGTGATGCGCCTGACGCCGAACCTCAAAAAGAGGATTAGCACGGCGACAGCGGCGATGATGGCGACTATGTATTGCATGGATCGTCTCTGAAATGTTCCGTCTCAAGGGGCCCCAAGCTAACGGTGGAGGTCTGAACCTACAAAGCTGGCAACTTGGTGCGTTTCCGCTGGTCCCCCGAGACAGAACTGTAGGGAGTCGAACCCGCCTGCTTGCGCACAACCACTAGGAAGGGCTACTCGCGGAACCAAAGCCACGATGCGGCGATGGCCGCTTCCGTCTCCCGATGCTTACAAAAATAGTGCAAAAGATTGACAAAGACAAACACAAACGTATGCGTTGCACATTGCAAATGAAATCAGTAAATTTTTTCGTATGTTGGTTCAAAGAACTCTGCTCAGGGAAAGCTAGAGACAGTCATCGTTGTATCGGTAAATCTTTACCCTCCGGGGGGGAATTTCTCGAGCTGTTAACGATTCCATAGCGCATATGAATATATCAGATAGTTTTCTTTTCCGAACACCTGCGACTTTGGTAGTGGCGACGATTCTCGGCGGTATTGCAGGATTGTTTTCAGTGAGCTCGAATCCCAATACAGTGGCGATGAGTTGGATTGTTTTCCTCCTCATCGCTGCCTTTCTGATCTATGGTCAAACAAGAACACCACTTGCGGCGATTTTATCGTTCATCAGTGCTTACTTTGTTTTCATGGGCGCGCGCGTTGTTGTTTCCATGACCGAGATAGCCATTTCAGAAGAGTCATTTGTTTACAAGTTTTTGGCCGGCATTATGTCCATTTTGGGTGTAGCAGTTGTCGGGCTGGGATTGAACGGTCATTTCAGGAAGATGTGGGCCATACGAACCATGTTTTGGGTCAGCATCATTTTCGCGATTGGGACGGTATCTCAGATTTTTAGATTTGCGTCGGGAGAAGCATCTTATCTCGACGTGGGAAGGGAAGCAAGCAGGTTATTGCTATGGATCGGAGTTGCGTGGTTTTCGCATTATTTGGGTGAGCACCCTGAAAAATTGACCGAGTCTGCCAAGAATGTCTCAACCCCGCGTTGGTTATGGTGAGGGCGCTCACGATCTTATGATGAAACGTTCATCTGATCGGTTTCCGTGATGAATCGATTCGATTTCGTCGGTGCTGTTGTTTAATGAAACACCCTTCCTTCACGCCATAAGCTCTCAGATTCGTTCAGAAACGCATGACGGACATCCGACGGATTTCATCGCATCCAACAAAACTAATTGTAAACCTCTCTGCATTCCGTCACAATATTGGGGTAGTTCGCTTATATCTACAGGCGAAGACCAAAATCATGGCGGTCGTCAAAGCCGACGCGTACGGACATGGAATGCTGGAATGTGCAAAAACAGCGATCGAGGCAGGCGGCGAATATCTGGCCGTGGCGCGAATTGACGAGGCTCTCGAGCTCAGAGATGCAGCAATCAATCATCCGCTCCTCGTGTTTGAACTCGTGCGTGATGATCTCCTCGAAGCTGCAATCACGCAAAACATCGAACTCACGCTGAGCTCACAGGATGGTGCTCGGGACCTTAATGCTGCCGCGGAACGGCTCCGTCGTAGGGCGAAAGTCCATATCAAAGTCGACACAGGAATGGGGAGACTGGGGCTCGGCTTTCAACATGCGGGTTCACAAATCGAGAAGATTTCGAGACTCAGCTGGCTTGATGTCGTTGGCGGCTACAGTCACTTCGCGACTTCGGACGAGGTCGACCAGACGTTTGCAAGAGAACAGCTTGCGCGTTTCAATGTTGTGCTGGCTGAGTTGAAACGCCGGGGGGTCGAAATACCTCTCGTCCACATGGCAAATAGCGGGGCGATCATGTCGCTTCCGGAATCACATTTCAACATGGTTCGGCCCGGGATCATGTTGTACGGATATCCGCCCCGACGAGGGATGGATCATGAGCATCCATTGGAACCCGTGCTCTCTTTTGTCTCGGCTGTCACGTTCATGAAGAATGTCGAGCCCAAGATGAGCATATCCTATGGCCGGCGGTATCATACGCGGGAGAAGACGAGCATCGCGACGATACCTGTTGGATACAGGGATGGCTACTCGCGTCTCCTCACGGGCAAAGTGGAAGCTTTGATAGGGGGAAAGAGATACCCTGTTGTGGGAACCATCTGCATGGATCATCTCATGGTGGATGTTGGGACCCATAGCAATGTCCACGAAGGTGATACAGTCACTCTTATTGGATCAGATGGCAATGAATCCATTACTGCATGGGATATTGGAGAGAAGCTTGGAACCATTCCGTATGAAGTGACCTGCATGATTGGACAGCGTGTGAGCCGCGATTTCCAGAAATAACCCATGTGTTTCGGCGGCGTTCTCACTTCTGAAAAACGTGGAAGGCCGAGTTCCGAGGGGTGGGACGGGAAGTTTGACATTCCACACCTTTTGGTGTAAATTCACTTTGGCATGGTTTTAGTGAAGTTCAGATATCGGGAATTTTTTCGCGTTTACTATCGTTACCAAGTTACGAATGCTTAAGAGTCCAGCAAAACATCGCGTTGTAACAATCTTCCTCGCGCTCGTTTTCGGGGTTTTCAACATCGGCGTACCGGTCGTCCTGGCCTCATGCCCGATGGCTGACTTCAGTGCATCGCCTGTGTGCTCGGAGTGCTCAGACCCGTCTGCCGCGTCCGCGGAGGTTCTGGTCAATGTCTCAGGGATGTCCTGTTGTGCGACTGTTATCGTGGCTGATCGCAATACCACCGAGTTTGTCCAAACGAAAGATGCCGTCAAGGACAATGTCAAATCTCAAGTAGTCCATTTCTCGGCCGCGATTACACATCCATCTATTCATTCGCTGGTAGTTGTTTCTTTTAGCAGAGTAACTTCTTCACCCCCTCGACAAGAAGACATATCGGTCTTCACCTCCTCACTTCGTATCTGAAACTCTCTCACGTTGGCAACTGAGCGCCGCGTCGCTGCTGTGCGAGTGTGAATTGCGCTCTTTTGTTTGTCACGGACAACAATGTCTCATGTCTAACGTGCGAGGATTTTTCAATGAAATACCTTTTTGCTTTACTCCTTTTCGTTGTTCCGGTACAACTCTTTGCTCAAGTGGCGAGCGACACGCTCGACTTGAACGACCTCGTCCTTGAAGCGTTGAGGAACAATCCCGAGCTGAAAGCGTTCGAGTACAATCGTGACGCAATGGAAGCGCGTGTGCCGCAAGCCGGCTCACTCGACGACCCCGAACTGCAATACATGCGCGAAGAAATGCTGGGCTTCAAGTGGGGTGAAGCGATGTACTCGCGCATCGAGTTGATGCAGATGTTTCGCTTTCCGGGGAAGCTCTCCACGCAAAGTGAGATTGCGGAAATAGGGGCTGAGCACGCACACCATGAGCACATGGAAAAAGCAAACGAAGTGTTGATGAAGTTGCGTTCAGCGTATTTCGAGCTGTGGTTCGCGCAGCAATCCATCGCTCTCAACCGAGAGAACGCGAGGCTGCTTCAACAGTTCGTCAAAACGACGCTAACACGCTACGGTGTTGGCGAAGCGCCGCAACAGGATGCGCTGAAGTCATATGTTGAAATGGCAAAGGTAGACAACCAACTCGTTACGTTGCGACAACAAGAGCTAAGTGCAAAAGCAATGTTAGTTGCCTTGCTCAATCGTCCTTCCAATGACACACTCGGCGTTGCCGTGGTGTCAAACGACATTGTCTTTACACCAACACTCGATACCGTGCAATACCTTGCGCTGCGCTACCGTCCGATGCTGTGGCATGATTCGCTTTCGGTAGAAGAAAGTGAAAAGATGTTGTCGCTCGCGAAGAAGGAATACCTGCCCGACTTCAAGTTAGGTTTGCAGTATGTGACTGTGCCAACGAGCGATTTCAAAGGGTGGAGCGTTTCCGCGAGGATCACGCTGCCGTTTGCACCGTGGACGTTGGGCAAAGCAAATGCGAGAGTGGAAGAAGCCACCATCTCCATCGGCAAATCGAAAGAGACGCTGAACAACTCTCGCAATATGGTGCTTTCGAGTGTGAGGGATTTGTATTTCAAGGCGCAATCCACCAAGAAGCAGTTGGAGAACTACACGACTGTCATCGTACCTCAATCGCAGCAGGCCCTTCGAGCGAGTATGATGGCGTACCAGACCGGCAAGACGGATTTCTTGATGCTGATTGATTCATATCGAACGCTCGTCGAGCTTTCGATGGAGAAGCTAATGCTGCGGATGCAGTTTGAGCAAACGATTGCGGAGATGAAGCGGGCAGTTGGCTATTCTGGCATTTTTGAAACTCGGAATGAAAGGAATTAGATATGAAAACGAAATTCATCATTGGCATTGCCGCACTTGTTGGTTTTGCGGTAGTTGGCGTATTGATCTACCCCAAAGTTTTTCCATCGAAACCGGAACGGAAGATTTTATATTGGACGGATCCAATGTTGCCGGGTGATCGAAGTGATCATCCGGGAAAATCTCCCATGGGGATGGAACGAACGCCAGTGTATGCTGATGCTGCTCAGGCTGAACAGCAGCAACAGAAGGATGAGTATTATTGCCCGATGCATCCGAATACAACATACGATAAACCGGGAGTGTGCAACGTCTGTGGGATGTCGCTGGTAAAAAAGGTTTCATCGCAGGGTGAATCAAATAGCAACACTGCTGAACTCAGAGGTGTCAGTCTTTCACCAACGCAACGAGTCATGGCGAACATTTCAATTGCCAAAGTCGAGCGGAGGTCAGTCAACAAGGACATTCAAGCTGTTGGAGTCGTCAGTTATGCCGAGCCAAACTACCGGCACATCAGCATGAGATTTCCCGGACGGTTGGATAAGCTCTATCTCTCGTACACCGGACAAACCGTTCGCAAAGGCGACCCCGTTGCCGATGTGTACAGTCCCGAAGCGATTTCTGCGCAGCAAGAGTATCTGCTATCACTCGATTCCTATGAGCAAGCCCGCCTAAGCTCGGAGAGCGTCGGCGGGCAGGCAACGCAAGGCGAGCAGACGTTTGCAACTTCCGCCGCACAGATGTTGGAACAGTCAAAGCAGAAGCTGCTTCAATGGGGATTTACCGAACAGCAGTTTGCCAGACTGAAAGAGACTCGCAAAGTGAACTACCTCGTTACAATCTATTCGCCAGTGAGCGGCACGGTTGTGAAGAAGAGTGTTGACCCGCAACATTACACGGCTACAGGCGAGGACATGTTTGATGTTGCCGACCTTTCAACCGTGTGGATTCTTCTTGATGTGTATGAGAAGGATATTCGCTTCGTCAGTCGCGGACAATCGGCACAGATAACGACCGAGGCATACCCGAACGAGAAGTTCAAAGGGCGTGTGGTGTTCGTTGACCCGGTGCTCAATCCCGAAACTCGAACCATACGCGTGCGAACGGAGTTCTCGAACCCACAAAGAAAGTTGAAGCCGAACATGTTTGTCAATGCGACGATAGCAATTCCCAAAGCCAACGCGCTCGTCGTTCCGTCTTCCGCCGTTCTCTCTACCGGCAGACGCGCGGTTATATGGGTTGAGGTGAAGGAAAACACCTTTGAGCCTCGTGATGTCGTTGTTGGCTCAACAAGCGAAGGCTTCACTGTTGTGTTGGCCGGGGGGCTTGATGAGGGAGAAACCGTGGCTGAGACTGGCGGCTTCCTGATTGATTCGGAAAGCGCACTTACGCAGCCGACAGCCGTTGACCCGCATGCAGGACATCGTGCTGCAAGTGAAGGAAAGAAGTAATGCCTTGATGAATAACTGATGTTACGCGCACCAACAAAACGAAATGCTTTGTAGGGACATCGGCTTGCCGTGTCCCTAGCAGCGCACCAAACCTGTTTTGTTTTCTATTTCTCCAGGGTTGGGACGGGGCAAGCCCACGTCCCTACAGAAGTGAACAATGCGTTTTGCGTAACGTCATTGAATAAATGAATAATTTAGACTTGAGAGGTATTTCATGATAGAAAGAATCATAGACTACTGCTCACGAAACAGATTCATCGTTATTGTTGCGTACCTGCTCGTCATCGGCGCGGGCATTTGGGCTGTGAGCACAACGCCGCTCGATGCGATTCCCGACTTGTCGGAAAACCAAGTCATCGTCTTTACTGAGTGGATGGGACGCTCGCCGAAGCTGGTGGAGGACCAAATAACATTTCCGCTCGTCACTGCGCTGCAGGGGGTGCCGGAGGTGCGCGCAATCCGTGCGCAGTCTATGTTCGGCATGTCGTTCATCTACATCATCTTTGAAGATAGAACGGATTTGTACTGGGCACGCAGCCGTGTGCTCGAAAAACTTTCTGTTGTGCAATCGTCCCTGCCGCAAGGAGCGAAGATGCAGCTCGGTCCTGATGGAACTGGCGTCGGGCACGTTTTCTGGTACACGCTTGAAGGAAGCTATGACTTAGGGACTCTGCGAGCAATTCAAGATTGGTATGTGAAGTTGAACTTGCAGGGTGTGCAAGGCGTTGCCGAAGTTGCATCCCTTGGCGGCTACGTTCGCCAATATCAAGTTGATGTTGACCCGAACAAGATGAAAGGTTATGGACTGACGCTCGGCGACATTCGCAACGCAGTGATGCGCTCGAACAATGATGTTGGCGGAAAAATTATTGAGGTCTCCGATGCTGAGTATTTTGTTCGAGGGCAGGGTTACATCCAGTCAGTGAAAGATGTCGAGATGGTCGTTGTTGGAACGAGTCCGAGCGGAACACCTGTGTACGTGCGCAACGTCGGTACAGTGCAGCTTGGCGGCGACATTCGGCGGGGCTCGATTGAAAAAGACGGTAAAGGTCAGGTTGTCGGCGGCATTGTGGTGGCGCGCTACGGCGAAAACGCGAAAGATGTGATTGACCGCGTGAAGAAAAGGATTGAAGAGATTATGCCCGGGCTTCCGCAAGGAGTTCACATCAAAACTGCGTACGACAGAAGCGACCTCATCATGGCTTCAATTGAAACGCTGAAGAATGCGCTTATCGAAGAAGCAATTGTTGTGAGCATTGTAGTATTTCTCTTTCTCCTTCATGTGCGAAGCGTGATACGCGTAATTATCGAAATTCCTATCGCCGTTCTCATCGCGTTCATAGCCATGAGGCTCGGCGGCATCACATCAAATATCATGTCGCTTGGGGGGATTGCGATTGCTATCGGCGTTATCGTGGATGCATCCATCGTGCTGGTGGAGAATGCGTATCGTAACGTCGCAGAGGCTCAAGCCCGCCTAAGCTCGGAGAGCGTCGGCGGGCAAGAGAAAAAAGGAACGCTCACGTCCGAAGACTTCGTCGAGATATCAATCGTGTCGGCGAAACAGGTTGGTCCTTCGATTTTCTTCGCGGTCGCGATCATGGTCGTATCGTTCCTGCCGGTATTTTTGCTTGAAGGACAAGAAGGGAAACTCTTCCGACCGCTCGCGTTTACCAAAACGTTTGTGTTGGCAGGGTCTGCAATCATTGCCATTACGCTTGTGCCGATGCTGATGACGATGCTGACACGCGGCAAGTTCCGAAGTCAGGAGCGAAACCCGATTACTCGTGTTTTGAACCGACTCTACGCGCCGATAATCCACTGGGTATTGAAGTATCGCAAAACCACCATTGCACTGAATGTGCTTGCGCTGTTGATCACCGTTCCGATGATGCTCAACATTGGCTCTGAGTTCATGCCGCCGCTTGATGAAGGAAGTCTGCTCTTCATGCCGGTGACCCTTCCATCTGCATCAATCACTGAGGTGAATCGCATCCTCCAGGTACAAGACGCGATTATCATGTCCGTGCCTGAAGTTGAAACGGTATTGGGCAAAGCAGGCAAAGCTGAGACGTCAACCGATCCCGCGCCTGTAAGCATGATTGAGTCCATCATTCTTCTTAAACCAAAATCGCAGTGGCGACCGGGCATGACGAAGAACGATATCATCAGCGAGCTTGATGCGAAGCTGCAAATCCCCGGCGTGCGCAATGGCTGGACGCAGCCCATTATCAACCGCATTAACATGCTTTCGACCGGGGTCCGAACGGATTTGGGCGTGAAGATTTTCGGAACGAACCTGGACACGCTTGAACAATTGGCAATTCAATCCGAAAGAGTTTTGAGAAAAGTTCCGGGCGCGGTGGATTTGTATGCTGAGCGAACACAGGGCGGCTTGTTCCTCGACATCAAGATTGATAGAGAAGCCGTTGCTCGTTACGGAATCAACCTCGGTGATGTGCAAGATATGATTGAGAGTGCAATCGGCGGCGAGAACATCGGCACGGTCATCCAAGGTCGTCAGCGCTTCCCAATTCGCGTGCGTTACGAACGAGAGTCGAGAAACAATGTTGATGCGCTGAAGAACTTGCTTGTGCCGGTGAATGGCGGCGGTGGAGGCATGAGTGCACAGTCGAAGGGCGGAGGCATGGCGACCGGAGGCGGTAAACCGGAGACCGAAATGGGAAATCAACAAGCGTCTATGGTGCAAAGCACAAGTCGCATTTCTCAGCCACAAATCTCTTTGATTCCAACGACGGAGACGCGTTCCATTCGAAGCGACGTTTCATCGCGGACATACATTCCGCTTGGACAGTTGGCAACAATCGAAATTGTGCCGGGTCCACCGATGATTGGGAGCGAGAACGCACAGCTTCGCTCCATCGTTTTTCTCAATGTTCGCGGACGTGATATGGGAAGTTTTGTCGGTGAAGCGAAAGAAGTTCTGGGCAAAGAGCTGAAGCTTCCGCAAGGATACACAGTGCAATGGAGCGGACAGTGGGAAAACCAATTGCGTGCACGAGCACGTCTCCAAATTATGATGCCTATCGTTTTCTTCATCATTTATCTCATGCTGTATTTTACCACGAAGGATTTTGTCGAAGCGGGAGTCGTCATGCTCTCTGTTCCGTTTGCGCTCATCGGCGGGGTGTATCTGATTTATTTCTTGGGATACAATTTCTCTGTTGCCGTCTGGATAGGATTCATTGCGCTCTACGGCGTTGCCGTGCAGACGGGCGTGGTGATGGTTGTGTATCTACACGAAGCGCTTGACAAGAAGCTCCACGCGTACGCGGAGGGAAAACGGGGTCCCATCACCATGCAGGATATTTACGATGCAACGGTGGATGGTGCTGTGCTGCGCCTGCGTCCGAAAGTGATGACGGTGAGTACTGCGCTCATCGGTCTGCTGCCGCTGATGTGGAGTACCGGCGTTGGCTCCGACGTGATGCGACCGATTGCCGCGCCGATGATCGGCGGCCTGATCACATCAACGATTCACGTTCTTGTCGTTACGCCAATTCTATTCAGTTGGATGAAAGAACATGCGCTGAAGAAAGGGACGCTAAGGATGTCGAGGATGGCGAGCTGGATGAAAGAAGGATAGACAGAAGATATTCTCAGTAATTCAATGTCGAAACTATCAAAGGAGGAATAATCATGAAACGAACCTTCATTGTCTTTGCGGTAGCTCTGGCGGTACTTCTTGCAGTGGGAAGTATGAGCTACTCGCAGGAGCAAAACACGCAGAAAAAGGAAACGTCGGGGAGCACATCGAAGGAGCAGAAGACCATTTACTATTGTCCAATGCATTCTGAGGTTGTTTCCAACAAGCCCGGCAAATGTCCAAAATGCGGAATGAATCTTGTACTTCGAAAAGAGGAAAAGAAAGAAGAAGCACCAGAGGCCTCATCAGCAAAGGAGCAAATCCTGAATGCGAAGGCGATACTTGATGATGCAAAACAATCGCTTGTTGAGGACGGAAAATATAATTGCTGCATAAAAGAACCTTGCGACCGGTGTGCGTTAGATCATCAAAGCTGTCCGTGTTATAAGGACCTGAAAGCCAACAAAGGTGTTTGCAGCGACTGTTACGCAGGTTGGAAACTGGGTGAAGGAGTGGACAAAGATATTAATCCAGCTCAGGTGAAAATGGCTACACATGGTCATAAGCACTGATCATCAATGAGAAATGAACAACGAGTAATGAACAATTAGGATGAGGGCCAGGAAGGGCAAGGGCTTTTGCGGCAGAGGGTCATGAGCCACAACTTGCAAAGGGGATGCACGATCGGATGTGCGGCTATAAACAAAAGAGGCCTGGGTGGATTTCCAAGCCTCTATCATGTTTCATGGAATGATGCTCGTGCCACTACAACTAAATCAATATACAAAGGAAGTGGCACAGTGCCCGTTGCAACTACTCAAAACTCGATTACGTTGTTCAATCATTTAGTTGGAACGGCACTATTTGCAGCACCCTGGAACCGCCGGACATATAGGAGTTCCGATCAAGGGGCAAGCATCACCGGATGTTTGAGAAGTCGTGCCAGAGAACGCCAGAGCGCTCACAGTTACACCGACGACGCTAAGGAGCAGAATCAGTTCATTTTTCATTCCTGGGCCGTCACGGTCCTACCGTGACGGAAACGAAGGCTATCGCCATGGGTCGTCGTGGTAGACAAAACCTCACTGAAGAACGGTTCTTTTTCGTTACAACCACTTCTGCAAAATGATTTTTAGTTGGTCATCTATTGTAACACAACGTATATCGTTTGGTGTAGCGCTTGCTCGAGCCCGAAGTTGTCCATGAATCTCTGTAACAGACCGGTTATCCTCGAGCATCTGTTCGATTCCACCAATCTGTCCACTAATGTAATGGAGGCGTTTTACGATTTGTTTTCTTGCATTCTGATCAATGGGCATTCGATGGTCGAGACATTGTTGATCAAATGTAACCTCCCCAGGGGGTGTTTGTCAAGCCCGAATGCACAAATGAGAAAAACCAGGATCAACGGATCAGATGCCGGAGGAGAAAATGCGACATAGTTTTCTCGTGATAGCACTGTTTGCCATGGTTCTAGGGGGCTGCATGATGATGGGGATGGGTGGTGGGATGATGGGCTGGGATGGTCAGCCAAGGTCTTTAGATATCCAAACACCGGAACGAATCGTCAGAGAGATGATCTTCGGCGATTACCGACTCGTTGCAGACTTTCCACCTTTGAACCGGCATCAAGAATCCCTCCTGTCGCTTCGTACCCATTCCTCAAATGATTCACTCTCGATTGCCTTAATGGTGAGGCTAATAATTACTCTTGGCGAGCAGGAGGAGGGCATTGAGCATGTTCTCTTGGAGGAAATTCTCACACCATCCACCGATGGGAGGTATGAGTTTTCCTTTACCCCTCACGCTAAGGGATTCTATCACATCACATTCCTTGTTGAGCAGCTGGGCGACACGAACATGGAGAAACCTTTTATCCTCTCAGCAACTCAAGAGGTCAAGGCGACGGATATGAGTGGTCAGAGCGGGTCGAAAATATCGACTCTCCTCATCGTTGGTGCAGCAGGAATGGTAGTAATGATGATCGTGATGATGGGAATCAGATTTTGACAGCTACAGAATAGCAGACGAGATAATATCAGCGCGTCTTACAATCTCAGGTCTCGCTTTGCAAATCATGATTACGCAAACACGAGAAGGTACTTGTGTCGATGAGTATTGAGTCCGTCGCATATTAGGCGACTCACTACTTCACCAGCATTGAGGTGTTTCGGTTTTCTGCTCATACGTTGAGAGCGCTC